>Ga0164243_10002712_pt1 | contig 28993 bp, 26 predicted proteins | sample OricompcompostOP_FD_108781 | JGI IMG/M metagenome (GOLD analysis project Ga0164243, IMG submission 108781) | Organic Plus compost microbial communities from Emeryville, California, USA - Original compost - Organic plus compost (OP) | ecosystem: Engineered > Solid waste > Mixed feedstock >... | reverse complement strand
GTGCAGACCGTGTGCCTGGGCCAGGCGGCCTCGGCAGCGGCGGTGCTGCTGGCGGCGGGTACGCCGGGCAAGCGCCTGGCTCTGCCGAACTCACGCATCCTGATCCACCAGCCGTACACCGAGGGCACCGGTGGTCAGATCTCCGATCTGGAGATCCAGGCCAACGAGATCCTGCGCATGCGCGAGCTGATGGAGCAGATGATCGCCGACGCATCGGGCAAGCAGCCCGAGGAGGTCTCGCGCGATGTCGATCGCGACAAGATCCTGACCGCCGAGCAGGCCAAGGAGTACGGCCTGATCGACGAGGTCCTCGACACCCTCAAGACGCCGGTCGCATGACGACACACCGTCCTCGGAACCTCGCAAGCGGCTCCGAGGACGGTGTGGGCCGTTACTGTGATCTGGTGACTGACGAAAGGACCGTGCATCGTGGCGCGCATCGGTGAGACCGCCGACCTGCTGAAGTGCTCCTTCTGTGGCAAGAGCCAAAAGCAGGTCAAGAAGCTCATTGCTGGTCCCAGCAGCATCTACATCTGCGATGAGTGCATCGAGCTGTGCAACGAGATCATCGAGGAGGAGCTGGCCGAGGGCGCCGAGCTCAGCCTGGGTGAGTTGCCCAAGCCGGCCGAGATCTATGACTTCCTCAACGGCTACGTCGTCGGTCAGGACCGCGCCAAGAAGTCGCTCGCGGTCGCGGTCTACAACCACTACAAGCGGGTACAGGCCCAGGCTGCGGGTGGTCGCAGCAAGGACGAGCAGGTCGAGTTGGCCAAGTCCAACATCCTGCTGGTCGGCCCCACGGGCTGTGGCAAGACCTATCTGGCGCAAACGCTGGCGCGCATGCTCAATGTGCCATTCGCCATCGCCGACGCCACGGCGCTCACCGAGGCCGGATACGTCGGCGAGGACGTCGAGAACATCCTGCTCAAGCTGATCCAGGCCGCCGACTACGACGTCAAGAAGGCCGAGACCGGCATCATCTACATCGACGAGGTCGACAAGATCTCGCGCAAGTCCGAGAACCCGTCCATCACCCGTGACGTGTCCGGTGAGGGCGTGCAGCAGGCGCTGCTGAAGATCCTCGAGGGCACCACGGCATCGGTGCCGCCACAGGGCGGGCGCAAGCACCCGCACCAGGAGTTCATCCAGATCGACACCACCAATGTGTTGTTCATCGTGGGCGGCGCGTTCGCTGGTCTGGACCAGATCATCGAGCAGCGCAGCGGCAAGCACAGCCTGGGCTTCAACACGCCCGGACCGGTCGTGGAGCAGACTGTCCCGGAGAAGTTGTTCTCCAAGGTGCTGCCCGAGGATCTGCTGAAGTTCGGTCTGATCCCTGAGTTCATCGGCCGCCTCCCGGTCGTCGCGGCGGTCGACAACCTGGATCGCGAGGCGCTGGTGTCGATCCTGACCGAGCCCAAGAACGCATTGACCAAGCAGTACGAGCGGCTGTTCGAGATCGACGGCGTCGAGCTGGAGTTCGGTCCGGGTGCCGCTGAGGCGATGGCCGATCTGGCTCTCGAACGTGGCACGGGTGCACGTGGTCTGCGCTCGATCTTGGAGAACGTGCTCGAACCGGTCATGTACGACGTGCCCAGTCGCGCGGACGTCGCCAAGGTCATTGTGTCGGCCGAGACCGTGGCCGAGGGCATCGAGCCCACCGTGCTGACGCACGACGAGGTCACCAAGAAGGCTTCCTAGTCAGGGGAGAACATGCCGGTCGACATCACACTGCTGGGGGCGACCGGTTACACCGGCGCGCTGACCGCCGACCATCTGTCGACGCATCTGCCCGCGGGCGCCACCTGGGCCATCGCAGGCCGCAACGCTGCCAAGCTCGAGGTCGAATCGCGGCGCATCGTGGCGCTGGGTGGTTCGGAGCCGGACATCATCGTGGCCGACGCCGGCGATCCGGAGTCGATGCGCGCGATGGCCGAGGGCACTCGTGTTCTGATCACGACGGTCGGGCCCTACCTGGAGCACGGCGAGCCGGCGGTCAAGGCCGCAGCCGAAGCGGGCATCGCCTATGTCGATCTGACCGGTGAGCCGCTGTTCGTGGACCGGATGTGGCTGAAGTACCACGAGATCGCTCAGTCCACGGGCGCCAGGATCATCCACGCGTGCGGCTTCGACTCCATCCCGTACGACCTGGGTGCTCTGTACACGGTGCTCCAGCTGCCCGACGATCTACCCATCACGGTCAAGGGCTATGTGCGTGGCAATCTGCAGCCGTCGGGCGGTACGTATCACTCGGCCATCAACCAGTTCGCCCAGATGCGTGAGTCGGGCAAGGTGGCGGGGGAGCGGAAGAGGCTGGAGGGTCGGCCCGTGGACCGCCGCATCCGAGGTGCGGGCAAGCTGGGCCGCACCGAGCACGACCGTGGCTGGGCGGTTCCGCTGCCCACGGTCGATCCCCAGATCGTGCTGCGTTCGGCGCGTGGGCTCGACGCCTACGGGCCCGACTTCGAGTACCAGCACTTCGCGCACATCAAGACGACTCGCATGTTGGCCGCCGGAGCGGTGGGCCTCGGCGTGCTGGGTGTCGGCGCGCAGGTTCCGCCGCTGCGCAAGCTGCTGCTCAAGGCCAAGGACCCCGGCGACGGCCCCACACCGGAGCAACGCGAGAAGGCCTGGTTCACCCTCGACTTCCTGGCCGAATCGAAGGACGTCCGGCTGCGCACACGCGTGAGCGGCAAGGACCCGGGCTACGGCGGCACCGGCAAGATGCTCAGCGAGGCAGCCATGTGCCTGGCGTTCGACGACCTGCCGCCGGTGTCAGGTCAGTCCACCACGGCCATCGCGATGGGTCAGGCCCTGATCGACCGCCTCCACCCCGACATCCTGCGCTTCGAGACGCTCGATCACTGAACTGTCGGTGTCCGTCCGCAGGTGTCGCTCCTGCGCCGATCCCGCCCGCTGGCGATAGTGACGATCGAGTCGTGAGCGAGCATGACTACGCCACCAGGAGCGGCATCGAGCCGTGACGATTCCGTAGCACCAAGCCTAGGCTGAGGTGTGCGGCAGGCGTAGGCGTGAGATGACGAGCTCACGGGCCTCATCGTGACAAGCATCGACGTCGACCTGGCCGTCGAGAATACTGAGGAGTGCGGTGCCTCGAAGAAGGCTCACGATTAGGGTGGCGAAGCCGCGTGCGTCGATGGTGGGCGGGTCGGGGTGGTCGGTCAGTGTTTCCTGGATCCGGGCTGTAATCTCGTCGACGAATCGGCGGTCGGTTTCGACGAGAGCCGACTTGCTGTCGGCGATACCGCCGCCGGTCGCGTCGGCCCATAGAACCAGGCGCGCTCGCGTCAGTGGCTTCATCTGCCGCATGCCATCGAAATAGGTGTCGATTACCTCGAGCACTGGGTCACTGTTGTCGTCGGCCGGTTGGCGGCGACCTGCCAGGTCGTCGTAGAACTCGTTCGTGACCTCGTTGAGAATCCGGCTGATCAGTGCGCCTTTCGAGCCGAAGTGATGCGTCGTGAGGCCGCGGCTATATCCGGCGCGCTTGCCGATGTCGGTCAGTGTCGTACGAGTCGGTCCCTGCTCGCCGATGAGGGCGGCCGCCGCGTCGACCAAGCGCCGCTCGGCTTCCTCTCGTCGTTCCCGCTGTGTTCTTCGGCCACCCGTCGCCGATTCGGTCATCGCCTCGTTCACCCATCTCTCATTGTCCTCTGACTCTGCTGGCCACTCCGATCGTGTCCTATTCGGACTCTCGCATGTGACGAAGTAACCGCGCGTCTTGGAAATCTTGCCCAAACACTTGACCGGTGCGAAACAGTCTACTAACTTTCCGGACAACAAGTAAATGCGAAGCACGTCACACGCAACTGGAGAACCATGATGTCCGTAGAGAACCGGGGCGAGCCAGGCGCTCGGACCGCGGGGAGGTCATTGCCCGTCCGCGCGATCGAGGTGATCGGTCGTGGTATGACGACTGTCGCTGGGCTCCTCGTGGTTGTCCTGATCCTTCTCGGCGTCTGGGACGTGGCCAGCAGGGAGTTCGGCCTCCCCTTCATGCCGGGCGCCGGTGACCTGCCTGCGCTCGTGTTGGCCGCGATCGCCTGCCTGACCTGGCCGCGTGTTCAAGCGCTCGGAGGACACGTCGCGACGGGGGCTGTTGTTGATCGTCTTCCGACGCAGGTTGCAATGGCCGCTCAGGTCGTCGGCTACATCGTTGCCACCGTCGCTGTCGGGTGGTTCGTCGTGGCGAGCTGGCAGCGTGCGATGAAATCTCTCGATATCGGCGAGACGACGATCGGCGCCGACCGATTGGCGGTGTGGCCGGTGCGCGTTCTGTTAGCGGCCACCCTGGTCGTGTTGTTACTCCAGATGCTGGTCACGGTCGTCAATCACGTCGCTGCGCTTCGCAACGGAGAGCGGGTCGCATCATGACTGACTGGACTGTCGTAGCGGCCGCGGCCGCCGTTCTATTGGTGCTCCTCGCCATACGGACGCCCGTGGCCTTCAGCCTGATCACGGCTGCGCTCGTCGGCTACTCCCTGCTGATCGGGCCGGACACCGCCGGCGCCACGTTGTCGTCGCTGCCCTACTCGACGATCGCTGACTACAACCTCGTTCTCGTCCCCATGTTCATGGTCATGGGCCTAGCCGCCAACGCCGCGGGGATCCTGGAATCGGTCTTCGACCTCGCTGCGCGAGCCACGCGCCGACTGCCCGGCGGCCTGGCGATCGGTGCCACGTTGTCCGCGGGATTCCTTGGGGGGATCAGCGGCTCGAGCGTGGCTGACACGGCAACGCTCGGCCGAGTGACCACTGGCCACATGAATAAGCGTGGGTATGACCTGGGCTTCTCGGCGGCGGTCGTCGCGGCATCGAACACGGTTGCCATTCTGATTCCGCCCAGCCTCGGCCTGGTCCTGATCGGCATCATCACCGCACAACCGATCGGGCCTCTTCTGCTGGCCGGCATTGTTCCTGGGGTTCTGACCATCGTGGCATATGCAGTGTGCTGCCTACTGATGGCACGCGTCCGACCCCAAGACGTCTTCGTCGACGGAGTGGCTCCGTCGAAGTCACACGTCGATGACGTGCCGAAGTCGGACGTCGTAGTCATGTGGTCGAGCTTGGCCGGTGGCATCGTGCTCATCGGGACGGTTCTCGGAGGTCTCTACAGCGGAGTCTTCACCGCCGTGGAAGCGGGATTCGCCGGCGCCGCCATCTCGATCCTGGTGGCGGTCGTACTGATTCCCCTTCGCCGCCGCCGACTCGGGCGGGACCAAGCTTCTTATCGAAGGCTGTGGCCAGCCATCACCGAAGCAGCAGAACTGACGGGAATGGTCTTCCTCCTCCTCGTAGGCGCGACGATGTTCTCCAACTTCCTCGTGCTGGCAGGCGTGCCGAGCAGCGTCGCGTCGACCTTGTCGAACGACAACCTGCCACCTGTCGTGGTTGCCGTCGGGTTCCTGGTCGTGACACTGATTCTCGGCGCGGTTCTCGACCCCATCGCAATTACGCTGATTGTCGCTCCGATCGCCTTCCCGGTGTTGACTGCCCTGGGATACGACCAGGTCTGGTACGCGATCCTGTTCATCAAGGCAGTCGAGATCGGCCTGTTGACACCGCCGGTCGGCATCAACGCATTCGTCGTCGCGTCGGTGACGCCAGGCCTTCGGGTCGAGCGGGTGTTCGTACGGCTGATCCCGTTCATCGCGACCGAACTCGTCGTACTGACAATCCTGTTCGCCTTCCCGCAGCTCATCACCTGGTTGCCGGGAACAGCGTCATGAGTTTCCTCAACCCCCACCCATCCGCAAGGAGCTGAAGAATGTCCCCACTCAACTCACGACTGCGTCGCCTACTGATCGGAGCTGCGCTGGCAGCGGTGATGCTGCCGTTGGCTGCCTGCGGCGGAAGCGCTGGCTCCGGCGACGACGCGACGATCGAACTGACCGTGACCACCACCGTCGGTGAGAACCTCAACGACGACTGGGTCTGGATGGCCGACGAGATCACCAAGCGCACCGACGGTCGGGTTACGTTCAAGACCTTCTACAACGGAAGCCTGGTCGGTGCCCCGGAAGCCCTGCAGGCCGTCCAGGACGGCCGCGCGGACATCGGCTGGATCTCCCCGACCTACCAGCCGGCCGACTTTCCCGTCTGGGGTGTTGGTCAGTTGCAGTACGTGACGGACAACCCCGAAGCGGCTTCGCAGGCTTTACACGACATGTATGACGCGGGCGGCCCGTTGACCCAGGACTTCGACGACTCCGATGTCCACCCGATTGGATTCCTTGTCTTCGGCCCGAACGTGGTCGGAACCTCCAAGCCGATCACGTCAACGAAGGACCTGAAGCGGCTCTTGATGCGCTCGGGCGGCACGTCCGACGACATCCTCAAGGCTGCCGGGGCCACGCCGATCGACATGCCGGTCAACGAGGTCTACGAAGGCCTGCAGCGCGGCACGATCGACGGGTTTACGCAGTTGCCGTTCGTGATCTCGGCCTACCTCGGACTCCCTGAAGTCACCCCGTACCTCACAGACATCGGATCCGGACCGTATGCGTCTGTGGCCTACGGGATGAACAAGGACGTCTGGGAAGACCTTCCCGAAGACGTCCAGCAGGTCTTCAACGACGTGTCAGCTGAGTTTACGAGCAAGTACTACGAGATCCAGAACAAATGGAACGACGACGCCTGCAAGGTCTACCAGAAGAGTGACACGAAGATCTCGCAACTCCCGCAGACCGATATCGATGAACTCACCGATCTGTCGATCAACACCTTGGTCGACGACTGGAAGGCCATGTCGGTCAAGGCCGGATTCAAGCGGGGAGACATCGACACGTTCTACGACGACTATACGAAGGCGATCGAGACGGCCAAGCCGAACGCGACCACCTACGAGAACCCGTTCGAGTCCTGCTCGTGACGACACCCAGCAGCAGGTTCGACGGACTGACAGCCATCGTGACCGGGGGACGCGGAGGGATCGGAGGCGCAGTCGTCGACCTGCTGCTGGATCGCGGTGCGACGGTCCTCAGTTGCGACGTCGATGCGGCCGCAGTTGAGGACCGGCCGGCCCGGGGGCAGGTCACCCAGCACCGACTCGACGTGACATCGCCCGACGACTGGCAGCAGATCGTCGCCGTCGCCCGACATGGAAGACAGGTCGACGTTCTGGTCAACGCGGCGGGCGTGCAAGGAGATCTAGGACGCGCAGACCTCGTTGACGGGCAACTCGACCATTGGCACGACGTGCTCGCCGTCAACCTCACGGGCACCTACCTCGGGTGTCGTACGGTCCTGCCCGCGATGTCTCCGGGAGCGGCGATCGTAAACGTCTCGTCGATCGCGGCGTTCTACCCGACCGCCTACAACCCCGCCTACGGCGTGAGCAAGGCCGGGGTCACCCAGTTGACAAAGACCGTCGCTGCGATCGGCGCTGAACGTGGCGGGATCAGGTGCAACTCGGTGCATCCCGGCTTCGTCGACACGGCGATGACCGCGGCGATCACGTCGTCGATGGCCGAAGGTGCTCCCGCGGATCCGAACGCGGACTTCGTCGAGCGGATCCCTCTCGGCCGACCGGGGGCGGCGACCGAAATCGCCGAACTGATCGCCTTCCTCGCCTCGAAAGCCGCCAGTTATATCACCGGCGCCGAATTGACTATCGACGGTGGAAGCCGACTTGTCCGCTGACGACACCGCACGACACGACACACAAAGGACATCGCAGATGACCGACCGCCAGTCACGTGCCTGGCTCGACCAAGAGCCACGCACCCGCAGTCTTCCGGCACTTCTCGCTGCCGCCTCCCAGACCCACCCTGACCGAGAGTTCCTCCGATTCGGGACAGACATCTGGACGTATGGCGAAATCACGGACCGGGCCGCCAGAATCGCGGGCGGGCTCGTCGAACTGGGAGTCCAGCCAGGTGATCGCGTGCTGATGATGATGTCGAACCGCCCGGAGATGATCGCAAGCTGGTTCGCGTGCGGATGGGTCGGGGCGGTCCAAGTCGCAGTCAACACCGCGTACAAGGGCATGCTGCTGGAGCACATCGTCGAGAATGCCGATCCGAGCATCGCCATCATCGCCCCCGAGCACATCCACCTGTTCGACCTGAAACGACGCCCATACGACCGGTTACGTCACGTCGTCATCCTCGATGACAGTGCTGAGCTGTCACTGGATCAGCTCGCCAGAAGCCCTCGGGCCGAGCCGCACCTTGCGCACCATCAGGACGTCCACGGAATTCTCTACAGCTCGGGAACGACCGGACCGTCCAAAGGGATTCTCCTCAGCCACAACTACTACTGGTACGGCGGACACCGCATGGCAGAGCACAGCCAGGTGACGTCACAGGACCGCCTCTACACCTGCCTCCCGTTGTTCCACGCCAACGCACAGGTTCTCACCGTCATGACGGCGTTGGTCTCCGGCGCCTCGGTCGCCCTGGACGACCGGTTCTCAGCGTCGCGATTCTGGGACACGATGCGGCGGACCGGTGCCACCCGGTTCAACTACATCGGCGGCATGATCCCCATTCTGTTGAAGCAGGAATCGACTGACCTCGATCGCGATCACCAGGTACGGTTCGCGGCCGGCGCGGCAGCTCCTGAGGACCTGTTCGAGGAGTTCGAGAGTCGGTTCGGTGTCCGATTGATGGAGAGCTACGGGCAGACCGAGAACTGTGTCGCGCTGTCGAATCCGGTTGCAGAACGTCGGATCGGCTCGGTGGGACTACCAAATTGTGGATTCGACGTCGAGATCGTCGACGACGACGACATTCCGGTGTCGTCGGGTGTGGTCGGCGAGTTGGTGTTCCGCCCCCAGGTTCCGGACATCATGATGTCCGGTTACAACGCGATGCCTGAAGCGATGCTCGAGGCCAGCCGCAACCTGTGGTTCCACACCGGAGACCTGATGCGGCGCGACGACGACGGCTATTACTACTTCGTCGACCGCAAGAAGGATGCCATTCGCCGACGCGGCGAAAACATCTCGGCCTACGAGGTCGAACTCGTCGTCAACTCCCACGCCGCAGTCCTGGAGTCAGCGGCTATCGCGGTCCCGTCCGAGGTCGGCGAGGACGAGGTCATGGTGTGCGTTGTTCTGCGTCCAGGTGCGGACCTCGACCCCGTCGATCTGATCGCCCACTGCGAGGAGCGGATGCCTTACTTCAGCGTGCCGCGCTTCGTCGACTTCCGCGACGAACTTCCCAAGACCCCGACGCACCGCGTCGAAAAATATCGCCTCAGAACCCAGGGCGTCACGGCGTCCACGTGGGATCGCGAGGCCGCCGGCTACCAGCTGGCGCGATGACAACGAGAGGAAACCACTGATGCATCCCCTTCGCCACGACATCAGCCAACTGGGCTTCGTGGTTCGTGACCTGAGCCGCGCCCTCGAACACTGGATCGAGTCGGTCGGCGTCGGCCCGTTCTTCGTCGCCGAACGGATCGAGCCCACGGGCTTCGTCCACCGTGACGATGCCCACGACGTCGCCTTCACCGCCGCGCTCGCCAACTCCGGGTCGGTCCAGATCGAGCTGCTGCAGCCGCTGGACGACACCCCGTCGATGTGGCGGGAGTTCCTCGACGCGGGCCGAGAAGGACTCCAGCACATCGGTTACTGGACCGAGGACTACGACCGCGACTTTGCGGCCATGCTCGGCGACGGCCGCCGAGTCGTGCACCACGGAATGCTGTCGGGAGGCCGGTTCTCGTACTTCGAGCACGACTTCGCGCCGGGTGTCGCGATTGAGCTGTCGGAGCAAAGCGAAGCCAAGCAGCAGGTGTTCGGCGCCATCCGCGACGCTGCCGTCGACTGGGACGGCGCAGATCCGCGCCGGCCGTTCGAGAGCCTCCCGGGGGCCGGAGCATGAGAGCGATCCTCGCATCGGCCGAAGGCCCCGTTCTGGGAAGTGCCGCAGAACCACAACTCAGCGCCGACCGCGTCATTGTCGAAGTCCGCGCCGCGTGCCTGAATCGCTATGACCTCAAGATGAGTCGCGGGGCCACCCACGGCTCGGCCGGGGGAATCGGTGTGCCGTTCGGCATGGAGTTCGCTGGTGTCATCCACGAGGTGGGAGCATCGGTGGATCGTTGGAGGCCAGGAGATCGGGTGATGGGGACTGCGCCCGGCGCGTTCGCCGAGCGGGTGAGTGCCGACCCTTCGGTGCTCTACTCCGTGCCCGATGAACTGAACTTCGTCGAGGCGGCGAGTCTTCCAGTCGGACTGCAGACCATGCACGACGCCCTCGTGGCCCGAGGCCGATTCCGCGCCGGCGACTCTGTCTTGATTCACGGAGCGTCGTCGGGCATGGGAATCATCGGCATGCAGATCGCTCGGCGGCTTGGCGCGTCGTCGGTCATCGGGACGTCGACGACCGCCGCTCGGCGTAGCCGCCTCGGCGACTTCGGCGCCGATGCGGCGGTCGATTCTTCGGCCGACGGCTGGGAGAACGAGGTCCTCGATCACACCGGTGGCGATGGGGTTGACGTCGTCCTTGATCTCGTTGCTGGTCGCAGCGTGCCGGCGACCATGCGAGCCACCAAGATCGGCGGTTGTGTCGTCAACATCGGCCGAGTGGCGGGCGAATCCGGCGAAGTTGACTTCGATCTGCACTCCATGCGTCGCATCACCTACGTCGGAACGACGTTCCGGACCAGAAGCCCTCAAGAAGTTGCCGACGTCGTCACTGCAGCGAGCGACGCGCTGCTGTCCGAGGTCGCGGCGAAACACATCACGATTCCTGTCGAGCACGTCTTCGACTACCAGGACGCGTTCGACGCATTCGAGCTGATGGCACGCAACGAGCACTTCGGCAAGGTCGTTATCGCCATCACGTCGGAACCCGAAGCTGAGGAGGCGGTCTGATGACCGAGGCGTTGTGGGCGACCTACGAGAACGGGCCGCATCTCATGGTGGGTCGGTGCCAAGGCTGCGGGTATCGGTTCCACCCGCCCCAGCAGTACGGCTGCGAAGCGTGCGGGGCGACGGACGATTCGCTCGAGAGCATCGCCGTCCCTGCGAGAGGCGAGCTCTTCAGCTTCGCAACGGTCCATCTGCATCCCACCGAGCCGACACCGTTCACGATTGCTCTCACGACGCTCGACGATGCGCCAGAGATCGTCATCGAGAGCCGACTGGACCACGCCGAACCACGAATCGGCGGCCGCGTTCGGGGCGAGATTCGTGGTGACAGCCCCGACGATGCGGTCTTCTGCTTCGTCGACGACGAACAGGAGCAGTCATGAGCACGCCGCTGCAGGATCGAACGGTCTACGTTGTCGGCGTCGGCACGCACCCGTACCACCGACCTGACGGGCGCACGTACGTGTCGATGGGGCTCGATGCCATGAGGTCTGCGTTGAGCGACGCTCAGGCTGCCTGGCTCGACCTCGACGCCCTGCATGTCGGCTCAGGCAAGATCGGCATGGCAGCGGCACCCACGCTGGCGCGGTTCCTCGGCCGCACCGGCCTGCCGGTGGTACAGGTGGAGAGCGCATCGGCGTCCGGCTCCGTGGCCTTCCGCCAAGCGGTCCTGGACGTCGCAGGCGGTACCGCCGACCTGGCGATGGCCGTCGGCGTCGACAAAGCTGAGTTCCCGCCCGACGCCGTCGGAAAGGCAGAGATCGCCGGACTTGCCGACGGGCTCGTCGAGTTCACCACGATGTTCGCTCTCAAGACACAAAGGTTCCTTCACGAGAGAAGCGCATCGGTCGAAGACCTCGCGCAGGTTGCCGTCAAGAACCACGCCAACGGCGCACTGAACCCATTCGCACAACGACAAAAGGCGCGAACTCTTGAGGAGGTCCTGGCGCCGCCGTTCATCTCCGGGCCGTTGACTCGACTGCAGTGCACCCCGGTCGGGGAGGGCGCGGCGGCCGTGGTGGTTGCCTCCGAGGAGGGACTGAGACGGATCGGTGTCGCCCGGTCTCGTTGCGTCAAGGTCCTGTCATCGGTACACATGTCCGAGCCACTGAGGGGACAAGCCCCCGTCGATGACGGCGCTGCGTCGCGAGCTGCCAGTCGCGCCGCCTATGAAGAGGCCGGCGTCGGTCCTGACGACGTCGATGTCGTCGAGCTTCACGACGCGTTCACCGTCGAAGAGCCGGTGTATCTCGAGGCGATGGGCATCTGTCGCCCAGGCGAAGCGCTCGCCGATCTGGGTCGTGGAGATCTCGACATCGGCGGGCGGATCGCAGTCAGTCCATCGGGAGGTCTTCTCGCGATGGGGCACCCCGTGGGGCCGACCGGCATCGGACAGGTGAGCGAGGTCGTCCGACAGCTTCGCGCCGAAGCCGAAGGTCGTCAGCATCCGGGCGCTCGGACAGCTTTGACCCAGATGGTCGGCGTGGGAGGGGTGTGCACCATCCACCTCCTGCAGTCAGCCGCTGCGCGTGACTGACACCAGGAGCCAGTGCTGTCTTGACGTCGTGGTCGAGTTAACGACGCCACAGTTTGCTCAAGCAGCCGATGAAGCTCCGATCAAGGCCGGATTCATTGATCTGCCAACGTTGGAGGTCGAGGGCGCCCAGCGTGTGGGCGACGACCTTTGTCAGTACCTAGCCGAAGCCATTCCGCTCGGCCCAAGAGTGAGCCAAGGAGGATGACTTGATGCAACGCCAGTTTCCCAAGCCGCGGGAAATTTTCGAACTGCTGAAACTCAAGAAGCCAACACTCAGCGGCAAACGGCGGCGTCTTGAATCGGCCCAGACGATCTTTGACCTGCGGCGGATTGCCCAGCGTCGGACTCCTCGGGCGGCATTCGACTACACCGACGGCGCTGCGGAACTGGAACTGTCACTGGCCCGCGCTCGTCAGGCGTTCCAGGACATCGAGTTCAGCCCACGCGTCTTGCGCTCATTCGAGGACGTTGACACCTCGACCACGATCCTGGGCGGATCGTCTGCACTGCCGTTCGCAATCGCGCCGACTGGGTTCACCCGGTTGATGCAGACCGAGGGCGAAATCGCCGGCGCCACCGCGGCAGGAGCTGCTGGAATCCCGTTCACCCTGTCGACCCTGGGCACGACCTCGATCGAGGACGTCAGGTCCGCCAACCCCGCCGGCCGCAACTGGTTCCAGCTCTACGTCATGCGCGACCGCGAGATTTCCTACGAGCTGACCCGCCGAGCAGCCGCCGCCGGCTTCGACACACTGCACTTCACGGTCGATACCCCCGTCGCCGGAGCCCGTCTGCGGGACAAGCGCAACGGCTTCTCGATCCCACCACAAATCTCGCTCAGGACGATCTTCAACGCGGCCCTACGACCGTGGTGGTGGTTCGACTTCCTCACTACACCAAAGCTGGAGTTCGCGTCACTGACGACGACTGGAGGCACGGTCGGCGAACTATTGGACAACGCGATGGACCCCACCATCTCCTTCGCTGACCTCGATCTGATCCGCGATCTGTGGCCGGGCAGGCTTGTGGTCAAGGGAGTGCAGAACCTCGACGACGCTAAGCGCCTAGCGACACTCGGGATCGATGGCATTGTCTTGTCGAACCATGGAGGCCGTCAACTCGATCGCGCGCCGATCCCGTTCCACCTGCTTCCCGAGGTGAAGCGCGAGGTCGGAAACGACATGGAGATCGGGGTTGATACCGGCATCATGTCCGGCGCCGACATCGTCGCAACGATCGCGCTCGGCGCCGACTTCACGATGATCGGCCGCGCCTATCTCTATGGGCTTATGGCTGGTGGCCGCCAGGGGGTCGACCGCACCATTGCCATCCTGACCGACGAGATCGTTCGCACGATGAAACTCCTCGGTGCCGCTTCAGTGCCTGAACTTGAGCCTGCCCATGTGACCCAGCTTCAACAGCTGGTGCCACGTATGCCGTGAGGTTCGCGGTGCTCCCTGGGTTGCCAGCGCAGGCCCGCTTCAAGAAGTGCCATCTCTCGCCAGAGGCGCCTGACGTCGCGCGATTCAGGCTTCGAGGAGCAGTGTGGCTTCTACGGAGACCGGGGAGTCGCCGGGGGTCGTGGTGATGTCTCCGGTGACGCGGCCGGCGGCGCGGACGTCGTCGATCGCGGCGTTGAACCGGTCCAGCGTCTCCTGGGGGCCGTTGACCGCGACGGCGGAGACCTCGGTGCGCTGGGTGACCTTGGCCGTCGACTTGGCGCCACGGATTCCCGCCAGCACCTCACCCGCGGCAGGCAGAACCTCGGGATCGCCGCCCAGGTCGCCCAACTCAGCAGCGGTGGGCCACGACGCGTGGTGGATCGAACCGTCGGCCCACCATGACCACACTTCGTCGGTCACATAGGGCAGGAACGGTGCCAGCAGGCGCAGCTGTGTCGACAACGCCAGCACGAAGGCCGCGCGGGCCGACTGGCCCGGCGCGTTCTCACCGCGAGCCCGTTCCTTGACCAGCTCCAGGTAGTCGTCGCAGAAGTCCCAGAAGAACTTCTCGGTGACCTCCAGCGCGGTGGCGTAGTCGTAGCGATCGAAGTGGCCGGTGGCCTCGTCCACGACGGAAGCGAGTCGAGCCAGCATCGAGCGGTCCAGCGCCTCGGTCACCAGCGACGGATCGAGCAGCGAGGCGTCGGCGCCCAGGCCGTACTGATCGGGAGTCGCGAGCACGAACTTGCTGGCGTTGAGCACCTTCATGGTCAACCGGCGGCCGACCTTCATCTGCGTCTCGTCGAACGGCGAGTCAGCTCCCGGACGCGCCAGAGCGGCACGCCAGCGCACGGCGTCGGCGCCGTACTTGCCCAGGATCTCGTCGGGGACCACGACATTGCCCTTGGACTTGGACATCTTCTTGCGGTCGGGGTCGACCACGAAGCCGGACAGCGCGGCGTTCTTCCAGGGGACCTCGCCATGCTCCAAGTGCGAGCGGGTGACGGTGGAGAACAGCCAGGTGCGGATGATGTCGTGACCCTGCGGGCGCAGATCCATCGGGAACGTCTTGTCGAACAGCTCGGGATCGCGCTCCCAGCCGCACACGATCTGCGGCGTCAGCGATGACGTCGCCCACGTGTCCAGGACGTCGGGATCGGCGATGAAGCCGTCGGCCTGCCCGCGTTGCGACTCGTCGAAGCCGGGTGGCGTCTGCGACGCGGGGTCGACCGGCAGCGATGTCTCGTCTGCGAAGATCGGATCGTCGTAGTCGGGCTGCCCCTCGGCGTCCAGGCGGTACCAGACGGGGAACGGGATGCCGAAGAACCGCTGACGGCTGACCAGCCAGTCGCCGTTGAGGCCCTCGATCCAGTTCGTGTACCGGCTCTGCATGTAGGACGGAACCCAGTTGAGCTCGCCGCCGCGCGCGATCAGTGCCTGCCGCAGGTCGGCGTCGCGGCCGCCGTTGGTGATGTACCACTGGCGGGTCGAGACGATCTCCAGCGGCTTGTCGCCGCGCTCGTAGAAGTTCGCCATACGCTGCGTGGGCTCGGGCTCGCCGTCCAGATCGCCGCTGTCGCGCAGCGCCTGGACGATCAGTTCGCGTGCCGTGAACGTGGTCTTGCCGGCCAGCTCGGCCCACAACGCCTCGCCCGGGCCGCCCGCGACCCACTCGGGGACGTCGCGCAGGATACGGCCGTCGCGGCCGATGACGGTGCGGTTCGGCAACTGGAACTCGCGCCACCACTGGACGTCGGTCAGATCGCCGAACGTACAGCAGTGGACGATGCCCGAACCTTTCTCGGGGTCGGCCAGCGTGCTGGCGATGATCGGCACCTCGACGCCGAACAGCGGCGACGTGGCGGTGGTGCCGAACAGATGTTGATAGCGCTCGTCGTCGGGATGCGCGATGATCGCGACCGCTGCTGGGGTGAGCTCGGGACGGGTGGTCTCGACCACGATCGGTCCGGACGCGTGCTGGTAGGCGACGCGGTGGTACGCGCCCGGGTAGTCACGCGCCTCCAGCTCGGCCTGCGCGACGGCCGTCTGGTACGTGACGTCCCACAGGGTGGGGGCGTCCTGCAGGTACGCCTCGCCGCGCTGGACATTGCGCAGGAATGCGCGCTGGCTGGTGGCCTGAGCCTCGGTGCCGATGGTCGTGTAGGTCTGCGACCAGTCGACGCTCAGGCCAAGCGTGCGCCACAGTTTCTCGAAGACCAACTCGTCCTCGACCACCAGCTCGTTGCACAGCTCGATGAAGTTGCGCCGGCTGATCGGGATCTGTCGTTTCGGGTCCGGCTTCTCGGGGGGAGTGAAGTCAGGGTCGTACGGCAGCGACGGATCGCAGCGGACGCCGTAGTAGTTCTGCACGCGTCGTTCGGTGGGCAGACCGTTGTCGTCCCAGCCCATCGGGTAGAAGACCTCCTTGCCGCGCATCCGCTGGTAGCGGGCGATGAGATCGGTGTGCGTGTAGCTGAAGACGTGACCCACGTGCAGCGATCCGGAGACGGTCGGCGGAGGCGTGTCGATCGAGTAGATCTCGTCGCGCGACCTCGACCGGTCGAACGTGTATGTGCCCTGCTCGGCCCATACCGCGCTCCACTTGTCCTCGAGTCCTTCGAGGGCGGGCTTCTCGGGCACACGGTTCGCTGTGGTCACAAGCGACAAGTCTACGAGGCAGTCTCCCGGCTCTCGACCTCACCATCGGTCCTCCACAGGCGGCTCGGCCACCACATCCAGCGCCCGACATCCAGGTTCAGCGAGGTGACCAGGACCGAGCGCACGATGATGGTGTCGAGCAGCACGCCCAGGGCGACCGCGAAGCCGACCTCGGCCATGAACACCAGAGGAAGGGAGCCGAGCGCCCCGAACGTGCCGGCCAGTACCAGACCCGCCGAGGTGATGACGCCACCCGTGGCCGCTAGACCGACCAGGGCGCCACGGCGGGTTCCGAGTCGGAGGGCTTCCTCGCGGACGCGGGTCATGAGGAAGATGTTGTAGTCGATGCCCAGCGCGACCAGGAACACGAAGCAGAACAACGGCAGTGACGTATCGGCCCCGGCCCAGCCGAAGATGTGCCGGAACGCCAGCGCGCTCAGCCCCAGTGCGGCGCCGAAGGACAGCACCACGGTGACCAACAGGATCAGCGGTGCGATGACCGCGCGCAACAGGACCATCAGGATGATCAGGACGACGGCCAGGATGATGGGGATGATCAGCCGGTTGTCGGCGCCGGATGCCTGTTGCACGTCGTAGTTGATGGCCGTGTTGCCACCGACCAGCGCATCGGTGCCGGCCAGGGCGTCACGTGCCCGTTGGACGGTGTCGAACGCCTGGTCCGAATCGGGGGCTGCCGTCAGGGTGGCCTCGATATAGCTCGTGCCGGCCCGTTCGCCCTGGACCGACACTGAGTCGGCGTCCAAGCCGTCCACGTCGCGCAGCGTGGCGACGATGTCATCGGCGTTCTGGCTGGACGCGAGGACTGTGACAGGCGATCCCGAACCGCCGGGGAAGTGCTCGGCGAGCACCTTCTCGGCCTCGACGGACGGCTGGGTCGTGGTGAATGACTCCTCGGTGGTCAGGCCGTTGGCATCGAGTTGAACGACGCCGATGGTGCACGCGGCCAGGATCAGCGTCGTGCCGACCCACACGCTGCGCGGTCGCTTGGCGATGACACGACCGACCCGTGCCCACAGACCGCGCTCGGCCGGTGACTCGTCGCCGAAGCGGGGGATGAAGGGCCAGAAGATCCAGCGGCCCAGGATCACGAACACCGCGGGTAGCAGCACCAGCATGACCAGCAGCGCGATCGCGATGCCTGCCGCGGCCACCGGACCCAGACCCGCGGTGGAGTTCATCTGCGCGAACATCAGGCACAGCAGACCGATGATGACGGTCGCGCCACTGGCGATGATGGCTGGTGCCGCTCGGTGCAGGGCATGCGCCATGGCCTCGTGCCGGTCTTCGTAGTTACGCAACTCCTCGCGATAACGAGCCACCAGCAGGAGTGCGTAGTCGACGCCGGCGCCGATGACCAGGACGCTGAGGATGCCCGCGCTCTGCCCGTTGACCGTCAGGCCCGCGTACTTGGCCAGCAGATACACCGCACCTTGCGCCATGCCGAGCGCTGCGACCGCGCACAGCAGGAACACGACGGGGATCACGATGCTGCGATACGTGAGCAACAGCACGAGGAACACGATGCCCAGCGCTGCCGCCAGCAGGATGCCGTCGATGCCCGCGAACGCCTCGGCCTGGTCGGCACCCGAAGCGGCTGGTCCCGCGACCGCTGTCTGCAGCCCTGAGTCGTCAGAGGCGATGTCCTTGAGGTCCCCGATCAGATCCGGCAGGTCCTCCCACCCGTCGCTGGGCAGGTGCATCGTGACGAACACCTGGACGGCCTTGCCGTCCTTGGACGACAGGAGCGGCAACTGATCGGCCGCGGTGACGTCGGTGACGTGCTCGACGCCGGCGAACCGCTCGGTGTCGTCAGCGATCGTGGCCAGGTCCTGACTGCTGATGCCCTGGTCGTTGACGTACAGCACGATGGCCAGGATGTCGTCGGGATCGGAGAACTCCTGCGCCTGTTGCAATGCCTCGGTGGATTCGGCGTCACCGGGTAGCCAGGCCGCGATGTCGTTCTCCTGGACGCTGCCCAACTTGCCACCGAGCATGCCGAGACCGCCCACGGCCAGGATGCTGACGACCAGAATCACCCACTTGGTCCAGTGGTGGGTGATCCAGCCGGCGATCTGTCGGTTCATGGCTTTCATCGTGGTGGACGGGTACGACATCGCGCCATGGGGGATGTCCCTGAGATACTCGATCACGATGAACCCCAGTTATGCCGAGGTCGAGCGGCTTCTGCTCGGCCGATGGCCCGAGACCCGTCTCGAACCGTCCCTGGACCGCGTCACGGCGTTGTGCGACATGCTCGGCAATCCGCAGCGGTCGTTCAACGTCGTGCACCTGACCGGCACGAACGGCAAGACGTCGACCAGCCGCATGATCGACACGCTGCTGCGTGCCCTCGACCTACGCACGGGCCGGTTCACCAGCCCCCATCTGGAGTCGATGACCGAACGCATCAGCATCGACGGTGAGCCGCTGACCGAGCAGTTGTTCGTCGAGGCGTTCGCCGACATCGCACCGTTCGCGGAACTCGTCGACGACCAGTCGGCGTCGGCCGGGGGACCGGCACTGTCGTACTTCGAGATGGTCGTCGCCATGGCGTACGCGGCATTCGCCGACGCCCCGGTCGACGTCGCGGTCGTCGAGGTCGGCATGGGCGGATCGTGGGACGCCACCAATGTGGCCGACGGACAGGTCGCCGTCGTCACCCCGATCGCGGTCGACCATGCCAAGTACCTGGGCGACGCTCCCGAGATCATCGCGGTCGAGAAGGCCGGCATCATCAAGCCCGGAGCGCAGGCCGTCATCGCCGAGCAGGAGCCGGGGGTACTGGACGTCCTGATGCGCCGGGCGTTGGACGTGGGTGCCAAGCCGCTGCGCGAGGGAGTCGATTTCGGCGTCGCGTCACGTGCCAATGCCGTGGGCGGCCAGCAGATCGCGATCCAGGGCACGGCCGCGCTCTACGACGACATCTTCCTACCGCTGCACGGGGGCTTCCAGGCCCGCAACGCCGCGTATGCGTTGGCGGCGGTCGAGGCGTTCACGGGCGGGCGTGAGCTCGATGCCGATCTGGTGCGCGACGCATTCGCGCAGGTCAGCTCGCCGGGGCGCCTCGAAGTCGTCCGTCGCAGCCCCACCGTCCTGCTGGACGCCGCGCACAATCCGCACGGCATGACCGCCACGGTCGAATCGATCCAGGACGAGTTCAGCTTCAGTCCGCTGATCGGCGTCGTGGGCGTCATGGCCGACAAGGACGTCGAGGAGATCCTGCGCATTCTCGAACCGGTCCTGGCCGAGATCGTGGTGACCCAGAACAGCACGCCCCGCTCGATGCCGGCTGCGGAGCTCGGCGAGATCGCCGAGGACATCTTCGGCGAGGATCGAGTGACCGTCGTGCGCCGGCTCGACGACGCACTGGAACGCGGCGTGCAACTGGCTGAGACGGCTTCCGGCTTCGGAGACGAGGTCGCCGGTGGCGGCGTGCTGGTGACCGGCTCGGTCGTCACGGTCGGTGAGGCACGCATCCTGTTCGGTGGTGTTCGGTGAAGGCGGCGGGTCACGATTCAACACCCCATGATTCGACGCTGCGCCGGATGTGCGCCGCGATGCTGCTGCTGCAGGCCATCGTGGTCGGCCTGGCCACGCCGGTCCTGATCCATGTGTCGGACGTCGACACCACCACGGCGCTGGTGTGTGGTCTGGGTATCGCGGGGTTGTGTGTCGTGGCGTCCGGTCTGCTGCGGATGCGCTGGGCGTACTGGCTGGGTCACCTGCTGCAGATCGCCACGATCGCGCTGGGCTTCTTCGAGCCGTCGATGTTCGCGGTCGGCGGCCTGTTCGCGCTGCTGTGGATCACCGCGTACCTACTGGGCCGTCGTATCGAGGACGACAAGACGCGCTGGGCCGCAGAGGGCGTCCCGGACGAGTAGGCTCCTCACATGGTCAGGGTGCTGGCCGTGGCGGACGAGGTGTCCGAGTCGGTCCGGTCCGAACGGGTCCGCGAGATGCGGCCCGACGTTGTGGTGTCCGCGGGTGATCTGCCCTGGGACTACCTCGAAGACCTGGTCGACGACCTCGCCGTCCCGGCGGCCTTCGTGCCCGGCAATCACGAGCCTGATGTCGGCGGCGCGCCCCGCGGCATGATCGACCTGGACGATCGCATCCGGGTCGTCGGTGGACTGCGGATCGCCGGGATCGGCGGCTGCGTCCACTACAACGGCGGCGCCCACCAGTACACGCAGGACGAGTTCGACGAACGAGCCGACCGGCTACTCGCCGCCGACGAACATGTCGACATCCTGCTGACGCACGCGCCTCCGCTGGGCGTGGGTGACGAGCCTGACCCGGCTCATGTGGGCATCGCCGCGCTGCACAGGGTGATCGAGGGTCTGCAGCCTTCGTGGCACCTGCACGGGCACATCCATCCGTACGGCATGCGCAAGCCGGACCGTCAGCTCGGCGAGACGACGATCCGTAACGTCATTCCGTGGCAGGTCATCGACGTCACGCCACGTGAGGGGAGCTGAGGATGGCTCGCAGTTCGGGATCTGCCCGCGTCGACGCCGAGAGTGACTTCATGCGCGCCCGCCGCCACCAGGTGCTGTCGGCCTTGGCCGCACGGCTACGCAACGACACCGACGACATCGTGCGGTCGATGTCGTTCGACGAGGTCGTGGAGGCCCTCGGCCGGCGTGGTGAGCACTACGTGGGCACAAAGGTGATTCCGCTGGACTCGATCGTCGGCTCGGTCGATCGGGCCCGGGACTTCGACCGCCGATTCCGTCCGACATCGGGCCGCAGCCGCGAGCGCTGGGAACGTCTGGCCCGCGCGAACCGCACCGGCGAGGTCATCCCGCCGATCGAGGTGTACCAGATCGGCGACTACTACTTCGTCCGCGACGGTCACCATCGGGTGTCGGTCGCCCGCAGCCTGGGCGTCAACCTGATCGAGGCCCGGATCACCGCGATAGACACGCTTCTCACACCGGTCGGCATCGACGCGACGTCCGATCTCGAACTGAAAGTGTGGCGACGGTTGATGCTTGAGAGGGTGCCATTCACGGGCGAGGCGCGTGCCGCGGTCGCGGTCGACTCACCCGAGCAGTACGGCGTGATCGCCGAGACGGTCGAGGCGTGGGCAGCCCGCACGATGCACGCTGAGGGCGCCTACATAGACCGCGAGACCATGGCTCGTCGCTGGTACGACGAGGAGTTCAAGCCCGTCGTGGAGATGATCGAACGCGCAGGTGTGCGCGGCGACAAGGAGCGCCCGGCCGAGGCCTATCTGCGTGTCGCGGGGGAGCGCTACCGCCTGATCCGCGAGCACGAGTGGAGCGCCGAGGTCCTCGACGAGGTCCGCAAAGCCAAGCGCCGCAGGCGCTGATTACACGCCGAGGGTGAGGTTCTCGCCGGTCGAGGGATCGAATAGATGCATCTGGTCGGTGTCGATGAACAGCGTGGCCTCGTCGCCGTCCGAGCCCTTGCTCTGGGCGTCGAGTGAGACGACCAGCTGCGTGCGCAAGGAGTCGCTGTCCGCTTCGCGAGCGAGCTCCTTGAGCTGGTCCTGCACCTGCGCCTCGGCCTCGTACGGGATGTACGCGTACTGCTGGTCGCCCAGCCACTCGCGGACGTCGATGTGGGCGGTGAACGTCCGGGCCTGATCGATCGCGCTCGCGTCGAGCACTGTGGCGTCCTCGAAGTGCTCGGGACGGATGCCGGCCAGCAGCAGACCCTTGCCGTTCGTGCGCTCGGCCTTCGCGGCGGGCAGGGGGAACGTGCCGAAGGGCAGCGTCACCTGGCCGTTCTCAACCGTCGCGGGCAGGAAGTTCATCGGCGGCGAGCCGATGAAGCCCGCGACGAACAGATTGACCGGTTGCTCGTACAGCTCCCTCGGACTGGCCAGTTGCTGCAGCACGCCGCGCTTCATGACCGCGACCCGGTCGCCGAGCGTCATCGCCTCGGTCTGGTCGTGTGTGACGTAGACGGTCGTGATGCCGAGCTTCTTCTGTAGGCGCGCGATCTCGGTGCGCATCTGGCCGCGCAACTTGGCATCCAGATTGGACAGAGGCTCGTCGAACAGGAATGCCTGGGCGTCACGCACGATCGCGCGGCCCATCGCGACGCGCTGACGCTGACCACCTGACAGATTGGCGGGCTTGCGTTGAAGATGCTCATCGAGGTCGAGGGTCTTGCTGGCCTCGCGCACCTTCTCGTCGACCTCCTTCTCGGGGCGCTTCGCCAAGCGCAGCGGGAAGGCGATGTTCTCGTAGACCGTCAGGTGTGGGTAGAGCGCGTAGTTCTGGAACACCATCGACAGGTTGCGATCGCGTGGCGCGAGGTCGTTGACCCGCTTGTCGCCGATCACCAGATCGCCCGAGGTGATGTCCTCCAGCCCGACGATCATGCGCAGCAGGGTCGACTTGCCGCAGCCGGACGGGCCCACGAGGATCATGAACTCGCCGTCGGCGACGTCGATGCTGACGTCGTTCACGGCAGGGAAGCCGTCGCCGTACTTCTTGACGATGTTCTTCATCTCGATGGATGCCATGGCTCAACCCTTCACTGCGCCGGCGGTCAGGCCGGCGACGATCTTGCGTTGGAAGAACAGGACGAGGACGACGACTGGCACGGTGGCCACGACGGCGCCCGCGGCCAGCAACGATGCCGGCCGGTTGAACGGGTCGGCTCCCACGAAGAACGACAGAGCCGCGGGAATGGGGCGTGCGTTCTCGGTCGACGTCAGCGAGATGCCGAACACGAAATCGTTCCACGCGAAGAAGAACGTCAGGATCGCGGCGGTGAACACGCCAGGCGCCGCGAGCGGCACGATGACCTTGCGGAACGCCTGCCACGACGTGGCGCCGTCAACCTGAGCTGCCTGCTCCATCTCCCATGGGATCTCGCGGAAGAACGCCGAGAGCGTCCAGATCGCCAGCGGGAGCGTGAACGACATGTAAGGAATGATCAAGCCCAGCCAGGTGTCGTAGATGCCGAGCGTGCGCCACATGTCGAACAGGGGGCCCACCAGGGAGACGACCGGAAACATCGCGATGACCAGTGCTGTGGTGAGTACGAACTTCTTGCCCTTGAACTCCAGACGAGCGATCGCGTAGGCCGCCAGAGTCGCGAAGATGACCGACAACACGGTGGCGATCAGTGAGATGCCGATCGAGTTGATGATCGCGCGCCCGAACTGGTCGTCCTGGATCACGTCCTTGTAGTTACTCCATCCGGCGCCGCCGCCGGACTTGGGGAAGAAGCCCGTGCTGCCGTTGGTCACAGCCTCTTGGCTCTTGAACGACAGCGAGATGATCCAGGCGACCGGTAGTAGGCACCACACCAGGATCAGCACGGCACCGATGACGGTGCCGACCTTGTTCCAGATGCTGCTGGTCATGTCAGGCCTCCTGCCGTGCGTCAGCGAGGTTGACTCTGAAGAGCTTGACGATCACGAACGCGACCACCAGGACCGACAAGAACAGCAGCACTGACAGGGCCGATCCGATGCCGAGTTGGAACTGTTCGATCACCTGGCGGTAGGTCAGGAACGAGATCGACTCGGTGTTGTTGGCACCGGCCGTCATGACGAAGATGTTGTCGAAGATGCGATACGCATCGAGCGCCCGGAACAACACCGCGACCATGATCGCCGACCGCATGTTCGGCAGGATGACCCGATACAGCCGCTGCCACCACGAGGCGCCGTCGACCTTGGCGGCCTCGATCATGTCGTCGGACACCTGCGCCAGCCCGGCCAGCAGCAGCAGCGACATGAACGGCGTGGTCTTCCAGATCTCCGAGGCCATGATGGCGACCATGGACGACGGGTACTCGGAGAACCAGTTGAAGTCGTCGCCCACGAAAGGCAGCCAGCCATTGACGAAGCCATTGGTGTTGGAGAACGCGAACTGCCAGGCGAAGCCCGACACGACTGTGATGACACCGTAGGGAATCAGGATCGAGGTGCGGATCGTGCCGCGGGCGAAGATGATGCGGTGCATCACCATCGCGAACGCGAAGCCGATGACCAGCTCGAACGCGACCGTGACGATCATGATGCCGACCGTGTTCGCCGTGTCGCGCCAGAACAACGAATCGCTCAACGCGGTCCAGTAGTTCGACAGGCCGACGAACTCGCGATCATCGGGTGCGGTCAGCGAGTAGTTGAACAGCGACAGGTAGAGCGCGCGCAGCATCGGGAACGCGGTGACCAACAGCATCAGCACGATGGCGGGTGCGACCAGCCGGCGGCCCAGTGAGTTCTCGGCGCGGGCCCGATCGGAGTCCCGCGGCGGCGCGGTGGCGGCATGGCTCATAGCAACGCCTCTCCCTTCAGAACGGCCTCCAGGAACTCAGCGGACTTCTTCGGTGTGTTCTCGTTGACCGACGCGGGGGAGTGCCACCGCGACTGAATGGCGCTCGACACCTGGCTGTAGAACGCGCTCTTGGGTCGTGGCCCGCCGGAGTCGATGCTCTCGCTGAACAGCTGGAGCAGGTCGTGCGGGTACGCCTCCTTGAGCTCGGCGGAGTCGTACACCGACTGGCGCGAGGGCATCAGGCCGTCGTTCACGGCGAGTGCGGTCTGGGCCTTCGCATCGGTGATGCAGACGGCCGCCTGCTGGGCGAAATCCGGGTGCTTGGTGTACGCGCCCACGCCGATGTCGATACCACCGATCGGCGGCTTTGACTCCTCGCCGGCGACGGTCTGCGGGTATCGGGCCCAGCCGAGGTCGTCGAACGCCTGGTCGTCAGCCGGGCCGCCAGGCTTGCCGATCAGTCCCTCGTAGTTCTTGTAGACGAAGGTCCAGTTGACCATGAACTCTCCGGCACCGTTCTCCGGATACATGCGGCCGAGGCTGGTGCCTTCGTTCGACGTCGTGAAGTCGGGCTGTCTGGCCGGCGAGTCGGCGAGCTTGGCGATCACCGAGGCGGCCTTGCGCCCGGCGTCGGAGTCGACGTCGACCTTGGCGTCGCGGCCGTCCTCGGCAGTCGCGGGGTCGATGATGTTGCCCCCGGCGCCCTGGATCAGTGCGTTGATCCACACGACGTAGGCCTCGTACTTGTTGGCCTGCACGCCGACCGTGCCGTCGTTGTCGGCGGCGGCGTCGATGATCTGGTCCCATGTGACAGGTTGGGTCATGTCGAGCCCGGCCGCCTCGGCCAGCGACTTGCGGTACCAGACCACCTGGGTGTTGGCCCACTGTGGAGCGGCGACGACCTTGTCGTCCCACTGCACCGTCTCGGCGGCGCCCTTGAGGACGTCGTCATCGAGCACTTGGTCGGCCAGATCACCCTCGAACGGCAGCAGCCATTCGGCGTTGGCGAACTCCGGTACGAAGACCGGGTCGAGGCTCATCAGATCGGTCGAGCTGTCCTTGGCCGCCAGCCGCCGGGCCAGCTGGGTGCGCTGGTCGGTGGCGCTGGACGGCAGCAGCTGGATCTTGATCGTGTAGTCGTCGGTGCTGCACGTCTCGGCCAGCTGATTCAAGGTGTCCTGGCCGTCGGGATTGATGTACCAGTTGAGCGTGGCCTTGCCGTCGTCACTGCCGCATGCGGTGAGAAGGCCAGTGGCCAGGACTGAGGCCGCAACCGCCGTGGCGATCCGTACTCCCGTCGGGCTCGTCATGCATCCTCCCCACCAGACCCGCCTGTGAGGAGGGTCACAGTCAACCTAGGACTCGACCCGGTCCTTGGCAACCATCACTCAACCGGCGGCGTGCAGCCACGCCGCCATATCGGGCCGAAGTCGTCCGTCCTCCAGCACGTCGGACGCGGCCAGCACGTCCGAATCCGGCGGCAGATCGACCGGCCACGCGCCCAGGTTCGCGATGACGCGGGTCTCACGACCGACCAGGTCGAACACCAGGACGTCCTCGCCCATCCCGACCGTGGTCGGGTCGACCCAGGCGATGCGCGCGGTGCCCAGTCGTCGTTCGCGACGGACGGCGAGCAGGCGGCGATACAACTCGAACGTCGACCCTGCCACTCCGCGCTGCCGGTCCGGCGCTAGCTCGGCATAGACGACCGGCTGAGGCAGCCACGGGTCACCGGGGCCGAAGCCCAGCGACGGCCCCTCGGATGACCACGGCACCGGCACGCGGCAGCCGTCCCGCCCGCGATCAGTGTGGCCCGAGCGCTCCCACGTCGGGTCCTGACGGACGGCGTCCGGCAGCGTTGTCGCGTCGGGCAGACCGAGTTCCTCGCCCTGATACAGGTAGGCCGAACCCGGTAGGGCGAGCATCAGGGTCGTCGCGGCCCGGGCGCGGCGCAGCCCAAGCTGGGCATCGGGCTGCGGGTCGCCGATTCCGATCCCGGACGTGTCGACCACAGACGTCGCATCGGCTCGCCCGAGGCGGGTGGCGTGGCGCACCACATCGTGATTCGACAGCACCCAGGTCTGGGGAGCTCCGACCGCCGCGGCATGACGGAGCGAGTCATCGATCGTGGCGCGGAGCAGATCGGCACGCCAGGGCGTCATCAGAAAGTTGAAGTTGAACGACTGGTGCATCTCGTCGGGCCGGATGTAGTGCGCCAACGCCTCGCCCGACTCGACCCACGCCTCGGCGCACAGGATCCGTTCGCCGTCGTATGTGTCGACCAGGCGTCGCCAGGCGCGATAGACGTCGTGGACCTCGGGCTGGTCCCACATCGGCAGTGAGTCGCCGGTTGTGTCGGGCAGACCGTCCGCCTTGGCCAGGCCGTGTGCGACGTCGACGCGGAAGCCGTCGACGCCACGATCCAGCCAGAATCGCAGGATCGCGTCGAACTCTTGATGCACCTCGGGGCTGGTCCAGTCCAGATCGGGTTGGGACACGTCGAACAGGTGCAGGTACCACTGACCGGCCGTGCGGTCAGGTTCTGGCACCCGTGTCCAGGCCGGTCCGCCGAACCGGCTCGTCCAGTTGTTCGGTGGTCCGCCATCTCGTCCATCACGGAATATGTAGCGCCCCCGCTCCAGCGAACCGGGCGGGGAGTCGAGCGCCTCCCTGAACCACGGGTGGTCCGACGACGTGTGGTTCGGGACGATGTCCACGATGACCCGCAGTTCCAGATCGTGCGCCCGTTCGACCAGGCGGTCGAAGTCATCGAGTGTCCCGAACAGCGGATCGACGTTACGGTAGTCGGCCACGTCATATCCCGCGTCGTGCTGCGGTGAGGGGTAGAACGGCGACAGCCACACGGCATCGACGCCCAGGTCGACCAGATGGTCCAGGCGCGACGTGATGCCGGCCAGGTCGCCAATGCCGTCCCCATCGGAGTCGGCCCATGACCGTGGATAGATCTGATAGATCACGGCATCGCGCCACCATGGGGACACAGTCACACCATCACGGTAGGCCCCAGGCCCCCGAGGGTCTGACGGTTGCCACTGGATAAGTTGGGAGACATGACGCAGCGCACCCTGGTTCTGATCAAGCCCGACGCCGTCCGCCGTGGACTGGTCGGAGCCGTCCTGTCGCGATTCGAGACCAAGGGACTGTCCATCGTCGCGATGGAGCACCGCTCGATCGACGCGGGTCAGGCAGACGCCCACTATGCCGAGCACGTGGAACAGCCCTGGTATCCGCCGCTGCGCGAATTCGCGACGTCCGGTCCGCTGGTCGCGCTGGTCCTCGAGGGCGATGAGGCGATCGCCGTCGTGCGCACTCTCAACGGCGTCACGGACGGCCGTGCCGCCGCGCCTGGCACGATCCGCGGCGACTACTCCCTGTCCAACCGCGAGAATCTGGTCCACGCCTCCGATTCGGAGGAGTCCGCGGCCCGCGAGATCGCCCTCTGGTTCCCGTCCCTGTAGGCGCGACTCCCACGATCGTAGGGAAACAGGCGTGATCTTCGGTTTGCTAGCCGAAGATCACGCTGGTTTACCAACTTAAGTTGGTAGACCGCGGCGCTCAGACGTACGTCGGGGGGCGTAGGTGGTGGGCGATCAGCTCGAACCGGCCGCGGACGTCCTCGGGCAGCCAGATGACCTCGTGCGACTGGGAGGCGACGTCGACATCGTGCTGCAGGGTGACGACGTCGACGGCTTGGCGCGGATAGTCGCGTTCACGGTCCTCGAACGCGACCAGCGAGATCCGGACCGTCACCCCGAACGGATTGGGGTTGGCGATGCCGATGCCCCAGAAATCGGCTGGATCGAGCACGGCCTTCTGCTCCAGGTCGATCATCACGACGCGGACATCGGCCTCGAGCTGAGGATGGTCCACCTCCTCGACCTCGGACAGCTGCACGTCGACGATGCGCACATCGCGATGACCGGGACCGTCGAAGCGCAGGATCTCGGTGAGCGTGCCGTTCGCGGGCAGCAGGGGAGTGCCGCGGTGTGATCCGTTGACGCCCTGGGTCGTGACGTGCGGCAACTCGCGTCCCCAGATATCCCGCGCGGTGAACGCGAGTGTCGGCATCACGCTGACCTCGGTGTGATTCGTGAGGGTCAGGACCTGATCGGTGCCGTCGGGATCTTTGCTGCGCGCGACGTACTCGACGCTGAACGGGCGGTTCCTGCGGGCGCGTGGACTCACGCTCCGACCCTACCGGCGC
>Ga0164243_10002711_pt1 | contig 28995 bp, 24 predicted proteins | sample OricompcompostOP_FD_108781 | JGI IMG/M metagenome (GOLD analysis project Ga0164243, IMG submission 108781) | Organic Plus compost microbial communities from Emeryville, California, USA - Original compost - Organic plus compost (OP) | ecosystem: Engineered > Solid waste > Mixed feedstock >... | reverse complement strand
GGCTGCCGATCACATCTATCTGGTCAAACTTGCTGAAGTAATCGCCGGGCAGTATGACGGTATGCCCGTTGCGCTTACGTTCCAGCGCCCTGCGGGTGGACTTGTTGATGATAAGCAACAGGAAATAATTGGTAAGGCTGATGTGCTCCAGCACTTCACGGGCGTTCCACTGATCAGGTCCCGGTTTAAAATCCAGTAAAGCCGGTTCTTTATCAAACCAGGTATCCAACTCCCTGAAGTTGGTCAGCAAAGCCTCTCTAACAACTTGAATTACGTTTCGCATGTTCTACGCTGTTTGGGGTTATGCACCTTGCCTGATCTATCAGTACGGGTTAGTACATAACTATATTAAAAAAATAAAAAGCCCGGCTCGCTTTCCAACGGCCGGGCTTTTATATCAAAACAGATGCCTGTTTTACGATAGCAGACCATGACCGTATGGATATCTGGACATACAACTTCCCTGTTGTGTTATATAACTGTTCTTTAACAGTATATATACACAGTAGACAGTTGCTTCAATACGTTTCGTTTGGTGCTCAGTCATCATTTACTAACTACGCTAAAGCAAAAAGTCCCGCAGGCACTCTGCGGGACTTTTGTTATATCACTTGATAACTTATTTTGTTAACAATTGGTGCAACACGCCCGCAACCCGCTCCTGACTTGCTTCTTCAGCTTACAGGATACCGCAGAGATAATATGTTGCTGGTTGCGTGACATTAAATTCATTTGTTGAGACAAAGATATTTTTATTTTCTCTATTAAGCAAAACCCGGTGCAACTTTTTTTGCAGAATTAATAATTTTTTTATAAATGCCGGTCCACAGTCCACTGATCACAGCACAAAGGAGTGCGGCCGGCTGCCAGCCCAGCTACTGCCCGCTCGCCGTGCACTGTAACCTGTGGTCCGTGAACTGCCTGGATCAAAAGAGGCTTAACTGTTTCTGCGGCCGCTGGAACAGGGAGGTATCAAATTCAAAGCGTTCATTATTAAGGCCGTTCTTCCGGGTATGGATCTTAAACTGCTGGCGGATCAGGTCTGCGATGTTCCCGTCTCCCCGCATGCGCCGGCCAAACTCGCTGTCATTCACCTGGCCGCCATGCATGCTTTCTATCAGGTGCCATACCTTGTCTGCCCGGTCGGGGAAGTTCTTATACAACCAGTCATGAAAGATGAACTTCACTGCATCATTAAGGCGGACCACCGTATAACCGGCAAACCGGGCGCCATTGCGGGCCGCCATTTCCAGCAACTGCGGCATTTCATGATCATTCAGCCCGGGGATCATGGGAGCAGTCATCACGCCTACGGGTACCCCGGCATCCGTTAATTCCCGCACAATACGAAAACGCTGCTCGGCCGTGGTGGTACGGGGCTCCATTTTCTGGCGCAGCTCTTCCTGCAGGGAGGTGATAGACACATATACGCACACCAGCCGGTCCTTTGCCAGCTGCTGCAGCAGGTACTTATCCCGGAGCACCAGGGCATTCTTGGTGATGATGCCCAGCGGCTGCCTGTATTCCAGCGCTACTTCCAGCAGCTGCCGGGTAATGAACATTTTACGCTCCAGCGGTTGGTAGCAGTCCGTATTCCCGGACAGTCCAATAGGCTTGCCTGTCCAGTTCTTATTATCCAGGAACTTGCGCAGCAGCTCCGGGGCGTTCTTTTTTACGATGATCTTGCGCTCAAAGTCCAGCCCTGCGCTCAGGCCCCAATACTGGTGGGCGTTCCGCGCATAGCAATAAATGCACCCATGCTCGCAGCCCTGGTAAGGGTTCATGGAATACCACATGCCCACGTCAGGGCTGTCCACCTTATTGACCAGGTTCTTTGCATGCTCCTCTATAATCTGCGTGGGTACATCCGCCTGCCACCACTCGTCGATCCCTTCCGGATGCTCCTGCGCATATTCATTCCTGAGGTATTTGTTCTTCGGATTCAGTTGCGCGCCTCTTCCTTTGTAATACGGGTTCGCAGGTGCACCACCTTCCTTAAAAGGCAATGTCATAACACTAATATTTTTAGTAAAAATACTAAATTATTTAGTGCGTCAAAAATAATTGTTTTTATATGCGGATGTGCAGATGATAGAAGCTGCCAAACTATTCGCACATCTGCATATTTGCACATCTGCACATCAGATGATTCCCATCTGCTGCATTAAAAAAGTGGCGTTCTTGTTGTGGGCAATGCCTTCGCGGATACGGTAATCAAAATAAAGGTGGTTCTGTTCAATGGTGCTTTCAAAGCAGTAGTTCCTGATACGCCGGGGGTGCGCCTGCTCCAGCTGTCCCAGCTCCAGGTCGTGGGTGGCGATCATGCCCATACAGTTGTATTGCAGCAGGTGCGTGAGCAGCTGCCTGGACCCGGTGAGCTTGTCGGCAGAGTTGGTGCCTTTGAGTATCTCGTCCAGCAATATGAATACCGGCCGGCCTGTCTGCAGCGCCTTCACGATCTCCTGCAGGCGCAGCAGCTCTGCCTGGAAGTAGGAGGTATGCCGGGCAATGGAGTCCCTGATACGCATGGAGGTCATAATATGCAGGGGCGTACAGGTAAAAGCGGCAGCACAAACCGGCGCGCCGCACATGGCCAGCAGCAGGTTGCTGCCCACGCTGCGCAGGAAGGTGCTTTTACCGCTCATGTTAGACCCGGTAATGATCAGGAAGTGCTGGGGATGGCCGATGGCAATGTTGTTTGCTACACATTCCGCAGGTGGTATCAGGGGATGCCCTACTGCTTCCCCCTTCAGCCCCGGCTGATCATTCACCTCCGGGAAAACATAGCCGGGATGGTTAAAGGCAAAAGTGGCCAGGCTGTTCCAGGCTTCCATACGGGCAATGATCTGCAGCCAGCCCTCCACCTCGTACCGATGCCGCACTTTCCATTTTTCCAGGCTGAAAGCACAGTGAATGCCGTACAGTACAATGGAATTCAGGAAAGTGCCAACGAGCAGGTTCAGGTTCTGATCCAGCGCGTTACTGATCCGGGCCAGGCGGTGCAGCGCTACATCCGCCACAGCGGCCTGCTCCTGCTGCGCTTTCAGCAGAACGGATGCCTCCAGCGGTTCTTTTTTGACCAGATGCAGCAGCAGGGCAAACTTGCGAAGTATCTGTTCCTTGCTGCCCAGGTGCTCATGCTGTTCCTTCATCTTTTTAGCAAACAGGCCCAGGATGCCCCAGTTCAGGAGCAAGAAGAAGGTAGCCGGGTAGTACAGGTCTGTGTAGATATAGAGTACAATGCTGGCTACCAGGCCGGCCGGGCTGATCCAGCTGAGCAGGCGCAGCCAACGCTGATCCAGGAAGGCCAGGGGCAGCTGCAGCCACTTGCGCAGGGCCGCCCGGTCGCCGGGCGCTTCTTTTGCCAACATGGCGTGCGCGGTGAGCAGCTGCCGGAACGCTACCCTGGGAGCCAGCTCCTTTACGGCTGCCTGCAGCGCCTGTATGGACGGCACATCCTGCAGGGGGCATTGCAGGGAACGGGCCAGCTCCTCGCGCCCCAGCAGCGTGCCGGTACGGTTCATATGCTGGTACAGGGAGGCCGGGCCAAATACATCCAGGTCCGAAGTGAAAGGATGCGCTTCATTGATAAAACTGCTGCCGTCTTCAAAGCGGGATTCATTGGTGGAGAGCAGGTGCAGCTCCTTTTCATTGATGTCCTGCAGGGTTTGCAGCAGTTGCAGGCGGGTCCTAACCTGCTGGTACCTGGCCAGGGCATATATAAATATGGCCAGCAGGATGCCCAACGGCAACAGCCATATCGCGGGAAAGTTCCCAGCAATGTACTGCCAGCCGCACGCCAGCATACCCACAAAGCAAACAAGCCTCACGGCGCTCAGCAGCTGCAGCCGGCGGCGGGCCTGCGCTATCTGCTGCTGCAGGCCTGCCAAACGTGCTGCATATGTTTTCTCAGGGGCCATAGGAAGCGAAGGTATTACAGGCTATACTGCCGTTTCAGCAATTCCGGGTGCTCGTGGCTCACTTTCATGATCAGCTCCCCGAAGAGGGTGTTGGCCCAGGCAAACCATTTACGGGTAAATTTTTCCGGGTTGTCCTTATGATAGGACTCGTGGATAAAGCCGGTGCCGCCGTCGGTATTGCGCAGGGTGCGGATACATTCTGCAATTTCCTCCTTGTTGGAGGTGGTCAGCCCCTTCATGATGATGCTCATAGGCCAGATATAATCTTCGCCGGTGTGCGGGCTGCCTACGCCATCGCCATATTTTCCCTTATAGAACCAGGGATGGAAGCTGCTCCATACAAAATGCCGGGTGTTCTGGTACAGCGGATCGTCTGCCGTGGTATATCCCAGGTAGGGAATGGACAGCAGGCTGGGCACGTTGGTATCGTCTATGAACAGGCGGTTGCCAAAACCATCCACCTCAAAGGCAAACATATGCCCCAACTTCGGATGCTCCACAATGGCATGCGCCTTAATGGCCCGGTCCACTTCATCGGCCAGGTCTGTACAGGCGCTGGCAAATGCGGCGTCCTGCCATACGGTAGCGCTGATCTCAGCCAGTTGACGCAGGGATACTACGGCAAACATATTGGAAGGGATCAGGAAGGGGAACACCGTGGCGTCGTCCGAAGGACGGAAGATAGACACGATCAGTCCTACAGGTGAAATGGGCGCGCCATAGCCGCTGTTGGGCACCGTATCGGATTGTATGGGCGTAACGCGCTGGAACTTGTAAGGTCCTTTGCCCTCTTTGCGCTGCTGGGTTTTAAAGGTGTCCAGGATCAGGCGGGCGGCTTTGCGGTAGTTATCGTCCAGCACCCCGGTATCCCCGCTGATCTTCCAGTAGTTATAGGCCAGGCGCACGGTGTAGCAGAGGGAGTCTATCTCCCACTTGCGCTCGTGCAGCTCGGGCTTCATCACGGTCAGGTCCTTTTCCCATTCGCTGCCGGTAGGACCTTCGTTGAAGGCATTGGCATAAGGGTCTATCAATATGCATCTGGTCTGGCGGTTCACCACGCCGGCAATGAGCTGCTGCAGCTCCTTATCGTCCTTTATCAAAGAAAGGTACGGCCATACCTGTGCAGTGGAGTCGCGGAGCCACATGGCATGGATGTCGCCGGTGATCACGAAGGTGTCCGGCCGGCCGTTCTCCATTTTAAAGTTCACGGTGGTGTCCAGGGTGTTCGGGAAACAGTTCTCGAACATCCAGGCCAGCTTGGGATCTGCTATCTGCTTTTTAATGCTGATAATGGCTTTCTCCACTGCCTGGCTGGTGAACTTACGCTGGGCCAGCGGGGGGCGCCGGGATTCATAACCGTTCCAGGCAAACACTGCTTTCGGGAAGCCCAGCCCTACGGCGCCTGCCAGCAGGCTGCTGTTGCGTATAAAATCTCTTCTTGCTACCATAGATAAATGCTTATGGAAGCACAAGATAGAAAAAAAGTGAAAGGTGAATAGTGAAATCAAACCTCCGGCAACCCTTCATATACTTCCGGCGCCATCACTGCCTCATTGTACGGGTCTGTACGGTACAGCGACTTCACCGGCCAGTATTCCAGCCCGGCCGGCGGCATTTCGTAACTAATGATCTGCTGCAGGTCCAGGTCGGTCAGCGCAGGGTTCAGCCATTCCTTTTCCAGTTCCGGCGGCAGCATCAGGGGCATGCGGAAAGGATTGTCGCCGGAGTTATGGATCTTCCTCATCACCTCGTTGGCATTGCGTATCAGGATGGCAAAGGTGCCGGCCAGTTCGCCGTGGGCATTGGGCACATGGGAATAATTGAAAAGCCCGGGCAGCAGGAACACCGGCCGGTGCCTGAGCCGGATGTGGTAGGGCACTTTCTTTTTCCAGCCCACGTCCCGGAATTCATAGAAACCGGTAGCGGGCACCAGGCAACGGTGCTGCCGGATACGGTGCCAGTAGGAATTTTTATCGCCCACCACGCGCTCGCTGCGGATGTTCAGCATCCAGCTGCGCTCCTTCCGGAGGTTCTCCGGCTTCATATAGGGAGCGATCACGCCCCATTCAAACTGCTTTAATTGCAACCGGCCGCCTTCATTGGTCACCACCGGCCATTTCGGGTATGCTTGTCCCACCATGTGGTAGGTGGGATGAAAGGGGATATCCAGCGATGTTGTATCCAGGTCCGGCAACAGCTCGTAAATAGAAGCAATGTCGGAAGAGAAGGAAAGATGATAACACATAGGGATCAGATTTTTTCCAGGTCATTGAGGGAGATCTGTATTTCGCGATCACCGTTTTGCAGTTTGATGATCAGCTCACCAAAATGCAGGGCCAGCTCGGCATTAATGGCCTTACCCCTGCCCGGGCGCCAGCCGGCCCTGGCAATGTATTGCCTGATGCCGGCCACCAGGTGCGCCGGCGGCTTCCATTCCCGGTCCTTGAGCCGGTTAAGGTACACCCGGTACCCGGCCGGCTGGGCGGCGGCCTTGTAAAGCTTTTCCCGCTGCGGCGGGTCCAGGGCATTGTACAGCAGTTTCCTGGGGTCCTGCCGGATAGCCTCCAGGTGCAGCCGGGCGGTATCCGGGTCCTTATAGGGCGTAAGCAGGAAAGCCTCTTTTATGGAAGCATCCGTTCTCCCGCGGGGGTAGGACTGCCTTATAAAATATGCGTGCCCCTGCAGGAGCAGTTCGTCCAGCGCTTCCCTGAAAAGCAATTGCAGGGGGTTGTGCATAGGCTAGATCTGGCGGTTATTGTTTCTCCCCTGTTTCCATGAGCTTGTTCAGGGCCATCATCTGCCGCATGGTATGCGACATGCCTTCCGAGGAGCCGTCCAGGAAAATCACGTTGCCATTGGAGTTCTCCGCAAAATCCTTGATCGCCTCTGTCCACATGGAAAAGAGGATCACGGAGGTATCCATGTTGGCCTGCTGCATTTCCCTGGCCGCCAGGGTCATACCCTTGGCCACCTCTTCCCGGAACAGGGCCACGCCCTGGCCGCGGAGCTGGGCGGCCTGCCTTTCCGCCTCAGCGGCTATCTTGATGGCATTCCCATCTGCTTCGGCCGCCTTGGTTTTGGTGATCAGCAGGGCCTGGCCTTCGTTTTCGGCAGCGGCCTTCAGGTTGTTGGAAGCCACTACCTGGGCCATGGATTTCATAATGGCATCATCAAAGGTGATATCGTTCATCTGCAGGTCCAGGAGGTGATAGCCCCAGCCTTCCAGGGTTTTGTCTATCTGCTCCTTTACATTTTCCGTGATCTCGCGGCGCAGACCCAGCACTTCGGACTGGCGCTTGGTGGCCACGTAACCACGAATGGAGCCTTCTATGGTACGTATGAGCGCCTGCATGAAGCTGCGCTCGTCCATGAACTTGAATGCCACGTTCTTGATGGTCTCCTCTTCCTGGTTCCATACGGCATAGAGCAGCATGGCCTTGAAGTATACATTGGCCTGGTCTACCGTAATGGCCTGGAACTCCAGCTCCACGGAGCGGTTCTGGATGGATATACGTTTGAATACCTTTTCTATGAGAGGTATTTTAAAATTAAGACCGGGATAAAGGCTGCGGTTATACTTGCCGAAAATAGTGGTAACCGCTATGGAGCCCTGCTGCACGGTTACAACAGAAGAGAAGAGGAGCACCAGCGCCAGCAGGATAAGGGGTACCGTAATAATAAGATTGTCCATACCAGGTAGTTTAGGGATTTTTTAAGGGTTAAATATAGCTATTTTCCTGTATGGAACAGATGAGCAAACAAACAATGGACGAAAGGGCTGAGCTAAAAAAACAACGAATGAATAATCAATAGCTTGTAATGTTTTTTTGTCCCTTACACCCTTTGTTTATTGCTGAAATAAATAAAAGCGTCGTCCAGCTCAATTTGCTTTAACTGGCAGGCCAGTCGCGTCTTGAGATCGGCGGCAGCATCTTTCATCCGGTTGTATTGATCTTTTAGCATTTGATAGCGGGCCGCTATTTCTTCTACCGTAGCGGAGCGCTCCAGTTCCAAAATGTTGTATGCATTTTCATCGGTTATCATAGCAATAGGGGTACCAGTTAATATTTATGAATCTCAATTTAATAGAGTTTGTCCGGGGAGAAAATACCCAAGCTTGGGTATTTTTGGGACAATTCCGGGCTGCTGAGGTCAGTTAAAGCCAATTTTCCGGGCCAGCGCCACCAGCTCGGTGGCATTGCGCACCTTGAGCTTCAAGCGGATATTCTTGCGGTGCGTTTCCACGGTGTAGCGGCTGAGATTCAGCTGCTGGGCTATTTCCTTATTATTCAGCCCGCGCACTGCCAGGGTAAGCACATCCTTTTCCCGGGCGGTGAGCTTGCTCAGCAGGGTTTCGTTCTGCCGGCGCAGCACATCGCTCATGGCGTCTGCCAGCTGCTCGTCCGTATCCATGGCAATGGTAAGGTCCAGGAAGGCGCAGATCACCTCTTTTACCGCGCCCTCCTCGTCGCGGGAAAAAGGCACGGCCATGCCTACCAGCCAGCGCCAGTCGTCCTGCCCTTTTTTCCGCATACGGGTTACACCGCCAAAGATCTGTTTGTTGTTCCTGAATGATTGCCGGGCAATACCGGTCAACTCAAAATCATCAGGGTGCATCAGCTCCCGGAAAAACTCCACTCCCAGCGCTCTCATTTCCTGCAGCGAAAAACCGGTGGCTTCCTCCATGCTGCGGTTGCACCAGCTAACGGTTTGATGAGTGGAATCCGAAGTATAAAGCATTGCCGGAACATGATGCAGCATATTTTCCAGCCGCTGTACACGCGCTGTTAACAGTTCATTTTCCTTTTTCAAGGTTTCGAGGGAAAGATTTGGTCTCATGCCCGGGTTCTCTGACTGCATACATAAAGTTTTAAACAAACAATAGTGAAACAAGGTTCCCAACGCGCCGGCATATACGAAGCTACGTATATCAAAATCTGTTACAACACTTATTCCGTAAATTTAAAATAAAATCCTATATGTGCAAGTTAAATTGTTGGGGCGGGCAGACGGCAGACTCCGCAGGTTTGATATTTCCCCTATTAGGCAGTAAATTTGAGACCCGTAATTTTTACACTCTATTCATTAACCATAAAAAAACTGAGTTATGGCATTTACACTTCCGAGCCTACCGTATGCTACTGACGCCTTGGAACCGCATATTGACAAGACCACCATGGAAATACATCATGGCAAGCACCACCAGGCTTATGTAGACAACCTGAACAAAGCGATTGCCGGTACGGAGCATGAAAATAAATCACTGGAGGAACTGGTAGCAAATGCAGGCAAGATAAGCGCGGCTGTAAGGAACAATGGCGGCGGGCACTGGAACCACAGCTTTTTCTGGAAGATACTGGCCCCCAATGCAGGTGGCGAGCCCAAAGGCCCGCTGGCTGATGTGATCAACAGCACCTTCGGCTCCTTTGATGCACTTAAGGAAAAACTGAATGCCGCAGGCGCCGGCCGCTTCGGCTCAGGCTGGGCATGGCTGATCGTGAAGGACGGCAAACTGGAGGTGACCTCTACCCCCAACCAGGACAACCCCCTGATGGATGTAGCAGAAGTAAAGGGTACGCCTATACTGGGTGTGGATGTTTGGGAACATGCTTACTACCTGAAATACCAGAACCGCCGCCCGGAATACCTGAAAGCATTCTGGAATGCAGTGAACTGGGATGAGGTGAGCAAGCACTATGAAGCAGCTGTGAAGTAAAAAGTAAAAGGTAAAAAACAAGGCAGTTCCTTCTATGAAGGACTGCCTTTATTTTTTTACTTTACTCTTTTTTTACTTCACTTCCCTGATCTTCACATTCCTGAACCACACTTCGCTACCGTGGTCCTGCAGAACTATGTGGCCCTTCTTAGTGCCTCCATACCCCTTGGCATCCTTCCATTTGCCGGTTTCCTTTGCTTTCTTCCACTCGGGGGAGCCTATTTCATAATCTGCTGTTTTCTGGCCGTTCAGCCAGTGTTCCACATGGCCGTTATTCACGATAATGCGGGTATGGTTCCACTCGCCTACAGGTTTCGCTGCTGCTACCAGCGGAGCGCCCATGGCATAGTTGGCGCCGGTCTTCTGCCAGTCTTCCAGCTTTTCAGGGAAATTGTTATCGTCTATCAGCTGGTACTCCGGGCCGCTCAGGTAAGGCGCCGCATACTCCTCTGAAGCCAGGTATATGATACCGCTGTTGCCCTGGGGCGCTATCTTCCAGTCCACCTGTAGTTCAAAGTTCTCAAAGGTGCTGTCAGTGGCCAGGTCTCCCCTTTTATCGCTCTTGTCCTTTTCGCTGCCCAGGCAGTGCAGCACACCGTCTTCCACTACCCAGCTGTTAGAGGTCTTGCCTTTGTAAATATGCCAGCCGTCCAGGTTCTGGCCGTTGAACAGCAGCTGCCAGCCATCCGTCCTTTCCATATCTGTAAGCGTATTATCCGCTTCGGGGGCGGGCGTCACCGTATCGCCTGCTACGGTCATTGCGGAATCGGCCGTGCTCCCTGTACCAGCGCCACCGCCACAGGAGGCGGCTGTCATAGCCAATACGGACAATGCGGGAACAAATAATTTCTTCATGATCATATGCTTTATTTATTTACGAGTTTCAGTTGCTGAGGATCCCATTGAATGATCCTGTTCTGGAAATAGCTGTCGTTGCACAGCAGGGCCGGCGCGGCTGCGCGGTAGCCGAACAGCGCATCTTCATGCACTTTGCCGCCGGTACGCATGGCATTGAACAGGTTATAGAAATGATCGAAGTGAGCGCCTTTATAGCCCTCTTCGGCTACATACTCCAGCTTTTCGGGCGGCAGCATGTCCTTGCGGTCATACACATAGGCCTTGCCGTTGCCGGTTGCGCCCGCCTTGGTTTGCAGCAGGGGATCATCAGTTGCCGCATATGCCTTGTTGCGGTACAGCGTTACCTTTTCCCATTCTACCGTCATGGAGCCTTCGCTGCCTACCATGCGCAGGTAATTGGTGCCGCCGGTGCCATCTACAAAGTTAACACGCAGGGAAAGGTTAAAGGCCGGGTGCGCTTCCGTTTCCGGGTAGTCGAACATACCCAGCATGATGTCGGGCACTTCGCGGCCGTCCTTCCAGTAGCGAAGGCCGCCGGTAGCCATTACCTTGTTGGGGCCAACAGAGCCGGTCACAAAGTGCAGGCTGGAGAAAAGATGCACGAACAGGTCGCCGGATACGCCGGTGCCATAATCGCGGTAGTTGCGCCAGCGGAAGAAGCGCAGGGGATCAAAATCGCGCCTGGTGGTAATAGCCAGGTACGCGTCCCAGTCCACGGTTTTGGGAGAAGCATCCGCCGGGATAGGGTACTGCCAGGCACCAAAGGGCGACATACGCGCCCAGAAGCCTTCTGCATAGTTCAGCTGGCCAATGGCGCCCTCCTTCAACAGCTGCCGGGCCTTTTCATTGCCCAGGGAGCTCATGCCCTGGCTGCCTACCTGGTACACTACCTTACCGTTCTTACGCTGCGCCTCCACTACGGCAGGCCCTTCGCTGATGTCGTGCACCATGGGCTTCTCGCAGTATACGGATTTGCCCTTGTTCATAGCTGCCACGGAAATATCCTTGTGCCAGAAGTCCGGCGTGGCAATGATCACGGCGTCAATATCGTTCCGCTCCAGTATTTCCCGGTAGTCGCGGGTGGTATAAATGTCGTTGCCCCATTTTTTCCTTGCATCTGCCAGGCGGCCGTCGTACAGGTCGCAGGCGGCCACCAGCTTTACGCCGGGTACGGTAATGGCGGTATTGGTATCTGCGGTGCCCATGCCCCCTGCGCCGATCACAGCCAGCTGTATCTGGTCATTGGCGCTGTACTTTTCGTTGGCGCGTGACAGTGATCGGATATTACGCTGCCGGTCTGCCGCTGTAATGATATTGGGCAGCAGGGAAGCGCCTACTACGCTTTTGGCGAATTTGCTGATAAAGCCCCTGCGGGATTGATTAGGTTTTGGCATGCTTTTCTAAATTGTAATGATGTTAAGTTCCGGATGCGTGGTGATTACATTAGGTTGCCACCAAGTTGTTAATTTATAATTAAAAAGCCGGAAATCATAATTCTTTTGCAGCCACTGCTATTCCCAGCCGGGGTTTTGCCCCAGCGCCGTGTTGCGCTGCACCTGCGCAAGCGGAACGGGCCACAGATAGTTCTTCGGATCTACAAACCTCCGGCCGCTGTTCACGATCATGTATCCGTCTGCATCTACCTGCACGCTCTCTACATAAGGCTGCATGTAGTCCGGCACAAAAGCTTTCTTCATGCCTTTTACATCCTGCGCCAGCAGGCTGCCCTGCTTCCAGCGCAGGATGTCGAAGTAGCGCTGTCCTTCCAGGGCCAGCTCCACCCGGCGCTCCCGGCGTATCTCTTCCCGCACGTTCATGCCCCAGGCTGCCAGCTCAGACAGGATCATGCGGTGCATGCCCACCCGGTCGCGCAGCAGGTTAATGGTCATATCCAGGTCGGCCTGCGTGAGCTTGCCCTGCATTTCGCGGGCCTCTGCGTAGTTCAGCAGTATCTCTGCATAGCGCATAATGTGTATGTCGTTCTGGTCCTTATTATAGGTGCCTACTGCAGATACCTGTACGTACTTGGTAAAGTAATAACCGGTAGCTGTTATGCATCCCTTTTTATCAGCGTTGAACTTGGGCAGGTTAAAGATGGCAGAGGGGGCCGCATCCTGGTCGCCGTCATCCTTGCCGCCCCATTCCGCGCCGGGGGCCAGTATGGTCTGCGCCATACGGGGGTCCCTGTTCTTAAACACATCAGCGTATTCCTGCTGCGCGCCTTCATTGTACAAAGGCGACTTTTCAATCGGCCTACCGTCTGTGCACAGGTATGCATCTACCAGCGATTTGGTGGGAGAAAAACGGGAGGTCTGGTCCGGCACCTGGACTTCCCGGCTCATATTGTGAGTAGAAACGTCTATAAGGTAGAGCCGGGCCAGTATTGTTTCCTTATTGGCGCCGGCAGACAGCCTGCCTTTGTGGGTGAACAGCTCGTTATAGCTGTTGGTGCCACCGGCTGTATAAAGGTGATATTCGTTCAGGTCCATTACAGCTTTGGCAGCTGCTTCCGCTACATCGTACCTGCCATAGAACAGCGCCACGCGCGATTTCCAGCCCAGCGCCGCGCCTTTGGTAATCCGGCCCAGGTCCGCTGCGGCATAAGATACCGGCAGTTCCGCAGCGGCGGAGTCCAGCTGTTGCAATATAAAATCCACCACTTCCGCACGGGGCGTACGCGGCCCGTACACCTGGTCATCGCCAATGTTCAGCGTGTTGGTCACCAGCGGCACATCACCAAAAAAGAAGCTCAGGTAGCTGTACAGGAAGGCGCGCAGGAACCTTACCTCGCCGGCAAACTGGTTCATTTTCTCTTCCCTGATGCCCTGCGCTTTTTTATAGTTCTCCAGGAAATGGTTACAGCGGCGGATGCCTTTATACTGGTTCACCCATTCTGAATTGAGCGTACCGAGGGTAAAATCGAAGTTACCGGTGGAAATAGCCAGGTAATTGGACATGGGCGGGTAAATGGTATTATCTCCCATGTTTTCCATGTCTACCACATTCTTCCCTTTCAGGTAGGCATAGCAGCCGTTTACAGCCTGCTCCAGCTGCGCTTCTGTTTCCCAGAAGCTTTCATTGGTAACGGCATCCAGGGCGCCACGGTTCAGAAAATCCTTTGAGCAACCTGCGAGGCAGCAGGCCAGTATGCCTGCTATGCCCCATATGGTGGCGCGTATAGAACGGAATATATGCTTTTGCTGCATGGCAGTGATCATTTAAAGTTAATGTTAAGACCGAACACAAAGGTTTTTACCTGCGGGTAAGTGCCCCCATAGGTGCTAATGGTTTCCGGGTCGTATGCGTAGAAGTAATTGGTTTTGGTGAACAGGTTGTCTGCGGATACATACAGCCGTAGCTGTTGTATACGCAGCCTGCTGGTCCATTTAGCCGGCAGGGTATAGCCCAGCTGTATATTCTTCAGGCGCAGGTATGCCGCATTCTGCAGCCAGTAGTCTGACTGGCGGGCGGTTGTATTGCGGCTGTCCAGGTAGGTGAAGCGCGGATACCAGGCATCCGTGTTCTCAGGTGTCCAGCGGTCGCGGTGCACTTCCTGCGGGTAAGAGCCATAAGCCTGGAAAGTGTGGATGCCTATACTGCCTACATAACCGTTGCCCTTGCCCACGCCCTGTATAAAAAAGGAAAAGTCAATGTTCTTCCAGCCCAGCTGCCCCCTGAAGGAATAGGTATAGCGGGGGAAGGCATCGCCTATCACTTCGCGGTCCTTATCTGCAGTGATGATACCGTCGCCATTCAGGTCGCGGTACTTGAGATCACCGGGTGCTACCCGGCCTTTGTCCGCATCAAATATGGCGAAGTTGGGTATGAGTTTGCCGGTGGAAGGATCTTTGGTAAAGTCGCTTTCCTGCGCCAGCCCGTCTGTCCTGTAGCCATAGAAGGCATTTATGGGATAGCCTACCTGCAGTATGCGGTCGTCCAGCACAGGCGGGGCGCCGCCCAGGTTCAGCATTTTGTTCCTTACATCAGACAGCTGGGCGGTAAAGCCGTAAGACACTTCACCGATCTGGTCCGTCCATCCCAGACTCAGCTCCCAGCCCTTGTTGGATACCTCGCCGGCATTCTGGTCCGGCACCTCCAGGCCTATCACATCGGGCTGCGGCACTTTCAGCTGTATGTCCGTGGTGCGCTTGTCAAACCAGTCGGCGCTAAGGGTGAGGCGGTTCCTGAAAAAGGCCAGGTCTAAACCCAGGTTCAGCATGTTCACCTTTTCCCAGCGCAGCAGCGGGTTGGCAAGGTTGGTCTGCGCCATGCCCCTGGTGAGGATATCCCCTATCGGCATGGTGCTAACGCCGGTCAGCACCTCCAGGTAGGGATACCACTCGGAATACGCTATCCCGTTGGCACCATACTGGTTGCCAAGGCTGCCATAGGAAGCCCGCAGCTTGCCCTCGCTTAACCAGCTTGCAAGACCGCTGTTCTTTATAAAATCCTCCTGCGTAAAACGCCAGCCAACAGACGCAGAAGGGAAGGTGCCGTAGCGCCGGTCCGGTGCGTAGCGGGAAGATCCGTCATAGCGGACATTCAGCTCCAGCAGGTATTTTTCGTCAAAATCATAATTCAGGCGGCCAAACCAGGAACGCAGCGCATACTGGTAGCCATCACCTGTAGCATTGGGATTATCGGAGCCGAGGTTAAATGCCGGCACCTCATCACTGGGAAAGTTCTGCTTGCTGGCATACCAGGATTCATAGCGATAGGTTTCCTGCTGGTAGCCTGCCAGCGCCTTAAAGTGATGCCGCTGTACAGCGAACGAATAGTTCAGCAGGGTAGACAGGTTCTCCATACGGCTGGTATGGTCCCGCATTTCCAGCTTGTTGCTGACAGCGTCGCTGTACCAAGGCTCACCGGAGTCGGGATAATAGTAATCTATCTTACGGTTAAAGGCGGCACGGCGCTGGTTAATGATATTGGTGCCGTATTGCGCGGTAAGGTCCAGGTTCTTCCAGATATGCACCCGGGCGGATACATTGCCGGTCACTTCCTGCGACTTAAACTGATCATACCCGCCATCCGTAGCTATGGCAATGGGATTGCTGGAGCCGCCGCCATAGCCCCAGGTGCCGTTGCCAAACTTTACCGGGTTAAGCGGCGACATGGTGAGCGATGAATAGATGGGGCCGGAGTTGTAGTCCGTCTCACCTGCGGGCTCGTTCCGGGTACGGTCTATATACCCCAGGTTGGCGTCGATATCCACTACATCAAACAGGCGCAAGGCATTCAAACGTACCCTGGCATTGTTACGTACCGCCCAATACTGGTCGCCTACTATCAGCCCCTTCTGGTCCTGCCGGCCATAGGAAAGATAGTAGGTAAGATCCCGGGAGCCGCCGTTGAGGCTTACGTTGTGCTGCTGCTGCGGCGCATGGCTTTTGAACAGCTCCTTGGGCCAGTTGGTGTTGGCAAAGTAATCCGGGTCCGAGCCGTCCTTTACTTTCTGTATATCCTCTTCCGTATAGGTTTCAGGCAGGTTCACATTACGCTGGGCCTCGTTGAGCATTTCCATATACTCTGCAGCGCCCAGCATTTTGGGCAGGGCATAGGGCTTTTGTATACCATAATAGCCATTGTAGCTGACCACGGGCTTTTGGTGCTGCCTGCCTTTTTTGGTAGTGACCAGTATAACGCCGTTGGCGGCACGGGAACCATAGATGGCGGCAGAGGCTGCGTCCTTCAGTACGGAAACGCTTTCTATATCCGCAGGGTTCAGGTAATTGAGATCGCCGGGCACGCCGTCTATCAATATAAAAGGACTGGAATTATTGGTGGTACCAATACCACGTACGTGCAAGGTAGCATTGGAAATACCAGGGTAGCCGGTATTATTTACCGCTGTAAGGCCGGGCAATAACCCTTGCAGGGCGGTAGACATGGAAGTGACCGGCCGGCCCTCCAGCTCCTTTTCGCTTATTGAAGCTACAGCGCCGGTAAGGTTCACCTTTTTCTGGGTGCCGTATCCTACTACCACCACCTGGTTCAACTGGCGCATATCCTCGCTCAGTATCACATCCAGGTGCTGCTGGTCGGTTACCGGCACTTCCCTGGGCAGGTATCCTACGTAGGAGAATAACAATACGGCGTCGTTGCCCGGCACATTGATCTCGAACCGGCCGTCCTCATTGGTGACCGTACCGTTGCCGGTACCTTTTACGGTCACTGTTACACCGGGCAGCGGCATATTACCGGCGCCCCTTACCGTGCCGGTGACAGGCCGTACCTGTATACGGCCCCAGTTGTTCCCCGCCAGGGCAGCGCCATGCAATGCGTTGAGGCCGGGCCGCAACAGTGACAGGGTGCTTCCGTTGTCCGTGCCATTATCGCTATCGCCTTGCTGCGTTTTAAACTCGCCGGTAGCGGAAATGGCATACTGCTGCGCAGTTATTTGCTTCAGTTCCAGCCCGTAGGGTCGGATCACGGCCAGCAGGGAAGGCTCGAAGGCCTTGTCCCTGAAGTCCTGATTGCCTGTATTTACCTTGAGCTGCAGCAGTTCCGACCTGCAGATAAAACTTACATCATGTTGCTTTTCTATGCGCTGCAATACTTCGCCTAAAGTTTGCAGCTGCTTACGTTGGGCCTGGTAGCCGTAAGCCTGGCGCTTGGCGGAGCCGGCCACTGCAAAGTCCTGTGCCTGCAGCGAAGGCGCCATCAGGCAGGCGGCATAGAGCAGTGCGCACCTTCCTGCTGTTTTTAATGGTACAATAGTCAGCATATCAGGAAATTTTTATTTGCTGTTTTTTGGTTGAATAAAGAGTGTGTCTGCTTTTTTCTCAATAGTGATGTTCAGCGCAAATGACAGTGTTTCCAGCAGCAGCTTTTCATCCTTCACCCGCAGTCCGCCGGAAAGCCTGGCCTGCGCCAGCTCCCGGCTGCTGATCTTTACATGGTACCCGTAGATATCCTCTATGTAATCGGCCATTTCTTTCAGCGTTACATTCTCCAGCTGCCTGCCTTCCTCTTTCCATACGGCATACAGGTCTGCATTGACGCGCTTGCGGATGATCCTGTTCTTTTTGGCGGAGTATTGCACAAAATCGCCGGGGGAGAGATAAAGCGGTGTTTCCGGGAGATCGCTGAAGCGGATCTTTATTTTACCGGTATTCAGCGTGATATTGGTAAAAGCCCTGCCTTCCTTCACGTTAAAGGAGGTGCCCAGCACATCTATCTCCATATCGGCGCTGTGCACCACAAATGCACGGGCCGGGTGCGCGCCGGCTGCTACCGGCCTAATATCAAAAAAAGCTTCGCCTTTAAGCCAGACTTCACGTTTGGCAGTCTGCTGCCAGTTATCGCGGAAGGATATTTCCGCATTGGCATTCAGTATTACTTCGGAGCTGTCCGGCAGGCGTACCCGGCGTACCCCGTCTGTCAGCCCGGTATACTGTACCATACGCGACTGCTTTTGCCACAGCTGCCTTCCTGCCAGCACCAGGCAGCCTGCCAGCACCGCAGCTGCAGCCCACCATCCTGCTTTGCGCAAGCGGCGCACCTTGACCGGGGGCTCCTGCTCCAGGGCAGCGATCATTGCCAGGTTGCGCTCCAGCGCCGCTTCCACTGCGGCGGCGGCAGGCAGCGTTGCAGTAAAGTGCAGGCCTGCTATGAAAGCGCGGGCCTCGTCCGTCTGCTCCTTCTTATGCGGGTGGGCGGCTATCCATTGCTGCCAGAAAGCATCGCTTTCGGCATCGGGAAACCTTACCCATTGCAGGAAACGGTCATCTGCAATAAAATCATTGGTACTATAGTGCTCGTAATCTTTTGGTAGCTCCATTTATTGTTATTACACACACAGGAGCCCGGGGGCAGGTAGTTTTACCCCATGGAGTATAAAAAAAATTTTTTTCCGGGTGTACAGTCTCTTAAAACGAAGCGGGCAGGCAGCTGCTGCAAATGAGCAGCGAGAGCTGCATACTGCCCAATGCTGCAGCCATGGCAGTAAGGGTAAACAGGGCTTTCATCAGCGGCGCGCTGTGATAGGTTTGGCGCAGCAGGGAAATGGCGCGGGCCACCAGCTTATAGGTAGCCTTTACGGAGATATCAAGAATGCCGGCAATTTCCTCGTAGCCCATATTCTCGTAAAAGCGGAAAAATATGGCTTCCCTTTGCCGGGGCGTTAACCGCTGGATGGCGCTGCGCAGCAGTAACAGCTGTTCCTGCTGCTCTTCTGCGGCCACCCGCTGCTGCTCTGCAGATACTTCCAGCGCAAAAGCATAGTCCGGCGCGGCGGGAATATCTTCCTGCAGCTTTTTATGCCGGGCCAGCAGCTTTAACAGGTGATGGCGAAAGGATACGAAGAGATAACTTTTCAGTTCACGGACCGCCCCCATCTTTTCCCGGTTGATCCAGAAGCGCACAAATATCTCCTGTATGCCGTCCTCCACGAGGGCGGCATCTGCCGTAAACCTGCAACCATAATTAAATAACCGGGGATAGTACAACTTATAGATACATGCATATGCATCTTTATTCCCCCGTTTGCAAGCCTCCCATATAGCAGGATCTATGTGTTGTTGCTCGATCATCACATCAGACTGGAAAACGTAAAATTATCAATCGCGGCCTTGCCGTTATGTTATCTTTCGATTAAGAACCCCGCTCAGAAGTGACTTGAATGATGCTACAACGTGAAATTCATAAAGTATCTGTATCATTCGCTGTTCCCAAACTAATAAAAAAAATACAATTCCAATAGTAAAATGACAAAAGCCGCATGCACGGGTGCATGCGGCTTTTGCCTGTTATAACAATGCGCTTTACTTCAGCATCTCATGATACTGTGCGGGCGACTGCAGCAGCTTCACTGCTTCAGTTACCTCGTTGTCCCAGGCCAGCGACCTTTCTATGCGGCCTTTCTGCAGGTAGTAGCGGTTCACGATTTCTTCTTCCAGCAGGCGCTTGATCTCTGTTTTATGCTTGAGCAGGTCCTGCTTTTTATCATGCTTTATCTTTTGCTGCAGGGCGGCATACGCTGCGGCTACTGCATCGTAATATTTTTCCTTGCGGGCAATGGCCTCAAAGTTCTCCAGCGCGTCCTCGCTCTGTGTTTTGTAGCTGTAGTCCTTTCCGTCCAGGAAGCGCACAAAATCTGCAAACTCCTCTTCACTCAGGGAAAAATTGCCGGCGTCGGCTATCTGCGGATGGGCGTAGTAATAACGGGTGGCGTAATCAAAAATGTACTGTCTGCGCAGCAGGGTAATGGCCACCTGGCTCAGGTACACGGGCGCCACGGGCGCATCCGGCTCTATACCACCGCCATCCCTTACCTTACGGCCGCCCAGGGTGGTGAAGGAACGGCGCAGGGAATCCGGCACATAATCCACCTCGCCTTCGGGGCTGCGGTGCGAGTAGTCAATAGCCTGTATGCAGCGTCCGCTGGGTGTATAGTACTTAGCGGTGGTCACTTTCAGCTTGGCGTTATAGGGCAGCGGACGCGTGGTTTGCACCAGCCCTTTGCCAAAGGAGCGCTGCCCTACTATGAGCCCGCGGTCCAGGTCCTGTACGGCGCCGGCCACAATTTCCGCGGCAGAGGCGGAAGAGCGGTTAGTGAGCACTACCAGGGGTATGTTTGCATCTACAGCCGGCTGCGGGGTCTTGTACTCCCGGTCCCAGTTCTTTACTTTTCCCCTGGTGCTGACCACCAGGCGGTTCTTGTCTATGAATATGTTGGAAACCGCTACGGCTTCGTCCAGCAGGCCGCCGGGGTTGCTGCGCAGGTCCAGGATAATGCCCTGCATGGCAGGATTTTCCTGCTTCAGCTTTTCAAACGCCATTTGCACCTGTGCCCCGCTGTTCTCGGTGAACTGCACCATTTTAATATATCCTACCTCCTTGCTGACCATGCCGGCATAGCTCACGGGCCGGACATTGATCTCCTCGCGGATGATCTTGCGGGTGGTTCTTTTACCGGTCAGCGGGTTTTGCAGCTCCATGGTGAGCGCTGTGCCGGGCGCGCCTTTCAGGATGCGGCTGATCTCCTCCTGGTCCATCCCGCGGGTGGGCTGGCCGTCCAGGGACACCAGTATGTCGCCCGGTTTTACACCGGCCTTGAACATGGGGCTGCCTTCATAAATATCCGTTACCACGGTGCTGTCGCCGCTGGTATTGATGGAGGCCCCTACCCCGCCATACTTGCCGGTGGCCATGAACTTGAGATCGTCCAGGTTCTCCTCCGGCACAAAATCGGTATAAGGGTCCGTTTCTTCCAGCATGGCCTCAATGCCTTTATGCATCACCTGTTCCGGTGAAAGGTCGTCTACATAATAGGTGTTCAGCTCGCGGTAAAAGGCGGCAAAGATATCCAGGTTCTTGGCTATCTGGAAATACTTGTCGTTCTCGGTAAAGGCCAGCATGCCGGCCCCGGCCAGCAGCACGGTTACCAGCAGCAGTATCTTTATTCTTTTATAGCGGATGTTGCGCATAGACCATAAATAAAAAGTAAAAAATCAAAAGGAAAAAGTTAAAAATTGCGGAATGTGCATGCGTACTGCGGGCTGCTCTTATCAGGGAACCGGGTCGTAGCCGTGCCCGCCCCAGGGATGGCAGGACAGGATGCGCTTAATGGTAAGATAGCCTCCTTTAAAAAGCCCGTATTTCCTGAAAGCGGTAATGCCATATTGGGAGCAGGAGGGGGTATAGCGGCATTTGGCGCCCAGTAAGGGCGAAATAACCCATTGATATACCTTTATCAGCCCTATGAAGGGATACCCCAGCCAAACCAGCACGGGCGTCTTTTTCTCCGATCTGTCCATCACGCGGTCGTTGTTGCTGTAATATTCAAGTTTTTCCAGGATGATACCCGGTCTCTTTCTTCAAACGTTCTAAAATTACCGATATTTTTTGGTGCAGGAGGGGGAAAGGGGCTATTTTTTTGTCTGTATAAATGAGGAAAACGGCCAGCTGCCGGGACTGCAGGCGGAGGTGGTCATAAAGGGACTGTTTCTGCAGGCGCCAGGCTTCCCGGCCCAGGCGCTTTACGCGGTTACGGTCTACGGCGCGGGGAAAATGGCGGGAGGAGGCGCTGAAGCCTACCTGCACAGGGTACTTGCTTGCCGGCAGGGACGCCGGCATATACACTACCCGGTATGGAAAAACAGAAAACGCTTTTCCTTCCCGAAAAAGCGTTTCAATCAGTTTTCTGCTTTTTAACCTTTCTTCCTTCTTAAAAGAATAAGCTTTTATAGCGAATTGAGTTTTATGGTCCTATTTCAGCTTCCGCTCATCAGATACCGTCAGCTTCTTACGACCCTTTGCCCGGCGGGAAGCCAATACTTTACGGCCGTTAGCAGTTTCCATTCTCTTTCTGAAGCCATGGACGCTCTTTCTGCGCCTGTTATGCGGTTGAAAAGTACGTTTCATCTGTAAATTTTTACTCTTTTAAAGGTGTCAGATGGAACTCCCTTACGCTTTAGCCCTGTTCAGCAGCGTCACTTTCACCTTCACATCTGCTGGCATCAGGCGTTAGCAAGGTCGTTTCATTTCAATTTTGTTTTTACCTGTACTATACTAGATCCGCCGGAGACGGATACCCTGTTTCAAAATGGAAGGCAAAGGTAGCAGATATTCTTTAAATTATAAAGAAAAATTTGCCCCTGAAAGGAAAAAGCCTGCTCTGCCGGCCGGCGAACAGGCTTTTCCAGGTGCATTATCCCAATTATTTGATCCCCAGCTTGGTCTTTACAGCAGCCAGCAGGTCGTCGCCGGAGGGCGACACCAGCAGTACGCCTACTGAGCTGTCTATCACGTAGTTATATCCTTTTTCCTTCGCTACATCTTCTATTGCCTTCCGGGCCTTGTCGTAGATAGGCTTCAGTACTTCCTGGCGCTTGGCGTCGATCTTCTGATCGGCAGCATTGCGGTACTCTTCAATACGGCGCTGTATGTCCTGGATCTCCTTGCCTTTGATCTCTTTCATGTTATCTGACATGCTGGCGGCTTTCTCGTCAAATTCCTTCATCTTCTTGGTGTACTCTTCCACCAGTGCCTTTCCATCCGTTTCCAGGGTTTGGGCATAGGTTTGCAGGGTAGTTTGCGCTGTTTTGGTTTCGGGCATGGCATCCAGCAGTGCCTGGGTGTTAATGTGAGCTATTTTGGATTGCGCCATCACACTTGCGCTGAATAACCCGGAAACGGCCACAAATGCAATAATTACGAACTTCTTCATGATGTTGTCTGTGTTTAATAAAAATCTGAAAACTTATTGGTTAAAAAATGGTTTACTTCTTAACGCCCAGGGACCGTAATATATCCTCGCTTTTATCCAGCTTGGGATCGGAGAAGATGACGGTGATACCGGCAGACTTGTCCAGCACGAAATCATACATCCTGCTGGCGGCCAGCTTCTGCACCGCATTATAGATCTTGTCCTGGATAGGTTTTATCAGCTCCTCCCTTTTCTTGAACAGGTCCCCTTCGTAGCCGAAGCGTTTGCGCTGCAGCTCTTTGGCTTCTTTTTCCTTTTCTATGATCTCTTCCTCCCGCTTCTGCTTCAGCTCTTCCGTGAGCATTACCTCTTCCGCCTGGTATGCCTTGTACATCTTATCGATCTCCTGGAACCTGGCGTCTATCTCTTTCTGCCACTGTTCCGCAATGGCGTCCAGCTTTGTCTGCGCTTCCTTATAGTCCGGTATGCTCTCCAGGATGTATTTGGTGTCTATCACACAATACCGTTGGGCGTTGGCAGCAAACGTGGCGGCAAGGATAACAGCTAATGTGATGAATAGTTTTTTCATTCTTTTCCTGTTTTTTAGTTCGCAACTTAACAGTGTTGCAATATATAATTTAAAATCAAGTATAACATCATTCCGGCTCAAAGCCTAACATAAAGGTGAACTTAGCTGCATCTTTCAAACCATTGCCGGGGGTGAGACGGTCAAAACCTATGCCATAGTCAAAACCGAGCAGGCCAAACATGGGCAGGTAGAAGCGCATACCCAGGCCGGCAGAGCGACGCAGGCGGAACGGGTTATATTCGTTGAAATCGCGGTACCCGTTGGCAGCTTCCAGGAACGCCAGCCCGAAGATGGTGGAGCTGGGATTGAGGCTGAGGGGGTAACGCAGCTCCATCACATACTTGTTGAAGATGGTAAAGCCCTCATAACCAACCGGCTGCCCGTTTTCCGGGTTCAGCTTGGGATTGCTGGTATAATATACCGGGTAGCCGCGCTGCGAGATGATGTCGCGGTCATAAATGGCAAAGTTGCTCAAACCGTCGCCACCCAGCTCAAAGCGGCCAAAGGGCGACAGGGTGGTACGGTTGTTATACCGGCTGATGTAACCGAACTTGGCGGCCACCTTCAGCACAAACGTTTTGTTGTCCGTGCCTTTGGGACGACTGAGCGGTACATACCATTCTGCATTGAAGCGGTATTTCTGGTACTCGATGAAGTTAAACTGGTCGGCGATCGGCTCCTTCGTATAGTCCTTTTCGGGATTGAATACGGAATACGGCGGCGTAAACTGCCCGCTGAGCATGAAGTTGGAGCCGCTCCTGGGGAATATCTGCTGGTCCACGGAAGAGCGGGCCAGCGTCAGCTTCACGCTGATGTTGTTGGAAGTACCGTCATCAAAGCCGGGTATATTGAAATAGTTATAGTTCTTCAGCTTATACTGCTGGTAGTTCAGTGAATAGATCAGCGTAAAATAGTCGTCGGGCCATCTCAGCTGCTTGCCGAGGGACACGGAGGCGCCCAGCACCTTGAAGTACGCATCCTCGCTGGTGGTGGTGCCATATATATATTCGTTGTATGCGCTCGGGTTCTGGTAGCTGCTGTAGAAGCTAACGGAGAACTGGTTCTGCTTCTTACCTCCCAGCCAGGGCTCCGTAAAGGAGAAATTGTAGGAGCGGTAGGCCCTGCCGTTGGAGGACACCCTTACGGACAGCTTCTGGCCGTCGCCGCTGGGCAGCGGGTCCCAGCTTTCCTTGCGGAAGATATTGCGCAGGGAGAAGTTGTTGAACGTTACACCCAGCGTACCGGTAAGGCCGATATAACCTCCCCAGCCGGCTGACAGCTCCAGCTGGTCATTGGCTTTCTCTTCCACGGTATAGTCAATATCCACGGTACCGTCCTGTATGTTGGGCACCGGGTTGATGCCTATTTTTTCCGGGTTAAAGTAACCCAGGTTCGCGATCTGACGCTGTGAGCGGATCAGGTCTGCGCGGCTGAACTTTTCACCGGGCAGGGTGCGCAGCTCACGGCGGATCACGTGCTCATTGGTCTTATCGTTACCGGATATACGTACTTCCTTGATGGTGGCCTGGGGGCCTTCCGTAATGCGGATCTCGTAGTCGATGGTGTCGCCGTGGATGCCTACTTCCACGGGGTCTACGCGGAAGAACAGGTAGCCATAGTCCATATACAGGCCGCTGATATCGCCGCCTTCGGGAGAAAGCTGCTTGCCCAGGCGTTTTTCCAGCAGCTCCAGGTTATAGATATCGCCTTTCTTGATGCCCAGCACGCGGGAGAGCAGGGAATCATTATAGCGGGTGTTGCCTTTCCAGGTAATATCGCCAAAGTAATATTTCCTGCCTTCCAGCATTTCCATGTCTATGTTCAGGCCCCCTGCAGGCGTTTTATACGTGGTATCCCTCAGTATCTGGGCATCACGGAAGCCCTGGGAGTTGTAGTAGGCAATCACTTTCTCCTTGTCCTCCATGTACTTGGTTTCGTTGAACTTGGCGGAGGTAAAGAGCTTGAAGCGGAAGTAAGGGTCCAGCGCTTCCGCGGTGCGGGTAGGCACCAGGAAGCCGAATGTTCTCCAGTAGTCGGATCTTTCCGCTGCGGAATCGGTATATACCTGGTATTCGTCCGGATGCAGGGTAAAGCGGGTGCGCTCCTTGGTGCCCTTCATCTTCTTTTTGATCTTTGAATCGGGTATATTATGATTGCCAACTATGTTTATATCGTTAATTTTTACTTTATTTCCCTTGATAACGGTAAAGATCACATCTGCCGAGTTGATCTGGGAGGTATCGGTACGCTCGGTCACGTTCACGGTCACGTTCCGGTAGCCTTTTTCCTCGTAGTTCTTGCGGATCACGGCAATGGTATTCTGCTTCATGCTTTCGGTGATCACGCTTCCCTTGCGGAGGGTGGCCTTTTTGGCAAGCTCCTCTGCTTCGGATTTCTTGATGCCCCTGAATATGAAGTTGGCCAGGCGGGGCCTTTCCGTAAGGTTTATTTCCAGCCATATTTTGCCGTCTTCCACCCTGGTGACGTAAATGGCTACGTTTGCAAAAAGGCGCTGGCCCCAGAGGGTTTGAATGGCTTTGGCAAACTGGTCGCCGCCGGGGTATACCACCTTGTCGCCCACGTTCAGGCCGGACAGGGAGATCAGCAGTGATTTATCGAGGTATTGGGTACCGGTAATGGTAATTTCAGCGATCTCGTATTGCTGGGGATTTCCCAAAGCCATTGGCACTTGCGGCTGGCTGGTTACAGGCACGGGTACAGTATCTCTTTGTTGGGCGGATACACGAATGCCTGCACTGCAACATAAAGCTATGGCCAGTAGGCTCTTAGGAAATAATTTCTTCATTCTGCTGGATTTGTTCGCTTGTTTTGCCAAAACGCCTTTCTCTGGTTTGATAGTTTAAGATGGCTTCGTAAAGATTTTCTTTGCGGAAATCGGGCCAACGGGTGTCGGTGAAATACAATTCCGCGTAAGCCAGTTGGTACAATAAGAAGTTACTGATCCTGCATTCCCCGCTGGTCCTGATCATCAGCTCGGGGTCCGGCAGTGCGGCTGTACATAGGTATTGCTGCCATACTTCCTGGGATATATTTTCCGGCGTCAGTTTGCCGGATTTTACGTCGGCTGCTATTTTCCGGGCTGCATTCACAATCTCCCAGCGGGCGCTGTAGCTCAGCGCCATTACCAGGTTAAGGCCCGTATTACCTGCAGTAATGGCAATTGCCTCTTCCATTTCCTGCTGGCATTGCGCCGGCAGCATGTCCATGTCCCCTATTACGTGCAGTTTTATATTGTTCCTGGTGAGCGTATTCACTTCCTTCCGGATGGTATTCACCAGCAGTTCCATGATACCGTTCACTTCATATACCGGGCGGTCCCAGTTCTCTGTAGAGAAGGCATAGAGGGTCAGGTACCCGATCCCCAGTTCGGCAGTGGCCTCCACGATGTTCCGCACACTTTCCACCCCTTCATGATGACCATAAAGCCTGTCCTGCCCCTTTTCCTTTGCCCAACGGCCGTTCCCGTCCATAATGATAGCAATATGGCGCGGCAACCGCTGGAAGTCTAGTTTATCCTTCAAACTCATGAGTGTTCAGGCGTATTAAACAGAATAACAGATGATTTACTAAAAGTGTGCAAAGATACAAAAATAGATATATGCCTCTTGCAGCAAAGTACGGCAAGGTGTTTTAACGTAGTTTTAACAGCGAAAGCCCTGCCAGTGGGCCATTGGCCGCCTGTAGCCTGTATGGGGCTCTTAACAGATGCCGGTAAAAAACCGGCGGTTGGCGGTTTTATGACTACCAAACCGGTCAGTGGGCCGGCGGTTAAAATTTACAGCGATAGGTGGTAAAGAGGATGCTGATGGTAAACTCCAGGGAAACAAACTGGTCCTTGTCCCGGCTGTTGCCCCGCTGGCGCCCGGCTACCCCTATGGGATCGCCGGTGGCGTAAGAACGGTCCTGCAGGAGGTAGGCCACGGTATTTTCCCCGTTGGGCTTGGGTGGAAAGAGGGCGGGGCCTGCATAGGTCTTGCTTACATCGTCCAGGTAATCGGTTTGTGTAAAGCGGTACAGCAGCTCCAGGCCTATGTTCACCTTCCTGGAAAGGTTATACTTGAAGCCGCCGCCTACCAAAAAGGCATAAGATACCAGGCCATAGGGCTTACGGTCCGGATACTGGGCAGAGCCCTGGCCTTCCGTGCGCAGGGGCTGCAGGTCGTACCGTTTGCCGTTCAGGTAGGCATACGGATTAAAATGGAAAAGCCCCACCCCGCCGGTAAAATAGGGCGAGAAACGGTAGTCGTAGCTGCCCGGCTCAAAACGGAAGAAGTTGAAGTCTCCCTGCAGGTCCAGCTCAAATACCTGGCTGTTGAAGCTCAGGTTGCGCCTGCGCTGGAACTCATTGGTGTTGTATACATCGGAGTAACCCAGCTGGGAAACGCGGAGGTGAGCCCTTACGCCTATATAATCATTCAGGTATTTACGGTAAAAAATGCCAACGGTGGGTTTAATGGTATTGAGGGCGCCCCCGGTGTTGAGGTCCCCGAAATACTGGGCCCCGCCTACGGAAAAACCCAGCTCTCCTACATACTGCAGCTCATTCTGCGCCAAAACAGGGCTGGCCCATAACATTCCCAGGGCAATAAGGCCGGAAGTAACGATACGCTTAGAGTAAAAAAAAGGTTTTTGCATAAATTCGGTCCTTCTTAAACGCGATAATCCCTGCTTTTGGTATTAAAAAATAAACAAATGTAGGAAATATAATGTGCAAATATGCGGATGTGCAGATGTGCAGATGAAAAATGCCGCCAGTCGCGTCCCTTCATTTGCACATCTGCACATCCATCCATCCGCACATCATTTCGGGTTCCTCGCATCTATACCCCATAACAGCTTGTGGCGCAGGGTATGCAGGAAATTGCCGTCATCCAGGCGTAACAGGCTGAGTGTGAACTCCTCTTTCTTCACGGCCAGTTGCACGGTATTGTCAATTGTTTCCATGCGGCTGTCCAGCGTACAAAGAAACAGGTCGCTGCGGCCTTCCACCTCAAAGGATATAATGTTGTTATCCGGCACTACAATGGGCCTTACATTGAGGTTGTGGGGCGCAACGGGCGTGATCACAAAGCTGCCGGCCTCGGGAAACACCACCGGCCCGCCGCAGCTGAGGGAGTAGCCGGTAGACCCGGTGGGGGTGGATACGATTAGTCCGTCGGCCCAATAGGTGTTCAGGAACGCGCCGTTCAGGTACGTGTGTATCTTCACCATGGCCGAAGTATCCTTTTTGTGAATGGTAAAGTCATTGAGCGCGTAAGGCACATCGCCAAACAGGGGAATGTTGGCGTCCAGGTGCAGCAGGGTCCTTTTGTCTACCACGTAGGTGCGGTGCAGCAGCGCATGCACGGCGGCCTGTATCTCCTCCTTGCCTATGCTGGCCAGGAAACCCAACCGGCCAAAGTTGACGCCCAGCACCGGGATATTCTTGTCCCGCACATAGCAAACCGTATCCAGCAGGGTGCCGTCCCCGCCCAGGCTCACCAGGCATTCTATGGTCATGCTGTTCAGGTCTTCTGCGCGGGAAAAGGTGGACGGCCGCTCCCCGAAAGGGATATGCGGCTGCAGGCTGTGATAAAACGGCTCGTAAATGACCGCGGTGATCTCCTGCCGTTCCAGCTCATCCAGCAACTGCCGGATATTGGCCAGGTCTTCTGTAATAAATCCACGACTGTAAAGGGCAATTTGCATGGGTAATATCAGCTGTTAGCTTTTAGCAGTTAGTCTTTAGCTAATAGCTAAT
>Ga0164243_10002710_pt1 | contig 28996 bp, 28 predicted proteins | sample OricompcompostOP_FD_108781 | JGI IMG/M metagenome (GOLD analysis project Ga0164243, IMG submission 108781) | Organic Plus compost microbial communities from Emeryville, California, USA - Original compost - Organic plus compost (OP) | ecosystem: Engineered > Solid waste > Mixed feedstock >... | reverse complement strand
GTGCTGGTCGAGCGGCGAGCGACCGAGCCGGTGCTGCCGCTGTGGATCTTCAAGGTGCGGGTGCTCAACGCCTCGAGCGGATCAGCGGTGCTGGTGGGCATCCTGATGGTCGGGCTCTCGACCTACGTGCCGCTGTACGCCCAGTCGGTGCTCGGGACGTCGGCCCTGACCGCCGGATTCACTCTCGCGGCGATGACGATCGGCTGGCCGCTCTCGACCGCGTTCGCGGGCCGGTTCTACCTGACGATCGGCTTCCGCAAGACGATGCAGATGGGCTCGGCGATCGTCCTGCTCGGGACGGCTCTGCTCGTGACCGTCGGCCCGCACAGCTCGATCGTGCACCTGGGCGCGGCCTGCTTCGTGATCGGCTTCGGGCTCGGCTTCACCGCGTCGCCGGGTGTCGTCGCGGCGCAGTCGTCCGTCGACTGGCGCACCCGTGGTGTCGTGACGGGCGCCAACATGTTCTCCCGGTCGGTCGGAAGCGCCCTGGGGGTCGCGGCGTTCGGCGCCGTCGCCAATGCCGTCATCGCCTCGCGCATCGACATCAAGCACCCCGACCTCGACCAGCTGCCGGCGTCCGTGCTCGACCCGGCCATCGGCTGGGTCTTCGTGTGCGCGGCCACTGCCGGGGCACTGCTGCTGGTCGCCGCTTCGTTCATGCCGTCGCACATCGAGAACCCGCAATGACAGTGGCGCGTTCCATACTGGGGCCATGAGCACCCGTATCGTCTTGCTGCGCGCCGTCAACGTGGGTCCGGCGCAGCTCCCCATGGCGAAGCTGCGCGAGCTCGCCACCGAGCTCGGCGCGGGCGACCCCCGCACCTACATCGCGAGCGGCAACCTGGTGTGCGACGTCGAGGGTGATGCCGACGCCTTCGACAACCGTCTGCGCAAGGCGGTCGAAGAGAGGTTCGGCTTCGACCGCGACGTCATCTCGCGCTCACCGGACGAGATGGTCGCAGCGCTGGAGGCGCATCCCTTCGAGGTGCTGCAGCCGAAGTACTCCTATGTGTCGTTCCTGACCGCCAGGCCCACCGCGGCGGCGCTCGAGAAGGCCCGCACGTTCGAGACCGGCGACGACCTCTGGGACGTCATCGGCCGCGAGATGCACATCCGCTACATCGGCGGCGCCGGCCGGCCCGAGATGAAGGCCGACTCGATCGGCCGCGCGCTCGGCGTCCCGGGCACGGCCCGCAACCTCAACACCGTCAAGAAGCTCATCGAGCTCGCCGCGGCGTAGCCCCGCTACACGAGGTACGAGGCGTCCAGGTCTCGGGCGTTCGGGCAGCCCAGCAGCGCGAGGGTGTTGTCGAGCTCGGCAAGGATCTGCTCGAGCACCGCCTGCGCCCCGGCCTGGCCACCGCGCGCCAGGCCCCACAGCAACGGCCGCCCCAGCAGGACCGCGTCGGCGCCCAGCGCGAGGGCCTTCGCCACGTCCCAGCCCCGGCGGATGCCGCCGTCGACCAGGATGTCGAGCCGCTCGCCCACGGCGTCGACGATTGCCGGCAGGGCATCCGCGCCGGCCAGCACCGTGTCGAGCTGACGACCACCGTGGTTCGACACCACGATCCCGGCGGCACCCGCATCCACGGCGCGCACGGCGTCGTCAGGCCGCAGGATGCCCTTGAGCACCAGCGGCATGCCTGCCGCCTCGGCGAAGCTGGCGATGTCGTCCCAGGTGAGGGACGGGTCGTGCTGGGCGAAGAGCTCCTCGGTGGTCATCGCGCGGCCCTGCGGGTTGATCGCCACCGGGTGCGTCACCGCGAAGCCCGTACGCCGGTCGCGCTCGCGCCAGCCGGCCACCGGGAAGTCGACCGTCAGCACCAGCGCCTCGTAGCCACACTCGCGAGCCTCGGCCACGAGATCGTAGGAGAGCTTGCGGTCGCGGAAGACGTAGAGCTGGAACCAGCGTTGGGCGTCCGGCACGGATGCGGCCACGTCACGTGGTGACGTCGTGGTCTGCGACGAGAGCACGTAGAGCGAATCGGTCGCGGCCGCCGCGGCCGCCGTCGCCAGCTCGCCGTCGGGGTGGGCGTGCCTCTGGTAGGCCATGGGTGCCACGACCACAGGGTGCGCGCGTCGACGTCCGAGCAGCGTCACGGACGCATCGCGCTCGCTCACGTCCACCAGCACGCGGGGTGCCAGCCGGATGCGTGACCACGAGGCGTCGTTGTCGCGCAGCGTGATCTCATCGCCCGCGCCCCCGGCGAAGTAGCCGTGGGCTCCCTCGCCGAGCATCCCGATCAGCTCCTCCGACATGCCGTCACGCTATCGTCCGCGCCTGTAATGTGAGGAGTCGCCAGCCCGGCTCCTGGGCGATGACGGTGTGAGGCTCACAAACATGACGAATCCCGATGATGGCTCCCCCGCCGATCGTGTGCTCGACGCGCTCGGCTCGGAGCTGATGCGGATCAGTCGTCGTGGCACCCGGGTATATCCCGGCACCGCGCTGGACCTCTCGGCGTTCAAGATCCTGTGGCTGCTGAGCGAGACCGGCCCCCAGTCGATGAAGGACCTGGCGAACGAGCTCCTGCTGGACCAGTCCACCGTCAGCCGGCAGGTGAAGGCAGCCGTCGAGCAGGGGCTGGTCGAGAGGTACGAGGTCCCGGGCGGTGCGGTTCGCCTCCTGCGGCCCACGCCGACTGGCACCGACGCCTACCTGCGCGAAGCCGGGCTGCGAACCGCCGTGATCCGTGACGCGCTCGACGCCTTGGGCCCCGAGCGGGCGGCGATGTTCGTCAAGGACCTGATCGCGTTCAACGACGCGTTCGACGAGGCCTACGCCCGGGCTCACGCCGCCGGCTGAGGTCCGTTCGCGGCGTCAGGCCGATGTGGCCACGAGGTCCGCAGGATCGACAGGGTCGACAGTCTTGAAGTTCGCCCGGCGCGGGATGCCCCATGCGATGGCGACGCCGACGAACGTGGCGACTGCGCCCACGATGAAGCAGACCTGGAACGCCCCCTTGGTCGGGATGTTCAGCGAGCCCATGAGCGTGGTGTTGCTCGTGAGGATCGCGGCCATGACCGCCGCGGCGAAGGTGGTGCCCATCGAGCGCATCAGGGAGTTCAGGCCGACGGCCGATCCGGCTTCGCGCGCGTCCACGGAGTCGAGGATGAGGGTGGGCATCGCGGCGTAGCCGATGCCGACGCCGGCCGACGCCACGCACGTCGCGACGAGCAGCTGCCACGGCGCGTCCATGAGGAAGACCGCCACGAGGTAACCCACACCGATGACCGCGGCGCCGGTCATGAGGGTGATCCGGGCGCCGAAGCGAGCGATGAGACCACCCGAGACCGGAGCGAAGATCAACATCATCAGACCGCCCGGTGCCATCCACAGCCCGGCGGCGAGGATCGACTGACCGAGTCCGTAGCCGGTCGACTCCGGCAGCTGCAGGAGCTGGGGCACGGCGATCGACTGCGCCATCATGCCGAAGCCGACGGCCACGGCCGCGAGATTGGTCATGAGGACGGGCATCCGCGCCGTGGTGCGCAGGTCGACCAGGGGCTCGTCCTGTCGCAGCTCGAAGACTCCCCACAGCAGCAGGACCACGAGACCGCCGATGATGAAGATCAGCGTCTCCGGGTCGCTCCACCCCCACTCGTTGCCCTTCGAGATACCGACCAGGAAGGCGACCAGGCCGATCGCCAGCCCGATGGCACCGGTGACGTCGAGCCTGCCCGAGGATCCGTCGTGGATGTGGGGCACGATCGTCATGACAAGGATGAGGATGAGGAGCGCGGCGCCTCCGGCGACCCAGAAGAGCGCGTGCCAGTCGCCGACGTCGGTGATCCACGCCGCGAACGGGAGCCCGATCGCACCGCCGACGCCGAGGGTCGCGCTCATCGCGGCGAGTGACGTCCCGGCGATCTCCGGCGGAGCGATCTCGCGGATCAGGGAGATGCCGACGGGGATGAATCCCATCGCGAGGCCTTGCAGCGCGCGTCCGGCAAGCATCGGCACGATCGAGTCCGACAGCGCGCAGATCACCGACCCGACCAGCAGGATCATGGCGCTCACGGCGATGACCCGCTGCTTGCCGACCAGGTCGGCCACGCGTCCTGCGACGGGCATGACCACGGCGGCGGTGAGCAGGGTGACCGTGACGACCCAGGCAGCGTTGGACGCCGAGGTGTGCAGCAGCTCAGGGAGTTCGGACTGGATCGGGATGACCAGCGTCTGCACGAGCGCAGCGGTCAGACCGCCGAGACACAGGACGGCGATCGCGAGTCGAGGGCGTCGCGCGATCTGGACAGGGGAGGTGGACACTCTGGTGCTCCTGCGACATCTGGAGGGGTGGCGAGAGGACCAGACGGGCGGCTCTCATATGCATCCTACATATGAGTGATGGACGCAACTAAGCAAAGGTGCCGAGCGTCACGTCAGATCGGACGAGTTGGGCAGTTCTGTGGGCCGCCGGACACCTGTCAGGCGGCTGTTCTGTGGCTGCTTCGTCGTCGTGGGCGTAGGGGTGTGCCGTGGCGGTTGGTGAACTCGAACCCGTTGGTGGCGTTGCCGGTGATGGCCAACAGGCCGCGGTGGAGGAGGTGGTGGCATCTGACGCATAGGCCGATCATGAGGTTGAGGTCGGTGGTGCCGCCGTCTGCCCAGAAGATCACGTGGTGGATCTCTAGATGGGTGTGGTGGCAGCCGGGTGTGGCGCAGGTGCCTTTTTGTCGGACTCGGATGGCTCGGCGTTGTTTCAGGGTGGCCGCGCGGTGGTCGCGGCCGACACTCAGGATCTGATCCTGCCTGACCCCGTGGCCTTGTTTCATCAGGAAGGCTGTGAAGTCAGAGACACAAGCCAAATACATCAGCAGGTTCGGACCAATCGCCCCATACCCAGTCAGTGTCGCCGGTTCGGTGACCGGCATCGGGGCCGGAACCCGGCGCGGATCTTCGGTGGTTGCTTGCACTCGTTGAGCCGACGCGGTCAGGGTGTCGACATCCACAATGACCGACAAGTGCGGGCGCACTCCCTTATCTGAGGGTCTGCCGTTGTTCAGAATGTCAGTCAGGACCTCATCAAAACCCTGGGTTCGCCGCTCGGACCCTGACCTGGTGTCCTCAGCATCGCGGGGGGCTGACACCGAGTCCAGGACTGCCTTGAACTTCGCCCCCGTCACCGCATTCAAGAACCCGGTCAGATGCCAGCCTTCCATCAGCCGGGTGACCTGGATGTCCTCTTTGTCCATGCCCTTGAGGTAGGCCTCATCAAGATCATCAGGGAAGAGCGTGTCACGCATCTGACGCACCCTCTGGAACAGCTCTGCTGGGTCGGTGTGCTGGGCGATGACCACCAACGGCTCCTGATACGTGGCCATCAGCTCGGGTCCCAGATGCTTGAGCCCATACGTGAACGCTTTGACGTGATCGGCGCGGATCGAACCCGTCACAGCAGCCTCAGCCACCAACGGCAACACCGCGAAGGTGCCCGAGGCCCGTGTCAGGGTGGTGGCGTCCTGCGCTGTCATCCGCAACTCGTTACGCACCCACGTGCTTAGCGTCGAAGCACCATCAACCTCATAAGCCCTCGACGCCTCGATCACAGCCAAACGCTCAGCCTTCGCCGCATCCAACACATCCTGCGCAACCTGGATCGCCCTCACCTGATCGCGGACATCACCCACGGTGAGCGCGCGTGCCGCGGTGCGCATCGCCTCAATCACCGGTTCCGCATCCATGGCACCATCATACTCGAACATGCGTTCGAAAACAAGGCATTGCTTCCTGATTCTGACACCAGTTCAAGTCTCGGGGACGGTCACCACACCATCCGCGATGAGCGCGGCGATGCGCTCGGAGGGAAGCCCTGCCTCCTCGAGCAGAGCCACCGACTCCTCGCCGATCCGGAACGGTGTCGGCTCCTGCCGGCCCTCGGACGTCGACCAGTCCGAGTACGCGCGCATGATCTGCGAGCGCCCGAACTGCGGGTCGACGACGACGTCCATCCAGTCGTTGGCCTCGGGGAACGGGTCCGTGTAGCTCGTCGCCAGCAGCAGTGAGCGGACGGCGGCGACCCCCACCGACTGCAGGTCGGCGAGCACCGACGCGACATCCCGTGAAAGGACGGCCGACTCGATGCCGTCCACGCCATCGACGCCGAGAACCCCGAGCAGCGCCTCCTGCTGGCTCGGCAAGGCGTGCAGCGCGATCCAGCCGTCCGTGCACTCGTAGAGCCGGTGCCACGCGTCCGGGCCGGGGTAGTCGGCGCGGCCAACGGCCGGAGGCGCGGAGCCCTCGGACCTCGTGAACTCGGGGTACTGCAGGAAGGTCACGGCGTCGGCCAGCGACGTGCGGACGAACGAGCCACCGCCGTGGACACGGCGACGACGGAGCGATGCCAGGACGCCTACCGCGCCGAGCGCACCGGCGGCGGCGTCCGAGAAGGGGATGCCCGAGTCGTACGGATAGCCGTCGCCGCCCTGTGCGCCCGCCAACCCGCTGAGGGCTTGGAACACCGGGTCGAAACCGGGGTAGTCGGCGAACGCCTCGGCCGCGCCGTAGGCCGAGAGCGACACATGGATCAGCTCCGGGTTCGCCTTCTGAAGTGCGTCCGGCCCCAGCCCGATGCGCGCCATGCGTGTCGGCCGCAGGTTCTCGACCAGCACATCGCTGCTCTGCAGGACGTCCAGCAGTGTGCGCGCGCCCTCCGGCTGACGGACGTCGACCGCGAGCCCGCGCTTCAGCTTGTTGACGGAAAGGAACGCGGTCGGGAACGCCCGGTAGGTGTCGCCCGTCGGAGGTTCGAGACGCGTGACCGCCGCGCCGTACTCGGCCAGGAACGACGAGACCAACGGACCCGCCAGGAACGAAGACGCGTCCATCACCCGTACCCCGTCAAGGGGCAGACGGTATTCAGAACCAGCCGCGGGGCGGGTGACACGCGGCCCCGACCACAGCGGCTCGCTGCCGGCATCGGGAACCTCCGTGGGCGGAAGCTCCCCGGGGGCGCCGGCACGATCGAGGAAGAACGGGAGACCGGGCATCTCCACCTCGCCCAGCCGGTCATGGCTCCGCGTGACGAATCCACCGTTGGCTGCGGTGATCTCGCCGTCGCGCCACTCCTCGCGCGTCTGCAGCGCAGCGGCCGGCAGATTGCTGGCGGCGAGGACGTCGAGCCACTCCGACGATGGCCTGGTCGCGAAGAACTCCTCGAGGGCCTCGTTGACGACCCGAGCCGCCTCCGGGTCGCCCAGGATGTTGTAGAAGTCGCCGCCCACCTCGGGCAGTGCCAGCAGGTCGGTGCGCTCGAGGGCGACGAGCGCGCGGATGAAGAGGTCCGGCGTCAGCGTGCCCAGGAAGAACCAGCGGCCGTCGCTGCCCTGGTAGAAGCGCCAGTGCGGCCCGCGGCTGTTACGGCCGATGCGCACGATCGGCTGGTCGAGCGTCTGCAGGGTCATCGCGGTCAGCGCGGCGGCGCAGGCGTGCAGCCCGCTGACGGTCGCGCCGTAGCCCTGGCCCGTCTCCTCGACGCCATGGAGCGCGGCCATCGCCGCCGCCGCGCCGAGCGCGCCGTGCAGCTGCGTGACGTTGGAGCCGACCGGCGCGACCGGGATGCCCGCCCGCGTGCCGGGGTACTGGCAGGCGATGCCACCGGCCGCGGCGAGAAGCAGCGGGTCCTCCGGGAGCTCGGCCCACTCGCCCTTCGGCCCGTACGGCGGCATCCACACGTACGCGAGGCCGTTCGCCCGCGGGTCGAGGTCGCTCTCGCGCAGTCCCCAGGCCGCGAGCTCCGAGGGCGTCGCGTCGACGATGAGGATGTCGGCGTCCGCGACCCGTCCGCGCACCTGCGCGGGGTCGAGCGAGACGAGACGCTTGCCACGGTCGCGAGCGACGACACCGGGCTCGAGCGGCTCCGACGCGGCCACGTCGGCCCGCACCACCCTGACGACGTCCGCGCCGAGGTCCGCGAGGATCGCGCCCGCCATCCGTGCCGGGCGCGAGTAGCTGAGCTCGAGCACCCTGACCCCTGCCAGTGGTGCGTCCTCGAAGCCGGGCACGGGCATCGCTCACTCCTCTATGTCTCGGACGGCGGACCACCGTCCGGCGTCGTCCCGACTATGGCCGAGGCATCAGGGGATGTCCACAGCCGGACGTATCCTTGTGGCGTGCACGATCCCTGGCGGCAGCCCGACCCGAGCGAGGTCGCGGCACTGAGCGACGTCCTCACCGACCGCCGCTGGCTCGTGCTCGGGGGCGCCGGAGTCTCGACCGATTCGGGCATCCCCGACTACCGCGGCCCGGGCTCGGTCAATCGCTCCCCGATGACCTACCAGCAGTTCGTGTCGGGGCACACGATGCAGCAGCGCTACTGGGCCCGCGCGCACGTCGGATGGGCACGGATGAAGACCGCCGAGCCCAACGCCACTCACCAGCTGCTCGCCGACCTCGAGGCCAAGGGACGCCTCCAGGGTCTCATCACCCAGAACGTCGACGGCCTGCACCAGCGCGCCGGGCACGACGACGTCATCGACCTGCATGGACGCATCGACCGCGTCGTCTGCCTCGGCTGTCGAGCGCTGACGTCTCGCGCCGAGCTGCACGGTCGGCTGGCCGAGCTCAACCCCGGCTACGACCAGCAGCTCGTCGACATCGCTCCCGATGGCGACGCCGCCCTCGACGACACCGCCGGCTTCGAGATCGCCGCGTGCACCACGTGCGGCGGCACCCTCAAGCCCGACGTCGTCTTCTTCGGCGAGAACGTCGCCAAGCCCATCGTCGAGCGCTGCTTCGGGCTCGTCGACGAGGCCGAGACGCTCGTCGTGCTCGGCTCGTCGCTGCAGGTGATGTCGGGGCTGCGCTTCGTCCGCGCGGCCCACAAGCGCGGCATCCCGATCGTCATCGTCAACCGCGGGGCCACTCGCGGCGATAACCTCGCCACCCTCAAGCTCGAGGCCGGATGCGCGGAGACCCTGACGTCCTGGGCTGGGGCTCTCGCCAGCTGAAGTCAGTGCGCCGGCCAGCTCCGTGCCCTACTGTGAGCACGGATCCGGCTCCCAGCGAAAGCGGAGAACTCAGCATGAGCACCAACGCCGTGGTGAAGGTCGCCCTCTTCGCGGGCGCCTTCACCGCCCTCGGCAGCATCGGTCCCTGGGCGACGATCCTCGGATTCAGCACGGCCGGCACCGAGGGCGACGGCATCATCACCCTCGTCCTGGCGATCGTCGCCGTGGCCTCGACCCTCGTGGTCATGTCGACCATCCCCACTCCGCGGTACGGCACACACTGGGTGGCACTGGTGGCGAGCGCGCTCGCCCTGGTCGTCGCCGTCTACGACGTCCTCGACGTCTCCAGCACCAGCGGACAGCTGGCCGGCGAGACCGTCCACGCCTCCCCGGGCTGGGGACTCTGGCTGACGCTCGTCGCCGCGTTCGTCCTGACCTGCGCGACCACGCTGATCAACCGCCGGGTCCGACAGGGCGCTCCACCGCAGAACTGAGCAGGCGCTCCCGCGGACTCATCCACGGGAGCGCCTGTCGGTTGCTGGTGAGCCGCCCGGCTCAGTTGAGCTGACGCAGGCGGACGGTCTCGGGAAGCGCCGCGAGGCCCTCGAGCACCTCGTGCCCGACCTGGTCGGCGACGTCGGTGAGCACGTAGCCGATCTCGCCGCGCGTGGACAGCGTCTGTGCCTCGATGTTGACCCCGTGCTCGCCGAAGAGCCCGTTGATCGTGGCGAGCACACCCGGGGCGTTGCGGTGGACGTGCGCGATGCGGTGCTTGGTCTCATCGGACGGCAGGCCGATCTCGGGCATGTTGACGCTCAGCGAGGTGCCGCCGAACGAGGCGTAGGAGCGCAGCTTCGAGGCGACGAACCGGCCGATGTCCTGCTGGGCCTCCTCGGTCGAGCCGCCGACGTGCGGGGTGAGGATGACGTTGCGCAGCCCGCGCAGGTCGGACTCGAACGGGTCACCCTGGCGCTTGGGCTCGACCGGGAAGACGTCGATCGCCGCGCCGGCGATGTGACCCGACTCGATGTGCTTGCGCAGTGCCGCGGTGTCGACGGCGATGCCGCGCGAGAGGTTGAGGAACATCGAGCCCGGCTTCATCAGCGTCATCTCGGCGTCGCCGAACAGGCCGGCGTTGCCCGGGCGTCCGTCGACGTGCAGCGTGACGATGTCGGAGAGCTGGAGCAGCTCCTCGATCGTCGAGCAGCGGGTGGCGTTGCTCAGGGCGAGCTTGTCGTCGATGTCGTAGAAGTAGACCTTGAGCCCAAGCGCCTCGGCCACGACCGACAGCTGGCTGCCGATGTTGCCGTAGCCGACGATGCCGAGGTTGCGTCCGCGCACCTCGTGGCTGCCGGCTGCCGACTTGTTCCAGATGCCGGCGTGCATGTCGGTGCTCTTGTCGGTGAGCCGGCGCGTGAGCGAGATGATCTCGCCGATCGCGAGCTCGACGACGCTGCGGGTGTTGGAGTACGGCGCGTTGAACACCGCGACGCCGCGTCGGGTCGTGGCCGCGAGGTCGATCTGGTTGGTGCCGATGCAGAAGGCGCCGATGGCCATCAGGTCGGTGGCCGCGTCGAGGACCTTCTCGGTGATGTACGTCGTGGAGCGGATGCCGAGCAGGTGCACGCCGGCGATGCGCTCGATGAGCTCGTCCTCGCCGAGCGCGCCGTCCGCGGTCTCGACCTGGAACCCCTTGCCGCGCAGGAAGTCTGCACCGTCGGCATGGATGTTCTCGAGCAGCAGGACGCGGATGTCGGCATCGTCGAGGCGTTCGATCGGAAAAGGAGTTGCGGGGGTCATGGTCACCATCATGGCGGGTCCTTCGTCAGCGAGCAGCGGCTGGCGTGGGGCCCAGGCGAACGGTCCCGTCGTCGATTGTGACCGCCGCTCCCTGGTGGTACCCACCTCAACGCCAGTCGCGACGGCGTGCGCCCAGTCTACTCGGTCGCGCTGACCCCCATGACCGGCACCGTGCCCAGCGGCGGGCGGTCGACCTCGAGGTTCGCGAGCCTGATCTGGCCGTGCGCGATGAGCTTGCCGTCCTGATCGACCGAGGCCACGCTCCACAGCTGCTGCGTGCGTCCGCGATGGATGGGGGTCGCCGTCGTGGTGATGACGTCGCCGGGCTTGGCCTGGCGCAGGAAGTCGGTCGTGTTGCTCGCGCCCACGACGTGACCACGGTCGCCGAACCAGGTGGAGCCGCCGACGCTGGCCGCCGTCTCGTGCACCGTGCAGTAGACGCCGCCGTGCGGAATGCCGAACGGCTGCAGGTGCTGGGCTCCGATGGTCCACTGCGCGACGACCTTGTCAGGCGTCCGCTCGATCAGCTCGACGCCGAGGATGCCGTCCAGTCCGGGAATGTCACTCATGGAGGCGACTCTATGCAGGCACTGGCCTCATATACCCATGGGGGGTATAGTGCGGGTCATGAAGAGATCCGCGGCTGCCGTCCTCGCCCTGCTCGTCCTCGCCGCCTGCGGCAACGGCGGCGGCGATCCCGACGACGTGGCGTTCGCGCAGGGCATGATGCCGCACCACCAGCAGGCGCTCGAGATGGTCGCGCTGGTCGAGGATGCCGACGCCTCGCCCGAGGTGGTCGACCTCGCCTCCCGCATCGCCGCGGCGCAGGAGCCCGAGATCGCGACCCTGCGCGGCTGGCTCGAGGAGTGGGACGCCGACAACAGCGGCCACGACCACGGTGGCGATGCCGCCATGGGCATGGCCACCGAGGACGACCTGGAGGCGCTCGCCGACCTCACGGGCACCGAGTTCGACGAGAGGTGGCTGACCCTGATGATCGCGCATCACGAAGGCGCCGTCGCGATGGCCGAGGAGCAGATCGCCGAGGGCGACGACCCCGAGGTCACGGCGCTCGCCGAGAGCGTCGTCGAGTCCCAGCAGGCCGAGATCACCGAGATGAAGGACCTGCTCGCATGAGCCACGCGAAGCCGGGCTACTCCGACGACAAGACCGCCGTGCTCAAGCGCCTGCGGCGCATCGAGGGCCAGGTGCGGGGCCTCACCCGCATGGTCGAGGACGACACCTATTGCATCGACGTCCTCACGCAGGTCTCGGCCGCCACGAAGGCCCTCGAGGCCGTGGCGCTCAAGCTGCTCGACGAACACCTCGCGCACTGCGTCGTCGATGCGGCGCGCGCCGGCGGCCCCGAGGCCGACCTGAAGGTCAAGGAAGCATCCGCCGCCATCGCCCGGCTCGTCCGGTCCTGACCACCACCGACCAAGGAGATCACCATGACCATCGAGACCTATCGCGTCACCGGCATGACCTGCGAGCACTGCGTCAGCGCCGTCACCGACGAGCTCACCGCGCTGCCGGGGGTCGCATCCGTCGGCGTCCAGCTGGTCGCCGGGGGCACCTCCAGCGTCACCGTCGAGAGCGAGGCGCCGCTGGCACGCGACGCCGTCGCCGAGGCCGTGGACGAGGCGGGCTACGCGCTCGCCGACGACCGCGACCTCCCCCTGGCATGAGCACGCACCGTCTCGACATCCAGGGCATGTCGTGCACCTCGTGCGCCCTGCGGGTCGAGAAGAAGCTCAACAAGCTCGAGGGCGTGCAGGCCACGGTGAACTACGCCACTGAGAAGGCCACCGTCGAGACCGAGGGCGACATCGACGTCCAGACGCTCATCGACACCGTGGGCCGCACCGGCTACTCGGCCAGCGTGCGTCCCGAGCCCGGCATGCAGCACGAGGGGCACACCGCCCACGAGGGCCTGCACGGAGCGGCCTCGATGCTGCGCCGACTGCGGGTCTCAGCGGTGCTGGCCGTCCCCGTCGTCCTGCTGTCGATGATTCCCGCGCTGCAGTTCGACTACTGGCAGTGGGTCGCGCTGGCACTCGCCACCCCCGTCGTCCTATGGGGCGCGTACCCCTTCCACTGGTCGGCCGTGCTCAACGCCCGCCACGGCGCCGCCACCATGGACACCCTCGTCAGCTTGGGCGTCGGCGCCGCCTACCTGTGGTCGCTCTGGGCGCTCGTCATCGGCGACGCCGGCATGGTGGGCATGCGGATGGAATGGACCTGGCTCGCGCAGGGCTCAGGCACCCACGAGATCTACCTGGAGGTCGCGACCGCCGTCACCGTCTTCATCCTGGCCGGGCACTACCTCGAGGCGAACGCCAAGACGCAGTCCAGCGCGGCCCTGCACGCTCTGATGGACCAGCAGGTCGCCGAGGTCACCGTTCGGCGCGAGGGTATGGAGACCGTCATCCCCCTGGCCGAGCTGCGCCAGGGTGACGAGTTCGTCGTGCGTCCCGGCGAGAAGATCGCCACCGACGGGGTCGTGCTCGAGGGACGCTCGAGTGTCGACGAGTCGATGCTCACCGGCGAGTCGGTGCCCGTCGAGGTCGACGTCGACACCGCCGTCACCGGGGCCACCGTCAACCAGGGTGGACGCCTCGTCGTGCGCGCGACAGCAGTCGGTGCCGACACCCAGCTGGCCCAGATGGCCCGGCTCGTCGAGGAGGCCCAAGAGGGCAAGGCGGACGTCCAGCGTCTCGCCGACCGCATCTCGGCGTGGTTCGTGCCGGCGGTGCTGGTGCTCGCGCTCGGCACCCTCGTGGTGTGGCTGATCGTCGGCCCATCCGTGTCGGCTGCCTTCACCGCCGCCGTCGCAGTGCTGATCATCGCCTGCCCCTGTGCCCTCGGGCTGGCCACGCCCACGGCGCTGATGGTCGGCACTGGACGTGGCGCACAGCTGGGCATCCTCATCAAGGGCCCGCAGGTGCTCGAGTCGACCCGCACCGTCGACACGATCGTGCTCGACAAGACCGGCACCGTCACCACGGGCACGATGAGCGTCGTCTCCGTCGACCCTGCACCCGGAGTCGACGACGAGCTGCTGCGCCTGGTGGCCGCCTCGCTCGAGCACGCCTCGGAGCACCCGATCGCCCGCGCCGTGGCCACGCTCGCCGAGCCGGCCGGGGTGGACGCCTTCGAGAACCACGCCGGGTTCGGGGTGAGCGGTGTGGTCGAGGGCCGCGCCGCCGTCATCGGACGACCGGCCTGGCTGCGCACCGAGCACGGCATGGACGTCGTCGAGCCGGCCGTCGTGGGAACGACTGTGGCCGTGGGCTGGGAGGGCGAGTTCCGGGGCACCGTCACCGTCGCCGACACCGTCAAGCCCACGTCGCGGCAGGCCGTCGCCGACCTGCGTTCACTCGGACTCGAGCCGGTGCTGCTGACCGGCGACAGTCGCGCCGTCGCCGAGACCGTCGCGGCCGAGGTAGGCATCGAGCGCGTCGAGGCCGAGGTGAGCCCGGCCGACAAGCTCGACACCGTCCGCCGCCTGCAGGGGGAGGGACGTGTCGTGGCGATGGTCGGCGACGGGGTCAACGACGCGGCAGCGCTCGCCGGCGCCGACCTCGGCATCGCGATGGGCACCGGCACCGACGTCGCCATCCAGGCGTCCGACCTGACGCTCGTCAAGGGCGACCTCGCCACCGCCGTGGACGCCGTGCGACTCTCGCGGTCGACGCTGCGCACCATCAAGGGCAACCTGTTCTGGGCGTTCGCCTACAACGTGGCGGCCATCCCGCTTGCCGCGTCCGGCTTCCTCAACCCGATGATCGCCGGCCTCACGATGGCCTTCAGCTCGGTGTTCGTCGTCACCAACAGCCTGCGCCTCCGCCGCTTCCAGCCTTAGCCGCGCCGCGGCAGGCCGCCCTAGCCCAACTTTTGGAGACTTGAGGCCCGGTTCGTCGTCGGAAACGGGCCGCAAGTCTCCAGGAGGTGGGGTGTCGGTGGCGGGCACTAGCGTCCGGAGGCATGGACGAGATCATGACCGCGATCGAGCGCGGGCGGGCCGGCGACCGGGCCGGGGCCGCAGCCGAGCTCGAGCGCCTCTGGCACACCACCGGCTCCGACGCCCTGCAGCGCGTCACCATCGCGCACTTCCTGGCCGACCTTCAGGACGACCCCCACGACGAGCTGCTGTGGGACACCCGTGCCCTCGATGCGGTCGCCCTGCTCACCGACGAGCGCGCGCAAGGTCATCACGCCTCCCTGCAGGTGGCCGGCTTCCTGCCGAGCCTGCACCTCAACCTCGCCGACGTCCTGCGCCGACTCGGCCGTGACGACGAGGCCCGCGCCCACCTTGCCACCTCGCGCGCGCATCTGGCGTCCCTCGCCGACGATGGCTACGGCGCCACCATCCGGGCTGGGGTCAGGCATGTCGAGGAGGCCATCGCCGCGGGCCATCGCGAACGCCTGCCGAGCCACTGACGTCACCGGTGCCACAGCGATGCCATGGGCGCTCACGCCGCAGGTCATACGATGCTCGACATGAGCACTGTCCATGTCACCGCCGTCAGCGGCACGGTCACGATCCGCGAGCGCATCGCCATCCCGCCCGGTTCTGTGGCCACCGTCAAGCTCGTCGACGGTGACGGCGAGGTGCTCTCGGCGACCGCGCTCGACGTCGAGGGGGTGCCCGCCGCCTTCACGCTGCTCGTCGACCCTGAGCTCGTCACGAAGCCCAGCGAGCTCACGCTCTGGGCGGCGCTGCGCACAGAGGCCGGGCTCTGGGGCACCACCGATCTCGTCCCCGTCGGCAGCGACGGCACTGATGTCGTGTTGACCCGAATCGAGGCCTGATGCCCCGCGGAAGCGTCAGCGGAGTCACCCATCTGTCGAAGGACGAGCTCAGGAACGCCTCGCCCGTGCTGCCGCGCATCGCGCACCTCCTGCGCCCGTACGGTCGCATGATGGCGCTCGTCGCGGCCGCCGTCGTCGGCTCGGCGATCCTGACCTCGATCATCCCGTTCCTGACGAAGGCCGTCTTCGACAAGGCGCTGTTCCCACTCGACGGCAGCGAGCCGCACCTGCACCTGCTGGCCTGGCTCGTCGTCGCGATGTGCGTCATCCCGATCTGCACGGCGTTCATCAGCATCGGTCAGAACTTCCTGACGAGCACCATCGGCAACTCCGCGATGGCCGACCTGCGCAGCGACCTCTTCGCCCATCTGCAGAAGATGGAGCTCGCCTTCTTCACCGCCACCAAGACCGGCTCGATCCAGTCACGGCTGGCCAACGACGTCGCCGGCGTGCGCACCGTGCTCACCGACACGGCCACGAGCATCCTGCAGAACACCGTCACCGTCACGGCGGCGTTCATCTCGATGGTCATCCTGTCCTGGCAGCTCACCGTGCTGACGCTCGTGCTGATGCCGCTGTTCATCGCCCTGCAGATGCAGGTCGGCAAGCGGCGGCAGCGACTGGCGCGCAAGACGCAGGAGTCGCTCTCGGAGATGACCGCCATCACCGAGGAGGCGCTCAGCGTCTCAGGCATCCTGCTCTCGAAGGTCTTCAACCGCGGCGACTCCGAGGTCGAGCGCTACCGCCAGGCCAACCACGAGCAGACCCGGCTGCAGGTCGACCAGGCCATGACCGGCCGGGCGTTCTTCGCGACCGTGCAGACCTTCTTCGCCATCACCCCCGCCGTCATCTACCTCGTTGCCGGCTTCATGATCACCGGCGGCTCGACGGTGCTGACGGCGGGCACCGTGGTCGCGTTCACGACGCTGCAGTCACGGCTGCAGATGCCGCTCGTCCAGCTGATGCGGGTCACCCTCGACGTCCAGACGTCCCTCGCGCTGTTCCGCCGCATCTTCGAGTACGTCGACCTCGAGCCGGCGATCGTCGAGCGTCCGGGTGCCATGGTGCTCGACCCGGCGACGCTGCGCGGACGCATCGAGCTGCGCGACGTGTGGTTCCGCTATCCCGAGCCGCGCAGCCTCAGCGGCACCAACAACCGCGACCGCTTCGGCGAGACCGGCGTGCGTATCGAGCGCGACGCGGACACCCCCGCACCCACCGAGTGGGCGCTCGGCGGGGTCTCGCTGACGGTCGAGCCCGGGCAGCTGGCCGCGATCGTCGGCCCGTCCGGGTCGGGCAAGACCACCACGACGTACCTGGTGCCGCGCTTCTACGACGTCTCGAAGGGCGCAGTGCTGATCGACGATCAAGATGTCCGCGACCTCACGCTGTCGTCGTTGGCCGATGCCGTCGGCATGGTCACCCAGGAGCCCTACCTCTTCCACGGCACGATCCGCGACAACATCGCCTACGCCAAGCCCGATGCGTCCGCCGACGAGATCGAGCAGGCGGCGCGCGACGCCAACATCCACGACCGCATCCTGTCGTTCGCCGAGGGCTACGAGACGATCACCGGCGAGCGCGGGTACCGGCTCTCCGGTGGTGAGAAGCAGCGCCTGGCCATCGCGCGAGTGCTGCTGATGGACCCGCGCATCCTGATCCTGGACGAGGCAACCTCCGCGCTCGACACCGAGACCGAGCGGCTCGTGCAGGACGCCCTCGAGCGCGCGATGGACAACCGCACCACGATCGCGATCGCGCACCGGCTCTCGACCATCCGCTCGGCTGATGTGATCTTCGGGCTCGAGGACGGGCTGCTCGTCGAGCAGGGCACCCACGACGAGCTGCTGGAACACGGCGGCCTGTACGCGCGGCTTTACGTCGAGCAGTTCGGCAGCGGCCAGATCGAGGCCCGCTTCACCGACGGCGTCCGCTTCGCCGACGGCTCGCTCCAACCCTCCCGCGACTCCCGCCGCGCCGACGTCTCCTTCTGACCGCGGTTGGTTTACCAGGGGCGGGAAGCGGGTCAGAGGGCGAGGCCGACGTACTTGGTCTCGAGGTACTCCTCGATGCCCTCGGCACCGCCCTCGCGGCCGAAACCGCTGGCCTTGACGCCACCGAACGGGGCGGCGGGGTTCGAGACGATGCCCTGGTTCATGCCCACCATGCCGGTCTCGAGGCCCTCGTAGACGCGGATGGCGCGGGCGTGGTCGCGGGTGAACGCGTACGCGACGAGCCCGTACTCGGTGTCGTTGGCCATCCGCAGCGCCTCGTCCTCGTCGGCGAACGTGAAGATCGGTGCCACAGGCCCGAACACCTCCTCGGTGCGCAGCCGCGCCTCGACCGGGACGTCGGTCAGCACCGTCGGCGGGTAGTACCAGCCCTCACCCGACGGAACCTTGCCACCGGTGAGCACCGTGGCGCCCTGGGCGACGGCGTCGTCGACGAGCTCGGCCACCTTGTCGCGCTGCTTCTCCTCGACCAGTGGTCCGACGTCGACCCCGTCGTCGGTGCCGCGACCGATGACGAGCGCCGCCATCCGCTCGCTCAGGCGGGAGGCGAACTCCTGCGCCACCGACTCGTGCACCAGGAAGCGGTTCGCCGCCGTGCACGCCTCGCCGATGTTGCGCATCTTCGCCAGCATCGCGCCATCGACGGCCGCGTCGAGGTCGGCGTCGTCGAAGACGAGGAAGGGCGCGTTGCCGCCGAGCTCCATCGACACCCGCAGCAGCCCCTGCGCGCTCTGCTCGACGAGGGAGCGCCCGACCTCGGTCGAGCCGGTGAAGGTCAGCTTGCGCAGGCGGGGGTCGCGGATGATCGGCTCCATGACCTCGCCGGTGCTCTTCGTGGTGACCACGTTCAGCACACCCGGCGGCAGCCCCGCCTCGGTCAGGACGTCGGCCAGCCACAGCATCGAGAGCGGTGTGAGGGACGCCGGCTTGACCACCATGGTGCAGCCGGCGGCGATGGCCGGGCCGATCTTGCGGGTGCCCATCGCGAGCGGGAAGTTCCAGGGAGTGATCATCAGGCAGGGGCCGACCGGCTGCTTGAGCGTCAGCAGGCGGGTCGCACCGTTCGGCGCCACCGAGTAGCGGCCGGCGACGCGCACGGCCTCCTCGGAGAACCAGCGGAAGAACTCGGCGCCGTAGGTGATCTCGCTGCGCGACTCGGCCAGCGGCTTGCCCATCTCGAGCGTCATCAGCAACGCGATCTCATCGGCCCGCTCGGTGATGAGCTCGAACGCCCGCCGCAGGATCTCGCCCCGGTCACGCGGCGCAGTCGCGGCCCAGTCGCGCTGGGCGACGACCGCCGCGTCGAGGGCGGCAGCGCCATCGGCGACACTCGCATCGGCGACCTCGACGAGCGTCGCACCGGTCGAGGGATCCTCCACGGCGAACGTCCGTCCGCCCTCTGCGTCCCGCCACTGACCACCGATGAACAGCTGCGGATGCACTCCGGAGACGACGGACTTCTCGTTCAGATCGCTCATACCGTCACTGTAGGACGGCGCCCCACGACCCGCTCGACACGCGGACGTGCGGCCTCAGGTACGGGTGCGGAAGCGGTCGCGCAGCCTGATGGCGACGAACCCCACGACGACGACGAGCACCGCACCGATGACGACGCGCTGGAAGGTCGCGGCATACGGCTCGACCTTGTCCCACTCCGAGCCGAGCTGATACCCCGCGATGACGAAGATCGAGTTCCAGATGAGACTGCCGATCGTCGTCAGACCGAAGAACACAAACGGGTTCATCCGCTCGACGCCTGCCGGGATGGAGATCAGGCTCCGGAAGATCGGCACCATCCGTCCGAAGAAGACCGCCTTGGCGCCGTGCTTGGCGAACCACGCCTCGGTGCGCTCGAGGTCGCTCACCTTGAGCAACGGCGTCTTCTCGAACACCCACACCGCACGCTCACGCCCGAACACCGCGCCGAGCCCGTAGAGCACCATCGCACCGATGACCGAACCGGCCGTCGTGGCGAAGAGCGCCCCCGCCAGCGAGAACGTCCCCTGCGCCGCGGCGAAGCCCGCGAGTGGCAGGATGATCTCGCTCGGGATGGGTGGGAAGAAGTTGTCGGCGGCAACGGCGAGCCCGGCACCCAGAAGCCCCAGGCGGTCCATGAGGTCGACGGTCCAGCCGGCGAGGCCGGAGTCGGGCGCGCCCCCGGTCTGGGCGGCGAGGTCCAGGAGGATCACGGCACGAGCGTAACGGGCGGCGCCCACTCGCCGTGCCGCGAACATCCGTGGCGGCCGCCCGTCCCGCCACGCCAAGGGCCTCGCGACGTTCGGCCAGCAGCCACCTCCAGCACGTACAGTCACAGAGGTGCGTCACTCCGGGAGGTTCGCCAGGCGTGCGCTCGTGGCTCTGGTCGCGGTGGCCGCGGCAGCCGCGGCGACCGTCGTCGTGGTCAACCGAGCCGAGGACCCCCCGGCCGACCGCAGCTCCGCGACGACGATGCACGCTCCCGCCGATGAGGTCAGCGTGATCGGCGACCGCGACCCCGCCGCTCGCGCCATCGCCGCGAGCAAGACGTTCTTCGGACGAGCCGACGTCATCGTGGTCGCTCCCGCTGACGATCCCGCCGCACAGCAGCTCGCAGCTGATGCGGCTGAGCAACTCCGCGCTCCCCTTCTGCTGGACGGGGACGCCAGCGCCGCCGAGCTCGACCGCCTCAAGCCCCGCGACGTGCTGGCCATCGGCACCGACGTCGCCGACGCCACGGGGGTGGACGCGGTCGAGGCCGACGTGACGAAGGCCGTCACCCGTCTGCTGGACGACCACGAACTCCCGTCACAGCTGCCGGTCGGGACCCTCGTCATGGCCTCCGACGACGCGGCCGACATCGCAGCGCTGGCCACCGCTCGTGCCGCCGGCGCGAAGCCGATGCCACTTGGCAAGGACGTCAGGGCCGATGCCACCACCACTGACGCGGTGAGCGCCGCGGGCTCCGTCGTGGCCATCGGCGCGGGTCTGGACGACGACACCGCCTACACGATCGAGGCTGTGCGCTCGGGTGGCAAGCTTCCTGGCGGCGGCTACCTCGCGCTGCCCGGGCGGCACTTCGTCGCGCTCTACGGATACCCCGGCGCGCCCGGTCTCGGAGTGCTCGGCGAGACCGGTGTCGACAAGGCGATCGCCCGGGCGAAGCGCACCGCCAACGCCTACCAACGCCTCAGCGACGACCCCGTGGTGCCGACCTTCGAGATCATCGCCACCGTGGCCTCGTCGAGCGCCGGTCGTGACGGCGACTACTCCTCCGAGGCCTCCATCGACGAGCTACGGCCATGGGTCGACGCGGCACGCAAGGCCGGCATCTACGTCGTCCTCGACCTGCAGCCCGGCCGCACCGACTTCCTGACCCAGGCGAAGCTCTACGAGCCCCTGCTGCGCGAGCCGCACGTGGGCCTGGCCCTCGACCCGGAGTGGCGCCTCAAGAGCAACCAGAAGCACCTCGTGCAGATCGGCTCGGTCGGCATCGACGAGGTCAACCGGGTCGCCGACTGGCTCGCAGCCCTCACCCGTGAGGACGCGCTGCCGCAGAAGGTCTTCGTCCTCCACCAGTTCTCGACCTCGATGATCCGCGGACGTGAACGACTCGACACGAGCCATCCCGAGCTGGCCCCCGTGTTCCACGTCGACGGCCAGGGCTCACAGCCGGCCAAGCAGGGCACCTGGGCAGTGCTGCACCGAGGCGCACCCGCTGGCAGCTGGTGGGGATGGAAGAACTTCTACGACGAGGACAAGCCGATGCTCAGCGTGCAGGAGACCTGGGACCAGGTCGAGCCGCATCCGGCGTTCGTCAGCTATCAGTAGAAGTCGCCCGCGGCGGCGGTCGACGTCTCGGACTCGCGCGCCATCGGGGTGAAGCGCGAGTAATGGCCCTGGAAGGTGACAGCGACCTTGTTGACCGGGCCCGATCGGTTCTTCGCGATGATGATGTCGGCCTCGCCCGGACGCTCGGACTCCCCAGCGCCGTGCATGTCGGGCCGGTTGAGCAGCAGCACGATGTCGGCGTCCTGCTCGATCGAGCCCGACTCACGCAGGTCGGAGATCTGCGGAGTCTTGTCGGTGCGCTGCTCGGAGCCACGGTTCAGCTGGCTGATGGCCACGATCGGGACCTCGAGCTCCTTGGCCAGCAGCTTGATCTGGCGGGAGAACTCCGAGACCTCGACCTGACGGTTCTCGACCTTCTTGCCCGAGGTCATGAGCTGCAGGTAGTCGATGACGATGAGCCCGAGCCCGTGCGACTTCTTGATGCGCCGTGCCTTGGAGCGGATCTCGGGCATCGTCATGTTCGGCGAGTCGTCGATGACGATGGGCGCGCTGTTGACCCGTGGCATGGCCCGGCTGATGGCGTCCCAGTCGCGGCGGGCCATGCCGCCACCGCGCATGAGGTGGATGCCGACCTTGGCCTCGGCCGAGAGGAGTCGCATCGCGATCTCGGCGCCCGTCATCTCGAGCGAGAAGATGGCGCAGGGCTTCTGCTGGGTGATGGCCGCGGCCCGGCAGAAGTCGAGGCCGAGGGTGGACTTGCCGACACCGGGACGCGCCGCGACCACGATCATCTGGCCGGGGCGGAAGCCGGTGGTGAACTTGTCGAGGTCGGGGAAGCCCGAGCCCAGACCTGCCATGTCGCCATCGCGGCTCTGGATGTCGTCGATCTCTTGGATCGTGATGTCCATGAGCTGGTTGACGGTGCGGTAGTCGTCGACGGAGGTGTGGCCGTCGACCTCGAGCACGGCGGCCTGGGCACGGTCGACGATCTCGGAGACCTCGCCCTGCTCGGCCCAGCCGAGCTGGGCGATGCGCTGGCCGACCTCGACCAGCCGGCGCAGGATGGCCTTCTCGCGCACGATCTCGGCATAGAAATCGACGTTGGAGGCGATCGGCACATTGGCCACGAGCGTGTGCAGGTACGGGGCCCCGCCGACCCTGGTGAGCTCGCCACGGCGCTGCAGCTCGGCCGCGACCGTGATGGCATCGGCCGGCTCGCCCCGGCCGGCGAGGTCGACGATCGTGTTGAAGACGAGCTCGTGGGCGGGTCGGTAGAAGTCGCGACCCAACAGGACGTCGGAGGCCGGGTCGATGGCCTGCTTGCTGAGCAGCATCGCGCCGAGCACGCTCTGCTCGGCCGCGGGATCCTGCGGAGGTACCCGCCCCTGGCCCTGACTGTCCGGCTCTTCAGGAGCTGGGTAGAGATCCGCGACACTCACAGAGTTCGACCCTTTCGCCATGTACATGAACACTAGATGCCGGCACCGACAAAGGCACCGAACGCGCCACACTAGGCTCCTGTCCCACCGGAGGAAAGACGGTGCTGCACAGGGGCTGTGGGCATCTGTTCCGAACCTGTGGAGAAACGCCGAAAGCCATGTGCACAGCCTGTCCATGAACCTGTGGACAGAAACCGGACCCGGCACCAATGCACGTCGCTGACCTGCGAGAATGCCGTTCCACATGGTGTGGAACAAAAAAGGTGGAGGTGTTTTTGGTTCCCCGGCCTTCCACATCCATTTGTCGATAAAACTGTGGAGGACTGAGAGGGGCACGTGACGTGAGGGGATGGAGGGATGCCGACCGGCAGATCGTCGCCGTGGCCGTGCCTGCCTTCTTCGCGCTCGTCGCCGAGCCGCTCATGCTCCTCGTCGACACTGCGATCGTCGGGCACCTCGGGACGTCCGAGCTCGCCGGCCTGGCTGCCGCCTCCGCCGTCCTCGCGACCGTCGTCGGCCTCTGCGTCTTCCTGGCCTACGGCAGCACCGCCGCCGTCGCCCGCCGACACGGCTCCGGTGACGAGCGGGCCGCCCTCGAGCTGGCCGTCAGCGGCCTGTGGCTCGCCCTTGCCCTCGGGGTGGTGCTCGGCGCCGCGACAGCCCTCGCCAGCCCCGCGCTCAGCCCGGTGTTCGCCAGCTCTGACGCCGCGGCGGGCCATGCCAACACCTACCTCGTCATCGTCTCGGCCGCCGTGCCCGCCATGCTGCTCGTGCTCGCCGCGACCGGGGCTCTCCGCGGCGTGCTCGACCTGCGGACGCCGCTCATCGTGGTCGTGGTCGCGAACATCGCCAACGCGATCCTCAGCCTGAGCCTCGTGCACGGCGCGGGGTGGGGGGTCGCCGGTGCGGCAGTGGGCACGACAGTCGCCCAGTGGGGCGCCGCGGCCTGGCTCACGGCGGTCGTCGTGCGTCACGCCCGCCGCGCCGGCGCCTCCGTACGACCGCGGGTGGGCGAGATCGTCGACTCCGCGGTGCAGGCAGTCCCCCTGCTGGTGCGGACCCTGACCCTACGGGTGTCGTTGCTGCTGGCCACCGCGGTGGCGGCGACCCTCGGGGATGCCTCGCTCGCGGCCTACCAGGTGGCCGCCACCGTCGTGAGCCTCCTGGCCTTCGCCCTCGACGCGATCGCCATCGCCGGGCAGACGCTCACCGGCCGCGCCCTCGGCTCGGGCGATGCTGCGCTCACCCGTGCCCTGACCCGTCGCATGATCACCTGGGGCGTAGGCACCGGATGCCTCGCGGCGGCACTGCTGGCCATCACCTCGCCCGTCATCGGGAGGCTCTTCACGTCCGACACCGCGGTGCTCGACGTCCTCGTGCCGGCCCTGCTCGTGGTGGCCGTCGTCCAACCCATGGCCGGAGTCGTCTTCGTCCTCGACGGCGTCCTGATCGGCGCGGGCGACGGGCGCTACCTGGCCGTCGCCGGCCTCATCGTGCTGGCCGCCTACACACCTCTCGTGCTCGCCGTGGGCGCCGCCGGTGCGGGGTTCACCTGGCTCTGGGTCGCGTGGGCCGGCTTCATGCTGGCCCGGCTCGCGACCCTCTGGCACCGCCAGCGCGGCGACGCCTGGCTGGTACTCGGCGCCAGCCCCCGCTGAGTGTGACGCTTGAGCCCCAAGAACATCGATTCCGGAGCCAAAACGTCACACTCAGCCGGGAGGTGGGCAGACTGGGGTCATGCGAACGGTCACCCTCGCGCCTGGACGCCGGGCAGACATCCACGGCGACGGGCCCCGCAGCGTGCTGCTGTGGCACGGGGCCGAGCCCGACCAGCGTGAGCTGCTCGGGCCACTCGCCGCGGGCATCGCCGGCCACGACCTCACCGTGGTGGTGCCCGATTGGCGCTCCGACGCCGACGACGGCGGCCGCGCCGACCTGCTCGGCTCGGTGCGCCTGGCCAGGGAGACCATGACCCGCGCCGGCGCTGACCCCGACGCCCTCGTCGTGGCGGGATGGTCGCTCGGCGGCACCGCGGCGGTGAGCCTGGCGGTCCACGCCCGCCGGCTCGGCATCACGCTGAAGGGCGTCGTGCTGCTGGCGGCCGCTGCCGAGGCCGTCGACCCGATCTCGGGCTCCGTGCTCCCGGACCCGCTGCCACCCAGCGACGCGACGGTGCACGTGGTGCAGGGCAGGGACGACACCGTGGTCGATCCCGGGACGGCCCTCATCCTCGCCCAGCGCCTCCGGGCAGCGGGCTACGCCACCACCATCACCTCGGTCGGCGCCGACCACGGGGGGATCGTGATGACGAGGTACGACGCCGAGCAGGCCCGCTACGTGCCGAACGAGGCCGCCGAGGTCCTGCTGACCGGCGAATCGGTGGCCGACCTCGTGGCAGCGGCTACCCGCGGAAGCCGACGACGGTGAAGTCAGGCGTCTCGAACTGGCTGGCGCCGTAGTTGACCACGTCGTCGTCGACGGCCATCACCTCGGGAACCATCGCGAGCGGCACCATCGGAAGACGCCTGAAGAGCCGGGCGTCGATCGCGCGCACGGCGGCATCCTGCGCAGGGCCCGCCAGGGTGGAGCCGGCGGCGTCCCACAGACCTGCGAGGGTGTCGTCGTCGAGCCCGGTGAAGTTCTGGGCCGAGTCGAGCGGGCTGAATCGCGGCTGTGACAACTCGACCGGGAAGGCCGAGCCCGTCCAGGTGAACGTCACGAGGTCGAAGTCGAGCGGAATGACCCGCGTCTCGAAGAAGTCGTCGGCCGACACCGACTCGAGGTCGACCTTGATGCCCACCGCGCCCAGCTGATCACGCACGAGCTCGGCACGTTCGAGGTTGGCCGGGGTGTCGTCGGGGACCGGCATCCGCAGCGTGGGCTCCTCGCCCGTGCCGTACCCGGCCTTCTCGAACAGCTTGCGCGCCGCGGCCGGGTCGTGCGCGATCGCCTTGGCGCCGGTGGCGGCGTAGCCGCGCTGACTCGGCACGTAGACCATGCTGTCCTGCACGACGCCCTCGGCGCCCACGTCGCCGGCCGTGACGGCGGCGATGGCGTCGCGGTCGAGGGCGAGCGCCACGGCCCGGCGCACGTCCTGCACCGCGAGCGGCCCACTGCCGGCGTTCATGGTCAGGTGCGACCACTCGAGCCCGGCCGCACGCTGCATCACGCCACGCTCTCCGGCCAGCGTGTACGTCTGCGCGTCGAGGTGCACGGCATCGAGCTCACCGGCGCGGTAGGCCTTCGCCGCCACGCTCGGCGCGGCGACCCGCCACACGATGCGGTCGAGCTTCGGCCGATCGCCCCACCAAAGGGGGTTCGGGGTCTGGGTGATGCGGCCGGCCTCGCGATCGACCTCGCTGATGACGAACGGGCCGTTCGACGGCAGCGGCCGCTCGGTGAAGCCGTCGTTGAAGGCTCGCGGATCGGCCGCGACCTCGTCGGGCACACGCGGGTAGACGAAGAGCGGCCAGTCGGCCGTCAGCTGCTTGAACTCGACGACGTAGCTGAACTCGTCGTCACCCTCACGGACGTCGGCGATGGCGTCCCAGCCCGCCGTGGAGAAGACCTGGAAGTCCTTGTCGGAGCCGTTCTGCGCCTTCCAGAAGGCGATCATGTCGTCGGCCGTGATCGCGGTGCCGTCGGACCAGACGGCGCGAGGGTTGAGCCGCACGCTGACCGTCTGGGGATCGGTGGCCGAGAGCGTGACGGACTCCGCGTAGTCGGGGTCGACCTCCCAGCCGCCGTCGGCGGTGAGCCGAACCGCGCCACCCGTGGTGGGCGCCAAAAGCTCGGACTCAGCGGAACCGGCACCGTCGACGTGCTGGGGGTTGAAGTTGCCAGGCACCGCTGCGGTGGCCAGTGTCAGCCGGCCGCCGGCGCGGACGTCGTCGCGTGCGGCGGACTGCCAGGCGACGGACGGCGGTGTGCCCCGGGTGTCATGGGCCGCGGCATGATCGTCCTGACCGGGCAGCAAGGAGCAGCCGGTCACCAGGACGAGCGCGGTGAGCACCGCAGCGGCGCGAAGAACCATGGCAGGCCCCCGAAACACGTCAGGGCCCGAAGGATCGGGCCCTGACGTGTCGGAGTGGACTACTTGGAGGCCACGACGTTCAGCTTGACCTGCGCGCTCACCTCAGGGTGAACACGCACGGACACGGTGTAGACGCCGAGCGACTTGATCGGGTTGCCGACCTCGATACGACGCTTGTCGACCGGAGCACCGGCCTCAGCGAACGCATCGGCGATGTCGGAGACCGTGACGGCGCCGAACAGGCGTCCGGTGTCGCCGGAGCGCACCGGGACGTTGATGGGGCCGGCCTCGAGGGTGCCCTTGATGCGCTTGGCGTCCTCGAGGTCGTGGACGGCACGCGAGTCGCGTGCTGCCTTGATGGACTCGACCTGCTTGGCAGCGCCCTTCGACCAACGGATGGCCGCGTTGCGGGGAAGCAGGTAGTTACGGCCGTAGCCGTCCTTGACCTCGACGATGTCGCCGGGCGCGCCGAGGTTGGTGATCTCGTGCGTGAGGATGAGCTTCATGTCGTTGCTCCTCAGCGGCTGTTCGAGGTGTAGGGAAGCAGCGCCATCTCACGGGCGTTCTTGATCGCCTTGGCGATCTGTCGCTGCTCCTGGACGGACACGCCCGTGACCCGGCGCGCGCGGATCTTGCCGCGGTCCGAGATGAACTTGCGCAGCAGCGCAGTGTCCTTGTAGTCGATTTCGGTGACCTTGGCCGCGGCGAGCGGGTTGCTCTTCTTCTTCGGCTTCCGGACTGGTGGCTTAGCCATGATGCTCCTGAGTCGTGCTGTCTGACGTGATTAGAAAGGGGGCTCTTCGGACGAACCGCTGCCGCCCCAGGCGTCAGATCCGCCACCCTGTGGTGCTGCCGGCTGCGTCGACCACGGGTTGCTACCCGCGCCGCCGCCACTGGCTCCACCGCCGCCGGTGTTTCCGCCGCCGCCTCCGCCGCCGAAGTCGCCGCCACCGGCCCGGTTGGCGCGCGTCACCTTGGCGGTGGCGTAGCGCAACGAGGGACCGATCTCGTCGACGTTGATCTCGACGCTCGTGCCGCGAGAGCCGTCCTGGCGCTCGAAGTTACGGATGCGCAAGGCGCCCGTGACGATGACGCGCTGACCCTTTTGCAGGGACTCGGCGACGTTCTCGGCGATCTGACGCCACGCGGCGCAGCGAAGGAACAGCGCCTCGCCGTCCTTCCACTCGTTCGTCTGACGGTCGAAGGTTCGAGGCGTCGAGGCGACGGTGAAGTTGGCAACCGCGGCGCCCGACGGAGTGAACTTCAGCTCCGGGTCGTCGGTGAGGTTGCCGATGACGGTGATGACGGTTTCGCCTGCCATGGGGCGCAGCCTTTCGGAAGGGTGAGGTGTTCTGACTCCAAGTGAACCGCACCGACCTGACAACCGGAACCCGTGATTCCACAGGGCGGGCAGGGGTGGGTCCTTGAGAAGACCTACTTCACGTCGGGACGTGTGACCTTCGTGCGCACAACCGACTCGTTGAGGGTCAGCTGGCGATCGAGCTCCTTGACCGTGGCCGGCTCTGCGGAGAGCTGGACGACGGCGTAGATGCCTTCGTTCTTCTTGTTGATCTCGTACGCGAGGCGGCGCTTGCCCCATACGTCGACGTTCTCGACGGTTCCGCCATCCTGGCGCACCACGTTGAGATAGGTGTCGAGGCTGGGGGCGACGGTGCGCTCTTCGAGATCGGGGTCAAGGATGATCATGACCTCGTACGGTCGCAATGACATGCAGTCTCCTTCGGACTGAAGCGGCTACGGGACTTCCGTAGCAGGAGAGTCACCCCGAGGGGCAACCTCGCAAGTGTAGGGGAACCACCGCCGTTCCGGCCAATCCGCCCTCGTCCCCCAACTTTTGGACACTTGCGGGGCACTTTCCCGTCTGAGATGCCCCGGAAGTGTCGGCGGTCTCAACCGGTAGTTGCAAGATGTTGTGTCTACTGGAGGTGGAGATGCCTGGTTCTCGTTTGACCGAGGCGGAGCGGCTGGTGATCGAGCGGGGTCTGAAGGCGGGGCTGACGCAGGAGCTGGTAGCGGGGGTCTTGGGGCGTTCGCCGTCGACGATCTCGCGTGAGGTCCGTCGTGGTGGTGGTCCTCGGACGTCGCGGGTCGGTGCCAGGGTCGTGGGTCGGCCACGGAAGTACCGCGCGGCCAGGGCGCATCGAATGGCCTCGGATCGC
>Ga0164243_10002709_pt1 | contig 29007 bp, 22 predicted proteins | sample OricompcompostOP_FD_108781 | JGI IMG/M metagenome (GOLD analysis project Ga0164243, IMG submission 108781) | Organic Plus compost microbial communities from Emeryville, California, USA - Original compost - Organic plus compost (OP) | ecosystem: Engineered > Solid waste > Mixed feedstock >... | reverse complement strand
CGCAGGGACCGAGAGAACCCGGCGAGCGAAGCGAGCCCTCCCCGCGAAGCGGGGAGCCGCGAAGCACGACGTGCGAGCGGGGGGACTCGAACCCCCACGCGGTTAAGCACTGGCACCTAAGACCAGCGTGTCTACCATTCCACCACGCTCGCGATGGCCCGACGTATAGCACGCGCGCGGGCGATGCGGGGCCGAGCTAGGCGGTCGGGCGTCGCCGCTTGCAGCAGGTGTCGGTTTGGGAATGGCAGTCGGGCACGGGAACCGCAGGTTGCTGAGCCGGTTGCCGTTGTGGACGCCGTTGATGTGGTCGAGGTGGGAGACCCCGGACCTGGGCGGCGCGGTGCTGCGCCGCGACTCGCTGGCCTCGCTGCTCGGCGTGTACCAGCGCTACTGCGGCGAGCTCGGTGTGCCTGCGCGCGATCTCGTGGCCCGGTCGGGCCGCGCGCCGGTCGCGTGACGCTCAGGGCAGGGGGCCGCACTGGCCGGCGGCGCAGTCGCACGCACCGTCGCAGAAGTTCTCGATCACGCCGGTCTCGAAGAACTGATCGATCTGCTCGATCGTGGCGCGGCGGCGGCGCAGGTTCTCGTGCGCCTCGTTGTCGTACGCGAACTCCGCGTTGTCCTCTGGAGGGAGCGGCGAGGGCTTCTCGTCCATGATCACGAACGCGTTCTCGAGCGGGCCCTCGGTGGGCGTGAGGCCATAGGGCTCCTTCACGCTCGGCGACAGCAAGGGCAGGCCGATCGACCGCGCCTGGTACTCGCTCGCGAGGTTCGGCACGGCGCAGTCGCCCATCGACATGTGGAGCAGGTACTGCTTCGGTGGGGTGTCGGGCAGGCCGCCGGCGAGCAGACGATGCGCGACGGTCCCACCGTCGACGATCTCGAGCCCCATCTCGAGGACCTGCTGGAGGATCACGGAGCTCATCACGCCGCCGTACGCGCTCTTGAGCGGCAGGCCGTAGACCGCCCAGTTGTTGGAGCGCTCGAACAGGATCGCCCAGTTCGCGCCGCCGACGCCGAGCGTCGCCCGCTGGAGCGTCTGGTCGTAGGCGAACAGGGTGCTGCCGAGGATGTGGCCCTGCGAGATGCCGTAGAACGCGAGCTGGTCGGGATCGACGATCGGCTGCGGCGTGGCGGCCTCGGGATCGTCGACGAGGAGCTCGCGCGCGAGCTTGCCCTTCGCGAGCCGCGTGAGCGTCATAAAGTCGACCATGCCTTGCCAGATGTGCTCGCCGAAGCCGTGGAACCGGTTGAGGTCGCCGAGCGCGAGGAGGGCGTCCGGGATCTCGTCGCTCGACATGCCGCGCCACACACCGCCGACGACGACGTTGCAGGTCGCCGCCGCGAACTGCTGGATGTACTGGCCGGTCGACTCGCCGAGGCCACCGAAGAAGCCGTGGCCGAAGATCACGATGCCGGCGCGGTTCTCGGCCGTCGCGCACGCGGGGATCACGATGCTCGCCTTCGCCGTCGTCGTCCCCATCACGGTGACCTTGCCGGCGCCGTCGCGGTGGAAGCCGTCGAGCGTGGCGACCTGCGGGGTCGTGTAGTCGAGACGGACGATGCGCGCGATGCCGCCCGTGCCCGGCATCGACGACGTCACGGTGTACTCGACGCCTTCGGCGTCCCCGACGACGGCCATCGCGGCGTCGCGCGCGGCGAGCGGGTCGGCGATGATCGAGTCGTCGTCCGCGACCTGGAAGTCGAACGCGAGCACGAGGTCCTCGCGGGGCACGCCCGCGGCCTCGAGCGCGTCGAGCAGCGCGGGATAGCGGTGGCGCGCCGCGTCGAACCGCGCGTGACCGGTCGTCTCGCCGTTCATCATCGCCTGGAACGCCGCGGGAACCTCGAGCGGGCCGGCCTTGCCCTGAAGGCTCTTGCGGATGCCGACGGCGTACCGCGTGCCACCCGCGAGCCGCGCCGCGGGCCGCAGGTACAGGATCTGCTCGTCGAGGTTCGTGGTCTCGTTCGCGTCGAGCTCGGCGAAGTGCGCCACGCGCTCGCCCGTGGTCATGTTCACGATCACCGTCGGGCTGGCGTCCGTGACGCTCGCCGCGAAGTCGTCCGCGAACACCAGGTTCGAGTCGTCGACGCCGCCGGGGAACGTCAGCAGGATCTGCGTCATCGGCGAGAACCCGGTGCGCTGGTTGATCCACGCCGGATCGATCTCGTCGCCCTCCTGGTTCACGGGCAGCGCTCCCTCGGGGAGGTCGAGCCGTACGCCGGTCGGGGAGTCGGGATCGACCCGCTCGTAGATGGACGACGGCCACGGCAGGACGCAGCCCGTGGTGCCGAGCGGGTTGCACTCGGCGGGGGTGGTCGTCGACACGCCATCGTCACCGCAGGCGGCGACGAGCATCAGCGCGATCAGGGGAACGGTGCGCATGCGCGCATCGTAACAACCATCCGGTGGACGGAGGAGGCGCGTGAGGTCCCCGGCGCCTCACGCGCCCGCGGTTCAGCGCCGGCGGTGATCGCGGTGGCGGTCGCGGCCGCGGTCGTCGGTCTTCCAGCCCCAGACCTCGACGCGCGCGCGGCCACGCCGCCCGACGTTGCGGTACTTGAGCTCGATCGACTGGATCACCCGCGAATCACCGGGGAGATCGATGACGCGCGTGCGCGAGTTCTCGCGGAAGTAGTGCTTCACGCCCCGGGGCCGGAACTTCTGGCCGTTGGAGAACACGACCTCCATGTCGAGCAGCTCGAGGTCGTCCCTCTCGACGACGAGGGTCAGCTTGCTGAACCGCCCCTCGTGGCGGCCGACGTGGATGCGATCGCGGTCGACGCGCCCCTCGACGTCGCGTTCGCCGAGCTTGACCCACCCCTTCGAGTTCCACGGCCTGGCCTCCGCCACACTCGTCGTGAACACGAGAGAGACGAACAACAACAGCAGGTATTGAACCTTCATGGCCCCGATGGTACCCGCGAATCTGTTGCGGTCCGTGTGCCGCACGTTTCAGAGTGTGAAGCGCGATGTGGGCGTCGCTCGGCGACGTACGCCCGTGTATGCCACCCCGTGTGCTTCGTCGCACTACGCCGGCGCCGCGTAGCCCTCTCCCGGCGCGATGCGTCCCACTTCGCGCAGCGTCAGCGATGCCGCGCACAGCGTGATGCCCCGCGCGATGATCTCGGCCGCGACGACGGTGCCGACGACCCACAGTGAGGACGCTGGCCACTGCGCGAGCACGATCGCGCCGAGGGCGAGCGCGACGATCCCGTAGAGGAGATCCCAGCCCCAGCCGGGGTAGCGATCGACGATCGACGTGATGCCGCGGAACAGCCCGCTCGCGAACAGGTAGCCGGCGATCAGCAGGGTCAGCGTCGCGACGCTCGCGAGCGGGCGGAACAGGAACAGCGCCCCCACGACCGCGGTCAACAGTCCGGCGAGGAAGTAGACGAGGAACCGGCCCTGATGTCGGCCGCGGAACGCCGCGACGATCTCGAGGATCCCGGCCGCGAGCAGCAGGATCCCGAGGAACACCACCGAGACCAGGCTCGTCAGTGCCGCGGCATAGAGCGCGAACAGACCTCCGATGATCAGCAGGATCCCGATGGTCATCGGGATGCCCCACGCGTACGCGCGCTCGCGCGGGTGCGTGACCACCTCCGTCCGGGACCGCTCCTCTGGTGTGCTTGTCGTTGCCATGACGTCCTCCAGATCGATGAGCCGATCCGAAGCAACGCGTGTGCCTCGCGTGCGCACGCCGCGGCGGACAAGCACGCGAGCTGCGGCGGACTCGCAGGTCGACGCGAAGCGTCGCGTCGTTCACGCGACGAGCTCGGCGCCCTCGAGCAGCACGGCGTCGGGGCCGTGGTACGCGCCGCGCCGGAGCAAGCGGTCGCTGCGGCGCGCGCGCGCGAGCGCGGCCACGAGATCGAGCCGGAGCGTGCCGCCGGTCACGGGGCGTTCGGTCGTGCCCTTCCGCTCGATCGCGAGCGCGATCTCGAGGCTCGCGTCGCCGGTGTACGGATCGATCGCGAGGGCGCCGAGGCGGCGGACGTCGAGCGTGCGCGCGTCGGGGAGGTCTCCGCTCCACGTCCCGCGCGCGACGTCGAGGTTGCGGACTCCGCCGTTGGGGTCGGTCCCGCGTCGCGCGGCCTCGCGCATCGACAGCCCGAGACCGACCGCCACGCCGCCTTCGACGATCGCGAACCGGCGGATCGCGGCGCCGTCGTCGCTCACCGGCGCGGACAGCAGGCCGAAGTCGAGCGCGCCGTCGCTCGCGATCGACAGTGGCTCCGCGACCTCGCTCGCGCCGGGCGCGATCGGATGGCCGACGCGATAGCGCGTGAGGCCCCGGCGCTCGAGCTCGGCGCTCGCCTGGTCGGCGAACACGCGCCACACGCCGAGCCCTCCGCCGTGCAGCAGGGCATCGGCGCGCAGGATCACCGCGCACGCGCCGGGCGTCGGTGGCGCGGCCGCACCGAGCAGCGCGAGATCGGCGGCCGCCGCCTCCACCGCGTCGGGGAGCGCGAGATCCACGGTGCGACGCGCCTCCCGCGTGATCGCCAGGCTGCGCTCCCCCGAGGCGACGAGGATCTCTCCTCGCGCGCCGGTCGCGAGCCAGCTGGTCCGGAACCCGGAGTGTGCGAGGACGCTGACGTGCTCGCGGCTCAGCTCGACGGCCGCGGTGACGTGCGTGCCCGCCGGATGGGGCAGGGACGCGAGCAGCTCGCGAGCGGTGTCGGTGAGGTCGGTGCGCTCGAGAAGATCGTCGACGAGATCGACGCGCGCCGGCGCCGCCGGGGGTGTCGCGCGCCACGCGCGCCCGATCGCGGTGGACGCGAGCGCGATCGCCTGGTCGATCGCGTGGCGTGCGTTGCCGTCGTGCGCGAGCTCGAGCGAGGCCGTTCCGCGCCCCGCGGGCACGTCGTGGTGGACGGTGACGTGCCAGCGCGTGCGTTGCTCGTGCCGGTGGAGCGGGACGCTGGCGTCGACGAGCCCGTGCTCGTGCGTCCGCTCGACGATCACCCACTCCGCGACGCGACGCGCGGCGAGCTCCGCGATCAGTGCGCGGCGCGAGATCACGCGAGCCTCCGGCGTGCGCGCACGAACCCGTGCGTGCGCACCCACGGCGCCGTGATCGAGCGCCACACCGGCTCCCCCCGGGGGGCCTCGCGAACGACGTGCGTCTCCGTGGTCTTGCCGATGCCGCTGACCGCCGCGAGCAGCGCACCCACGTCTCCGACGAGCTCGACGTCCGCGAACACGCGCCCGGTGTTCTTGCCGGCCTTGAGCTCTCTCGCGCGCGCCGCACCGATCACGACGCGCCCGGTGCCCGGGTCGAGGACCGCGCCGACCTTGCCCTCGAGGATCCAGCCGTCGTCCGACAGCTCGCGGATGGTCGCAGCACCTGGCGCGAGCACGAGGTGCGACGCCGCGGCCACGAGCGGTCCGACGTGGCCCGGGCGCCGCGCACGCTCGAGCGGCTGCACGACGCGCCCGGCCTCGACGAGCACGCGCGCCGCCGTGGGCTGACCGCGGTCGTCGAAGGCGAGCGCGCCGTACACACCCGGCGCCGTCGGGTCGTCGACGAGCGCGAGCGCGGGCGCACCGAGGCTGGCGCCGGGAGAGAACCGTCGCGCGAGCTCCGGGCGGCGGGCTGCGGCCTCGGTCAACACGCCCTCGGCGATCGCGTCGAGCCACGTCGCGGTCACGCCCGGATCGAGGAGCACGGTCGCCTCCCCGTCGGCGAACGCGCCGGGCGTCATGACGTGCAGCGCGCGCTGGCTCGCGGCGGTCACCTCGTCGCTCGTGAGTGGATGCGCGTCGAGGTCGCCGGTCCAGCCGCGCTCCGCCTCGCTCACGACCGGGCGGGTGCCGTTCCACGCGGCGCGCGTCGCCCGCTGGCGCACTCGCCGGGTGCGGTGCTCGCGGTCGTGATCCGGCGCGATCGACCACACGACGACGTCGTCGATGTCGATCAGCGCGGACGCGTACACGATCCGGCTCGAGGTCGCCCGATCGAGGTCCATGATCGCGCGGACGCGCTCGTGCAGCGTCGTGTCGTCGAGACGCTCGGGGATCGGGGTGGGCGCCGGCGGCGCCGGGAAGTCGATCGGCCGGGGGCGGCGCGCGCCGCCGAGCGCACCGACCGCCGCGCTCACGCTCGCCTGCGAGAGCTGCGAGCTCGCGTGCTCGCGCCACACTCCGCGCTCGTCGCACACCGCGAGCACGAAGCCATCGCGACGCGCGCGCGCGACGCCCGCGCCGAGGACGTCGACCGCGGCGGTCGTGCGACGACGCGTGACCGCGAGCGCGTAGACCGTCGGGTACGCCGCGGCGAGCCGCGCGACGGCCTCCCGGAGCCAGCTCCGCACCTGCCCGCTCTGCTGCGAGGGCGCGCGCGAGGCTGGCCGCGACGGGCCCCCACACCCGAACGCGGTGAGGAGCGTCGACGCGGAGCTCACCCCGAGCGCCGCGAGGATCTCGCGCCGGTTCCACACCCTCGCGAGCATGCCACGTCCGCGCCGGGTCAGCGCCGGGTCACTGCGAGTCGGCGACGCGGCCGCGCGCCTCGACCTCGAGCTTCGGCGGCTTCCGGCGCGGGCGCTTGGTGACGATCTTCGAGCCGGGTGCGCCCTGCGCGAGCCACGACGCGAGGCGATTGAAGTCGGCGAACCGGGTCAGCTTGCCGTCGGCGCCGAGGAACGCCATCACGACCTCGCGCTCGTCGAACCGCGCGCCGGTGACGAAGCAGTAGCCGGCCTTCTGCGTGTACCCGGTCTTGCCGCCGATCACGTCGAAGCGCTTCTCGACGAGCGGCTGGTTCGTGTTGCCGTAGCCGATCTTGGCGTACCGCGACTTCGAGACGATCGTCGCGGTGTGCTCGCCCATGATCTCGCGCAGCACGTCGTCCTCGAGCGCCGCCCGCAGCGCGATCGCCATCTCGCGCGCCGTCGACACGTTCCCGCGCAGGCCGGACGGGCACGTGAACTTGGTCCGCTTGAGGTGCAGGCTCCTGGCGAGCTTGTTCATCTCGGCGACCAGCTGCTCGGGGGACAGGCCCACCGCCCGCCCGAGCGCCGTCGGCGCGCGATTGTCCGAGGCCATCAGCATCGCGCGCAGCAGATCGCGGTTCCTGAACGACTGGCCGACGTCGAGGCGAGTCCGGGCGCCGCCGAGCGCCGCCTTGACGTCGGTGCGCGTGATCTCGGTCCAGCCATCGAGGTCGATGCCCTTGCGGCGCACGACCATCGCGACGAAGATCTTGGTCGTGGAGGCAATGGGGCGGACCTGGTCGGCATCCTTGCCGAAGATCTCCGCGCCGGTCTGCGCGTCGATCACGATGGCCGAGCGCGACCGGATCTCGGGCAGATCGCTCGCCCAGGTGTCATGAGACGCACAAAAGAGCACACCAAGGACAACCCACAGCGCTCGCGCGCCAGCAACGAGGGTGCGCATCGTGGCCGATATCCTGACATGGAGCGCCGCGACGCCGCGACTTTTCATCAGGTTGTGGTCTAAGATGACGCGTCGCGGAGACCTCATGGAACCACAGCAAGGGCCCCCGCAGCCGGACATCCTCATCGGGCAGACCGTCGGCAACTATCTGGTGACCCAGAAGTTGGGTGAAGGTGGCATGGGTTCGGTCTATCTGGCCGAGCACCCGACGATCGGGAAGAAGGTCGCGCTCAAGGTCCTCCACCCGGAGTACTCGAACAACGAGGAAGTGGCCCAGCGCTTCTTCCACGAGGCGAAGGCCGTCAACAACATCGGCCACCCCAACATCGTCGACATCGTCGACTACGGGGTGATCCAGGCCGCTGGGGGACGCGACCAGCTCGTGTACTTCATCATGGAGTACCTCGCGGGCGCGACGCTCAGCCAGGTGATCCGGTCCGAGTCGCCGCTGCCTCCCGAGCGCGCGATCGGGATCGCGCTCCAGGTCGCCGACGCGCTGGCGGCGTCGCATCGCTGCGGCATCGTCCACCGCGATCTGAAGCCCGACAACATCATGCTCCAGCAGCGGGGCCGCGAGCGCGACTTCGTCAAGCTGCTCGACTTCGGCATCGCGAAGCTCAACGACACGGCGGGCGGGCAGCGAACCCGCACGGGCCTCATCATGGGCACGCCGGCGTACATGTCGCCGGAGCAGTGCGAGGGCCGTGGCAACGTCGATCACCGCACCGACATCTACGCGCTCGGCATCGTCCTCTACGAGATGCTGGCCGGCCGCGTGCCGTTCGTCGGGGAGGGCTACGGCGAGGTCCTGATCCAGCACCTGTCGCAGGTGCCGGTTCCGCCATCGCAGTACCGGATGTTGCCGCCGCACGTCGAGGCCGTGGTGCTCAAGGCGCTCGAGAAGCGCGCCGAGCTGCGGTACCCGAACATGGAAGAGATGATGCGGGCGCTGGCCGATCCGGTCGGCTACGTCGAGGCCAACGGCGGCATCACCGGCTTCCTGCAGCGTCAGCTGATGCCGTCCAGCGCGCCGCTCCCGGCGGTGCGGTTGACCGGCTCGCTCACCCCACCGCCAGGGACGGTCACGCCGCCGTCGGGGATCTATGGCACGCCCGGGCCGACCACGCTCGGCGGTGCCACGGGCGAGGTGCAGCCTCGACGCGGCAAGGCGGGCTTCCTGCTCGCGGGCGCCGGCATCCTCGCCGCCGCCGGGATCGCGATCGCGATCGTGCTCAGCGGCGGCGGCGGTGGCAGCAGCGGCGAGGCCGCGAGCGGCGGTAGCGCGCAAGACGATCAGGGCAGCGCGAGCGGGTCCGGAAGCGACACGACGCACGCGACGGGCTCGGACAGCGCCGTGGTCCCCGACCAGGGCAGCGCGAACCCGGACCCCGACCCCGGAACGTCAGGCAACGCGGTGACCGCGGGGACCGACGCCGGCGCGGGCAGCGCCACGACGAGCGACAACCGCGGCGGCGACCAGGCAGGCTCGAACGCCGGCGCGCCGGAGGCGCCCGCACGCTCGGTGATCACGCTGACGTCGCGGCCGCCGGGCGCGGCGATCTTCGTCGACGACGTGGACACCGGAAAGAAGACACCCGAACCGATCGAGGTCGAGCGCGCGCGTGGGGCGGTGAAGATCACGCTCAAGCTCGACAAGTACGACGACCTGGTGCTGCGGAACTTCTCGGTGGCCGAGAACGTCGAGAAGACGGTCCGGTTGAAGAAGAAGGCCGTGGCCAACCCGTCGTCGGGTCGTGGCTCCAGTGCCGGTCGGGGCAATGGTGGCGGTTCCACGCGGCGTGACGATACCGGGCTCCTCAACCCGGACGACTTGTGAGCTATCGACCCGGAGTAGCATCGACGATGAAGCGATCGATCTCGGTGATGTGCGCGGCGCTGCTGGTGCCAGCGCTCGCGTTCGCGCAGGCCAAGACGGCCGACGACTACTACAAGGCTGGCGAGACCGCCTACAACCTCGGCAACTTCGACGAGGCCATCGAGGCGTTCAAGAAGGGCTACGAGGCCGAGCCCGACGAGAGCCGGAAGGCTGCGTACCTCTACAACATCGGCCAGGCGTACCGGCAGAAGAAGGACTGCAGCAACGCGCTGTTCTTCTACAAGCGCTACCTCGCGCTGAAGGACAACGATCAGAAGAAGCCGCTCAGGGCGGATCGCCGCGCCGTGATCGAGGACCTCATCAAGGAGGCCGAGACGTGCGCGCAGCAGCAGGAGGCGCTGCGCAACCGGCCGCCGGATCAGAACGAGCGGCCGGGCGAGGATCCGAAGATCGAGGACACGAGCGGCGAGGGCAAGCAGCTCGCGTCGCGCGAGAGTGACGACGAGGACGAGGCGGAGGACATCGACGACGACGGTTCGATCTCGACGTCGACGTCGACGGCCGGGGCGACCGTGCTCGCGGTGCGGCTCGGCGGCGGAGGCGCGAAGCTGTCGACGGGTGACCTCGACGTGCCGGTGCAGGCGACCGGCGTCCTGATCGGCGGGTACCCGCTGCGCGTCGCCGACAAGGTGACGCTCGAGCTCGGTGTCGGATTCCGGTTCACGCCGGTGCCGTACGAGCAGAGCTCCACGATGATGAGCAAGACCGCGTCGATCTTCGCGGTGATGGCGAACGTCGGCGCGACGTACGCGGTGAGCTCGAAGCTCGGCGTGCGCGGCGATCTCGGCGTCGGTGGGTTGTTCCTGAGCGGGGTCAGCGAGAGCCCGTTCACCGACAACCAGCCGACGAGCGGCGCCCTCGGGATGGCCCACGTCCGCGTCGGGCTGTCGGCGGACTACGCGCTGACCCCGAACGTCCTCGCGACGATCACGCCGGTGGCGTTCTCGTACAGCCCGGCGAAGGAGGGGCTGCGCGAGGACATCACGTCGATCACCGCGATCGACTTCATGGTCGGTCTCGGCTATCGGATGTAGCGATGAAGAAGTGTCCGTTCTGCGCGGAGGAGATCCAGGACGAGGCGATCAAGTGTCGCTACTGCGGATCGTTCCTCAGCGCAGCACCGAGCCCGGTCGCGCCGCAGCCCGCGTCCGCCCCGGTGCCGGTCGCGCCGGCTCCCACGCCCGCCGCCTCTCCGGCGAAGCCGGAGCCGGCCGCGCCGCCGTTCGCGCGGGCGACCAAGGACGACAGCTCGCTCGAGAGCGATCGGAAGCTCCTGTACTCGGGGAGCCCGTCGTGGAAGGCCTACCTCGGCCACTACGTCGCCGCCGGGGTGGTGGCGCTGTTGCTCGTCGTGGTGCTCCCGAAGATCCACAGCAGCGCGTCGCTGATGACGAAGGCGCTGTACGTCCTGATCCCGATCGCCTGCGCCGCGCTGTTCATGTTCGCGATGAACATCCACCGGCACTCGATCAAGTTCCGCATCACGAACACGGTGATCGAGACCGAGCACGGCCTGATCTCGAAGCGGATCGACGTCCTCCAGCTGTGGCGCTGCCGCGACGTGGCCTACAAGCAGGACTTCGTCGACCGCGTCCTCGGGATCGCGCACATCGAGGTCTACGCCCAGGACGCGACGACCCCGAAGATCGAGATGGTCGGGCTGCCGGCGTCGCGGCAGCTGTTCGAGCAGCTCCGCGACTCGATCGAGCTCCAGCGCCAGAACAAGAACGTCTACGGCGTGGTCAGCTGACGTCCAGCTCGATCGTCAGCCCTGGGGCTTGTCCTCGGGCAGCCCGGCCGCGCGCCACGCTCGCATCCCGCCGTCCATCGACACGACGTTGGTGTACCCCATCTTCTGCAGCGCCTCGGCGGCGAGGGCGGAGCGAAAGCCGCCGCCGCAGTAGAGGATGATCTCCGCGCTCTTGTCGGGGATCTTCTCCTCGATGTCGCGCTCGATCACGCCCTTGCCGAGGTGGATCGCGCCGCGCGCGTGACCGGCGCGCCACTCGTCGTCCTCGCGGACGTCGACGAAATGGAACTTCTCGCCGCGCGCGAGGCGGTCGGCGACGACCGGCACCGTGGTCTCGCGGACGTGACGCTTGGCTTCTTCGACGAGCTTCAGGAATTCGGGGGAGTGCGCCATGGCACCCCGCAGCGTATCAGCGACGCAACTTGAGCGGATTCACTCCCGTGAGCACGACGTCGCCCGTCGGTCCGATCCGGATCTCGGCGACCGGCGTCGCCTCGACGTCGGCGAGCGCGTACCGCGACGTGAGCAGGTGGATCCGCTGGTTCGCCGAGCCGCGCAGCCCGGTCGCCAGGCGCTGCCCGGCGACGTAGCGCCCGTCGATCAGGACGTCGAGGCGCGCGAGCACGTCGGGGCCCCCGGGCAGCTCGCGGATCTCCTCGAGCGTGTACCCCGAGAACGCGAGCGTCGTCATCCCGAGCGCGCGCGCCGCGTCGAGCAGCGCCGCGCTGGCAGCCGGCTGCTGGAGCGGCTCGCCGCCCGACAGCGACAGGCCCTCGACGCCAGCGGTCTTCGCCTCGTCGAGCTGGCGCGCGAGCTCGTCGATCGTGACCTCGCGCCCTCCACCCGCCGCGTGGGTGCCCGGGTTGAAGCAGCCGGCACAGCCGAGCGTGCAGCCCTGCATCCAGACCACGAACCGCGCGCCAGGACCATTGGCCCGGCTGCGTGGCTCGACGGCATGGATCCGTGCCTTCACGTGCCGGTCACTTCGTCGCGATGGGCTTGGGCACGACCGGCGCGGGGCGCTCGCCCGCGCTCGCCGACAGGACGTCCACCTCCTTGAGCAGGAGGTCCGGCGTCACGATCGCGCTCTCGATGCCGGCCGACGGGACGAACCCGTCGTCGGTGCCGCCGGTCAGCTTCAGCTGGAGCTGGCTCTCGCCGGCGGCGAGGAAGTTGTACGTCGTGGTCTCGCGCGAGACCCCGATGACGTCCTTCCACGCGCGGATCGGGAGCTCGGCGAGCTGCACGCCGCGGACGAGCTCCTCCTTGCCGTTCGGGTACACGCGGTACGCGAGCACCGCCGGCGGCGGGAGCTGCATGTCCGTGGTCTTGATCATCTGCACGAGCTCGCGGCGCGAGAACTCCGGCGCTGACGTGACCGCGGCGTCGTCGAACCGGCGGATCACGAGGCCGTAGTCGAGGCCATCGGCGCGCGCCTGCGCGGCGAGCTTCTTGCGCAGCGTCGCGCGGGGGACGCCGCCCTTGCCGATCACGAACAGGTTGGTCGCCGAGCCGTGGAACGCGCCGCCGGCCGCGGTGCGCCGGGCGTGACCGTTCGAGACCTGACCCTTCTGCGACGGGGTCCGCGACAGCAGCAGCGTCTTCAGGATCCCGTTCTTCACGACCTCCACGCGCTGCGCGGCCACGCCCTCGTCATCGGTCTTGTAGCCGCCGATCAGCGCGTGCCCGCCGCCCTCGCGCGCGGTGGGATCGTCGACGATCGACAGGTTCGGCGACAGCACGCGGAGCCCGACCTTGTCGGTGAGCGCGCCGCCGAACGTCTTGGCCTCCTGCGGGTTGAGACCTTCGGGCACCGGCGTTCCGCCCAGGTGCGGCGCGAGAGTGAACCGGAGCAGGCCCACCGCGCCCTCGCCCTCGAACAGCACGGGGCCGCTGTAGCGCCCGACGAGCGGGGCCTTCGCGAGCGCGGCGATCGTCTGGATCAGCTTCCTGGACTCGGCCTCGAGCTCCTTGTCGGTCGGCAGGTCCTTCGCCGTGTGGCCGTAGCGCAGGAAGTACTGGTGCAGCGGCTGGCCATCGTCCGCCTGGCCGCTCGCCACGAGCACGACGCCGCTCGCGCGGCGGGTGTCGGTCGCGCTCGTGCCCTCGGTGTTGAGATACCAGCGGCGCTCGAGGTAGCTCGTGAGCGCGACCCGCGAGTCGCGCAGGTGCGGCTGGTCGCGGAACGTCGCCGAGAGCTTCTTCGCGCGCGCCTCGAGATCGTCGAGCGTCTCGAGCTCGGGCACGAGCACCTGCTCCTCCTCCACGACCGCCTTGGCCGGCGTCCACGACGGGACATCGGCGGCGCGCGCACCGCCCGCGCGCCGGCTCTCGAGCTTCGCGCGCAGCTGCATCAGCGCCTCCTTGTAGGCGGCGTCGGTGACGAGCCACGCGGCGCGCTTGGCGAGCCGCGGCGTCGCTTCGAGCGGGAGGTTGATCGCGACCGTGGCGTCGATCTCCTCGGCCTGGGCGACCGCGAAGTTCGAGTTGTCGAGCTGCTGGTTGCCGACGCGGACGCGCGCCTCGAGGTTCACGAAGTGCCGGTTGCGCTTGCTCGTGGTGTGGCCGAGCGACGCGGCGACGTCGTTCACCTCGACCTCGGTGATCTTGTAGGCGATGTGGTACGGCCGCGGCGCGCCGGGGATCTCCAGCTGCGTCATCTGCCGGTTCATCTCCTCGGCGATCGCGTCGAGGATGTCCTCGGTCACCGCCTTCGACGGCGGACTCTTCTGCTCGCCGGCCGCGGCCTTCGAGCTCTCCTTCGCCTGCTCGCGCGTCGGGGCGGCGACCAGCGTCGACGGCACCAGCGCGAGCAGCGCGGCGATGGCAATACGCGAGCGGTTCACGGGGCCTCCTTGCGGATCGCGGGCGGGTTCAGGAGCGGCGGCCGATCGGGCGGGATGTAGCCCTTCTCGATCTCGAGGCGCTCGATCAGGAGGCTCGGCGCGGACGCCGACACCGGGACCCAGCCACTCTCTGCTCCGCACACGCCGTTGAACGTCTCGACCTCGCGACTCGCGGCGCGGATCGACTGCAGCGCGACGAGCGGGGTGCCCGAGATGTCGATGCCGCGGACGAGCTCCTTCCGACCGTCCGGGTACAGCTTGTACGCCATCACCGGGTTGACCTTGAACGCCTGCGGCGCGAACGCGGAGGTGTTCGTGAACCCGCCGCTGATGTCGGTGAAGATCATCCCGTACGGGCGGTTCTGGCGCTTGATCTCCTCGATCAGCAGCTTCTCCAGATCCTCGCGCGGGACGCTCTTCGTCGCCTCGACGACGAGGTTGCCCTGGCGCGCGACCGGCGGCAGCCCCGGGGAGCGGCGGCCGTGACCGTTGCTCTGCGGGAAGCCCTTGATCGGGTTGCGGCCCATCAAGAAGCCGACGAGCTTGCCGTGATCGATCAGCGGGACGCGCTGCGCGCGCACGCCCTCGTCATCGAACCGGTAGAAGCCGTTCAGCTGCGTCCCGTTGAGCACCGTGATCGACGGGTCGTCGTAGACGCTGAGCCAGTCGGGCGCGATGTCGCGGCCGACGTACGACGCGAAGGTCTGGCCGGAGGTCAGCTCCTTCTGGCGGTGGCCCTCGATGCGGTGCCCGAACACCTCGTGGAAGAACACGCCGGCGGCGCGGCCCTCGAGGATCGCGGGGCCGACGTACGGCTCGGCGAGCGGCGCGTCGTGCAGCGCGTCGAGGTCCTTGGTGACCGTCGCGATCATCTGGTCGATGTCGGCGTCGGACGGCAGGTCACTCGGCTGGCGGCCGAACCGTTGCTCGAGCCGCGACAGGCTCATCCCGTCCTCGGCCTTGACGCCGACGGACACCGCGAGCTGCGCGTTGGTCCACGACAGCTGGATCTGGCTGCCCTCGCTGTTCACGAACCACGCCGTGTTCTGCTGGAAGATCACGCTGCAGGTCCCGCGCGTCGCGTGGCCGCGCAACGCCTTCGCCGAGCAGCGCTTCAGGCGATCGCTCCACTGCTTCTTGTCGAACTCGAGCTTCGCGGGCGCCTCGACGTAGACCTCCTTGCCGTGGGGCGCGAAGTCAGGCGCCGACTGCTGCGCCTTGAGCGTCTGCTGATCCTGGCGGACGTAGCCGAGCGCGGTCACCGCCTCGCGGTAGCGGCGATCGGTCTCGAGCCACAGCGCGTTGGCGATCGCCTGCTGGTCCTCGCCGAACGGGACCACGCCGCGGCGGGTCAGCGGGCCGTTGAGGCCGTTGTCATCGCTCGCGAGGTTGCGCGTGTTGTCGAGCTCGGGCGAGCCGACCCGGACCTCGACGTCGAGGTTGCGCGCGGTGTCGTCGCTGTCGGTGACCAGGGCGCCGCCCTCGGCCTCGAGGTTCACGACGCGCTGCTCGACGAGCTGGTATGCGAGGTAGTACGCGGGCTCGGGCTGCGTGCGGAGCACCGCCATCTGGCGCTCGTTCTCCGCCTTCATGATGTCGAGCAGGGGCGACCGCTTCGAGGGATCGTTCCGCTCGAAAGGCTCGCTCCGCGACATCTCGAGCGTGGTCGGGATCGAGGGGAGGTCGACCTCGAGCTTGGCGTCCGGCATCGGCGGAGGCGGGGCCTGCTTCACCGTGCCCTGGCCGCCACCGCAGCCCAGGAGCAGAAGCCCGGCGGCAGCGCCGAGCGGGTAGTGCCATCGCATATGTCTGGAACACTAGCACGGCTATAATCGACGCCACCGTGTCGTTGTCCCGTCCCACCGTCCTCGTGATCCACGGCGACGGCGACGCGCTCGACCTCCTGACGCGGATGTTCGAGGCGAGCGGGTTCGACGTCGTGACCGCGGTGACCGGGTTCCGCGCGCAGGCGCACCTCGAGGGAGACCGCCCGATCGACGTCGTGGTCGCGCCGTGGGATCTCGACCACCCGGTCGGCGGCGAGGTGTACCGGTGGGCGCTGCAGCGTCGCTACGATCTGCGCGATCAGTTCGTGTTCCTCGCGGCCGAGGTACATCCGGACTTCGATCGGCTGGTCGCGGGGCGCTGCCTCGCGGTCGCGCTGGCGCGGCCCGCGGAGGTCGTGCGAGTCGCGCTCGCTGCGGTGAAGCGGCGCATCCAGCTCGAGGCCACGCGCGACGCGCTCGCCGAGCTCGACACGTCGAAGCCGCGGCTGTTGCTCGCCGACGACGAGCCGGTCCTCCTCGCGGTGATGGGAGATTTCCTGGCGCAGTCGGGGTACGCGGTGACCCGGGTCGAGGCCGGGCACGCCGCGATCGTGCTGCTCGAGCACGAGGACTTCGAGGCGATCGTCGTGGACTGGCAGATGGACGACGGCAGCGGCGCCGACGTCTACCGGTGGATCCTCTCCGAGCGCCCCCATCTCGCCGAGCGCGTCGTGTTCCTCTCCGGGCGGGAGGCCGACGACGCCCAGGCCGCGGCGGGGCGCCCGATCTTCCGCAAGGGACAGGACTCTCACGCGCTGATCGCGGTCCTCCACGAGATCGTCCGGCAGGTCCGCGGCGAGCCCGGCCCCGCGTGACCCGGCGGACGCGGTATGGATGGGCATGCTGGCGCGCATCCTGGACGGCACCACGCTCCGCACCACGACGAGCCTCGACGACATCCGCGCCGCGATCGCGCACCAGCAGCTCGTGTGGATCGATCTCGAGCGTCACTCTCCGGACGCGGACGTGCTGCTCGCCGAGGTCCTGAAGATCCACGCGCTCACGATCGAGGACATCTGGGGTCCGCGCGAGCTCCCGAAGATCGACGACTTCGACGAGTACCTGTACGTGCTCGTGCACGGCATCGGCGGGAAGAACAAGGACCAGCTCGAGCTCGTCGAGATCGACCTCGTGATCGGCGCGCGCTGGCTCGTGACGTTCGACCGGAGCGGCGCGGTGACCGACGACGTCGGGACCGAGCTCGAGCGCTCGCCCCGGCCCCTCGCGAAGGGCATCCCGTGGCTCGCGCACGCGATCCTCGACCGCGCGGTCGACCGCTACCTGCCGGTGGTCGATCAGCTCGACGCGGAGATCGAGCAGCTCCAGGACGACGCGCTCGCGAAGGCCGGCAAGCCGGCGGGCAAGCGCGTGCTCGCGGACATCCTCGACCTCAAGCGCACGCTCCACCACCTGCGCCGGATGAGTACGTACCAGCGAGAGATCCTGCTCCGGCTGTCCCGCGGCGAGTTCGACGAGATCCCGCCCGACGCGATCCCGTTCTACCGCGACGTCTACGACCACTTCCTCCGCGTCATCGATCTCATGGAGGGGTACCGTGACCTCGTCACGTCGGCGCTCGACGCGTACCTCAGCGTGCAGTCGAACCGGATGAACGAGGTGATGAAGACGTTGACGCTGATCTCGACGGTGATGCTGCCGCTGACGTTCATCGCCGGGATCTACGGGATGAACTTCGATCCCCACGTCAGCCACTACAACATGCCCGAGCTGCTCTGGGACTACGGCTACCCGTTCGCCCTGGTGCTCATGGGCGTGACCACGGTCGGCATCCTGTTCTGGTTCCGCCACAAGGGCTGGATCGGCCGCGCGGCGCGCGACAGCTCCTAGTTCGTGCCGAGCTCGTACGCCGCGGTCTGCGCGACGTACGCGAGCACCTGCGTGAGGTCGTCCAGGAGGACGGGGCCGGTCGCGAGCACGAGCAGGTAGCCCGGCTCGCCGCCGCGGAGGGTGCCGCGCGCGTCGTAGAGCAGCCACTCGTCGGGTTGCGCGCAGCGCGCCAGCGCGATGCAGCCCTCGGCGCCGACCGTGCCGGTGAGGCGGGCGTCCACGAACTCGCGGGCCGCGCGGGCCAGCGGCGTGTCACCGCGGAGATCCTTGGTGCTCGCGAACTCGTGCTCCCACACCGCGAACCCGTCGCTGACGGTGAGCAGCGCGCGGTAGTCGTTGGGCAGCTCGACACCTCGCGCGCGCTCGGCCGCGAGCACGAGATCGAGCGACGCGGGCTCGTGCAGCCGCGCCTGCTGACCGAGCTCGCGCAGCGTGGTGATCAGCGTGTCGAGCGCGGCGCGCACGGGCGGGACGTAGTGCTCGACCAGCGCCGCGACCGGCGGCTCGAGCGCGTCGGCGGCGCCCGGGATCAGATCCTCGACGAACAGCTCGTCGAGCTCGGGATCGTCCGCCAGCGGGGCGAACGAGGGATGGCGCCGCAGCTGCTCCTCCGAGACGCCCGCGGCGAGCGCGGCGCGCACGGCCTCGAGCATCGCGGGACGATCACCGGCGGCCGCGTGCGCCGCCGCGATCTCGAGCCGGAGCTCGGGCGTCGGCTCGGCGGGCACGAGCGCGAGCAGGCGCTCGATCCACGCGCGATCGCCCCCGACGGCCGCGAACGCGTTGCGCAACAGCTCGGTCGCGTGGAAGCCGTCGGTGTCGGGGAACGCATCCCAGCGCGCCAGCACCAGCTCGAGGAGCTCGGTGACCTGCGCTCCGCCGCGGTGCTCCCTCGCGTACGGCAGCAGCATGAGCTGCGCGGCGCCGAGCGCGACCTGGCCCTCCTGGATCGTGGCCGTGCCCTCGATCCCGGCGAGGTAGCTCCGGAGCTCCTCGATCGGCTGCCGGGACTCGACGAGCTCGACGACCGACCCGCTCCGGCGCTGCGACAGCCGCGGCGCGCGGGCCCGCTTCGTGGCCGTGCGCCGCGCGGGAGCCTGCTTCTCGGAGGTAGCCCGCTTCGGCGCTCGCGGGACCTTCGGGCGGTCGGCGGTCGGCGGCTTCCGGGCGGCGGGCTTCGCGACCGCGCGCTTCCCGGCCGCGGGCTTCCCGGCCGCGGGCTTCCCGGCCGCGGGCTTCGTGGTCGCGCGCTTCCTGGGCGCGGCCGTCTTGGCCGCGGGCTTCCTGTCGGTGACGGCCTTCCTCGTCGCCGCACCGCGGGGCGCAGGGCGCTCGCTCGGCGACCGTGTGGGTCGCTTCACCGGCTGCTTCTTCGCCCTGGCCATGCGCGGGAGGCTACCCGGTCTACTTCTCGGTCGCGAACATCCCGGCCTCGTACTCCACGATCTCTCCGGCAACCGCCGAGGCGGCGACCGTGAGCGGGGAGGCCAGGTACAGCCGGCCGGGCCCCGAGCGGCCCTTGTAGTTCCGGTTGATCGCGGACACGGTGACCTGATCGCCTCGCTCCGAGACTCCCGGACCGCAGCCGATGCAGGCGCCACAGCCGGGCTTGATCACCTGCACGCCGGTGCGCGCGAACAGCTCGGTGTACCCCTGCTGCTTCGCGTACGCCTCGACCTCCTGCGAGCCGAACTGGATGAAGAACTTCACGCCGTCGGCGACCCGCCTGCCGGCGGCCTCGGCCTCGGCCATCACGCGCGCGTACATGTCGACGTCGTCGCGCTTGCCGGCCGTGCACGAGCCGCCGTACGCGATGTCGATCTTGACGTTCCCGATCTCGGGAATCAGCGCGCCGTTCTTCGGATCGCTCGCGATCCCGCGATCCGGATCTCCGGGGGTCGCGACCATCGGCGTGATCTCCGACAGGTCGATGCGGTGGACGCCGCCGTCGTGGTGCGCTCCCGGATCCGGCTGCACGACCTTGGCGCGCAGCTCGTCGAGGTTCGCGCCCGGCCGCCGGTCGGCGATCCAGCGCAGCATCGTCTCGTCGACCTCCATCACCGCGCCGCGCGCGGAGCACTCGGTCGCCATGTTCGCGAGCGTCGCGCGCTCGTCGGGAGACAACCCGAACAGCCCGTCGCCTCCGAACTCCATGACCCGGTTCAGCGTCTGCTCGCGCTTCGCGTACGTCGCGAGGATGTGGAGCATCACGTCCTTCGCGGTGACGCCGGGGCGCAGCGCGCCCGTGAGCTCGAACCGGATCGACTCGGGGACCGCGAGCGGGGTGAAGCCCCAGTAGAGCAGGGCGGCGTACTCGGTCGCGCCGACGCCCCACGACAGCGCACCCGACGCGCCACCCATGCACGTGTGGCTGTCGGTCGCCTGCACGAAGTCGCCCGGATCGAGGAACTGCTCGCGCGCGACCTGGTGGCAGATGCCCGGCGACACGCCGTCGACGGCGCTGTAGTTGCGCACGCCGGTGCGCGCCGCGAACGCGCGCTGGACGTCACGCAGCTTCTGGATCTTGTCCGCGAACTTCGCCATCGAAGGCACGCCGGTCGCGTAGATCAGGTGATCCTCGAACACGGCGAACTTGGACGGGTTCTGGAGCTTGTAGTCGTCGCCGTACTCGCTGCGCAGGAAGAAGTCGACCTGCGCGGTCGTGAACTCGTGCGAGTAGCCGGCGTCGACCTTGACGAGCACGGCGTCGCCCGGCTTGACGTACGCGCCCTGTCCGGGCAGCAGCTTGCTCGCGAGGATCTTCTCGGTCAGGTTCATCGGCCGCGGCTCGGTGCCCGTCGCCGGGACCTGGATCTCGCCCTTCGCGAGCCGCGCGCAGAACCGCAGCAGTCCGCCGCTCTCGATGACGAGCGCGGTGATCGCGTCGTGGCCCGCGGTGAACTCCGACAGCGGGATCGACTCCCCCGCCTCGAGCCGGCGCAGCATCGCGTGGTCGCCCATGAGCTGGCCGATGTTGATGTTGTTGCGCGCGTGGATCGGCGCGAACGACGACGCGATCGCGAGCCGCGAGCCGGAGAACACCTCGCACTGCGCGGCGGTCTCGCGGCTCGAGCCGACGCCCTTCTGGGCACCGGCGACGATCACCTCGAAGTTGCCGTCCTTGAGCGCGTTGGTCGGGATCAGGCGCTCCCCCGCGATGACGAGCCCGGCGTACGCGTTCTTCGCGATCTCCTCGGGGTCATAGTCGAAGCAGACCCACGCCGGCGTCATCGCGTCGGTGTTGATGTCGTCGAGGAGGTCCTCGGGCGACAGGTCGGACATGCGCAGCGTCAGCGTTCCCGCGAGCTGCTGGCGAATCTTGTCGGGGTCCTTCGTCAGGTACAGGACCCGCTTGCCCGGAGTGAGCGCGAAGCTGCGAGCCGACATCGGGGGCGACCCTACCACGCCGGGCGCGCTCCGGCGTCGACGGTGGTCACGGCGGCGTGTCGAGGACCCGGACCGGGCTCGGATGGAAGCTCTTGCCGTTGCCGATCTGGCCGTACTTGTTCTCGCCCCAGCAGTACACGTGCAGGTCCCCGTCGAGGATGCCGCAGGTGTGAGCGACGCCGGTCGCGATCTGGCTCCACGCGACCTCGTTCACCCGCGTCGGTACCTGCGTCATCGCGAGCGCGCCGAGCTCGCCATGGGAGTTCTTGCCCCAGCAGTAGATCTGCTGCTGGTTGTCGAGCGCACATGTATGGTCCACCGAGGCCGTGAGCGTCGTGCGCTCGCTGTCCGGCGCCCTCCACCCGCTGGGCGGCGACGGCACCGGCGCCGGGCTGGCGCAGGCGATCGGCGCCTGACCCGCCTGTCCCTCCGCGTTGGTGCCCCAGCACGCGATCGTCGGTTCGCCCCCTGCCAGCGCGACGAACAGCGCGCACGCGTGCCCTCCACCTCCGCTCGCAGCGGCGACACGCGTCTGGGTCGGCCCGTCGAGCGTGACGCGCGAAGGTTGGCTCACCGCGATCTCTCCGCCAGCGTCGTCACCCGTGGCGGGGCAGGCGCGTCCGAACCCGATCACCTCGTCGGTGACCTCGCCGATCCGGGTCGCGACGACGAACCCCGAGCCGACCGCGAGGCGATCCAGCGTGACCGCGAACGTCGTGTGCGCCGCAGGGGACGGCTCGTGCCCGGGGATGCGACCCCAGCAATGAAGGTCGCGCCCGCTGGTGACGGCGCACGTCGTGTGCTCTCCCGCGGCGACCTGTTCCCACCGGTCGGCTTCGGGAGCCGCGACGGAGTGTCGATGGGGCGTGCCGGCGGCGCCGAGCTGCTGGTTCGCGTTGTCCCCCCAGCAGTCGATCTCGGACCCGTCGATCCGCAGAGCGCACGTGTGCTCGCCACCTGCCGCGACCGCGCGCGTCGCCGTGGCGAGATAGCGCGCCGGGATCGAGACGGTGGCGGACGGCACCACGGCGTCGATCTGTCCGCGATCGTTCTTGCCCCAGCAGTAGGGGACCGCGGTGGCCTCGTTCGCACCGACGAGCGCGCACGTGTGATCGTCACCGGCGGTGATCGCGTAGACGCTCCCCGGGGGAAGCAGCGCGCGCGTCGGCAGCTCCGCGGGTGCGATCTCGCCGTTCCCGAGCTCGCCGCGACGATTCGCGCCCCAGCAGTGCGCCGTGCGTCCATCGCGCTCCAGGGCGCACGAGAAGCCCGCTCCAGCAGCGACGTCGGCGACATCTGCGAGCAGGCCTACCGTGGGGAGCTCGCGCCGATCGCGGAACGCGCCGTCGCCGAGCGCGCCGTCGGTGCTGTCGCCCCAGCAATACACCTGCTCGCCGGTGATCGCGCACACGTGGTCCACGCCCATCGCGATCCGCGCCCAGGGGCGACCCGCGGCATCGATCTCGAGCTCGGTCGAGGTGACGTCGGCGAACGGTCCCAGGTGACCGGTCGCGCCCGAGCCCCAGCACGCGAGCTGGCGGTCGTCCGTGATCCCGCACGTCGCCTGCGGGGCGGCGGCGATGCTGCGGAAGCGACGCGCGCTCTCGATCTTGTCGGCCGCGTCGAACGGCACCTCCAGCGGGACGAACGGATCCGGAGGTCGCCCGAGCTGGCCCTGACTCCCCTGTCCCCAGCAGTACACGGCGCCCGGGGTCTCGTCGCCTCCGTCCTCGAGCGCGCACGCGTGATCTCTCGCGATCGCGATCTCCGCGAACCGCGTCCCCGGCCGGAGCTCCGTCACGCCGCGCGTGGTGCCGCCGCTGGCCTGGAGGTCGATGCCGCCCCAGCAGAACGCGCGACCGTCGGTCGTGATCGCGCACGACGCGGTGTCGCCGGCGAACACCCTGGCCGCCTCGCCGGGGACCGGCACCTCGGTCGGCGCCGATGTGGTGCCGCGGTCGGGCCCACTCTGCCCGTTGCCGTTCGCGCCCCAGCAGTACACCGCGTGGTCTCGGATCCCGCACGTGTGGTCCTTGCCCGCGGCGATCCAGGTCCAGCCGCCATCGGGCGAGGCGAGCCCCGGCGTCCCCGTCGCCTCGCCGATGTCGACGTCACCGCGGAGCCCGAGCTGTCCCCACCGGTTGTCGCCCCAGCAGATCACGCGCTCGAGCTCGTCGATCCGGCACGCATGACGGCCGCTGGCGGCGAGCCGACCGCGCGACGCGACCTCGCCCGACGGCGCGTCGCTGCCCCCCGCATCGTCGGCGGGCGAGAACGGAGGCTTCGAGAAGCACGCGCCGAGCGCGAGCACGAGCAAGCAACGGGTCCGCATCACTCCACGAGCTCGAACCGGCAGCACGGCCGACGAGTCCTCGACTGTATCACGCACGCTGCGACCTCACGGCGCAGCTCATGCGGGGATCGTGCACCCGGACCGGGCGCCGCTTCGCGGTTGGAGACAGGCGGGTCATCGCCACCAGGACGAGGAGAACCGCCCGCATGATCTCGTGGGCCCCGAGGGGATGTTCAGAACGGAGGCAGCGGGCTCGTCGCGCTCGAGCGCTCGGGGCCTTCGGGAGCCGGCGTGCTCGTGTCCTGGCCGGCGCGGGCGGGCGGCTCCTGCTTCGTGTTCTTGGTCGTGTTCGTTCTCTCGGTGGTGGCCGGGGTACCGCTCGCCGGTGCACGCGGGGGGCGCGTCGGCTCCAGCGCGGGAGAGATCGTCGTCGTCTCGGGAGCAGGGGGGACCGCTGGCTCCACGGCGGCATCGAGGTTCGCAGGCCCCGCGTCGAGGATCGGCGTGACGATCGGCCGGCTCTCGACGGTGAGCGGGGGGACGGCAGCTTCTTCCACCGGCTCCGCAGGCGACACCGGGCGCTCGCTCGTATCCTCCGCACCGAGCACCGAGCGCACGCCGAGGCCCGCGGCGAGCACGCCGGCGCCGGCGACGAGCAGCGGCCAGCGCGCGCGGCGCGGGGGCGCGAGCGGTCCCGTGGTGAGCGGCGAGCTCGCGGCGGCGGTCGACGGACCGCGCGTCTCGATCTCCACGAGCTCGGTGTCGCTGTGCATGAGCGCCGCGGTCGATGGGCGCATCCCCAGCTCTCCGCGCGCGGCGCTCGTGACCGGGCCCGCCGCGAGCGACGACTCGAGTGCGTCGAGCGCCTCGCCCGCGGTCTGGAACCGGCGCGCGGGATCCTTCTCGAGCAGCTTGGCGACCACGGCCGCGAGCCGCGGGGGAACGCCGGACATCGGCGGCGCGGGCTCCTCGGAGCCGTGCAGTGCGATCAGCTCGTGCGCCGAGCTCGACTGGAACGGCAACCGCCCCGAGCCCATGACGTACAGGATGCAGCCGAGCGAGTACAGGTCAGCGCGGCCGTCGCAGCGCGCGCCGGTCGCGAGCTCCGGTGGCATGAACGCGGGCGTGCCGATGATCGCGCCGGTGCCGGTCATCGTCGTCGAGGTCGCGTCGGGAGACACCGACTTCGCGAGCCCGAAATCGAGCACCTTCACGAGATCGCGGCCGTGCGCGAGCAGCATCACGTTCGACGGCTTGAGATCGCGGTGGATGATCGACATCGCGTGCGCGCCCTCGAGCGCGGCGCAGATCTGGGCGCCGATCCGCACGACGCGCTCGGGTCGGAGCACCTTCTCGTCGTCGAGCGCCTGGGCGAGGGTGCGACCGGAGACGAGCTCCATCACGAGGTAGAACACGCCGTCGTCGGTCTGCCCGAAGTCGAGCACTGCGACCGCGTTCGGGTGGGAGAGCTTGCTCGCGAGCTTGGCCTCGCGCAGAAAGCGCTTGATCACCTCGGCCTCGGCGACCAGGTCCGCGTTGACGACCTTGACCGCGACCTCGCGCCCGACGGAGTGCTGCTCGGCGCGATACACCGCGCCCATGCCGCCCTGGCCGAGCTTCTGGAGGATCGTGTAGCGCCCGTCGAGGTCGCGCCCGAGGAACGGGTCGATGCGCGCCTTGAGCCGGATCAGGCGCGTGCCGTCGTCGGGGCAGCGGTCACCGATTTCGAACGTCTTCTCGCACGTCGTGCAGTACAGCTCGCCGGGCGGGTTGCTGTCGGCGGCGACGCTCACCGCGTCCACCCCACCGTCACGAGCCCTCCGCCCTCGTGTGGCTGGACGGCGATCTGGGGCGCCTCGCTCGGATCGTCGAAGACCGTGTAGCGGAGCACGAGGCCGGCGCCGATCGCGAGCGCGCCCGCAGCGTAGAGCCCGATGCTCGTCGCGCGCCAGCGATCGAACGCAGCTTCGCGGTCCTCGTAGTCGGGCAGCGTCGCCGCGTTCGCGAGATCGTCGCGGGCGGGCTTGAACAGGAACAGGTGCACCGCCGCGCCGGTGATCGCGAGCCCGGCGCCTGCGCCCATGACCGCGTACGGCACCTTGCTCCGCGAGCGCGGCACCGCCGGCGCGCGCGTCGCGTCGTCGCGAGAAACCGCCGGTTGCGCGGGCGCCACGGGCTCGAGCGTGATCGTCACGGTCCGCGGTGAGGCATCGGTGACCTCGACGGTGACCTGGGCGTCCCGGTGGCCCGCGGCCGTCGCGAGCACCACGTGCGTGCCGGGGGGGAGGTGGATCGTGCGCGGCACGAACCGCTCGTCGGGCGCGAAGCTCGAGACCGCGAGCTCGACGTCGAGGTCGGCCGGCTCGACCTCGAGCGTGACGGGGGATACGGCCACGCTCGCGAGCCGCTCGGCGAGCTGCTGCTTGGCGGCGGGCATCCACTCCGGGACGGGGTCCGCCGCGGTCGCGCGCGCCTCGCACTGGGCGAGGAAGATCTCGGCCTGTGGCCACAGCTCGCGTCGCAGGTAGGCGAGCCCGATCAGGCAGGCGTGGCGCGCGCGCGGCTCGAGCTTCTCCGCGGCCTTGAACGCGTCGATCGCCTCGCTGTACCGCCCGTCTCGGGCGAGCTGCTCGCCGCGCGCGCGCAGCGACTCGGCGGACTCCGCGCGCGCTACGTGAGGCACGACAAGACAAGCGACCAGCGCGAGGTGACGCGCGGTCCCGAACGGCAAGGCGACCACCGCCGCACATCGTAGCAGACAGCTGTCCCGCGCCGGGTCCCGGTGCTGTCCCTTCGCGCTCCGGGCGCGTCGGCGCTATGAGTGGAGGCATGTCCCGCGCGCCGTATGTAGGCCTGCACGTCGTCACCGAGGGTCGGAGGGCGACGGCCGCCGACATCGTCGCCAGCGTCCAGCGCGAGATCGCGAGCGGTGGGCTCCCGGCCGGGAGTCGGCTTCCTCCCGTGCGCGCGCTCGAGAAGCAGCTCGGGCTGTCGAAGAACACGGCGCAGGCGGCGTATGACGAGCTCGTCGCGCGTGGCCTCGTCGAGGCGCGCGAGCGGGAGGGCGTGTTCGTCCTCGCGCCCACGCGCGTCCCGCAGGCGGCGCCGGTGGTCCACGTGCCGCTCCCCGAGCTCGTGCCTCCGCCCCTCACACGCCCGGAGGTGTTCGGTCGCGGCACGACCGCGCTGTCCACCGTGTTCATCGATCCCGAGCTCCTGCCCACCGAGCGCATCGCCGAGTGCGCGCGCTCGGTGCTGCGCGAGCGGATGCCGGCGCTCTACGACGCCCAGGGCTACCTGCCGCTCCGCGAGGCGATCGCTCGCCGGCTGTCGGCGCGCGGGTTCGACGTCGAGCCCGACGAGGTCGTGATCACGACTGGCTCGCAGCAGTCGCTCGACATCGTCGCGCGCGCGCTCGCGACCAAGCGCGTCGCGGTCGAGTCGCCGGTGTACGCGTACGCCAAGCTCCTGTTCGAGAGCCTCGGCAACGAGCTCGTCGGGCTCGAGCTCGATCCGTTCCGCGGCATCGACCTCGACGCGTGGGACCGCGCGCTCGCGACGTCGCGCCCGGCGCTCGCGTACCTGATCCCGAGCTTCCACAACCCGACCGGGTACTCGTACTCGAGCGCCGAGCTGCGCGGCGTCCTCGAGCTGTGCCACGAGCACGGCGTCGCGGTGCTCGAAGACGACTGGGGCAGCGACATGCTGTCCGATGGCGAGTACCGGCCGATGCTGCGCATGCTCGGCGGCAAGAACGTGCTGTACGTGAACTCGTTCACGAAGAAGCTGCTGCCGTCGCTGCGCGTGGGCTTCGTCGCGGCGTCGCGCGAGCTCGTGCCGACCCTGGTCGCGATGAAGCGGCTTTCGACGCTCGGCAACGCGTGGCTGACCGAGGCCGTCGTGGCCGAGTTCCTCGACCGCGGCTACTACGACACCCACCTGCACGCGCTGCAGCGCGCTCTCGACACCCGCTACGCCGCCTGTCTCGCGGCGCTCGAGGAGCTGATGCCCGACGGCGTGCGCTGGACACGTCCGGGCGGCGGACCGACGGTGTGGCTCGAGCTGCCGCGCACGGTCGACATGCTGGCGCTCGAGGCGTATCTGGCGCGGCGCAGCGTCATCGTCAGCAACGCCTCGGCGGCCTTCCTCGGCGACGCCCACCTCCACGGGTTCCGCGTGTCGTACGCGTTCCTGTCGGAGCTGGAGCTGCGGTCGGCGCTGACGATCGTCGCCGATGGGCTGCGCGCGCTCGGCCTGCGCTGAGCCTCAGCGCTGCGGGGGCAGGCCCGGGAGCCACTCGCGGCCGGCCGGCACCTTCATCGACGACGCCGCGAGCTCCTTCTCGGTGATCGGCTGGTAGTACCCGCCGAGGTGCACCGAGAGGAACGCCTCGGTCACCGCGAAGAACGCGATGTTGTTCTCGGGGCGCGCGAAGCCGTGACCCTCGTCGGGGAACAGCACGTAGCTGACCGGGATCTTCTTCGCCTGCATCGCCTTGACGATCTGATCCGACTCGCTCTGCTTCACGCGCGGATCGTTCGCGCCCTGGCCGATCAGCAGCGGCTTCTTGATCTTCTCGACGTGGGTCAGCGGCGACACCGCGAGCAGCGCCTGCTTGCCCTCGGCGGTGCTCGGGTTCCCGACGCGCGAGTGGAACACGGCGATCATCGGCGCCCAGTACGGCGGGATGTTCTCGAGCAGGGTGACGATGTTCGACGGGCCGACGATGTCGACGCCACACGAGAACACGTCGGGCGTCAGCGTGAGGCCGGCGAGCGTCGCGTAGCCGCCGTAGCTACCGCCCATGATGCAGACCTGGTCCTTCGGCGCGACGTTGTTCGCGACGGCCCAGTTGACCGCGTCGAGCAGGTCGTCGTGCATCTTCTTGCCCCACTGCATGTTCGAGGCGTTGATGAACTCCTTGCCGAAGCCGGTCGAGCCGCGGAAGTTCACCGACAGCACGGCGTAGCCGCGGTTCGCGAGCAGCTGGTGGAGCGGGTTGTAGCCCCACTCGTCGCGCGCCCACGGGCCGCCGTGAACGAGCAGCACCATCGGCGTCGGCTGGTCGGCCTTGCCGTCGCCGTCCGGATCGGCGGTCTTCGGCAGCGACAGGTAGCTGACGAGGTCGAGCTGGTCGCGCGACGGGATCACGACCGGGTGCATCGCCACGAGCGGCTGGTCGTCGAGAGCGGGGCGGCTCGAGAACAGGAGCTCGCCCGCCTGCTTCGTGCGATCCCAGCGGTAGTAGCGCGGCGACGCGCGATCGCTGTCGAACGCGATGATCCAGGTCTTGTCGTCGAGCGTGCGCGACGTGATGTGCGGGACGCCCTCGGCGAGCTTCTGGATGCCGGCGAAGTCCTTCTTCACCTTCGGATCGATCACGACCCAGCTCGGCTTGTCGAAGTCGATCTCCACCGCCTGCACCGTGTACTCGGTCGGGTGGACGAGCACGTTGCCGATGTCGACGCGCTTGTCCTCGTGGATCAGCGTCTTCTTCTTCGTCTTCGCGTCGATCTTGAACAGCGCGCCGGTGTTGCGGCCGCGGCTGTCGTACGCGTAGTAGCTCGTACCGCGCTTGTCGAAGCCGACGATGCCCGTCGTCATCATGTCCTCGGCGCCGACCTCGTCGTACGGCTTCCACGGCTCCTTCGCCTTCGGATCGAAGGCGAGCAGCGAGAGCCCGCCGTCGGGCTTCATCTGCTGCCCGTAGCGGACCTTGAGGTCGTTGTCGACTGCGAACCCGGTCAGCCCGATG
>Ga0164243_10002708_pt1 | contig 29015 bp, 28 predicted proteins | sample OricompcompostOP_FD_108781 | JGI IMG/M metagenome (GOLD analysis project Ga0164243, IMG submission 108781) | Organic Plus compost microbial communities from Emeryville, California, USA - Original compost - Organic plus compost (OP) | ecosystem: Engineered > Solid waste > Mixed feedstock >... | reverse complement strand
GCCGGTGCCCGGCGGTGCGGCGCCGCCTGACTGGGTGCCGCCAGGCCGGCAGGCGCCGGCGGTGCGGAATGTGCGGCCGGTCGGCGGGGTGCGGCTGCCGGTGGGACACCTGCGACGGTCGTGCCGCCGGGCGACTTGATCCGCTAGGGCGACGGTGGCCCAGTCGGCCACCTCCGCCCACGCGCCTCGTGGCGCGGCTTCGCCTGGGGGCTGCCGGGCGAGTGGCTTTGGGACCTACTTCTTCGGCGTCGTGTCCTTGGGGGGCCGGCCGTCCTGCGCGGCGAGTGTGGCGGGTTTGGCCGCGTCACCGGCCTGCTTGGCCGGCGACGCGGCAGCGGGCTGCGGTGCGGGGGAGGCGCCACCCTTCTTCGCGGCGGGCGGCTGCACCGCGGGCACGGTCTTCTGCCCGTCCGGCGCGGGGACGCCCACCACCGAGACCACCCGGTTGGTGTCCACGACGGACTCCTCCCTGAGCGGCTCGAGCGCGGCCTGGCTGCGCGCGAGCACCTCATCGGCCTGGCGCAACCGCCCGGCGACCTCCGTGCTCACCCGCGTCAGCTCGTCCACCAGCTGCTTCGCCTCGCGTTCGCGCTTCTCGGCCGCCGCCGTGGCCTCCGCGACCAGCTTGCGGGCCTGCGCGGTGGCCTCGTCGACGAGTCGCTTCGCCTGGGCCGTGGCTTCCGCGATGCGGCGCTCGGCCTGCTGCTTGCTCGCCGCCTGGCGGTCGGCGATCTGCTTCTCCGCCGACGCCCGCTGCGACGCCATCGACTGCTCGAACTCGTGCTGCACCGTGCGCCGCTTGCGCTCGGCCTCGATGTCCAGCTGGGTGCGCCGCCGCGTCGCTTCCGCGGTCAGGCGCTCCACCTCCGCCTTCGTCGCCTCCAGCGCGCGCTTGTGCTCGGCCTGCAGCGCCTGACCGTGGGTGTCCAGCTCGGCGAGCAGGGTCTGGTACCGCTCCCGCAGCCTGCCCGACAGCTCGGTGGTGGCCGTCCAGTGCTCCTCGGCCGCGACCTGCGCCCGCGACGTGATCTCCTCCGCGCGGATCTCGGCGAGCTCGACCGTGCGCTGCATGCGCTCGTCGAGGTCCTCGACGCGCTCCGGCGGCTTCTTGAGCTCCTCGACGCGGTTGCGCAGCCGGGCGATCTCACCGCGCGCGCCCTCCAGCTCGCGCGACAGGTTGGTCACCTTCGTCACCGCGTTGTCCCGGTCGGCGATCAGCCTGCGCAGGTTCGCCTCGACGTGATCCAGGTACTGCAGCACCTGGCCGCGGTCGAAACCGTGCCACACCTGGTTGTATTCGCGCCTCAACGGCAACAGGCTGTCGCGTTCGGGAACCATGCGAAAACCGTACCCGCGCACAGCCGGTCAGCGACGTCAGGCCACGCTCGGTGTGTCACTCACCAGTGGAATCCCCTGGTCAGCTTGATCAGCGCGTTCGCCGCGCGGGACAGGTGCCGTTCCCCCTTGCCGATGCGCAGCTCACCGGTGCCGCCCGCCGCCGCGGAGTCGGGGAAGATCCGGTACCCCTCGTACGCGATGGCGTCGACCAGACCCGGCACCAGCGTGTACGCCGCCTGGATGAGGTAGCCCTCCGGGGTGCCGATCTGCTTCGGCCGCTTCTTCAGCGCCCGCAGCACCATGTCGGCGGCCTGGTCCGGCGACTTCGTCGGGAACGCGTCGTAGATCTTCGTCGGCCGGATCATCGGTGTGCGCACGAGCGGCATGTTGATCGTGGTGAACGTGATGCCGTCACCGTGGGTCTCGGTGGCCGCGATCCGGCTGAAGTAGTCCAGCGCCGCCTTCGACGCGACGTAGGCGGAGAACCGCGGCGCGATGCCCTGCACTCCGATCGACGACACGTTGACGACGTGCCCGAACTTGCGCTCCGACATGTGCGGCAGCACCGCCAGGATCAACCGCACCGCGCCGAAGTAGTTGATCGCCATCGCGCGCTCGTAGTCGTGGAAACGGTCGTAGGACAGCTTGATCGAGCGGCGGATCGACCGGCCCGCGTTGTTGACCAGCATGTCGATGCGGCCGTGCTCGGCGATCATCTGGTCGACGATCTTGCGCACCGCCTCGGGATCGGTGAGGTCGGCGGGGTAGATCGACGCCTGCCCGCCCGCCGCGACGATCTCGTCGCGCACCTCCGCCAGCTCCGCCTCGCGCCGTGCGACGAGCAGCGGGACACCGCCCTCGGCCGCGACCTTGCGCGCCGTCGCCCGTCCGATGCCGGACGAGGCGCCGGTGATGATCACCCGCCTGCCGTCCAGCTCGCCCCGCGGGCCGTGCGTGCGCGCGCGGAACGGGTCGAGGTGCTCCCGCCAGTACCGCCACAGCGCGGGCGCGTAGTCCTCGATGCGCGGCACCTCGACGCCGCTTGCCGCCAGCTCCTTGCGAGTGGCCGACGAGGCGAACACCGAGGGGAAGGCGAACGTGTCCAACAGCACGGCCGGGATGCCGAGGCGCTCCAGGAACGCGTCGCGCGTGATCGACACGCCCGGCACGTGCTCGCTGAGCCGCACCAGCTTCACCAGACCGCGGGACAGCCGCCGGTCCAGCGTGAGCGACACGGTCGGCGCGCCCGCCGCCCTGGCGAAGGCGTTGTACACCGACAGCACCGGCTGCGGTTCCGGGCTGACCAGGTGGAACGCGCGCCCGTCCAGGCCCGGTTTGACCACCAGCTCCAGCAGGGCCTTGGCGACGTAGTCGACCGGCACGACGTTCGTGTGGCCCAGGTCGGGGCCGGCCAGCGGGATGTTCGGCAGCGCGGCGAGCCTGCTGATCGCCGGGAACAGGTAGTACGGTCCGTCGATCTTGTCCATCTCGCCGGTCTGCGAGTGGCCGACGACCACGGCGGGCCGGTACACCCGCCACGGCACCTCGGACTGCTGCCGTACCAGCCGCTCGCCCTCGAACTTCGTGCGGTGGTAGGGCGTCGGCAGACGCTGGCCCGCGTCCAACATGTCCTCGGTGAACACGCCCTCGTGGTCACCGGCCACGGCCACCGACGACACGTGGTGCAGGCATCCCGCCTGGATGTCGGCGGCCAGCTCCAGCACGTGCCGGGTGCCGTCGACGTTGGCCTTGACACTGGTGGCGTCGTCGGCGGTGAGGTCGTAGAGCGCGGCGAGGTGGACCAGCCCGTCGACCCGGCCGCGCAGCTCGGCGCGCGTGGCGTCGTCGACCCCGAGCCCCTCCTGCCCGATGTCGCCCTCGACGAGCGTGACCTTCTCCGGGTGCGGCCAGGTGCCGACCAGATCGGCCAGCCGCTGCCGGGACTTCGCCCGGACCAGAAGGAACACGCGGTCGACGTCCTCCCTGGCCAGCAGCAGTGGGGTGAACTGGCGGCCGATCAGGCCGGTCGCCCCCGTCACGAGATACCCGCTCATGTGCGCCCCTCCAGCATCGCCACGGCTGCATTGTGCGCCCAGGCGGGCGCGGTGACCACAGTCATAGTGCACGGGTGCCCTGGAACGATCAGCCACCACGAGTAAAGTCGCCTTTACTTGACGGGAACCGGCAGGGCGCTGCCGACGTTGTAACCGATGCAGGTGCCAGTAGATCCAGGAGGATCAGGTGCGTTCCACGAGCAACCCAGCGTTCCGCAACCTGCCGACAGGCAGCGCGGGACAAGGTCCGTACGGGCCGAACGTAGGCTTCAACCAGCCCCAGGGCATGCCCGGTTACGGCATGCCGTCGGGCTACGGCGTCCAGCAGGCGCCCCCCACCGAACGCCCGATGACGGTCGATGACGTCGTCATCAAGACCGGTCTGAGCCTGGGCACCGCCCTCGTCACCGGTGTGATCGCCGCCATCTGGGCGCAGTCCCAGGCCGCGACGAACACGATCGGCCCGATCATCGGTCTCATGATGGGCGGGATGCTCGTCGGCCTCGTGCTGTCGCTGATCATGATCTTCAGGCGGAAGCCGAGCGGCCCGATGACGCTCGTCTACTCCGCCGCCGAGGGCGTGTTCCTCGGTGCGATCACCGGGCTGTTCGAGTTCATCTACCCCGGCATCGCACTGCAGGCGATCGTCGGCACCGCGGGTGTGTTCATCGCGATGCTGGTCGTCTACAAGACCGGCGCCGTGAAGGTCACGCCGAAGCTGACCAAGTGGATCATCGGGGCCACCGCGGGCGTCGCGATCCTGATGCTGGCCAACCTCGTGCTCGGGCTGTTCGGGGTCAACATGGGCCTGCGGGACGGTGGCGCGCTCGCGATCATCTTCAGCCTGGTCGTGATCGGTATCGCGGCGTTCAACTTCCTGCTCGATTTCGACATGGCGGACCAGATGATCCGCCAGGGCATGCCGGCCAAGTGGGCGTGGTTCGCCGCGTTCGGCCTCATGACCACCCTGGTCTGGCTCTACCTGGAGATCCTCCGCCTCCTGTCGTACCTGCAGAGCGACTAGCGCCCGACGGTTGATGTCAAAAGGACACTCGGTGATCAGCCGGGTGTCCTTTTGTCATGCAATCACCCTTTTGGCGGGGTCGTGTACCAATCGTTGATCACACCGTGTTGGATGCGGGGGAAAGTTGTCCCCGTTTACCAAGTGAGGTCCGCGTGAGCGTCCCCCCACCGCCGGCTGCGCCTGGAGGGCAGCCGGCGCCGTACGGCAACCAGCCCCCCGGGCCGTCCGGCCCGATGGGCAACCAGGGCCCGCCCGGCGGTTTCGGTCCCCCGCCGGGGCAGCCCGGCCAGTTCGGTCCGCCGCCCGGGCAGCCCGGCCCTGGTGGCCCGCCGCCCGGGCAGCCCGCCGGTGGCCCGCCGCCCGGGTTCCCGCCGCCGGGTCAGCCCGGTCAGCCCGGGCAGTTCGGCCCGCCTCCGGGCCAGCCGGCCAAGAAGAAGGCCGGGTGGGTGCGCATCGTCATCCCGATCGTGGTCGTCGTGCTCGGCCTGGGTGGCTGGATCGTGTCGCGCACGTTCGGCACGGCAGGCGCCGAGGTCGGCGACTGCCTGCACATCGAGAAGTTCGAGCGTGGCGAGAGCCCGGACCGCGTCGACTGCGGCGACGACAGCGCGAACGTCAAGATCGCGGTCAAGCTGGACAACTCCCGCGGCAGCTGCCCGAACAGCGACTACGACGAGTACAGCGTCACCGGCCGGGGCTCGTACAAGCTCTGCCTGATCATCAACGCGCACGACGGTGACTGCTTCGCCAACGTGATGAGCGGCAGCGACGGGTACAAGCGGGTGCCGTGCACCGATCCGATGGCCGAGGTCGAGTTCGTCAAGGTCGTGACGGGCCAGGCCGACGAGTCCGCGTGCGAGGGGCTCGACGTCGACGGCGCTCTGGTCTACCCGGAGCCTGCGACCACGTTCTGCCTCGTGGCCAAGGGCGGTTCCAGCGCCTGATCGCGGCGCGCGCGAAGGGGCCCGGCGGACGCATCCGCCGGGCCCCTCGTCACGTCCGCCTCAGCTCAGGCGCTCGATGACCATCGCCATGCCCTGGCCGCCGCCCACGCACATCGTCTCCAGCCCGAACTGCTTGTCGTGGTGCTGGAGCGAGTTGATCAGCGTCGAGGTGATGCGTGCGCCGGTCATGCCGAACGGGTGGCCGACGGCGATCGCGCCGCCGTTGACGTTCAGCCGGTCGATGTCGATGCCCAGGTCCTTGTACGACGGGATCACCTGCGCGGCGAACGCCTCGTTGATCTCGACCAGGTCGATGTCGCCGATGCTCAGCCCGGCGCGGGCCAGCGCGCGCTGCGAGGCCTCGACGGGGCCGTAGCCCATGATCTCCGGCGACAGGCCGGACACACCGGTGGACACGACCCGGGCCAGCGGGGTGATGCCCAGCTCCTTCGCCTTCGTGTCGGACATGACCACCAGCGCCGCCGCGCCGTCGTTGAGCGGGCAGCAGTTGCCCGCGGTGACGCGGCCGTCCGGGCGAAACACCGGCTTGAGCCCGGACACGCCCTCCACCGTCACGCCCGCGCGCGGGCCGTCGTCCTTCGACACGACCGTGCCGTCGGGCAGCGTCACCGGGGTGATGTCCTTGGCCCAGAACCCGTCGGCGATGGCCTTCTCGGCCAGGTTCTGCGACCGCACGCCGAACTCGTCCATCTCCTCGCGGGAGACGTTCTTCAGCCGGGCGAGGTTCTCCGCGGTCTGGCCCATCGCGATGTAGACGTCGGGCAGCTCACCGTTCTCGCGCGGGTCGGTCCAGGAGTCGCCGCCCTCGGCCGCCCGCTTCGCGGTGCGGGCCTCGGCGTCGGCGAACAGCGGGTTGTGCGTGTCCGGCCAGGAGTCCGAGCTGCCCTTCGCGAACCGGGACACCGTCTCCACCCCCGCCGAGATGAAGACGTCGCCCTCGCCCGCCTTGATGGCATGCAGCGCCATGCGGGTGGTCTGCAGGCTGGACGAGCAGTAGCGGGTGATGGTGCAGCCGGGCAGGTGGTCGTAGCCGAGCTCGACCGCGACCGCGCGGCCCATGTTGAACCCGGACTCACCGCCGGGCAGACCACAGCCCAGCATGAGGTCGTCGATCTCCTTCGGGTCCAGCTGCGGCACCTTGTCCAGTGCGGCGCGGACCATCTGGACGGTCAGGTCGTCCGGCCGCATGTCGACCAGCGAGCCCTTCCCGGCGCGGCCGATCGGCGAACGGGCCGCGGAGACGATGACGGCTTCGGGCATGACGGACACTCCTTCGGGTCGGACTAAGCGCGTGCTTACCGACATCCTGCACCCTGGCGGCGCCCGGTCAAAGCCCAGCGCGACGTCCGCCACGTCTATCGTGAGCACGTGGACTACGTCGAGCACATCGTCGACCTCGTGGGCGACACCCCGCTGGTCAAGCTGAACTCCCTGACCGAGGGCCTGAAGCCGCTCGTGCTGGCCAAGGTGGAGTACTTCAACCCCGGCGGGAGCGTGAAGGACCGCATCGCGCTGCGGATGGTCGAGGCGGCCGAGGCGTCGGGTGAGCTCAAGCCCGGCGGCACGATCGTCGAGCCGACCTCCGGCAACACCGGCGTCGGCCTGGCCTTGGTGGCCCAGCGCAAGGGTTACCAGTGCGTTTTCGTCTGCCCGGACAAGGTCAGCGAGGACAAGCGCAACGTGCTCAAGGCCTACGGCGCCCGGGTCGTGGTGTGCCCGACGGCCGTGCCGCCGGAGCACCCCGACTCCTACTACTCGGTGTCCGACCGGTTGGTCCAGGAGATCGAGGGTGCCTGGAAGCCCAACCAGTACGCCAACGAGGAGAACCCGGCCAGTCACTACCACTCGACGGGCCCGGAGATCTGGCGGCAGACCGAAGGCCGGATCACCCACTTCGTCGCGGGCGTGGGCACCGGCGGCACCATCTCCGGCACCGGCCGCTACCTCAAGGAGGCCTCCGGCGGTGCGGTCAAGGTCGTCGGGGCCGACCCGGAGGGCTCGGTCTACTCCGGTGGCACCGGCCGCCCCTACCTGGTCGAGGGCGTCGGCGAGGACTTCTGGCCGGACACCTACGACCGCGGCGTCGCCGACGAGATCATCGCGATCTCCGACGCCGAGTCGTTCACCGTCACGCGCAGGCTCGCGCTGGAGGAGGGCCTGCTCGTCGGCGGCTCGTGCGGCATGGCCGTCGCGGGTGCGCTCAAGCTCGCCGAGCGGCTGGGCCCGGACGACGTCATCGTGGTGCTGCTGCCCGACGGTGGCCGGGGCTACCTGGGCAAGGTCTTCAACGACAAGTGGATGGCGGGCTACGGCTTCCTGCCGCCGGACTCCTCCGGCGCCACGGTCGGCGACGTGCTGCGCGTCAAGACCGGATCGCTGCCGGACCTGGTGCACACCCACCCGAACGAGACCGTCGCCGAGGCGGTGGCGATCTTCTCCGAGTTCGGCGTGAGCCAGATGCCCGTCGTCAGCGCCGAGCCGCCGGTGATGGCGGCGGAGGTGGTCGGCGCGGTCAACGAACGCGAGCTGCTGGAAGCGCTGTTCACCGGCAAGGCGCAGCTCGCCGACCGGCTCGATCAGCACATGTCCCCGCCGCTGCCGACGATCGGCGCGAGCGAGGGGGTCGGCGCGGCCATGGAAGCGCTCTCCACCGCCGATGGTGCGCTCGTGCTGGTGGACGGAAAACCGGCCGGCGTGGTGACCCGTCACGACCTGCTGGGTTTCCTCGCCGGACGCTGATCCGGATTTCATCGCGCGGAACCCCTGGGGCGTTACGAGCGTCTATGACCGGTATCCGATAGCGTGTGGCCAGCCGATTCGAACCGAATACGCGAACTGAATACGCCTGTCAGTCCTTTCGAGGGGGTTCAACACCCACATGAGCGCTCCGCAGCCGCCCAACCAGCCGTGGGGTGGCGGTCAGCCGCCTCAGGGCCCGCCAAGCGGTCCCCAGCAGCAAGACAACCCGTTCGGCTCGTCCGAGCCGACCCAGGTCGTGCAACCCGGCCAGAGCCAGCAGCCGTCGGAGGGCGGCTCGTTCGGTGAGACCGCGGAGCCGACTCAGGTGGTCCAGCCCAGCGACCCGAACGCGACGCAGAAGGTCAACCCGGGTGACCAGCCGGGAGCGGAGTCCACGCAGCTCGTGCCCCCGGGCTCGCAGCCGCCGGCCATCCCGTACTCGCCGCCGCCGAGCGCCGCGGACAACCCCGGCGCCGTCAACCCGCAGCAGGGTTTCGGCCAGCAGCAGGGTTTCGGCCAGCCGCAGCAGCCGGGCTTCGGGCAGCAGCAGCCGGGCCAGTTCGGCCAGCCGCAGCAGGGCTTCGGCCAGCCGCAGCAGCCGGGCGGTTTCGGCCAGCAGCAGGGCTTCGGTGCGCCGGGCTTCTCGCCGCAGGCCGGGGGCATGGGCGCGAACGCCCAGCTGTTCGGGTGGGTCGCCGGTGGCGTCGCGGCGCTGCTCGGTCTGCTCGGCGTGATCTTCGCGCTGGTCGACTTCGGTGACCTGGGCGACTACTCCGACGCCTACGACAGCATCGGCGACCGCGCGAGTGACCTGGGCCTGCCGAGCCCCGGCCTCGTCTGGTTCTACATGATCATGCTGCTGCTCGGCGGTCTCGCGGCGCTGGCCGGTGGCGTGCTGATCGCGCTGGCGAGCAAGCTCTCGGCCTCGCTGAAGAAGATCGCGCCGATCGTGACCGCGGTGGGTGGTTTCTTCCTCCTGCTGTTCGGCATCCTGATCATGGCCGCCTTCCCGAGCGAGCTGGACAGCTACCCGGGCAGCCCCGTCGCGCAGCTGATCTTCGGCATCCTCCTGCTGGCGATCGGTGTCGTCGGCATCCTGCCCGCGACCCAGCAGTTCGTCGGCCTCGGTGGCCCTGGTGGTCCCGGTGGCCCTGGTGGTGCCGGTGGCTTCGGTGGCGGCCCCGGTGGCTTCGGCCCGCCGAGCGGTGGCTTCCAGCAGCCCGGCCAGTTCGGGCAGCAGCCGGGCCAGTTCGGCCAGCCCGGTGGTCCCAACCCGGCCAGCGGCGGCTTCCAGCAGCCGGGCCAGCAGCCCGGCTACGGCCAGCCCGGCCAGCAGCCCGGCCAGTACGGCCAGCCGCAGCCCGGTTACGGTCAGCCCGGCCAGTTCGGCCAGCCGCCGCAGCAGGGCTACGGTCAGCCGGGCCAGCAGCCCGGCCAGCCGCCCCAGCAATGGTGACCAGCTGAGAACTCGAAGGTGCCCCCGGCCCGCGGCCGGGGGCACCTTCTTTTTTCCGCGCCGGTCGCTAGGGTGATCGCTTCCGACCACCTCGACCACGGGGGCGCTCGTGACGACACCCGCCGGACGGTCGCGTCCTCCGGGCACCACGGCCATCCTCGCCGGCGTGCTCGCGTTGCTGCTGGCCGTGCTGCTGGGCTATCTGCCGCTGGCGTTCTACGTCGACCACGGCCTGCACGGCGTGGACGGCAAGCTCCTTGGCGTGCTGGGCGCCTACCTGGGCGCCGCGCTGGTCCTGCTGGCCGGCGCGCTGTGCACGTTTCTCCGCACGGTGCCGGGTGCCGTGCTGGTGCTCGTCGGCGGGCTGTTCGCGATCGGTGCCGCCGTCCTGGAGCCGGTCGTGCTCTACCCCGGCCACGTCGGGGACTTCCTCGTGGCCGTATTCCGGTTCGACCTCGACGACGCCCTCGTGCGGACCGGGGCTCTGGTCGGTGGCGCGGTCGTGTTCGTGCTCGCGGTGCTCCCGGGGACCTTCCGGTACCTGCGCCACCGCCCGGCTGGTAGTTGGTAGATGTGACTTTCTCGCCCCACCCGGAAGCGGTCGTCGGCTCGCGCGGCGGCGGCACCGGTATCACCGCGGCTGTGCTGGCCCTGCTCGGCGGGCTGTTCCACCTGATCGGCGTCGCGGGCGGCGCGCTGATGCTCGCGGGCGACCACGACCTCGGCCGCGCGTTGCTCACGTTCGCCACGCACCTGCTGCTGGCCGCGCTGCTCACGATCGGTGGGGTCGGGCTGGTGCTGGCGAAGGAGTTCGGCCGCGTCACGACGATCGTCGGCGCGGTCGCCGCGCTCGCGGTGTACGTGCTGGTGCTGGCGCTCGGCGCGTTCGGGGTGCACTTCCTCGGGTTGCTGGACACGCGCATCCCGGCCGTCTACGTCGCCGTGCTGTCCGTGCCGGCGGTGGGCACCCTCGTGCTCGCGCTGGTGCCGCCCACCGCGCGGTGGGTGACGCGCGGTTGGTCGTAGGCTGGGGGGATGACGCACGACCTCTCCCGCTCCGGCTTCGAAACACGCGCCATCCACGCCGGTCAGGAGCCTGACCCGCGCACCGGCGCGGTGATCGTGCCGATCTACCAGACCTCCACCTACGCCCAGGACGGCGTCGGTGGCACCCGTGAGGGTGACTACGAGTACTCGCGCACCGCGAACCCCACCCGCACTGTGCTGGAGCAGGCGCTCGCGTCGCTCGAGGGTGCCCGGCACGGACTGGCGTTCGCGTCCGGCATGGCGGCCACCGACGCCGTGCTGCGCACCGCTCTGCGCCCCGGCGACCACCTGGTGCTGGGCAACGACGCCTACGGCGGCACGTTCCGGCTGATCGACAAGGTGCTCGCGCACTGGGGCGTGGACTACTCCGTCGCGAACCTGTCCGACCTCGACGAGGTGCGCGCCGCCGTCCGCCCCGAGACCAAGCTGATCTGGTGCGAGACGCCCTCCAACCCGCTGCTCGGCATCGCCGACATCGCGGCGCTGGCCGAGGTCGCGCACGGCGCGGGTGCCCGGCTCGTCGTGGACAACACGTTCGCCACGCCGTACCTGCAGACCCCGCTGGCCCTGGGCGCCGACATCGTCGTCCACTCCACCACCAAGTACCTGGGCGGCCACTCCGACGTCGTCGGCGGCGCGGTGCTCACCAACGAGGACGAGCTGCGCGAGCAGCTGTTCTTCCTGCGCAACTCGGCCGGCGCGGTGCCCGGGCCGTTCGACGCGTGGCTGACGTTGCGCGGCCTGAAGACGCTGGCCGTCCGGATGGACCGGCACTGCGACAACGCCGAGCAGCTCGCCGAGGTGCTCGCGGCGCACCCCAAGGTGGCCGAGGTCTACTACCCGGGCCTGCCCGGGCACGCGAGCCACGACGTGGCCGCCAAGCAGATGCGCCGGTTCGGCGGCATGATCTCGTTCCGCCACGCCGACGGGCCGCAGGCCGCGCTCGACTCCGCGGCGCGCACGTCGCTGTTCATCCTGGCCGAATCGCTCGGAGGTATCGAGTCGCTGATCGAGCACCCCGGGCAGATGACGCACGCCAGCACGGCGGGCTCGATGCTGCAGGTCCCCGCCGACCTGCTGCGGCTGTCCGTGGGCATCGAGGACGTCCGCGACCTCGCCGACGACCTGCGGTCCGCGCTGGGCTGATCACCGGGGCCGGGCTGAGCCCGCCGGGCCGCGGCGGCCCCCCCGGTTGCGCTGCGGCGGTGGCAGACCCCATCGCTCGGCGGCTGGGGCGGGGCCGCGGCGCACCAGCCGGCGGTGCTCGCCTCGTCGCGTCACCCCACCACGGTGAGCCCGGCGGCGTGCAGTTCGGTGCGTACCTGGTCGCAGTGGGCGGGCCCGCGGGTCTCCAGCTTGAGCGGTGCGCTGTGGCGCGCGCTCGCTTCGGCTGGGTGTGGGGTGCTGGGCATGCGGCGGGGTTCGAAGGCCGCGGGCCGCTCGCGTCGGGCCACCGGGTGACCGCGTGCCGGGTCGGGGGCCGGGCTGTGTTTCGTGGGCGGCTGGTGTCGCGGTGCTGTGGTCGCTCGCGCGGGTGGCGCACCAGCCGGTGGTGCTCGTCCCGGCGCGTCACCCCACCACGGTGAGCCCGGCGGCGTGCAGTTCGGTGCGTACCTGGTCGCAGTGGGCGGGCCCGCGGGTCTCCAGCTTGAGCGCGATCTCGACCTCGCCCAGGGCGAGCGCGCCGGAGATCCGCGAGTGCTCCACGTCGATGACGTTCGCGCCGAGGTCGCGCACCCGGGAGAGCACCGACACCAGCGAACCCGGCCGGTCCGGCACCCGCAGCCGCAGCGCCAGGTAGCGACCGCCCGCCGTCATGCCGTGCTGGATGATCTGCAGCAACAGCAACGGGTCGACGTTGCCGCCGGAAGCCACCGCCACCACCGGGCCCGGGAACTCACCCGGGTACTGCAGCAGCGCAGCCACCGCCGCCGCGCCCGCGGGTTCCACGACGAGCTTGCGGCGCTCCAGGCACAACAGCACCGCGCGGGACAACGACTCCTCCGACACCGTGCGGACGTCGTCCACCTTCGCCGCCACGTGCGCGTAGCTCACCGGCCCCGGCTGTCCGACCGCGATCCCGTCAGCCATCGTCTGCATCTGCCCGAGCCGCACCGGAGCGCCCGCGGCCAGCGACGGCGGAAACGCGGCCGCGTCCTCCGCCTGCACCGCCACGACCCGCACGTCGGGCCGGATCGCCTTCACCGCGCACGCCACACCGGCCACGAGCCCGCCGCCACCGGTCGGCACCAGGATCGTGCCCACATCCGGCACCTGCTCCAGGATCTCCAGCCCGACCGTGCCCTGCCCGGCGATGATGTCGGCGTGGTCGAACGGGTGGATGAACACCGCACCGGTGCGCTCCCCGAACGCAATCGCCTCCGCAAGCGCTTCCTCCAGCACGTCACCGTGCAGGTGCACGTCCGCGCCGTAGCCGCGCGTGGCGGCCAGCTTGGGCAGCGGCGCCCTGGTCGGCATGAACACCGTCGACGCGATGCCCAGCAGCGAGGCGGCGAGTGCGACACCCTGGGCGTGGTTGCCCGCGCTCGCCGCGACCACCCCGCGGGCCCGCTCCTCCTCGCCGAGCGCGTGCAACCGCGTGTACGCACCCCGGATCTTGAACGAACCGGTGCGTTGCAGGTTCTCGCACTTGAGGTGGACCGCGGTGCCGTGCAGCCGCTCCAGATCGCGCGCGTGCTCCATCGGCGTGACGCGGGTGATCCCCTCGAGGAGTTTCCGCGCGGCGCGGATGCGATCGACGTCCACCAGCTCCATATCGTGGATCATGCCACTGCTTTCCCGCGGTTTCGGTACTCTGGAATCCGGTCGGTCCGGCGAACGGGGAGTAGCCATGCGAACGCGCAGCCAGACGGACGGCGGGGTCCGGCGTGCCACGCGCGCGTCCGGCCTGCTCCCGTTGGTCGCGGGCGTCACCTCGGCGCTCGCGCTGGCCGGCGCCGCCGTCTACACGGTCGACAGGGCCAACTGCGGCGACCCCGCCCAGTACATCCGGCACGACAACTACGTCGAGCTGGTCGGCGGCTGCGTCGACGGGGCCGATCTGCAGGGCATCCGCAGCGGGGCCACCGGCACGGGCGATCCCGCCCGGGTCGACAACTACCGGCCCTGACCGCGCGCTCAGACGTCCATCCGGCGGGCCCGTTCGCTCTCCGTCACGCCCGCAAGATTGCTCGATCGTCCACACAGTGCACAACTGTCACCCGATTCGCTGGACACAGTGCGCAGCGGCGAGCGAGGATGACCCACCGAAGTGGGCAATGTGACCAGGAGGTGCCGGTGGATGCGCTCGACGCCCGGTTGTTGCTGCTGCTCACCGACTCGCCCCGGCTGAACGTGCTCGACTGCGCGCGGCGGCTCGGCGTCGCCCGCGGCACGGTGCAGGCGCGGTTGGACCGGATGACCGAGCGGGGCGTCCTCGGCGGGTTCCCGCCGCACCTCGACCTCGCGGCGATGGGCTACGGGCTCACCGCGTTCGCGTGGCTGGAGATCGCGCAGGGACGCCGCGCCGCGGTGGCGGAGGCGCTCGCGGCGATCGAGCAGGTGTGCGAGGTGCACGCCACCACCGGGCAGGGTGATCTGTTCGTCCGGATGGTGGCACGTGACCACGACGACCTGCAGTCGGTGATCGATGCCGTGGTCAGCGTGCCGGACGTGCTGCGGACGTCGACCTCACTGGCACTGTCCACCCCGGTGCCGCCCCGGGTGCGGCCCCTGCTGGAGCGGCTGGCCTACGAGACGAACTCCAGGTAGCGCTGCGCCGAGCGTTGCACCACGTCGTACCCGTCCGTGCGCACCACCGCGTCCCACCAGGCGCCGTAGATCGCCTCGAACTCGTAGCCGGCGAGGATCTCCGCGGCGCGGCGCACCACCGGGGGCCGCTCCGGGATCAGGTTCGGGTAGCTGTACATGAAGCCGACGAACCGCCGGTCGGGGATCACCTGCACGATGTCGCCGGACAGCAGCGCGCCCCGGCCGCCCTCACCACCGGCCCAGTGCAGCACCGTCCCGCCCGGGAAGTGCACGCCGAGGTTGACGAGCGTGAGGTCGTCGCCGACCCGCTTGGTCTGCCCGCTCCACAGCTCGATGCGGTCGTCCGGCCTGCCGATCCACTCCCGGTCGGCCTCGTGCAGGTGGACGGGCACGTCGAACGCCTTCGCCCACTCCACGCACGTCGTGTAGTAGTGCGGGTGGCTGATCGCGATGCCGGTGATCCCGCCGCGGCGGTTGATGTCCTCGACCAGCGCGTCGTCGACGTAGGCGGTGAGGTCCCACAGGAAGTTGCCGCCGGCCGCCTCGACGAGCAGGGCGCGCTGTCCGATGCCCAGCTTGGGGGCGGCGCCGATGCCGGTGATCCCCTCGCCCTCGGGTCTGACCAGTGACTCGAAGTCGCGGCAGATCGTCTCCAGGTCGGTCCACCGCTGCCCGCCCGGCGGCACGTACTGGCGCTCGTCCTCGCAGACGGGGCAGTCGGTGCGCTCGCCGTCGTACTGCATGGTGCAAGTGACACAGATCGGGTTCATGTCCCGAAATTACGCGGGTGAGTCCGGCACCGGAGGCAAAACGACGCGACCGCTCCGGGCGATGCTCCCGCCCGGAACGGCCGCGTGGGGAAAAAGGGGATCAGGCGCTGTAGGGCACGGCCTTGACCAGCGTGACCTTCTGGGTGTTGCCGTTGGGCAGCTCGTACTCGCGTGACTCGCCTTCCTTCGCGCCCAGCAGGGCCTTGCCCAGCGGCGACTCGGGGGAGTACACGTCGAGGTCGCCCTCCGAGGCGCCCTCCTCACGCGTCGCGAGCAGGAAGACCTCGTCCTCGTCGTCGCCCTCGTAACGGACGGTGAGGACCTTGCCCGGGCCGGCGATTCCGTCGTTCTCCGGAGCCTCACCGACCTTGGCCGACCGCAGCAGCTCCTGGAGGTGGCGGATGCGGGCTTCCTGCTGGCCCTGCTCCTCACGGGCGGCGTGGTAGCCCCCGTTCTCCTTCAGGTCGCCTTCTTCGCGGCTGGCGTTGATCTTCGCTGCGATGACCGGACGATTCTCGATCAGTTCGTCGAGCTCGTTCTTGAGCCTGTCGTAGGCTTCCTGGGTCAGCCAGGTCACCTGGGTGTCGCTCACGGCCACCATCTCCTCGTCGTGCCTGCCGGACATGGGTATACATGCCGGCAGCCGCACTCCGCTGAGTGCGGCTGGATAAAGGAAAAACACGGCCCGTACGGGCCGTGCCGGTAGGTCAGGGTAGCACGGCACAGCTGGTCAGCGCCGGTCCTTATCTCACAAACCGGGCACTCGCCGCGCTATTCACCCCGTTGGCCGCTAACTCCTTGACAGGTAGTCGGGAATGTTGTAGGAGCAGCCGTACACGTCCGCGGTGACCGGACGGCCGATGCTCTTGACGACCGTGTCGACCCGGCTGTCGTTCGCCGGGACGTAGACCTCCTTGCGCCCGCTCTCGGCGCCGGTCAAATCCCGCGTCCGCACGATGCACACGCCCGGTTTGCCCGGTTCGTCGCGCTTGACGTTGATCGAGATCGTCATCGCGTCGCCCGGCAGCTCCTCGAACGTGACGCGCTCCGCGCTGATCGGACCGTCGCCGAGGTTGACGTACCCGATCCAGGCCACGGCCACACCCGCCACCAGGGCGAGCGCGGTGAAGGCCCACTTCCGCCAGCGGCTGCCCGCTTTGCGGGGCTTGCCGTAACGGCCCTCGGGCAGCGACGGCGGCGCGCTGGCGGTGCTCAAGCCGGGCCTCCGATCGGGCTCGTCGCAGCTGCGGGGACAATGGAGTGCGAACGCAGTATCTCTCCGCGCCGGAATATGGATTCAGAAGGGGTCGTTGGACGCATGGTGGGTTCTGACGAGCTGACGTCCGGATCGGGATCGCGCCTTCGTCTCATGGCGGTGCACGCCCATCCCGACGACGAATCGAGCAAGGGCGCGGCCACCATGGCCCGCTACGTCGACGAGGGTGCCGAGGTCATGGTCGTGACCTGCACCGGAGGTGAAGCGGGCAGCATCCTCAACCCGGCGATGGACCGGCCCGAGGTGCTTGCCGACATGTCCGCGATCCGGCGCGAGGAGATGGCGAAGGCGGCCGAGATCCTCGGCGTGCAGCACCGCTGGCTGGGCTTCGTCGACTCCGGCCTGCCGGAGGGTGACCCGCTGCCGCCGCTGCCGGAGGGCTGCTTCGCGCTCACGCCGCTCGAGGAGCCGGTGCGCGAGCTGGTCAAGGTCATCCGCGAGTTCCGCCCGCACGTCGTGCTGACCTACGACGAGAACGGCGGCTACCCGCACCCGGACCACATCCGGACCCACGAAGTGTCCATGGCCGCCTTCGACGCCGCGGCCGAACCCGACAAGTTCCCCGAGGCGGGCGAGCCGTGGCAGCCGCTGAAGCTGTACTACATGCACGGCTTCTCGCGTGCCCGGATGCAGGCCTTCCACGACGCGCTCGTCGAAGCGGGGCTGGAGTCGCCGTACGCGGAGTGGCTGGGCAAGTGGGACCCGGACCGCCCGGACGTCATGGAGCGGGTCACCACGCAGATCGAATGCGGCGCGTACTTCCCGGTCCGCGACGACGCGCTGCGGGCGCACGCCACCCAGATCGACCCCAACAGCCGCTGGTTCTTCGTGCCGCTGGAGATCCAGCAGAAGGTGTGGCCGACCGAGGAGTACGAGCTCGTGCGGTCGCTGGTGGACAGCACGCTGCCCGAGGACGACCTGTTCGCGGGCATCCGTGAGAAGGTGAGCTCATGATTCTCTCGTTGCCGGTGACGGCGCCGGTCGCCACGACCGCGCTGGTCCTGGCGCAGCAGCAGCCGGGCGGCGGTGACAACGGTGGCCAGGGTGAGGACTTCGGCAAGTCCTCGCCGCTGGGATTCCTGATCCTCCTGCTGTTCCTCATCGCGGTCGCACTGCTGGTGCGCTCGATGACCAAGCACCTGAAGAAGGTCCCGGCCACGTTCGAGCCGGAGGACCCGGCCGAACCCGCGGGCGCCGACAAGACCGACAAGACGGGCAAGACAGACAAGACGGAGAAGACCGAGGCGCCCGCCGGGGCCGCGCCGGAGCGGGTCAAGGAGCCGGAGAAGAGCGAGAGCAGCTAGCCTGCTCCGCACCGACGGCGCGGGGCATGCGGTCGGCCAGCGCCTGTAGCCATTCGGAGAACCGCACGCCGATGCCGCGGACCGGCTCCTCGGCGAGGTAGATCCAGAACCCGGGATCGCTGCTCGTCAGGTCCGCGCCGTCATCGTCCACGACGATCTCGCGCGCGAGATCCTTCGCGTCCAGCGCCCACTCGTAGTCCCATTCACCGTCGCGGCTCAACCAGTACGGGTCGCGTCCGCCACAGCGCAGAAACGCGCGACAGGCCTTCCGCACGGAGGCCACCCCTTGGCGTTGCGCCAGGTGCGCGATCTCGTCGTCGGTGCAGCCGCGTATGGCCTCCCGGGGCACCCCCCCCGCGTCGATCAACGGCGCGAACAGCTGCTCCATGAGGTCACCTGAGGAGGCACGCCCCGCCCCGCCCCGGCCCCCGGCGGTGCGGAGGGCGGCGTGACACCCTGGTGCCATGGCCAACCGACTCGCCGCCGCGACCAGCCCCTACCTGCTGCAACACGCCGAGAACCCGGTCGACTGGTGGCCCTGGGGCGCCGAGGCGCTCGCCGAGGCCAAGCGCCGGGACGTGCCGATCCTGCTTTCGATCGGCTACGCCGCCTGCCACTGGTGCCACGTCATGGCGCACGAGTCGTTCGAGGACGAGGCCACCGCGCGCCTGATGAACGACAACTTCGTCAACATCAAGGTCGACCGCGAGGAACGCCCCGACATCGATGCGGTCTACATGGCCGCCACCCAGGCGATGACCGGCCAGGGCGGCTGGCCGATGACCTGCTTCCTCACCCCCGACGGTGAACCGTTCCACTGCGGCACCTACTACCCGCCGCAACCGCGTCCGGGGATGCCGTCGTTCCAGCACCTGCTCGTCGCCGTCGCGCAGGCGTGGCAGGAGCGCCGCGGCGAGCTGGTCGAGGGTGCGGGCAAGATCGTGGAACACCTCGCCGGCCAGCTCGGGCCGCTGCCCGCAGCGCCGGTGGACGAACGCGCGCTCGACGACGCGGTGCGCGCGCTCGCCGAGGACGCCGATCGGCGTCACGGTGGATTCGGTGGCGCGCCGAAGTTCCCGCCGTCGATGGTGCTCGAATTCCTGCTGCGCCACCACGAACGCACCGGTTCCGCCGAGGCGCTGGCGCTGGTGGACAGCTGTGCGGAGGCGATGGCCCGCGGCGGCATCCACGACCAGCTGGCGGGCGGGTTCGCCCGCTACTCGGTCGACGCGACGTGGACCGTGCCGCACTTCGAGAAGATGTTGTACGACAACGCGTTGCTGCTGCGGGTGTACGCGCACCTGGCCCGCCGCACCGGGTCCGCCCACGCCACCGAGGTCGCGCGGCTCACCGGCGACTTCCTGCTCGGGCGCCTGCGCACCAGCGAGGGCGGGTTCGCCGCGTCGCTGGACGCCGACACGCTCGGTGAGGAGGGCAGCACTTACGTCTGGACACCGGAGCAGCTGCGCGAGGTGCTCGGCGACGAGGACGGGGCGTGGGCCGCGGAGCTGTTCGGGGTCACCGGCAACGGGACGTTCGAGCACGGCACCTCGGTGCTGCAGTTGCGGCGGGATCCCGACGACCGGGAACGCTACGAGCGCGTGCGCGCGGCGCTGCTCGTCGCCCGCGACCGGCGTCCACAGCCGGGTCGCGACGACAAGGTGATCGCGTCCTGGAACGGGCTGGCGATCACCGCGCTGTGCGAGGCGGGTGTCGCGCTCGACCAACCGCACTGGGTGTCGGCCGCCCAGCACGCGGCGTGCACGGTGCTCGGCATCCACCTGCGCGACCACCGCCTGCGGCGCAGCTCGCGCGACGGCGTCGCCGGGGATGCGGCAGGCGTGCTGGAGGACTACGGCTGTCTGGCGGAGGGGCTGCTCGCGCTGCACCAGGCCACGGGGGAGGCGCGCTGGCTGTCCGAGGCCACCGGGCTGCTGGACACCGCCCTCGACCGGTTCCCGGTCGAGGGCGCTCCCGGGGCCTTCCACGACACCGCCGACGACGCCGAGGCCCTCGTGCACCGGCCGTCGGACCCCACCGACAACGCGAGCCCGGCCGGTGCGTCCGCCCTGGCGAACGCGCTGGTCACCGCATCGGTGCTGGTCGGGCCCGACCGTGCGGCGCGGTACCGCGACGCGGCCGAGCAGGCCCTGGTTCGCGCCGGGAAGCTCGTGGCGAAGGCGCCGCGGTTCGCCGGGCACTGGCTCACCGCCGCCGAGGCGCTGCTTGCCGGGCCGGTGCAGGTCGCGATCGCCGGGCCGGAGTCGACCACGCGCGATCTGCTGCGCGCGGTCGCGGCACGGCGGGCACCCGGCGGCACCGTGGTGCTCGCGGGTGACCCGGACGCCGACGGGGTGCCACTGCTCGCCGACCGGCCGGCGGTGGACGGGCAGGCCGCCGCCTACGTCTGCCGCGGATACGTCTGCGAACGGCCGGTGACCAGCCCGGACGGGCTCGTCGCAGCCTTGTCCGCCGGCAGTGAACAGGGGGTCTGACGCGTCCGCTCCGGCGTAGCGTGTTGCGGTGTAATCAAGTAATCGTCTATGGAGGCGATCATGCGCGTGCACGGACACCGGGGACACGGATGGAAGGGCCGTGGGCAGGCGGCGGTGCCCTCGGCCGAGGATGCGGCGGGCTGGTTCGCCGGACGGCTGCCGGACGACTGGTTCACTGGCGCGCCGGACATCACGGTCGACCGCGACGAGATCCTCGTCGTCGGGGAACTGCCCGCGCTGACCGACGAGTTCCCCGACGACGACGCCGCGCGCGCCGCCGCCGAATCCGGCCGCATCAGCCGGTTCCGCGAGCAGACCCGCGACGAACGCATCGAGATCGCGCGGCAGGCGGAGCACCGGTACCAACGCAAGGTGTCCTGGGGCGCGCGGCTCGGCGGCACCGAGGAGTTGTTCACCACACAGTCCGTTCCGGTGATGACCCGGCTGCGCCAGCCCGAGCGGCTCGTGCTCGACACCCTCGTCGACGCCGGGGTCGCGCGGTCCCGCTCGGACGCGCTGGCCTGGGCCGTCCGCCTCGTCGGGCAGCACGCGCAGGAGTGGCTCGGCGAGCTGCGCGCGGCGATGTCCACGGTGGACGAGCTGCGCCGGGACGGGCCGAACCTGAGCTGAGTTCGCCGTGCGCGACCGCGAATGTTACGCCAGAGTAGGAACATGAACCCCGATGCGTTGACCGCGGTACTGGACGGGCACTGGGCTCCGCTGCGCCGTGACATCCGCGCGCAATTCGCAGGCTACGACCACGACGATCCCTACGACCTGGGCACGGAGGAGCACCGGGCGTGGGTGCTGGAACGCCTGCGCGAGCTGGCCAAGAGCGGCTGGCACCGCACCGGCTTCGCGCGCGAGTACGGCGGTGGCGGCGACATCGGCGGGTCCGTCGTGTCGTTCGAGATGCTCGGTTACGGCGACCTGTCGCTGATGGTCAAGTCCGGTGTGCAGTGGGGCCTGTTCGGCGGAGCCGTGCAGCTGCTCGGCACGACGCCGCACCACGAGCGCCACCTCGCCCGGATCATGGACCTCGACCTGCTCGGCTGCTTCGCGATGACCGAGACCGGGCACGGGTCCGACGTGCAGAACCTGCGCACCACGGCGACCTACGACCCGGCCGCCGGCGAGTTCGTCATCGACACCCCCGATGCGCAGGCGCGCAAGGACTACATCGGCAACGCCGCCCGGCACGGGCGGGCCGCCGTGGTGTTCGCGCAACTGATCACCGGCGGTGAAAGCCGTGGCGTGCACGCGTTCCTGGTGCCCATCCGGGACGAGACCGGTGCGCCGATGCCGGGCGTGGAGATCGGCGACGACGGGCGCAAGGCGGGTCTCAACGGCGTCGACAACGGACGGCTGGCGTTCCACGCGGTGCGCGTGCCGCGCGACGCGCTGCTCAACCGCTACGGCGACGTCACCGAGGACGGCACGTACACGAGCCCGATCGACAGCGACAACCGCCGGTTCTTCACGATGCTCGGCACGCTGGTGCGCGGCCGCATCAGCGTCGCGGGCGGCGCGATCCACGCCACGCAGCGCGCACTGGCGATCGCGACGCGCTACGCGGAAAAGCGGCGCCAGTTCGGCCGTCCCGACGGCGAGGGTGAGACGCCACTGCTCGACTACCGGGCGCACCAACGGAAACTCCTGCCCGCGATCGCGCGCACCTACGCGCTGCACTTCGCGCAGGAGGAGCTCGTCCGGGCGCTGCACGAGATCCAGGGCCTCGACGCGAACGAGACGAACGACGCAGCGGACGGCGCCGACGAGCGTGCGCAGCGGGAACTCGAATCGCGGGCCGCGGGCATCAAGGCGATCGCGACGTGGAACGCGACCCGCACCATCCAGATGGCGCGGGAGGCGTGCGGCGGTGCGGGGTACCTGTCGGAGAACCTGCTGCCCGCGTTGAAAGCCGACACCGACGTGTTCACCACGTTCGAGGGCGACAACACGGTGCTGCTGCAGCTGGTCGCGAAGGGACTGCTCACCGGCTACCGCGACCACTTCAGCGACCTGAGCCCGCTGCAGACCGCGCGGTTCGTCGCCGAGCAGGTGGTCGGCGCCGTCGTCGAACGCACCGCGGCGCGCAAGGTGATCGACCGGCTCGTCGACGCCGCGCCCGGCCGCGACGACGACGGTGTGCTGTTCGACCGCGGGTGGCAGGTGAAGCTGTTCGAGGACCGCGAGCAGCACGTGCTGGAGGGGTGTGCGCGGCGGTTGCGCCGGGCCGCGGAGGCGGACCCGTTCGAGGTGTTCAACGACGCGCAGGACCACGTGCTGCGCGCGGCCGAGGTGCACGTCGAGCGGATCGTGCTGGAGGCGTTCGTCGCGGCGATCGAGCGTACCGAGGACGACGAGGCCCGCGCCCTGCTGGAACAGGTCTGCGACCTGTACGTGCTGTCCAACGTGGAATCCGATCGCGCGTGGTTCCTCGAACACGGCAGGCTCACGTCCGCCCGGTCGAAGGCGGTCGTCGGCGCGGTGAACGAGCTGTGCGCGCGGCTGCGCCCGCACGCGCGGCTGCTGGTGGACGCGTTCGCGATCCCGGAACCGTTCCTGCGCCCGGCGATGCTGCGCGAGGACACCGCTGACAAGCCCACCTGACCAACGCCGCCGCCTGACAAATGTCATGCCGGGGTCCGGATGTTCGGCATGATCACCGGCCCCGGCGTGGCGCCAGTCTGGGGTCATGACGAACAAGACCTCCGCACTGACCCCGCTGATCGTCGACGCAGGCCTCCCGGTGGCCGCCTACTTCCTGCTCAGCAACGCCGCGGGCCTGGGCACCGTGCCCGCGCTGGCGCTGAGCAGCATGATCCCCGCAGGCCGCGCGCTGTGGAGCCTGCTGCGCGAACGGCGCGCCAACGCGCTCGCGCTGCTGATGCTGGTCGTCAACGGCACCGGCCTGCTGCTGAGCCTGCTCACCGGTGATCCGCGCCTGATGCTGGCCAAGGACGGCGGCGTCAGCAGCATCCTCGGCATCGCGATCCTGGTGTCGCTGGCGTTCGGCAAACCGCTGATGAGCGAGGTGCTGCGTCCGATGTTCACCTGGGGTGACCCGGCGCGCACCGCGGTGTGGGACGGGCTGCGCGCCTACGCCCCCGACTTCCGGCGCGCGGAACGGCGGTTCTCCGCCATCTGGGGCGTGGCGCTGCTCATCGAGTGCGCACTGCGGGTCGTCGGCGCCTACACCCTGCCCGTCGACACGATGGTCTGGCTCGGCAGCGTGATCATGCTGGTCACCCTCGCGGTCGCGTTCGCCGTCAGCCGCGCCGCCACCGCGCCCATGGTGCGGACCTTCCGCGCCGAGGTCGTGTCCCGCACTCAGGCGTACAGCGCCAGCCACACCGCGATGTAGTGCGAGACCGCGGCGAGGACGGTGCAGGCGTGGAAGAACTCGTGGTAGCCGAAGGTCTCCGGCCAGTAGTTCGGCCACTTGACCGCGTAGAAGACGGCCCCGACGGTGTAGAACAGGCCACCGACGAGCAGCAGGACCAGTGCGGCCATGCCGGCGTGCGTGGCCAGCTCCGGCAACACGAACACCGCGACCCAGCCGAGTGCGACGTAGATCGGCACACCGAGCCAGCGCGGAGCGCCCGGCCAGAGCATCTTCAACGCCACCCCGGCCAGCGCACCGCCCCAGACCACCGCCAGCACGACCCAACCGGTCGGCTTGGACATCGACAGCAGCGTGAACGGGGTGTACGTGCCCGCGATGAACAGGAAGATCATCGAGTGGTCGGCGCGCTTCATCCACTGGTAGGCGCGGGGGCCCCACAGCCTGCGGTGGTACAGCGCGCTCACACCGAACACGCCGAGCACGGTCAGCCCGTACACGGACGTGGCCAGCGCCGCGAGGCCGGAAACCGTCGCGGCCGCGAAAGCCACCAGGAACGCGACGCACGCGAGCGCGGTGAAGAAGGTCCAGAAGTGGATGTGGCCCCGAAGGCGGGGACGGGTGTCGACGATCGGTTCGATCTGCGCGCTCACCCCTCAAGGCTACGGTGACTCGGGATGGGCCACAGCGAACCGTGGCCCGGCACACGCCGCCGCCGACGGCTGCGTACATTCATTGGACGTGAGTCTCCGCTCGTTCGCGTCCAAGCTCGTCTACGGCATCTACGGTCGTCGTCTCATCCAGCAGGCGGCCGGGCGCCATCCGCGCCACATCGCGATCATGCTGGACGGCAACCGCAGGTGGGCGCGCGAAGCGGGTTTCACCGACGTCGCCGACGGACACCGGGCGGGCGCGAACAAGATCGCCGACTTCCTCACCTGGTGCCGCGAAGCCGACGTCGAGGTGGTCACCATGTGGCTGCTGTCCACGGACAACCTCGGCCGCGCCGCCGAGGAGCTCGAACCGCTGCTGGAGATCATCGCCGAGGTCGTCGACGAGCTGGCCCAGCCCGGCAACCCCTGGCGCATCCGCGTGGTCGGCGCCCTGGAACTGCTGCCCCCGCCGATCGCCAAGCGCCTGCAGACCGCGGCGGCCAGCACCGAGAAGCGCGGCGGCATGGAGGTCAACGTGGCGGTCGGCTACGGCGGCCGCCAGGAGATCGCCGACGCGGTCAAGAAGCTGCTGCTCCAGCACGCCGACGAGGGCACCAGTATCCGCGAGCTGGCGAAGATCCTGGACGTCGACCACATCTCCGAGCACCTCTACACCTCGGGCCAGCCCGATCCGGACCTCATCATCCGCACCTCCGGTGAGCAGCGGTTGTCCGGTTTCCTGCTGTGGCAGTCGGCGCACTCCGAGTTCTGGTTCACCGAGGCCTACTGGCCCGCGTTCCGCCGGGTCGACTTTCTCCGCGCGCTGCGCGACTACGCGTGGCGGCACCGCCGGTTCGGTACCTGACACCACGCTGCGTGTCGATCACCCGATCGGTCGTCTACCGACGGTGAGATGACAACCTGGTGAATCACCTGCCTGGCTGCCTGCACGAGACGGCGATCGCAGGTAACTTCCGAGGTGATGGCTCGTGACCTTGCGAGCCGTCACGGGAGGCCCTGGTAGTGGCGGTTGTAGAGCAGACGGCGCGCAAGCCGTTCGCGATACCCACGAGGGGGCCGGCACCCGGCCCTCGTGGCCCGGCGCGCTGACGCGACCAGCGCCAGCGCAGCGGACCAGCCAGGGTGGTGCCCGGCCCAGCGAGTGTGGGCGTGGTGCCACGTCCACGAGGGAGATGCCGTCGTGACTACGCAGCGTTCGCCCCGTAAGGCCTCCGGCCGCTCACCGAATTCCGCGGAGGGCACCGCAGAACCCCCGAGTACCGCCCCAGGGCAGCACACCTACGTCCTGGACACCTCGGTTCTGCTCGCCGACCCGTGGGCCATCACCAGATTCGCCGAGCACGCCGTGGTCCTGCCGTTGGTCGTGATCAGTGAACTGGAGGCGAAACGGCATCACCCAGAGCTGGGCTGGTTCGCGCGGGAAGCCCTGCGCCAGCTCGACGACCTGCGGCTCAAGCACGGCCGCCTGGACGCCCCGATCCCGATCGGCGATTCCGGCGGCACGCTGCACGTCGAACTGAACCACTCCGACCCGACGGTGCTGCCGCCCGGGTTCCGCACCGACTCCAACGACCACCGGATCCTCGCCTGCTCGCTCAACCTCGCGGTCGAGCGGACGGCGGTCACCCTGGTCACCAAGGACATCCCGCTGCGCGTCAAGGCCGGTGCGGTCGGCCTGGACGCCGACGAGTACCGGGCGATGGAGGTCACGCCGTCCGGGTGGACCGGGATGGCCGACGTCGAGGTCCCGCAGGAGGCGGTGGACGCGCTGTTCCGCGACGGCCAGGTCGACCTGGCCGAGTACGGCCTGCCCGAGGTCGGCGAATCGCCGTGCCACACCGGCCTGCGGTTGGTGGCGGGTTCCGGCAGCTCGTCGGCGCTGGGCAGGCTGACCGCGTCCAAGAAGGTCAAGCTGGTCCGCGGGGACAAGGAGGCGTTCGGCCTGCACGGCCGGTCGGCCGAGCAGCGGATCGCGCTGGACCTGCTGCTCGACCCGGACGTCGGGATCGTCTCGCTCGGCGGCCGGGCGGGCACCGGCAAGTCGGCGCTCGCGTTGTGCGCGGGCCTGGAATCGGTGATGGAACGCCGCGAGCACCGCAAGGTGGTCGTGTTCCGGCCGGTGTACGCCGTCGGCGGGCAGGACCTCGGCTACCTGCCCGGCTCGGAGTCGGAGAAGATGCAGCCGTGGGCGCAAGCGGTGTTCGACACCCTCGGCGCCCTGGTCAGCCAGGACGTGCTGGACGAGGTGTTCGACCGCGGCATGCTGGAGGTGCTGCCGTTGACGCACATCCGCGGCCGCTCGCTGCACGATTCGTTCGTGATCGTCGACGAGGCGCAGTCGCTGGAGCGCAACGTGCTGCTCACGGTGTTGTCGCGGCTGGGCGCGGCGTCCCGCGTGGTGCTCACGCACGACGTGGCGCAGCGGGACAACCTGCGCGTCGGGCGGCACGACGGCGTGTCGGCGGTGATCGAGAAGCTGAAGGGCCACCCGCTCTTCGCGCACGTCACGCTGACCCGCTCGGAGCGCTCGCCGATCGCGGCGCTGGTGACGGAGATGCTGGAAGACCACGGGTAGGCCTTCCGTGCGGGGCCGCTTCCCGGTGCGGGAGCGGCCCCGCGCCCTCACCAGCCTGCGGGGAGCGGGCGGCCCTCGGCGAACCCGGCGGCGGACTGGATGCCCACCACCGCGCGCCGGTGGAAGTCCTCGATGTCGCGCGCGCCCGCGTAGGTGAACGAGGACCGCACGCCCGCGCAGATCTCGTCGATCAGGTCCTCGACACCGGGGCGGGCCGGGTCGAGCAGCATCCGCGATGACGAGATGCCCTCCTCGAACAGGGCCTTGCGCGCCCGCTCGTACACGTTGTCGGTGCGTGTGCGCGCCCCGACGGCGCGCTTGGAGGCCATCCCGAACGATTCCTTGTACGGGCGGCCGTGCTCGTCGTAGCGCAGGTCGCCGGGGGATTCGTGGGTGCCGGCGAACCACGAGCCGACCATCGCGGCCGACGCGCCCGCGGCCAGCGCGAGCGCCACGTCGCGCGGGTGCCGCACGCCGCCGTCGGCCCACACGTGCTTGCCCAGGTCGCGGGCGGCGCGCGCGCACTCGAGCACCGCGGAGAACTGCGGGCGGCCGACGCCGGTCATCATCCGGGTGGTGCACATCGCGCCGGGGCCGACGCCGACCTTCACCACGTCGGCGCCCGCTTCGATGAGGTCGCGGGTGCCCTCGGCGGTGACGACGTTGCCCGCCACGACGGGCACGGACGGCGAGACGGAGCGGACGGCCTTGAGCGCGGCGATCATCTTCTCCTGGTGGCCGTGCGCGGTGTCGACCACGAGCGTGTCGATGCCCGCGTCCAGCAGGGACGCGGCCTTCGCCGCGACGTCGCCGTTGATGCCGACGGCCGCGGCGACGCGCAGCCGCCCGCTCGCGTCGACGGCCGGGGTGTAAATGCTCGCGCGCAGCGCGGCGGTCTGGGTGAGGACACCGGCGAGCTTGCCCTCATCGTCGACCCCGAGCGCGATCTTGGCGCCGGCGGCGTGCAGGCGCTCGAACACCTCGCGGGACGGTGTGCCGATCGGGCAGGTGACGACCGGTTCGTAGGCGACCTCGGCGACGCGGGCGAACCGGTCGACGCCGGTGCAGGCCGCGTCGTCGACGATGCCGTGCGGGCGGCCGTCGGCGTCCACCACGACAACGGCGCCGTGCGCGCGTTTGCCGATGAGGTTGAGGGCGTCGGCGACCGCGTCGCCGCCGGTGAGGACCAGCGGGGTGTCCCAGATCGTGTGGCGGCCCTTGACCCAGGTGACGATGTCGGCGACGGCCGCGGGGTCGACGTCCTGGGGGAGCACGACGAGCCCGCCGCGCCGGGCGACGGTTTCGGCCATCCGCCGCCCCGCCACGGCGGTCATGTTCGCGACGACGAGCGGGATCGTCGCGCCGGTGCCGTCGACGGTGGACAGGTCGACGTCGAAGCGGGACTCCACGGCCGAGCGGTTCGGCACGAGGAAGACGTCGTCGTAGGTCAGGTCGTGGTCGGGCGCGTGGCCATCGAGAAAACGCACGAGTCCCCAGACTACGGCACAATCGGGAGCATGGCTGATCGGGACCGGGACGCCGAGGGGCGGCCGCGCAACGCCCGCCCGCGCGACGGGCTGGGCAGGCCCCTGCCGTACGGGGCGCCCGGGGTGGAGCGCCAGCCCGAGGGCGTGGTGCGCACCCCGGCCGAGACGGTCGCGGAGGCCCAGTGGCTGCTGGATGCCGGGCGGCCGTTCCACGCGCACGAGGTGTTCGAGGACGCGTGGAAGTCCGCCGATGGTGAGGATCGCGCTCTGTGGAAGGGGTTGGCGCAGCTGGCGGTCGGCCTGACGCACGCCGCACGCGGGAACCGCAGCGGGGCGGCGGCGCTGCTGACCCGCGGCGCGGAGGCGATCGAGCCCTTCGCGCAGGCCTCACCGCACGGGATCGACGTGGCGGGGCTGGCCGCCTGGGCCCGGGCCGCCGCGCGAGCACCGGAGGGGCTCGACACGCCGCGGTTGCGGGAGCGGATGGAGTGATCTGCGCGGCGGGATGGCGCGGACGGGGTCGGCGGGGTCGACGCGGTGGGGTTGGTGCGGTGAGGTTGATGCGGTGAGGTTGCCCGCGCGCTGCGGGCGCTCCGCGGCGGCGGCCCCGCGCCGCCGCCGGCGTGGCTGATCCGCGTCCCCGTCGGCGGCTTGGCTGCGCGCCGGTTGGCCTCGGGTCGGTCGTTGCGCTGGG
>Ga0164243_10002707_pt1 | contig 29017 bp, 31 predicted proteins | sample OricompcompostOP_FD_108781 | JGI IMG/M metagenome (GOLD analysis project Ga0164243, IMG submission 108781) | Organic Plus compost microbial communities from Emeryville, California, USA - Original compost - Organic plus compost (OP) | ecosystem: Engineered > Solid waste > Mixed feedstock >... | reverse complement strand
GCGTGCACGGTGACGGCCTTGCCCGGGCGGCCCTCCAGGGCCTCGCAGGCGTTGCGGACGAGGTTGAGCAGCACCTGCTGGACCTGCACCTTGTCGACCATGACCGGCGGCAGGCGATGGGCGATGTCGAGCCGCAGCCCGACGTCGGCGTGCCGGGGGCTCACCAGGGCGATCTCGACGGCCTCCTCCACCAGGGCGCGGACGTCCTCGACGGCCCGGCGCGACTCGCCCTTGCCGATGAAGCCCCGCAGCCGGCGGATGATCTGGGCGGCGCGGACCACCTGGCCGTCGGCCTTCTCGACCGCCTGGGCCACGCGCGGCAGGGCCGCGGCCGGGTCCTCGCCCGCGAGCAGGCGGCGGGCCGCGCCCAGGTAGTTGTCCGCCGCCGACAGGGGCTGGGTCAGCTCGTGGGCGAGGGCGGAGCTCATCTTGCCGAGCTCGCTGAGGCGGCCGGCGTGGGCGAGCTCGGACAGAGCCAGGCTCAGGCGCGCCTCGTTCCGCAGCAGCGCCTCGCGCGCCAGCACCGCGCCGATGGCGGCCGCGGTGGAGCGGGCCAGGCCCTCCAGCAGGGCGAGCTCGCCCTCGTCGAAGGCGCGCGGCTGGGCCCAATAGGCGCCGATGGCGGCCACCGGCTCGCGCACCCTGACCGGGGTCATGACCAGGCTGCGCACGAAGGTGGGGCGGTAGGCGTCCTGCGGGATGCGCGGGTCCTGCCGGATGTCGGGCACGGCCGCCACGGCGCCGTTCAGCATGCACCAGCCGGAGATGCAGGCGGCGATGGGAAAGCGGCGGCCCTTCCACAGGGGCCCGATCGCGTCCTCCTCGACGTAGTGGCAGAGATCGCCGTCCCGGAGGACGAAGGTGACGCCGTCGGCGCCCGAGATCGCGCGGGCGGTGTCGCGCACCACCCGGACCACGTCCTCGAGGCTCTCGGCCCCGGCGAGCCGCTCCACCGCGGAGACCAGGGCCAGCCAACGGTCGGTCGCTGACGGGGGCGGCGGGGCGGACTCAGTGAAGGCGAGCACGGCGGGCTCCGGCGGCCAGGCTGGGAGAACATTGTTACGTCGGGGCCGCGGCGGCGGGAAGCCGCCGGGGTGCGGCGTCTTGTCCACATGTCATCCTCGGGCGGGCCTGAGGCCGGACCCGGGGGGACGCCTCCCCGGGTCCACGGGGAGGAGAGGGTTGCGCTTGGTGTGTTAGTGAGGTATAACACTAACCACAGCAGGAGAGGCGGCGGGGGCCCGATGGCGCGATGCAGCTGGAAGGGACCATGGAGCCAGAGTGGAACGACAGCCAGCCCATCTACCGGCAGCTGCGGGACCGCGTCGTGGCGATGATCCTGGACCGGGCCCTGAAGGAGGGCGATCCGCTGCCGTCGGTGCGTACGGTGGCCGCCGACACGCGGGTCAATCCGCTGACGGTGCTGAAGGCCTACCAGCAGCTGGAGCACGACGGGCTGGTGGAGAAGCGGCGGGGGCTGGGCATGTTCGTCACCTCCGGCGCGCGTGCGCAGCTCATGAAGGCCGAGCGCGAGAGGTTCCTGGCCGAGCAGTGGCCGCAGGTCTGCGCCACCATCCGGCGCCTGGGCCTGACGCCCGAGGAGCTGCTGCAGGGCGGCGGCGCGAAAGGAGATCCGGCATGAGCGCGGAGGCGAGCGGCCCCTGCATCCAGGCGCGGGGCCTGAGGAAGAGCTTCGGCGCCACCAAGGCGCTGGACGGGGTCGACCTGACCCTGGAGCCCGGCCGCATCCTGGGGCTGATCGGGCCCAACGGGGCGGGCAAGAGCACGGCGCTGAACGCCATCCTCGGCCTGATCCCCTACGAGGGCGAGCTGAAGGTGCTGGGCAAGGACCCCTGGACCTGCCGCGACGAGCTGATGCGGGAGATCTGCTTCATCGCCGACGTGGCGGTGCTGCCGCGCTGGATGAAGGTCTCTCAGGCGCTGGACTATGTGGAGGGGGTGCACCCGCGGTTCAGCCGGCCCCGGGCCGAGGGCTTCCTGTGGAAGACCGACATCAAGCCCCAGAGCCGCATCCGCGAGCTGTCCAAGGGCATGGTCACCCAGCTGCACCTGGCCCTGGTGATGGCGATCGACGCGCGCCTGCTGGTGCTCGACGAGCCGACGCTGGGGCTCGACATCGTCTACCGCAAGCAGTTCTACGACACCCTGCTCAACGACTACTTCGACAAGAGCCGCACCATCCTGGTCACCACCCATCAGGTGGAGGAGGTGCAACACATCCTCACGGACCTGGCCTTCATCAACCGCGGCCGGATCGTGCTGTCGACCAGCATGGAAGCGTTCGAGACGCGCTACCTGGAGCTGGCGGTGCATCCGGACAACGTGTCCATGGCCCGCACCCTGGGGCCGATCAACGAGCGCCAGGGCCTGGGCCGCTGCTACATGCTGTTCGAAGGCGCCGACCGCGAGCGCCTGGCCCGGCTCGGCGAGGTGCGCACCGCCTCCATCGCCGACCTGTTCGTGGCCGTGATGACGCCCGGCGTGGGCAAGACGAGGGCCGACGCATGACCGCCCATCAAGACACGCTCGAGGCCGGGACCGCCCGGCCGGAAGCCGCCCCCGCCCTGGCCGCGCGCCTGAGGCCGTTCTGGTGGTCGGTGCGCCGCGAGATCTGGGAGAACCGCTCGGTCTGGGTCGTGCCCCTGGCCGCGGCGGGGCTGGTGCTGCTGGGCTTCGCCCTGAACCGGCTGCAGACCCTGCGGGTGCAGGTGTCCGGGCCGCACGCGCCCGAGATGATCCCGGCCGTGGCGCCCTATGCGATCGTGTGCGCGGCGGTGCTGGTCCCGGCCCTGGTGGTGGCGGTGTTCTATGCGTCCGGCGCGCTGCTGCGCGAGCGGCGCGACCGGAGCATCCTGTTCTGGAAGTCCCTGCCGGTGTCCAACCTGACGGTGGTGCTGTCCAAGGCGGCCGTGCCGATGCTGGCGGTCCCGGCGGCGGTGTTCGCCGTGGTGGTCGCCACCCACGCGCTGATGCTCGCGGCCGGGGCGGCCCTGACCGTGGCGGGGGGGCAGGACCCGACGCTGGCGCCGGCGACCCTCATGGAGGTGACGCGGCTGGACGGCATGTTCCTCTACGCCCTGGTGACGCTGATCCTGTGGCAGGCGCCGGTGTGGGGGTATCTCCTGATGGTGTCCGCCTGGGCCAAGGCCCGGCCGCTGCTGTGGGCGCTGGCGCCCTGGGTCGCGCTGTCGGTGCTGGAGAAGATCGTGATCGGCGGCCGCTCCTCGCAGGTGTCGCACTTCGTCAACGAGCGGCTGCTGGGCGGGCTGGGCGCGGCCTTCTATTCGCCGCCGCGGACCGGCGGGCTGGACTTCGGCGGGCAGGTCCCCTGGCCGGAGCTGACCCCGATCGCCTACCTGACCGACCCGCAGCTGTGGATCGGCCTCGCCTCCGCCGCGGGCTTCATCGCCGCGGCGGCCTGGCTGCGCCGGCGTGCGGACCCGATCTGAGGCGCCGGACGGCCGGGGCTATTCCAGGGTGTAGCCGAGCTTGAGGGCGACCTGGACGTGGGCGACCTGGCCGTCGTCGACGTGGCCGCGGATCTGCAGCACCTCGAACCAGCGGATGTGACGGCGGTCCTCGGTGGCCTTGGCGATGGCGGTGCGGATGGCGTCGTCGATCGAGGCGGCGGAGGAGCCGACGATCTCGCTGACGCCGTAGGTGTTGTGCTCGGTCATGGTCTGGTCTCCGCAAGGACCGGAGGGGAAGGGACGAGCCTCGAGGTTGGTTCCGGCGGGCGGCTCGGCTATGCCGGGCGGCCCAGAGGGAGGGATCCAGAGGGAGGGATCATGAGCGGACCGGCCACAGTCCTGGACGCCCGCCTGGAGCTCGTGTTCGAGAGCCGGGTCGACTTCACCCCAGACCGGCGCATCTTCGGCCCGCTGCCGGACGGCAGCCGGCAGGGCTACACCCCCACCTCGGGCGGGACGATCTACGGACCGAGGCTGAACGGGCGGATCGTGCCGGGCAGCGGGGCGGACTTCGCCGAGGTGCGCGCCGACGGGGTGATCGTGATCAACTCCCACTACCTGCTGCAGGCCGACGACGGGACGGAGATCTACATCAACAACCGCGGCTTCCTGGTCCCCGCCCGGCCCGGCGAGGCGGTCGTCGTCGGCGGCACGCCCCAGCCGGCCTATTTCCGCTTCACCCCGAGCTTCCGCGCCCCGGCCGGGCCGCACGAGTGGCTGAACCGCACCCTGATCGTGGGGGCGGGCGAGCGGCGCTCGAACCCGGACCACTCGATCTTCCGCTACTTCGCGGTGCTCTGAGCTTCGCCTGAACAAAACTTAATCCGCACGGGCGCATCCGGGCGGGCTCCTGGCGTGCACTCTATGGGTGAAAGGCGCGCGAGGCGCCGCGGCCAGGGGGCGCAGATGACGGTGCGATCGGGCGTGAGGCGCGGACGGGCGGGGCTGCTGACGGCCGCGGCGCTCGCGGGCGCGGGGCTGCTGGCCGCGGGGCCGGCGGCGGCGGCGGACGTCACCCGCGTGCTGCCCTGGGACGGGGCGGACGGGCTGTTCGTCAGCGTGCCGGGGGTGGTGCGCTACGTCCCCGGGCCGGAGAACCGGGTGACGATCACCGGGCCGCGCCAGGTGGTGGAGCACGTGGCCGTGCACCGCGGCGCGATCCTCTACCAGCCCCTGTCGTGGTTCCGAGGCCTGTTCTGGGGCTGGGGCGGCCAGCAGGGCGAGGCGCGGATCGTGGTGAGCATCCCGCGCCTCTCGGCGGCGACCGCCGGGGGCGGGGCGCGGCTGGAGCTGGGGCGGCTGAACCAGGAGCGGCTGAAGCTGCACGCGTCCGGCGCCGGCCGGATCACCGCCGCGGGCGCGATCCGCGAGCTGGAGGTCAGCGTCTCGGGCGCCGGCGGGGTGGAGCTGGAGGGAGTCCAGGCCGACCAGATCGAGGCGCGGATGTCCGGGGCCGGCTGGCTGAAGGGCTCGGGCGAGGCCCGGACGCTGCGGCTCAGGGCCTCGGGCGCGGCCATGGCGGAGCTGGGGAGCCTGAGGCTGCAGGACGCGGCCGCGCGGCTGTCGGGCGGCGGCGGGGCCACGCTGGCGCCGCGGCGCTCGGCGGACATCGGCGTCTCGGGCGGAGCGCACGTGCGGCTGCTGAGCCAGCCGCCGCGGCTGCAGGTGCGCCGCTCCGGGGGCGGCTCGGTGATCGGGCCGGACGGCTCGCTCTAGAAGAGGCCGCGCAGGGCGCGCAGACGCGCGCGGGCGTCGCGGACGGCGGCGGCCACGGCGCCGGAGGCGACGTCGTCCAGGGTCCAGCCGCGGGGCGGGCGCAGGCCGGCCTCGACGGCGGCGATTGCGGCGCGCGCCTCGGCCGAGGGGCGCAGGGCGTCGGCGCCCTGCAGCATGTGCAGCAGCTCGTGCACCGGGCGCAGGGCCGCGAAGGCTGCGGACATGGGCTCCAGCAGGCCGGGGTCGTCCCGCCAGGACCGGCCGGCGAACAGGGCCTCGGTGACGTAGGGCCCCGCGCCGTGGCAGTCGAAGGCGGCGCAGCCGGCGAAGCCGCGCCCGGCCAGGCTGTCGTGGATGCGGCAGCGGCCGCCCGCGTCCAGGTTGCGGCAGGGCTCGCCGGCGGGCTTGTCGAAGCCGAAGGAGTCGCCGCGGTCGAACGCCGGGGCCACGCAGCACAGGGCGGCGCAGCGGCCGCAGTCGGCCTGCAGGCTGGGCTCGGTCATGGATCAGGGTCTAGGACGCCGGGGCCCGCGCCGGCAAGGCGGCGAGGGCGGCGGCGGCCTGGCGCATCGCCGGGGCCCAGTCGCCGTAGGCCGGGGCCACGAACAGGCGCGAGCCGGCGAACCAGGGCAGGCGGTCCGTCCCGAGCGCGCGCCAGGGGGCGGGGCCGCTCAGCGTCAGCAGCCGGCAGCCGCAGGCGCCGGCCAGGGCGGCGGTGGCGTTCTCGACCGTGGCCAGGCCGTCCAGGGCCGCGGCGAGGGCGGCCAGGCCCTCCAGGTCGTCGCGGATGTCCAGGCCCGGGGCCTCGAGGATGTCGGCGCCCGACGCCTGGCGGAAGGCGTCCAGCTCGGCGGGCTCTGAGCCGTACTGCAGGTTCACGAAACGGACGCCGGGCGTGCGCAGCACCGGCTCCCAGGCCCCGGCGGGGGGATAGAGGCGGCGGCGGTCGCCGGAGGCCTTGCCGCTGCGCCAGTTCAGGCCGACGGCGGGCGGGCCCGCGCCCAGCCAGGCGCGCCAGCGGGCGATCAGGGCCGGGTCGGGCTTCAGCCAGCCGGCCTCGGCGGGGAAGTCCTCCAGGGCGGTCCGGAAGCGGCGGGTCAGGGAGGCCATGGGGGCCCACAGCTCGACGCGGGCGCGCTCGGGAAGGTCCGGGACGGCGCGGCGGCGGCGCGGACCGTCGGCGGCGGTGGCGTGGGGCAGCACGCGCGCGCCCGGGAAGCTGCGGGCGAACAGGGCCGCCAGCCGCGGGTCGACGGCGAGGTCGAGCCGGCCGTCCGGCCCCAGGGCCTGCAGGACCGAGGGCAGGACGTTGGCGAACATGATCTCGTCGGCCAGGCCCTGCTCGGCCACCACCAGCAGCCGCCGGCCCGCGAGGTTGGCCTTGGGAGTCCAGGGGCGGCCGGGGGCGTCGAAGCTCACCGCGCGCTCCCAGTGCGGCGACAGGCGCACCTCGTAGGCGTCCCAGCCGGCGGCCAGGTCCCCGCGGGCAAGCGCCAGGGTGGCGGAGGCGAACTCCACCATCACCGTGTCCGCGGGCCGGCGCGCGGCCCGGCGCGCCAGGGCGAAGTCGGCGGCGGCGCCCTCCAGGTCGGCGAGGTCGAAGCGGGCGGAGCCGCGGTTGTAGAGCGCCGCGCAGGACCGCGGGTCCAGGCGCACGGCCTCGTCCAGGAAGGTCAGGGCCTCGGCGGCGCGGCCCTGCTGGGTGAGGGTGACGCCGAGCCGGGTCCACAGGCGCGCGTCGGCCGCATGGACCTGCAGGGCGCTCTTGAGGGCCTCGATGGCCTCCTCGAAGCGGCCGAGGTGGGCGAGGGCGCGGGCGGCGCCGTCGGCGGCCTCCGGGTCGGCGGGGCGCAGGGTCAAGGCCAGGGTCCAGAGCCGGGCCGCCTGCTCGGGCATGTCCATGCGCCCGGCCAGCCGCGCGACCGCCGCGAGCAGGTCCGGATCGTCGGGCCTGAGGGCCAGGGCCGCCTCGTAGGCCGCCAGGGCCGCGGGCAGGTCGCCGGCCTTCTCGAGCCGGGCGGCGGCGGCTGCGGCGGAGGGGGGCGGGGCGGTCATCGGCCCCGGCAGGATGGGCTGATTCCCGCGCCCGCTCAGGTGAGGCGGCGCTTCTCCAGCTTCCGCGCCAGGGTGCGCCGGTGCATGCCCAGGCGCCGGGCGGTCTCGGAGATGTTGAAGCCGGTCTCGGCCAGGGTCTCGTGGATGCGCTCCCACTCCAGGGTCTTGATCGAGGTGGGGCGGGCGGTGATGGGGGCCGAGGCGTCGCCGCCGGAGCCCTTGGCGAAGGCGGCCTCGATGTCGTCGCTGTTGGCCGGCTTGGCCAGGTAGTGGCAGGCGCCCAGCTTGATGGCCTCCACGGCCGTGGCGATGCTGGCGAAGCCGGTGAGGACCACGGTCAGGATCGAGGGATCGTGGGCGTGCAGGGCTTCCACGCAGGCCAGGCCGGATTCGCCGTTCAGCTTCAGGTCCACCACCGCATGGCGGGGCGTGGCCTCGGCCAGCAGGGCCTGCATCTGCGCCAGGCCGTCGGCCGTGCGCACCTCGTAGCCCCTGCGCTCGAAGGAGCGCTTGAGGGCGGCGGCGAACTTGGCGTCGTCGTCGACGATGATCAGGGTGCGGGGATCGGTCATGGAGCCGCCTCGATGGCCAGGGCGCTCAGGGGCAGCCGGACCGTGACCTCCGCCCCGCCCGACGGCCGGTTGCGAGCCTGGACGAGGCCGCCGAGCTTGCGCACCACGTTGACGACCAGGAACAGGCCCAGGCCCCCGCCGGCGCGGCCCTTGGTGGACTGGTAGGGCTTGCCGAACTCGGCGAGCATCGCCTCGGAGAAGCCGGGGCCCTCGTCCTCGACGGTGACCACCAGCTCGCCGTCCGCGGCCGCCGCGCGCATGCGCACCGCCGGCCCGCCCGCGTCGAAGGCGTTGTCCAGCAGGTTGTGCAGCGCCTGCTTGAGGGCGGAATCGGCCACGATCAGCCGGTCGTGGGCCAGCTGGTCGCCATAGGCGGCGCCGGCGGCGGCGCGGCGGTCGCGCCACTCCTCGAACAGCTCCGACAGGTAGGCCTTCAGGCTGGAGACCCCGGCGCGCTCGCCCCGCGGGTCGCCGGCGGAGACCAGCACGCCGGTGACGATGGACTTGCAGCGCGCCAGCTCGGCGCGCATGTCCTCGATGTCCTGGGCCAGCTCGGCGTCCTTCATCAGCCGCGGCATGCGCCGCCAGTCGCCGAGGATCACGTCCATGGTGGCCAGGGGCGTGCCCAGCTCGTGGGCCGCGCCGGAGGCCAGAAGGCCCATGCGCACGATGTGGTCCTCCTCGGCCGCCTGCTGGCGCAGGTCCGCCAGGCGCGCGTCGCGCAGGCGCAGGTTGGTGTTGATGCGGGTGATGAAGATCACCAGCAGGAAGGCGTTGAGCGCGAAGCCCACGGCCATGCCCACCAGATAGAGGGTGAACAGCCCCGGGCCCTGCGGCGGCGGCTCGAGCGGCCGGTGCGCCAGGGTCAGCAGCAGGAAGCAGGCGGCGGTGACCGCCACCATGGCCCAGGTCGCCCACACGTCCAGCAGCACCGCGCCCAGGATCACCTGCAGCAGGTAGAGCGAGGTGAAGGGGTTGGCCGGCCCGCCCGACAGGGCCAGCAGGGCCGTCAGCACCAGGGCGTCGAACACCAGCGACAGGAACAGCTCGGCGCTGGTCACCGGGGCGGGGCGCTCCAGCCTCAGGATGCTGAGGATGTTGCCGACCACCAGCACCGCCACGGCGGCGGCCATCAGGCCCAGGGGCAGGCGGATCCCCAGGCCCCACTCGACCATGACGATGGTGACCACCTGGCCGCCGATGGCCAGCCAGCGCAGCTGGATCAGCTGCATCAGGTTCTCGCGCGCGGCGGCCGCGGTGAGCGGGGCGTGGTCGCGCGCATGGTCGCGGATCGGGGCGACGATCTCCGGCAGCCGGCGCATCAGCCCCTCCGGCGCCGGACGTCGCGCAGCAGCAGAATCCCGCCGCCGGCCGAGAGCAGGGCGAGGGCGAACCAGGTCAGGGCGTAGGACAGATGGGCGTTGCGGAAGTGGATCACGGTCAGTCCGCCGAGCGGCCAGCCGCCTGGATTTGGGGTGGAGTCGGCGTCGATGAAATAGGGCGCGACATCGTGCAGCCCGTCGGCGCGCGCGATGGCCGCCACGTCGCGCGAATACCAGCGGCCCTCGGCCGGCCGGTTGGCGCGCAGGAAGCCGCCGTGCGGCTCGCTCAGCCGCAGCAGGCCGGTGACGGTGACGCGCCCCCGCGGCGGGGGCGGGGAGGCCATGCCCTGCGGGACGAAGCCGCGGTTGACCAGGACGGTGAAGCCCGCCGCGGTCCGGAGAGGGGCCATGACCCAGAAGCCCGGGCCGCGCTCGGTGACCGCCTGCACGCGGGTCTGGGGCCCTTCGAACAGGCCGGAGACCGAGACGCGCCGGTACTCGTCGCGGGCGACGGAGACGGAGGGCCAGGCGGCGGGGCCGGGCGGGGCCGAGGGCGGGGCGTGCACGCGCGCGTCGACGCGGGCGATCAGGTCGAGCTTCCAGACCCGCCGCTCCAGCTGCCAGACCCCGAGCGCGGTGAAGCCCGCGGCCAGCAGGACCACGAGCGCGCCGAAGGCGGCCAGGCCGCCCCGCCCGCGCCGGCCCGCGCCGGTCACGGCATCTCGCGCATCTGCTCGGCGGTCATGGGCGTCATGTTCAGGTCCAGGTGGTGCATGACCCACAGCGAGCCGGCCAGGACGATGGCCACCATCAGCACGGTGAACAGGAACGCCAGCAGCGTCCAGCCGCCTTCGGAGCGGCCGTTCATGTGCAGGAAGTAGACGAGGTGGACCACCACCTGGACGGCGGCCAGGACCATCACCGCCGCGGCGGTCGCCCCCGCCGGCAGGGCGTGGCCCATCACCAGCCAGAACGGGATGGCGGTGAGCAGGGCCGCCAGCAGGAAGCCGACCACGTAGTCGCGGCGCGAGCCGTGCCCGCGGGTGTGGCCGTGGAGGGTGTCGTGCGCGCCGACGCTCATGGCAGGACCCCGAGCAGGTAGACGAAGGAGAAGACGCCGATCCAGACGACGTCGAGGAAGTGCCAGAACAGCGACAGGCACATCAGCCGCCGCCGGGTGGTCTCGGTGAAGCCGCGCCGGGCGACCTGGGCGATCAGCACGCACAGCCAGACCAGGCCGAAGGTGACGTGCAGGCCGTGGGTCCCCACCAGGGTGAAGAAGCTGGAGAGGAAGGCGCTGCGTCCCGGGCCCGCGCCCTCGGCGATCAGGTGGGCGAACTCCGACAGCTCCAGGCCGATGAAGGCGGCGCCGAAGGCCCCGGTGACGGCCAGCCAGGCCAGGGTCGCGATCCTGCGGCCCTCGTTCATGGCCATCATCGCCATGCCGTAGGTGATGGAGGAGAACAGCAGCATGACCGTGTTCACCGCCACGGTCGGCAGCTCGAACACCTCCGCCCCGGTAGGCCCGCCGGCGTAGTTGCGGCCGAGCACGCCATAGGTGGCGAACAGGGAGGCGAAGATGAGCAGGTCGCTCATCAGGTAGATCCAGAACCCGAGCAGGGTCCCGTTCTCGGGGTGGTGGTCCGCCTCGGTCAGGTAGAAGGCCGGGCCGGACCGCTCCGCCGCAAGGCGGAGCTGGGCGGTTGCGCTTGCGGTGCTCATGCCGCTTCCCTCAGGAGCTCGGTGCGCTGGCCCTCGACCCCGGCGACCTCATGGGCCGGGATGTGGAAGTCGCGCGACTCGTTGAAGCTGTGGCCGATGGCGACCGCGACGATCGCGGCCAGGCCCGCCGCGGCCAGCCACCAGATGTGCCAGATCAGGGCGAAGCCGAGGACGGTGCTGAGCCCCGCCAGGACGATCCCGGCGCCCGTGTTCTTCGGCATGTGGATGGGGCGGAAGCCGGCGGTCGGACGCCGATGGCCGCGCGCTTTCATGTCCCACCAGGCGTCGTGCGCGTGCACCACCGGGGTGAAGGCGAAGTTGTAGGCCGGCGGCGGCGAGGCGGTGGACCACTCCAGGGTGCGCGCGTCCCACGGGTCGCCGGTCGTGTCGCGCAGCTCCTCGCGCCGGGCGAAGCTGACGGCCAGCTGCACCAGGAAGGCGACGATGCCCATCAGGATCACCACCGCGCCTGCGGCCGCGGCCAGGAACCAGACGCGCAGGGACGGGTCCTCGAAGTGGCTGAGGCGGCGGGTCACGCCCATCAGGCCCAGCACGTAGAGCGGCATGAAGGCCAGGTAGAAGCCGACCAGCCAGCACCAGAAGGAGACCTTCCCCCAGAAGGGGTCCAGCCGGAAGCCGAACGCCTTGGGGAACCAGTAGGCGATGCCGGCGAACATGCCGAACACCACCCCGCCGATGATCACGTTGTGGAAGTGCGCCACCAGGAACAGGCTGTTGTGCAGAACGAAGTCGGCGGGCGGCACGGCCAGCAGCACGCCGGTCATGCCGCCGATCACGAAGGTGACCATGAAGCCCACGGTCCACAGCATCGGCAGCTCGAAGCGCACCCGGCCGCGGTACATGGTGAACAGCCAGTTGAAGATCTTGGCCCCGGTCGGGATCGAGATGACCATGGTCGTGATCCCGAAGAACGAGTTCACGCTGGCGCCCGATCCCATGGTGAAGAAGTGGTGCAGCCACACCAGGTAGGAGGCCACCGTGATCACCACCGTGGCGTAGACCATGGAGGTGTAGCCGAACAGACGCTTGCGGCTGAAGGTGGAGACGACCTCGGAGTACACGCCGAAGGCCGGCAGGATCAGGATGTAGACCTCCGGGTGGCCCCAGATCCAGATCAGGTTCACGTACATCATCGGGTCGCCCCCGAGATCGTTCGTGAAGAAGTGCATGCCCAGGTACCGGTCCGCGGCGAGCAGGGCCAGGACGGCGGTCAGCACCGGGAAGGTGGCGACGATCAGCACGTTGGTGCACAGGGCCGTCCAGGTGAAGACCGGCATCTTCATCATGCTCATGCCCGGCGCGCGCATCTTCACGATGGTGGCGATCAGGTTCACCCCTGACAGCAGGGTGCCGACCCCCGCCACCTGCAGCGCCCATATGTAGTAGTCGACGCCGACGTCGGGACTGTAGGCGAGGTTGGACAGCGGCGGGTAGGCGAGCCAGCCGGTGCGGGCGAACTCGCCCACGAACAGCGAGACCATGACCAGGGCCGCGCCGCCGGCCGTCATCCAGAAGCTGAAGTTGTTCAGGAACGGGAAGGCCACGTCGCGGGCGCCGATCTGCAGCGGCACCACGAAGTTCATCAGCCCCGTGACCAGCGGCATGGCCACGAAGAAGATCATGATCGTGCCGTGAGCGGTGAAGATCTGGTCGTAGTGGTGCGGCGGCAGGTAGCCATGGGCGTCGCCGAAGGCCATGGCCTGCTGGGCCCGCATCATCAGGGCGTCGGCGAAGCCGCGCAGCAGCATCACCACGCCGAGCACGACGTACATGACGCCGATCTTCTTGTGGTCGACGCTGGTGAACCACTCGCGCCAGAGATGGCCCCACAGGCGGTAGCGCTGGATCAGGATCAGCAGGCCGAGGCCGCCCAGGGCGACCACGCCGAAGGTGGCCGCCAGGATCGGCTCGTGGAAGGGGATGGCGTCCCAGGTGAGGCGCCCGAACAGGAACTGGGTCAGGTCTGAAGACATCGGCCTAAAGGGAACTCAGGGCTCGTGGTCCATGCCGGCCATGGCGACGGCCATGGGCTCGGCGTGCGCGGCGTGCGCGGCGGGAGGCATCGGCTTGCCCATCATGGTGCAGGTCGACCCCGGCCGGACGCACCGGCCCAGGATGGCGTCGTAGAGCCCGGGATCGACGGAGGCGTAGCGGCGGACGGGCTCGTCCTGGCTGGGCCGGGCCAGGGCCAGGTAGTCCTGGCGCGACAGGGCCGCGGGCGTGGCGCGCACCGTGTCGGTCCAGCGCGTGAACTCGGCCGGGCTCAGGCCGTGGAACTTGAAGTGCATGCCCGAAAAGCCGGCGCCGGAGTAGTTGGCCGAGAAGCCGTCGTAGACGCCGGGCTTGTTGATGACGGCGTGCAGCTGGGTTTGCATGCCGGGCATGGCGTAGATCTGGCCGGCCAGGGCGGGGATGTAGAAGGAATTCATCACCGAGGAGGCGGTGATCTGGAAGTCGATCGGGGTGTCGACCGGCGCGGCCAGCTCGTTGACCGTGGCCAGGCCGAGGTCGGGGTAGATGAACAGCCACTTCCAGTCCATGGCGACCACCTGCACGCGCAGCGGCTTGACGCCGGCGGCCGGGCGGCCCGGCGCGATGCGGTCCAGCGGCCGGTAGGGGTCCAGCAGGTGGGTGGAGATCCAGGTGACCGAGCCCAGGATGATGATGATGGTCAGGGGCACGGCCCAGATCACCATCTCCAGCTTGGTGGAGTGGTGCCAGTCGGGCGAATAGGTCGCCGCGGTGTTCGAGGCCCGGTATTTCCAGGCGAAGAACAGCGTCAGCCCGATCACCGGCACGATGATCAGGAGCATCAGCCCGGTGGCGAGCAGGATCAGGTCGCGTTGTTGCACCGCAACATCGCCGGCGGGATTCATGACGACCATCTTGCAGCTGGCGAGCAACGCCAGCGGGGCGACGGCCAACAGTCGAGTTAGCGCTCTCAAGCTTTGACCTGCATCAAAGGATCGGACCGTGATGGTGCAGCGCGATATACCCACGGCCCCGCCCGCGACATTGGACGGTTTGTCCTAGGGCCGAGGATCGGCCATGCTGGCCGTGAGACCGCTTCGGAAGGCGGCGCGTTGAGGGTCGGAAACCCGGGAGTCCTGATGGCGCACGAACTGGCGCTGCCGTCCTCGTCACGGCTCGAGTCCGATGCGCGGCGGATCCACGCCGCGCCGGCGGCGGTCGCGCCCGGCGACATCGCCCTGGGCGTGGTGATCGGCCGCATGGCCGAGTTCTTCGACTTCTTCGTCTACGCCATCGCCTCGGTGCTGGTGTTCCCGCGGGTGTTCTTCCCGGCCCTGGCGCCGCTGGACGGGCTCTTGGCCTCGTTCGGCGTGTTCGCCCTGGCCTTCCTGGCCCGCCCCGTCGGGGCGGTGCTGTTCACCGAGATCGACCGGCGCCACGGACGGGGCGTGAAGCTGACCCTGGCGCTGTTCCTGCTCGGCGGCTCGACCGCGGCGATCAGCTTCCTGCCCGGCGCGGCGCAGCTCGGATGGACGGCGGCCCTGCTGCTGGGCGTGAGCCGGATCGTGCAGGGGCTGGCGCTCGGCGGCGCCTGGGACGGCCTGGCCTCGCTCCTGGCCGTGAACGCGCCGGAGGGACGGCGCGGCTGGTGGGCCATGGTCCCGCAGCTGGGCGCCCCGCTCGGCTTCCTGCTGGCCGGGGGGCTCCTGGCCCTGTTCAGCGCCGTGCTGACGCCGGCGGACTTCCTGGACTGGGGCTGGCGCTATCCGTTCTTCGTGGCCTTCGCCATCAACGTGGTGGCCCTGTTCGCGCGCCTCAGGCTGGTGGCCACCGAGCCTTTCGGGCGGCTGTTCGACCGCGGCCGGCTGCGGCCCATGCCCGTCGCGGAGGTCGCGCGCGCCGAGGGGCGCAACCTGGTGATCGGCGCCTTCGCGCCCCTGGCGACCTTTGCCCTGTTCCACCTGGTGACCATCTTCCCGCTGTCCTGGAGCGCGGCGGGCGCGCCCGGCGGCGGCGCCCGGGTGCTGCTGGCCGAACTGCTGGGCGCCGGCTTCGGCCTGGCGGGGGTGGTCGCCTCGGGCCGCATCGCCGACCGGATCGGGCGCCGGCGGCACCTGACCCTGTGCGCCATCCTGATCGGCGCCTTCGCCCTGCTGGCGCCGGGGCTGCTGGCGCACGGGCGCGCGGGCGAGCTCGCCTACATCGTGACCGGCTGGAGCGTGCTGGGCCTGTCGTTCGGCCAGGCCGCGGGCGTGGTCAGCGCGGACTTCTCGCGGCCCTACCGCTACACCGGCGCGGCCCTGACCAGCGAGCTGGCCTGGCTGGTCGGCGCGGGCTTCGCGCCCCTGGCGGCGCTGGGCCTGGCCAGCCGGCTGGGCCTGCCGGCGATCGGCCTCTACCTGATGTCGGGCGTGCTCTGCAGCCTCGTCGCCCTGTCGCTGAGCCGCCTGCAGACGGCCGACTGACCCCGCCCGCGCCCAGCGCGGCCGTCGGAACGGCGCTCGCGCGCGCCCGTTCAGCGGTGCGGCGGGCGCCGAGGCCCGCCGGACCATGCGGAAGGCGGCGGGATGCGCGCAGGCGCCCTGACGGCAGGCCTCTCGGGCGTCATCGCGGCGGCGGCGCTCCTCGGGGCGGCGCGCGCGCAGGCCCCGCAGCAGCCGGAACAGCGGCCGGACGCGCCCGCGGCCGAGACGCCGGGTCTGGCGGTGATCAACTGCAAGGTGGCCGAAGACCGCTCGCTCACCGACTGCCGGCTGCTGGAGGAAGCCCCGCCGGGCGCGGGCTTCGGCGAGGCGGCCCTGCGGATGTCGCACCTGATGCGGCTGTCGCCGGACAGCACCGCCGACGAGAGCGGCCGGGTCACCCTGCCGATCCTGTTCCGGCCCCCGCCGGACCGGGAGGCCGCGCCCGCGCCCCGGGACGAGCCGCCCGCGGGCCCGCCGCCGGCCCTTGACCTTCCCGGGGTCGCCGCCGCCTGAGCGGAGACCCGCCACGCACGGGGCGGCGGCGCTCCCGTAAGAATCGCCCGAGCCTGACGTCTACCTGACCAGGAGACGGCTTCGGCCGTCGGCGTGGAGGCCGCGGGCTTGGCCGAGGCGGATACCCAGGACGGGCGCTACGCCGCCGCCGCGGCCGAGTACGGGGCGGCGCTGGAGCGGCTGGCGCGCGCCTACGAGGCCGACCCCGACCAGAGGCGCGACCTGATGCAGGAGATCCACGTGGCGCTGTGGCGGAGCTTCGGGAGGTTCGACGGGCGCTGCTCGCTGCGCACCTGGACCTACCGGGTGGCGCACAACGTGGCCGCCTCCCACGCGGTGAGGCGCCGCCGGCTCAGGCTCGATCGCCTGGCCAGCCTGGAGGAGATCGCCGAGGCCGCCGGCGCCGACGACCCGGAGGCCACGACCGGCGAGCGCCAGGTGATGGGCCGGCTCATGGCGCTGATCGGCCAGCTGAAGCCGACCGACCGGCAGGTGATGCTGCTGTATCTGGAGGAGCTGGACGCCGCGTCCATCGCCGAGGTCACCGGCCTGTCGGCGGGCGCCGTGGCCGTGAAGGTGCACCGGCTCAAGTCCGTCCTCGCCCGCCGGTTCTACCAGGGAGGCGCGTCATGAGCGACGAGCGCGGCCCCGTCCCCGACCTCCGGGCGGTCTGGAAGAGCCAGCCGAGGGAGCTTGGGCCGGTGGCGCTGGAGAAGGTCCGCAAGGACGCGCGCCGCTCGCAGCGGCGGCTGTGGCGCGCCATGGCGATCGAGTTCGGGGCCTCCGCCGTGGTCGTCGCCATCAACCTCATGGTGCTGCTCAGGGACGGCGAGCCCTACCAGAAGGCCGTGGCCGTGCTGATGGACGCCTGGATCGTCTTCTATCTGTGGCGCTGGGTCCGCGCCTTCGGCCCGCGCCGCCTGCCCGACGACGCCGTCGCCTGCCTCGACTTCCACCGCAGCCAGCTGGAGCGGATGCGCGGCGAGCTCCTGCGCTCCTGGCGCTGGGCCGTGGCCCCCGTCGCCGGCATCGCCCTGATCATCCTGGTCTTCCGCCTGACCGGTCCGACGACGCCGGGACGGGCGCCCTGGTTCGACCATCTGATCATGGCGGTGAGCCTGGCCTTCGTCGCGGAGAGCCTGCTGCTCATGTGGCTGTGGATGCTGCACCGCGCGGACAAGCTGCAGGACCGCATCGACGAGCTCGACGCCCTCGGGAGGGAGCCGTGAGACGCCTCCCCGCCCTGCTGGCCGCCCTCGCCCTGCTCGCCGCCTCCCCGGCGCTGGCGGCGGCGGATCCGGCCGGCGACTGGACCGGGACCCTGCGCCTGCCCGGCCGCGACCTGGTCCTCGGTCTCGAGGTCCGCCGCGGTCCCGACGGCCGCTGGAGCGCCCGCTACGACGACATCAGCCAGAACTACCGCGGGTTCGCCATGCGGCCGTCCGGAGCGGGCGACCCGCCCCCGTTCGAACTGAAGTCGCCGTTCGGCCAGATGACCTACGCCTGGAATCCCGACCGGGGCCGCTGGGAGGGCGTCTGGCGGCAGAAGGGCGGCGTCTACCGGCTGACGCTGGCGCGCGGGACCATCCCGCCCGCCGCCATCTCCCCCCTCGACAGGCTCTCGCTGGGCGGGTTCGTCGTCCTGATGCTGCTGGAGGCGGCCGGCATCGCCCGGCTGCTGCAGTTGCGCCGCAGGCGGCGGCTGCGCGCGAGGACGCGGTGACGGGGATGGAGCCCTGGCTGCCCTGGAGCCTGGCGCTCGCGGGTCTGCTGCTCCTGGCCCCGGTGATGGCCTGGACGGCGCGGCGCTGGGGCGCGCGGGCCCGGGGCGGCCTCATGCTGGCCTCGATCCTGCTCGGCCTCGGCGAGGCCGTGGACCCGCCCTCCAAGCACATGATCGAGGCCAGGGAGGACCGCCCCGACCGCAAGGGCGGTCCCGGCGAGCCCCCGCTGTAGCAGACGCCGCCGCATGGCGTAGGCGGAACAAATCCTCCCCTCGCGCGTCAAGCGCGCGGCGGACGGGTTCGACGGTTCGACGGAGGACATCCATGAACCAATCCAGACGGCGCCTGGCGGCAGGCGCGGCGGCGATGGGCCTGGCGGCCCTGGCCACGGCCTGCGCCGTGGGCGCGCGGGGCCCGGGCCCGCAGGCGGCCAGCGGCGGCGCCAGCGCCTGCTTCTATTCGCGCAACGTCTCCAGCTGGTCGCCGGTGGACCGCTCGACCGTGAACCTGCGGGTCGGGGTCAGCGACTACTACCAGCTGAAGCTGCTCGGCGACTGCCCGAACGTCGACTGGACCCAGGCGATCGGCCTGGAGCACCGCGGCTCCGACTGGATCTGCAGCGGGCTGGACGCGACCCTGATCGCGCCGGGCCCGGCGGGTCCGCATCGCTGCGCCGTCAGCTCGATCCGCAAGCTGACCCCGGCCGAGGTCGCCGTCCTGCCGCCGAGGCAGAAGCCCTGAGGCGGAGCGGCCGCCTCAGCGTCTGACCGTCTGGGCCAGGCGCAGGAGCTTGGAGCTGATCGACAGGCCCGCGCGCGAGGCCTCGGCCACGTCCACCTGGAAGCGGACCCGGCCGCGCAGCAGCCGGAAGTGGATCATGCCCTGGGCCTGGCCGCCCCGCTCGTCGGTGATGGTCAGGACGGGCCTGCCGCGCACGGCCTCCAGCGCGGCCTGCGCCGGCTGGCCGGGCGATCCGGAGGCGAAGAGGATGTCGCAGCCGGAGGCCGCGTCCGCCGAGTCCAGCGTGCGGATCGACAGAGGGCGCGGCTCGCGGCCGAAGCCCACGCCGCGCCGCACGTCCTGGGCCACCGGGCCGTCGCCGAGCAGGCACAGCACCAGAGGCGGGCCGCCGCGCGCCGGACGCCCGGGCCAGTCCACGAACCCCGGCAGCCGCGCCAGGTAGGCCGCCTTCACCGCCGACTCCAGCGCCGGCTCCGCCCGCGCCGCGGCGGTCGCGCCGGCGAGCGCCAGGGCCGCGAGCACGACGGTCGGCAGACGGCGGCGATCGGGATGGGGCAGGGGGGCCTACGGTGATGGGCGAGGCGCACGCGGGCAGGGCCGTGCGGCGCGTCGACGGCTTCAGGGCTGTCTTCATCTAGGCTGCAATTCCGGCCAAGGCGAGGCCCAGATCGTCGCGCCCCCCAGTGCGCCGGCCCGATCGCATCTGGCGGACGCGCGGGCCGGACGGGGCAGTCCAGCCGGCCGCTGATCGTGGCGGGATCGAGGTGTTTGCGGGGCGTGATCTGGCGCGCAGCCGCTCCGCGCCGGCGCGCACAAAGCCTTGATCTCGGCCGTCGAGGGCGAATTCCCGGGCTAAACCTGCGTATTCCGCGCTCCGGCTCCAGGATTTCCTGGATCGGCGTGGGGAACCCGAATCGGAATTCCTGGTTAGTCCCCGCATGACCCCCGAAGAACTCCGCAAGGAGGCCAACGCGACCGAGTTCCTCGCCGGCGTGGTCAGCTACGGCCCGGACAAGGCCCGGCTGCGCGCGAAGGCCGACGAGCTCAGGTCCCGCGCCGAGGCCCTGGAGGACGCCGACCGCCGGCGCGAGCGGCCGGGCCGCGGGCGCGCCATCGCCGTGGCCTGGGGCCGCCGGCGCTTCCGCTAGGGGATTCTAGCCCAGCACCACGCCTTCGTCCGGACGCAGCTGCAGCCGACCGCCGACCGGGGCGGCGCCCGCCTCGCCGACGGTGCTGACCAGGGCCGTCTGGCCCTCGGCCTGGGCGAGCTCGATGGCGCGGGGCTCGCGGGTGAGGTTGAGGACGACGGTCAGGCGCTCCTCGCCCAGGCGCCGCTGGTAGGCCAGGACGCCGTTGTCGCAGGCCAGGGCCTTGTAGTCGCCGAGCCGCAGGGCCTCGCGCTCGCGGCGCAGGGCGATCAGGCGGCGGTGCAGGGACAGGATCGAGCGGGGGGCGCGCGACAGGGCCTCGACGTTGCGCGTCTCCCAGTCCGGGTTGAGCGGCAGCCACGGCGTCCCGGAGGTGAAGCCCGCGCCCGGCGAGGCGTCCCAGGGCATGGGCGTGCGCTCCGGGTCGCGGCCGAGCCCGAGCCCCGGCTCCTGCAGCTCCCAGGGGTCCTGCACCCGGTCGGCGGGGATGGGGACCTGCTCCAGGCCGAGCTCGTCGCCGTAGTAGATCGTCGGGGTGCCCCGCAGGGTCAGCAGCAGCATGGCGGCGACCTTGGCCTGGCCGGGCCCGACGCGGCTGGCGATCCTGTGGCGGTCGTGGTTGCCCAGCACCCAGTTGGGCCAGGCGCCCTCGGGCAGGGCGGCCTCGTAGTCGCGCACGATGCGGGCGATCTCCGCCGCGTTCCAGGCGGTCTGCAGGAGCTGGAAGTTGAACGGCAGGTGCGCGCCGGACAGGTCCTTGCCGTAGTAGGCCACCAGCCGCTCGACCGGCAGGTAGATCTCCCCGATCAGCACCCGCTCGGGATAGGCGTCCAGGACCTGGCGCATCTCGGCCACCACCTCATGCACCTCCGGCTGGTCGCAGGAATGGACCTGCAGGAAGCGCTCGATGGCGGCCTGGTCCGACTGGTAGCCCGGGTTGGGCGGGTTGTCGCGGAAGCGGGCGTCCTTGATCAGGTGCCAGAGCACGTCCACCCGGAAGCCGTCCACGCCCCGGTCCAGCCAGAAGCGCAGCACGTCGTACATGGCCCGGCGCACCTGCGGGTTGCGCCAGTTGAGGTCCGGCTGCTGCTTCAGGAAGGCATGGTAGTAGTACTGGCCCGTGGCCTGGTCCCACGCCCAGGCCCCGCCCCCGAAGTTCGACAGCCAGTTGTTGGGCGGGCCCCCGTCCGGGGCGGGATCGCGCCAGATGTACCAGTCGCGCCGGGGATCGTCCCGCGAGGACCGGCTCTGCACGAACCAGGGGTGCCGGTCGGAGGTGTGGTTCGGCACGAAGTCGAGGATCAGCTTCAGGCCGAGCCCGTGGGCTCGGGCCACCACCTCGTCGAAGTCCGCGAGCGTCCCGAACATCGGGTCGACGCCCGTGTAGTCGGCGATGTCGTAGCCGAAGTCGGCCATGGGCGAGACGAAGATCGGCGACAGCCAGACCGCGTCGACCCCGAGGTCCTTCAGATAGTCCAGGCGGCGGGCCACGCCCTGGAGGTCGCCGATCCCGTCGCCGTCCGTGTCCTGGAAGGAGCGCGGATAGACCTGATAGACGATGCCTTCCTTCCACCACTCCGCCATCCGGGGCCCCTCCGTCCTGGAGGGCGAAAGCTCGCCCTATGACCGGAACTCCGCAAGTGCGGCGCGGTTCAGGGCCGGCCCCGGCCCGCGCCGGAGGTCTGCGCCGTTGCGGAACCGCCGAGGCGGCCCGGCCGAGGCGGCGCGCGCCGCCTCGTAGAAGGGCGACGCCCGGCCCGTCACGGGAACTCCGCAGGCGGGCTGGTGTTCAACCTCGGCTCGACCTGGGCCTGGAGGCAGTGAGGGATGTCGGCCGCGGAGCAGCCGATCGCGAGCCCGCCGGCGGCGCCGGCGCAGGGGCCGGACTGGTGGAAGCGGGCGGTGTTCTACCAGATCGCGCCGCGTTCGTTCCAGGACACGGACGGCGACGGCGTGGGCGACCTGCGGGGGGTGATCCGCAGGCTCGACCACCTCAGCTGGCTCGGGGTGGACGCGGTTTGGCTGACGCCCGTGTTCCCGACGCCGAACCGGGACTTCGGCTACGACATCTGCGACCACGCCGGGGTGGACCCGCAGCTCGGGACCCTGGGCGACCTGGACGAGCTCGTCGGTGAGCTGCATGCGCGCGGGATGCGGCTGCTGCTGGACTTCGTGCCGAACCACACCTCCGACCAGCATCCCTGGTTCCGGCAGAGCCGATCCTCGCGCGAGGATCCCAGGCGGGACTGGTACGTCTGGATGGACCCCGGCCCGGACGGCCGCCCGCCGAACAACTGGCTCTCGCGCTTCGGCGGCAGCGCCTGGGAATGGGACGAGCGGACCGGGCAGTACTACTACCACGCCTTCCTCAAGGAGCAGCCGGACCTCAACTGGCGCAACCCCGAGGTGCGCGCGGCGATGGCGCAGGTGCTGCGCTTCTGGCTGAGGCGCGGGGTGGACGGCTTCCGGGTCGACGCCTCGGCGGTCCTGGCGGAGGACGAGCTGCTGCGCAACGACCCGCCCAATCCGGACGCGGACAGCGCGCCGCCGCCCGAACGGTTCAAGCGCGTCTTCTCGGACAACCGGCCCGAGACCCTGGGCTACATCGAGCAGATCCGCGCGGTGCTCGACGAGTTCGAGGGCCGGGTGCTGCTGGCGGAGGTGCAGACCGACGACGGGCAGCTGTCGCGGTTCTACGGCGAGCCGGGCCGGCCGCGCTTCCACCTGCCGCTGAACTACAAGCTGCTGGACATCCCCTGGAGCTCCGACAGCGCCGCCGCCGAGCTCGACCGCTACCTGCGCGAGCTGCCCGAGGGCGCCTGGCCCAACTGGGTCCTGGGCAGCCACGACAAGCCGCGCGCCGCCGCCCGCCTCGGCCCGCGGCGCGCCCCGCAGGCGGCGGTGCTGCTGTTCACCCTGCCCGGGACGCCGGTGTTCTACGCGGGCGACGAATACGGCATGCCGGACGTGGACGTCTCGGACCGGACGGTCGTCGACCCTTTCGAGCGGCGCCTCCCCGGCTGGGGCCTGAACCGCGACCCCCACCGCTCTCCCCTGCGCTGGGAGGACGGGCCGAAGGCGGGCTTCACCACCGGCGAGCCGTGGCTGCCGATGGGCCAGGTCCCGCAGGGCTGCAACGTCGCGGCCCAGAAGGCGGACCCCGGCTCGCTGATGCAGCTCTACCGGCGGCTGATCGCCCTCAAGCACGAGGCGCCCGCCCTGCAGGGCGCCGCCTACGAGCCCCTGCGGCCCCAGGATGGGGTGCTGCTGTTCCGGCGCGGGGAGGGGCGGGAGAGGCTGCTGACGGCGGCGAACTTCACCGAAGAGTCCCGCACCGTGCGGCTGGACGCGCCCGCCGTGGTCCGGGCCGGCACGCGCCTGGAGCGCGAGGGCGAGCGGGCCCGGGACGCGCTGGAGCTCGGGCCGTGCGAGGCCATGGTGCTGGCCTCCCCCGGGGCCTGAGGGGGCCAGCCGCGGCGCGCCTGTCCCGTCACCCCGCCGGCGGGGAAGGGGACACCAGCTCGACCGTGCGCGGGTCGAGGCGGCCCGAGTTGAAGCGGTCGAGCGCGGCCTGGAACGGGCCTCGAGGGGGCTCGCCCTCGGCCAGGCGGAACAGGGTCATGCTGGAGACGAACTTCAGGTCGTCGGGCGAGCCGAAGACGGCGTGCAGGCTCGCTCCTTCGGGGGCCGCGAGCACCGCCCGGGCGGCCTCGGCCAGGCGCCGGCCGAGCACGGGATGGGCCAGGTAGGCGCGGGCCTCCTCCAGGGAGGCGAGGCCGTAGAATCGGGCGGTGGGGGACCGGCCCAGGCCCTGCAGCTGCGGGAAGACGAACCACATCCAGTGGGACTGCTTGCGGCCGGCCCTCAGCTCCGCCAGGGCTTGGCCGAACACGCCGGCCTGGGCGTCCAGGAAGCGCTGCAGGCCGGCGGACGAGGCCATGGTCAGGCCGAGGGCGACGCCAGGCGGGACAGCGCCTCCCGCAGGGCGCGCAGCTCCACGGGCTTGGTGAGGCGGGGCCGCCCCCGCCACTCGGACGGCAGGGCCTCGGCGTCGTAGCCGGTCAGGAACAGGAAGGGCACGCCCCGGTCGGCCAGGGCCTCGGCCAGGGGATAGACGGCCTGGCCGTCGAGGTTCACGTCCAGGATGGCCGCCGTCACCGGCTCCCGGGCCAGGGCGTCGGCGGCGGCCTGCAGCCTTGCGCAGGGACCGGCGACGCGGGCGCCGAGGCGTTCCAGCTCCTCGGCGAGCTGGGCGGCGATGAGGTAGCGGTCCTCCACGATCAGGACCGTCTGGCCTGCGAGGGGTTCAGCGTTCATCGCTCCTCTCCTCCGGATCGGCCGGCGCGCGTGCGGCGGCCCCGCCGCTCAGGGGCAGCTCGATGGAAGCGCGCACGCCTCCTGGCGCGAACTCCAGGGACGTGCTGGCGCCCAGCTCGAACGGCAGCCCCTCCTCGATCAGCTCCCGTCCGAAGCCGTTGCGGGCGGGGTTCAGGGACAGCGCCCTGACGCCGCGCTCGCGCCACTCCAGGGACAGCCGCCGCCCCGCGCGGGTGTTCATCACCTTCCAGCGCACCGAAAGCCGGCCCTCCGGCTCGGACAGGGCGCCGTACTTGATGGCGTTGGTGGTGAGCTCGTGCAGGGCGAGCGCCAGCGCCTCGGCCGCCTCGCGGCGCAGGCGCACGGCCGGGCCCTCGAGGCTGTACTGCTCCTCGCGGGCGGCGACGGCCACCATCTCGTCGCGGAGCAGGTCCTCCAGCTCGACCGAGCCGGCGCCGCGGGTGAACACCGCCTGGGTGCGCGCCAGGGTGGCCAGCCGGCCGTCGAGCGCGGCCGCCAGCTCCTCGAGGCTGCCGGCGCTGCGGACGGTGCGGGCGACGATCGAGCGGACCACGCCCAGGATGTTGCGCACCCGGTGCTGCAGCTCGCCCAGGAGCAGGGTGAGGCGCGTCTCGGTCTGCTTGCGCTGGGTGACGTCCTGGGTGACGCCGAGCATGCGCCGGCCGCCCTCGCCGGGCTCGAGGCGGCCACACTCGGCGAGCCAGCGCACCGAGCCGTCGGGCGCCAGCACGCGCCACTCGACGTCGATCTCGCCGGTCTCGCGAGCCCGTTCCAGCGCCGCCTCGTAGATCTCGCGGTCGTCCGGATGGAAGCGCCGGTCGGCCAGCCGCGGCGGCGTCTCGCCGGGCGCCAGCCCCCACAGCTGGTAGACCACGGGCGACCACCAGGTCTCGCCGGTGTCGAGGTTCAGCTCCCAGACGCCGATGCCGGCCAGCTGCTGGGCGTCGACGAAGCGCCGCTCGGAGAGCTTCAGCGCGGCCTCCGCGCGCGCCGTCCCGGTGATCTCCAGGAAGGTGACGACGACGCCCGCGATGAAGTTGTCCACGCTGCGATAGGGCAGCACCCGCACCAGGAAGCGGCGGTCGTCCTCGGCGGCGGCCACCTCGCGCTCCACCTGCCCCAGGCTCTTGAGCACCTTGCGCGCGTCGTCCAGCAGCTGGGGATAGTCGACCCGCGGGGCGACGTGGGCGATGGGCCGGCCGACGTCGGCCTCGATGACATGGAAGACGTCCGAGGCGGCGGGCGTGAAGCTGCGCAGGCGCAGGTCGTTGCCCAGGAACACCGTGGCGATCTGGGTGCTCTCGAGCAGGTTCTTCAGGTCGGAGTTGGCGCGGGCGAGGTCGCCGATCCGGTGCGCCAGCTCGCCGTTGACGGTCTGCAGCTCCTCGTTGACCGCCTGCAGCTCCTCCTTGGAGGTCTCCAGCTCCTCGTTCGCCGACTGCAGCTCCTCGTTGATGGACTGGTATTCCTCGTTGGAGGACTTCAGCTCCTCGTTGGTGCTCTCCAGCTCCTCGATCGTGGTCTGCAGCCGCTCCCTGGTGACGCGCAGCTCCGCCTCCAGCCGCTGCACGTGCTCGTCGTGGGCGCCGGGCGCCGTCTCGACCGCCTGGGCCCCTTCGGCCGCCGGGCCGAGGTCCTGGAACAGCACGACCAGCGCCGCCGCCTCGCCCCCCGCCCGGATGGGCTCGACCGTGAGGTTGACCAGGCGCGCGCCCTCGTCGGCGCGGACGCGCAGGCCGCGCGCCTCCGTCCGCGCGCCCTGGGCCAGGGCCTTGTGCAGGAGGCTGCGCAGGTCGAGCCGCAGGTCCCTGTGCACCAGGTTCAGCAGGTTCAGGCTGGCAGCCCCGCTGGCGGGCTCCAGGAAGCGGCCCGTGCGGCCGGAGAAGTGCAGCACGTCGTAGTTCTCGTCGACCACGAGGTAGGCGGGGGCGTAGAGCTCGGCCACCTGCTCGACCCGGCGGCCGATGCGGCCGGTCAGGCCGGGGGCCGCCTGGGGACGCTGCGCCTGCTCGCCGGGCGGATCGGGCCGGTCCGCGCGCGGGCCCAGGGGGAAGTCGGGCAGCACCCGCGTGGGCGTGTCCAGGCGGCGGAAGATTCGGTTGCGGCGGTCGATCGCCGCGAACAGCTTCTGGTGGCGGGTGACGTTCTCGGCCGGGCCCAGGAACAGCCAGCCGCCCGGCTTCAGCGAGAAGTGGAAGATGGGGATCACCCGGTCCTGCAGCTCGGCGTTCAGGTAGATCAGGAGGTTGCGGCAGGAGATCAGGTCGATGCGCGAGAAGGGGGCGTCCTTGATCAGGTTGTGCGGCGAGAAGATGCACATCTCCCGCAGCTCCTTGACCACGCAGTAGGTCGCGCCCTCCTTGACGAACCAGCGGGCGAGGCGCTCTGGCGGGACGTGGCGGGCGATGGAGTCGGGGTAGCGGCCGGCGCGGGCGACGGCCAGGGCGCGGGCGTCGATGTCTGTGGCGAAGATCTGCACGTGCGGGGCCGCGTCCATGCGCGCCATCTGCTCGCGCAGCAGGATGGCTATGGAATAGGCCTCCTCGCCGGTGGCGCAGCCCAGCACCCAGACGCGGATCCGGTCGTCGGCGCCCTTGCCCTCGAACAGTCCGGGCACGACCTCGCGCTCCAGCACCTCGAACTCGGCCGGATCGCGGAAGAACTGGGTGACGCCGATCAGAAGGTCCTGGAACAGATGCTGAACCTCGCCCAGGTCCCCGCGCAGCCGCTCGATGTAGCCCTCGATGTCCCTGGCCTGGACCACCTGCATCCGGCGCTGGACGCGGCGCAGGAAGGTGGCGTGCTTGTAGCCGTGGAAGTCGTTGCCGGTGGCGTTGCGCAGGATGGCGGCGATGCGGGCCACGTGGCGCGGGGCCTCGTCCTTCAGCGTCTCGGCCAGGGCCCCGCCGTCCCCGGCCAGGCTGCGCAGGTAGGAGGCGATCTCGGACCCGATGCGTGGGGCCGGCAGGCGCATGTCGGCGATCCCGGCGGCGCTGACCGCCTGGCTCTCCGGCTCGAGCCCCTCGTCCGAGCCCTCGGCGATGGCGAAGCCGCCGCAGCGCTTGATGGTGGCGACAGCGGCGGCGCCTTCGGAGCCCAGGTCCGCCATGACCACGACGACGGCGTTCTCTTCGTAGGTCTCGGCCACCGAGACCAGCAGGCTGTCGACCCGGCCGTCGGAGGGCGAGGCCTCGCGCACGCGCAGGCGGCCCGCTTCGACCGTGACGAGGTCGGCCTCGCCTGCGACATAGACGTGGTCCGGCTCCAGCGGCGCGCCGTCGGCGGCGAGGGAGGCGGGCAGGGCGCCGGCGGCGGCGATGGCCTGGACCGCGCGCTCGGCCGGCAGGCCGTCCTGCCGGTGCAGCAGCACCACGAAGGCGGCGCCCGCGCCGGGCTGCATCGCCGCGAACAGGCCTGCGATCGCCGGCAGCTCCGCGGCGGCGCCGGCGACGGCCACGCAGGCCCGCGGCGCGGCCCAGGAGGCCGCGGTCTGGTCGGCGGTGGCGGGTTTCGTCTTCCTGGCCATTGGCTCCGCTGTTCCGACCCGAATCCTTACCGGTCCCCGCGCAGGCGGCGAAGCGGATTCCGTCCCGGCCGGAGCTAGCCGGCCGGTTCCGCCGACTCGTCCGGGCGCAGGGAGGCGAGGGCGGCGCGCCGAAGGGCGCCGGCGTAGCCGCGGTATTCCTCCGCGCGCCGCTCGTAGAGCTCGGCGACCGCACGCCGCCCGGTGGCGCGGGCGTCGCGGGCCATGCGGTCGACCAGCTCCACGCGCTCCTCCATGATCCGCATGGCGACGCGGACCGCCTCGTCCACCCGCTCCGAGCGGGCCGCCAGCGCCTCGGCGGTGACGGCGTGGCCGATCTGGCAGCGGGAGCGCAGCGGCTTCTCGCCCCTGACCTCCGACAGCACCCCTCCGCAGTCCGGGCAGGTCATGGCGCTGGCCGCGGCGACCCGGCGCAGCGCCTCAGAGCCGAGCCGTGCGCCCGCGGCCACCTCCACCTCCAGGAACAGGCCCTCCGGCGCAGGGCGGGGCGGGCCTGCCGCCTGCCGCGCAAGGTCGCACAGCAGCTCGGCCAGCTCGTCGGCGCGGACCACGTGGTCGGCCTGGACCGCCTCCAGGGCGGCGCGGGGCATCTCGTCCTCGGCCGCGTCGAGCGGATGCTGGACCACCACCGTCCCGCCCGCCTGCTTCACCGCGTACAGGCCCGAGGCGCCGTCGTTCAGCAGGCCGCTGAGGACGACGCCGACCGTGCGCGGCCCGAAGGAGAGGGCGGCGGAGCGGAACATCGGGTCGATCGCCGGCCGGGACAGGTTCTCGCGCGGGCCCGCGCCCAGCCGGATCACGGAGCCGAGCAGGAGCAGGTGGCGGTCGGGAGCCGCCACATAGATGCGGCCGGGCTCGACCGGCATGCCGTCGACCACGCGCAGCACCGGAAGCGCCGCCGCCTCCGCCAACACGTCCGGCAGCAGGGACGGCCGGCCCGACGGGAGGTGGGTGGTGACCAGGACCGAGCCCGGGAAGTCGCGGGGCAGGCCAGCGGCGAGCGCCTTCAGCGCGGCCGAGCCGCCGGCCGAGCCGCCGACCACCACGATGTCCCTGCACGCCACCTGAGCATCCTCCGCGCCCGGCAGGCGGAACAGGCGCGGCGCGCGCGCGGTTCCTCAGCCGCCGGCGCCGGGCTCGAGCATGTCGCGATGAGCCCGCATCAGGGCGATGGTCTCGACCATGGAGGCCAGGAGCTGCTCGGCCAGGGCGGTCGAGGCGCCACAGCGGCGCAGCCGGTCGATGATGCGGTGCTGGCGCGCGATCCTCGCCTCCGCCTCCGCGACGTGGCGGCGGGCCATCTCCAGCTCCCCGGCCGGCCGATGCTCCATGGCGCCGCCTTCCGCAGCCGCGTCAGGCGCATCCTATCACCCGCAGGGCGGCGCGGCGAACTTGAGACAGCGCAAGGCGGCCGCCGGGCCGGCGTGCGACAGGCGGCCGATGCCGCGGACGGACCCCATCGCCGAGCCTCCGGCCCCACTCAGCCTGACGGGGCTGCAGCGCATCCTAGACCGGCTGCAGGTCGGCGAGCAGATCGCCATCACCGACTACCGCCGCATGTTCGGGGAGAACGATCTGTCCCAGGCGCGGCTGGAGAATTTCGCGCAGGGCCACGGCTGCCGCATCGACGCGGGGCCTTCGAGCGTCACCTTCCGCAAGGTCCGGCGCACGGGC
>Ga0164243_10002706_pt1 | contig 29019 bp, 30 predicted proteins | sample OricompcompostOP_FD_108781 | JGI IMG/M metagenome (GOLD analysis project Ga0164243, IMG submission 108781) | Organic Plus compost microbial communities from Emeryville, California, USA - Original compost - Organic plus compost (OP) | ecosystem: Engineered > Solid waste > Mixed feedstock >... | reverse complement strand
CGATCACTTTAGCCATGTGCCTATCCTCATCCTTCTGCGGCAGACCGCCCGGACCCGACTATCCGGCGTCCAGAAATGCTGCACGCGTATAGCGCGCTGAAACGGTCCCCTATGGAGCATCCAAACGGTAAACGCCGCTTATATAAGGTGGCGTTTCCGGGGCGCAACCGGGACAAAGCTCTACGGCGCGGTCAATCTTCCCCAGCCTTGCACGCAATACCTCGCAATATTCCCGGTTGCGGCCGCTTCGCGCCTGATGCGCCGGGCCGCCTGCGCCCACCTCAATCGGCCTTGCCCTCCACCTCGTTGCCGGGTGCGGCCTGCAACTGACCATAGTTCTCGACGCCGATATTCTTGAGCAGATCGAGCTGCGTCTCGATGAAGTCGATATGGCCTTCCTCGTCCTTCAGCAGCTCCTCGAAGATGTCCATCGACACGTAGTCCTTGTGCTCCCTGCACAATTCGCGCGCCTTGGCGTAGAACTCGCGCGCCACGTATTCCGCCTTCAGATCGCATTCGAGCACCTCCTTGAGGCTCTCGCCGATCATCAGCGGGGCGATTTCCTGCATCTTGGGGAATCCGTCGAGGAAGATGATGCGGGTGATGATCTTGTCCGCGTGCTCCATCTCCTCGATCGATTCCTCGCGCTCCTTCTTGGCGATCTTGGTGAAGCCCCAGTCGTCAAGCCGGCGATAGTGCAGCCAGTACTGGTTGATCGCCCCGAGCTCGAGCTTTAGCGCCTCGTTGAGCGCGTCAATGACGAGCTTGTTCCCCTTCATGGCTTCCCCTCCGTCCCCTGGCGGAAATGTCTGATCTGGATAGCTGGATTGGTGCGGCGGGTTGACCGCGCATGCTTAGGTCGACGTCACCGATTTTGCCGTGGGAGGCCTCAAGCGCTCTTGCGCGCGCGCCGCTGAGGCTCGGCCGGGACGGGAAGCGGGCTGGCGGTCTTGCCCCGCAGGTAGGAGCGCCACGCGGAGAACTCCAGAAGCTTGCTGCGCGCCGTGGCGCACACCTGGGCGGAGATCGCGCCCCGCTTCTCGAGTTCCTCGACCTTGTTGTAGATCGTCTCGACGGCGAGCGGCGCGCAGCCGCAACAGTTCATACGCTTGGAAAGATGCCGATACACTACCCCCGGCGTTGGGATCGGCGCGTCAGGCACGCTCAGAACCTCGAGCAACGCTTCCTCGATGTCGCGGTCGGAGATAACTGTGCAGGAGCACACGATCATCGCCGGATCCCTCCAGCGATGATCGTGGTCGACGCTGCGAGCGCCGAGGCCTCCCCTGCTCCGAAACCGTAAAGCCTGATCGCGTCGACCATGCCGGACACCTGGCTGTGAGCCCCTTCACCCCAGGTATCAGCAACGGCCGTGCCAAGCGTCGTGCGGTGCAATATGTGTATGAATACGCTAGATAAATCGTGTTGTGACGTATTGTTCGGATTCCTACATCGTTGCTTTCGCGACCACGTAGCCACCCATGGCGCCACACAGCCGCGATCAACGGGAACGCGATCGATGGAGATGGACGCTAGGTCCCACCCGCAGCGGCAGCCCCAGAAGCTTGGGGGCGCTGGGGTCCAATCCTACTGCGCCGCCTTCGGCTCGGCGGCGTCTTTGTTTTCGGGGGCAGGCTTTTCGCCACCCTTGGCGACCACCACCATCGCGGGACGAAGCACGCGGTCCCCTAGCGTGTAGCCGGCCTGATACACCTGAACGATGGTTCCAGGGGCAACGTCGGGCTGCTCGACCTCGACCATCGCCTGATGCTGGTGCGGGTTGAACGGCTCGCCTGCCGGGTCGAGGCGCTTCACCCCGTTGCGCTCGAGCACGTTGAGAAACTCGCGCTCCGTCATCGAGACGCCGTCGACCAGCGCTTTCAGCGCTGGGTCTGCATCGGCGGCACCGGCCGGAACGGCAGCAGTGGCCCGCTGCAGGTTGTCGCCGACCGCGAGCACGTCGCGGGCGAACTTGGAGATGGCGTACTTCGCCGTTTCTTCTTTCTCGCGCTCGGTCCGCTTGCGCAGATTCTCCATCTCCGCATGCGCGCGCAGCAGCCGATCCGTCAGATCGGCGATGCGGCCTTCGAGCACGGCCACGGTCCCCGAGCCTTCGCCCTGGGGCGCACCATTGCCGGCAGGCGTTGGCTCTTGGTCAGGCGTCTTGTCTTGGTCAGCCATTGCGTCTCCGCGGGGGTGGCGGATCAAAAGGATTGCGAGCCGGATATCAGGCTTAGGGCGGGAAAATCAAGTCAACAGTCGGCTAACGAGCTTCGCCGTGTAGTCGACCATAGGAATAATACGCGCATAATTTATCCGCGTTGGACCGATGACCCCCAGCACGCCGACGATTTTGCGGTGCTCGTCATGGAACGGCGCGACGATGAGCGACGAGCCGGAAAGCGAGAACAGCTTGTTCTCCGAACCGATGAAAATACGCACGCCGTCGGCGCTTTCCGATAGCCCGAGGAGCTGCACGAGGTCACGCTGACGCTCGAGGTCGTCGAACAGCAGCCGGATGCGCTCCAGGTCCTCCTGGGCATTGACGTCTTTCAGTAGGTTGGCCTGTCCGCGCACGATGAGGCTCTTGCGGTCATCGAGCGAGCCTGACCACTCGGCGAGGCCCGCCTGGATGACGCGTCCCGTCAACTCGTCGAGCTCGGCGCGCGAGGATTGCAACTGCTGCTCTATGCGTGCCCGTGCCTCGCCGATCGTGAGGCTGCGGATATGAGTATTGAGGTAGTTGGTCGCCTCGACCAGCGCCGAGGGTGGGAGCCCCTGCGGCAGGTTGATGATGCGGTTCTCGATCGTCTGGTCCTCGCCGACGAGGACGACGAGCGCCTTCCCCGGCTCGAGCTGCACGAATTCGATGTGCTTCAGCCGCGTGACCTGCTTGTCGGCGAGCACCACCCCGGCGCAGTGCGACAGTCCGGAGATCATCTCCCCGGCCTCGCGCAGGACGTCATCGACGCTGGTGGCGTGCCGCGCCGCGATGTGCGTCTCGATCTGCCGCCGTTCCTTGCTGTTGAGATCGCCGATCTCCAGCAAGGCATCGACGAACAGGCGCAGTCCGAGCTGGGTCGGCAAGCGCCCGGCCGACGTGTGCGGCGCGACGATCAGCCCGAGTTGCTCCAGATCCGACATCACGTTGCGGATCGATGCCGGCGACAGCGTCATCGGCAACACGCGCGACAGATTCCGCGAGCCGACCGGCTCGCCGGTTTCGAGATAGGACTCGACAATCTGCCTAAGGATAGCGCGCGAGCGTTCGCTGAGCTTAGAGAGTTCGCTGACGCCTTCGGTCATCGCTAAGGATATCTTCGACCTTGCCTCAAGGTTCCAGAAGATTAGGGAGGCGGCATGGGCTTCGTCAAATGGTCGGCGGTTTTGGTTGAACCGCGCCTGCCGCTCCCGTAGGTTCGCCCAACTTTTTACCTAAGCAAACCTCAACAACAATGGGTTCGGCAGCCTCAATGCGCCCTTCCAAACGCCAAGCAGACGAACTGCGCCGCGTCTCCATCGAGCGTGCCGTGTCCAAGCACGCCGAGGGTTCGTGCCTTATCAAGTTTGGCGATACCCATGTGCTCTGCACGGCGAGCCTCGAGGAGCGGGTCCCTCCTTGGCTCAAGGGACAAGGCCGCGGCTGGGTGACGGCCGAGTACGGCATGCTGCCGCGGGCAACGAGCGAGCGCACGCGCCGCGAGGTGACCGTCGGTCACCCCTCCGGCCGCACGCAGGAGATACAACGTTTGATCGGCCGCGCGCTGCGCGCCATCGTCGATCTGAACAAACTAGGCGAGCGCCAGATCAGCATCGACTGCGACGTATTGCAGGCCGACGGCGGCACGCGCACCGCGGCCATCACCGGCTCGTGGGTCGCCCTGCACGACTGCATCCAGTGGATGAAGCTGCGCGACATGGTCGAGGACAGCGTGCTGCGCGATCAAGTCGCCGCGGTGAGCTGTGGCATCTACAAGGGAACGCCGGTGCTCGACCTCGACTACGCCGAGGATTCCGCCGCCGATGCCGATTCGAACTTCGTCATGACTGGCTCAGGGGGCATCGTCGAGGTGCAAGGCACTGCCGAGACGGTGGCCTTCAGCCAGGAGAGCTTCGATCGGCTCATGGCGCTGGCCAAAAAAGGTATCGGCGAGCTCGTTGCCCTGCAGAAGCTGACCGTCGCCTAGGAAGGACCAGAGAGGCCGGACATGCTCTTTGGTGGGTTCGCGCTGGCTGTCGCCGCCATGTTCACTGGGGCGGCGATCTACATAAACTTCGCCGAGCAACCCGCCCGGCTGCGGCTGGACGATCGCGCCTTGCTGCAGGAATGGAAGCCGAGCTACAAGGCCGGCTTCGCAATGCAGGGGACGCTGGCCCTGGTCGGCTCCATCCTCGGCTTCTTGGAGTGGTTGCTTTCTGGCGAGCTCTCCTGGCTGCTTGGTGCATTGCTGCTGCTCGCCAATTGGCCGTTCACGCTGTTTGCAATCATGCCGACCAACAACATTCTGATGGCGACGCCCATCGAAGCCGCCGGTCCTGATTCGCGCGCGCTCATCGAGCACTGGGGTCGGCTGCATGCCGTCCGCTCCGCGCTGGGCGCGGCAGCCATGGCGGTTTTCATTTGGACCACGGTATGACATCCCCATCGCCTCCAACGCGCGTACTGGAGACCGTGCTTTACGCACGCGACCTCAACGTCATCGAGGAGTTCTATCGTAGCGTGCTTGGGATCGAGCCCTTTGCCAAGGCAGAAGACCGGCAGGTCTTCTACCGCCTGGCGGATCAGATGTTGCTTTTCTTCAACCCGCTGGCGACGAGCCGTCCTCCCGCTGAGGACGCGGCGTTGCCCGTCCCGCCGCACGGGGCCGATGGCGAGGGCCACGTGTGCTTCCGCGCCACCAGCGAGGAAATCACCGCGTGGCGTCAGCACCTAGAGACGCACGGCATTGCCATCGAGGCCGATTTCGAATGGCCGGGTGGTGGACGCTCGATCTATTTCCGCGACCCGGCGGGCAACTGCCTCGAGTTCGCCGAGCCGCGCATCTGGGGCCTTAAATGACGCGCCGCCTGAAGCGAGGCGACCGTCTCGTCGTCGCCACCCACAATCCTGGCAAAGTGTGGGAGATCGGCAAGCTGATCGAGCCTTACGGGCTCGCGGCAGTGTCCGCCGGCGAGCTCGGCCTCAAGGAGCCGGCCGAGACCGAGACCACCTTCGAGGGCAACGCCAAGCTCAAGGCCGTCTTTGCCGCCGAGGGCTCCGGCCTGCCGGCGCTGGCCGACGACAGCGGTATCGAGATCGACGCGCTCGACGGGGCGCCGGGCGTGTATACCGCCGACTGGGCCGGGCCTAAGCGTGACTTCTCCATCGCCATGCAGAAGGTCCACGACGAATTGGTGCAGCGGCAGGCCTGGAATGGCGAGCCCCTGCGCGCCAACTTCATCTCCGTTCTCTGTCTTGCCTGGCCGGAAGGAGAGACACAGTTCTTCGAGGGCAAGGTTTACGGTCATATCGTTTGGCCGCCCCGTGGCGGCAACGGTTTCGGCTATGATCCGATCTTCATCGCTGACGGCCACACCGAGACCTTCGGTGAAATGGAGCCTGCCAACAAGTATGCGATCTCGCACCGAACCCGCGCCTTCGATCACTTCAAGCGCGCCGTCCTCGATGACGGTGCCTGAGGAGCCGGGCTTTGGCGTCTACGTCCACTGGCCGTTCTGCGCCCAGAAGTGCCCCTATTGCGACTTCAACAGCCACGTGCGCTTCGGCGGCATCGACGAGACGCGCTTCCGCGCCGCCTATCTTCGTGAGCTGGACCACACGGCGGAGCGCATCGGAACACGCACGGTGTCCAGCATTTTTTTCGGTGGCGGCACGCCCTCGCTGATGCAGCCCGACACCGTCGCCGCGATCCTCGATCGTATTGGCGCGCTGTGGAGCATTGCGCCCGATGCCGAGATCACGCTCGAGGCCAACCCGGGCAGCGTCGAGGCGGGACGGTTTCGCGGCTATCGCGCCGCTGGCATCAATCGCGCGTCGCTCGGCGTGCAGTCGCTGCGCGATGATGTTCTGAAGTCGCTTGGCCGCATACATACCGCCGTCGAGGCGAGAGCGGCCATAGGCATCGCACGCGCAACGTTCGAGCGCTTTTCGTTCGATCTCATCTACGCCCGGCCACGCCAGGCGCTGGCCGCCTGGCGCGAGGAGCTTCGCGAGGCGCTAAGTCTCGCCGGGCAGCACCTCTCTCTCTACCAGCTCACCGTAGAGCCCGAGACGCCGTTCGCGGCGTTGCATGCGGCTGGCAAGCTTGTCATCCCCGACGAGGATGCCGCGTTCGCGCTCTATGACATCACACAAGAGCTGACGGCCGCGGCCAGACTGCCGGCCTATGAGATCTCCAACCACGCAGCACCGGGTGAGGAAAGCCGCCACAACCTCCTCTATTGGCGCTACGGCGAATATGCCGGCATCGGCGCCGGGGCGCACGGACGCCTGCTGTTCGATGGGGTCCGCCACGCGACCAGCACCGAGCGCAACCCCGAGGCCTGGGCATCGCGCGTGGAAAGGCAAGGAAGCGGCATCGTCGAGGAGGCGCCCCTCTCGCGAAGCGAGGAGGCCGATGAGATGCTGCTCATGGGCTTGCGCTTGTCCGAGGGCGTCGATCTCGGGCGCCTGGAGCGCCGACACGGCATCACCGTGTCCCCCGCTGCCGTAGCAGATCTGACACAGCAGGGCGTCATCGAGGCTGTCGAAGGCGCACGCCGCATCCGCGCGACTTCGAGCGGCCGCTTCATCCTGAACGAGATCGTGCTACGTCTCGCGCTGAGCTTCTCTGCTGCCGCTCCGAACGTTGGGACGACAGCACTTCCTCCCGCCGCCGAGTAGCGAGACCCAATGCGAAACATCTACGACTGGATGATGCGCACCGCGTCCGACAAGCGCGCGCCATACGCTCTTGGAGCGGTCTCCTTCATCGAGAGCTCGTTCTTCCCTATCCCGCCGGACGTGATGCTCATTCCCATGGTGCTCAGCGACCGGCAGAAGGCGTGGTGGTATGCGACCATCGCCACTGTCACGTCGGTGCTCGGCGGCCTGCTCGGCTACGCCATCGGCTACTACGCCTACGAGGCGATCGGCCTGCCGATCCTGCAATTTTACGGCAAGGAGCACGCGCTCGATTCATTTATTCAATTTGTGCAGGAGTACGGCGTGCCGGCGATCATTATCAAAGGCGCAACGCCAATTCCCTTCAAGGTCGTGACCATTGCGGCCGGTGTCGCCAAGATGGATCTGCCAGCCTTCATCGGGGCAGCTATTGTCGCCCGCGCCATGCGTTTTTACCTGGTCGCGGGGCTGCTCTATTTCTTCGGCCAGCCCATCAAGGAGTTCATCGAGCGCCGTTTGACATTGGTCACCACCGTATTCGTCGTCGTCTTGGTGAGCGGGTTCGTCGCTGTTAAATACCTGTTCTAGTCAGCGTCTTTTGGAGTGCTTCGATGGCTTTGGCGGCGCATGATCCAGCCGGGCATTCGGCCTACCGCACGGGTGCCTTTGCGCTCCTGCTGGCCGCCGGAGCCATTCTGACGGCGCTGGGGTTCGAGCACCTCGGTGGCCTGCAGCCATGCGAGCTCTGCCTCGCGCAACGCTATGCTTACTACGCCGGCGTGCCGCTGATCTTCCTCGCACTGGTGGCCCTGAGCGCCGCGCAACCGCGCGCGTCGGCGGTACTTTTCGCGCTCGTTGCGCTCGCGTTCCTCGCCAACGCAGCGCTCGGCGTCTATCACGCCGGCGTCGAATGGCACTTCTGGCCCGGGCCGGAGGCCTGCACCGGCTCGCAGCAGCTGACAACCAACGCCGGCAATCTGCTCGATGCATTGAAGACGACGAATGTAACGCGTTGCGATCAGGCTGCGTGGCGTATGTTCGGTCTCTCGTTCGCCGGTTGGAACGTCATCGCTTCGCTCATCATCACGTTTTTGAGCTTGCGCGCGGCCAACGACGCAACGCGCGCGCACTGAAGGTTCGCGCGCGTTCGCGTCGCGGAGTTTTCCACAGAAATACGCGTTTTCCTCAGGCAGTTTGCGTTCAGCAACTGTCAAGCGAAATACCGTTGGTCCGTCACGGTCGCGCCATTTCGTGGTCAAAAAGTAACGGTCTATTCCTCTCGTTCGCGGAACACATGGTGAAGAGTTCACGTTCGAAGACACCGAAGAGTTCGCTGCGTTGAGTTCGTGTGTGAGTGGCGTCGCGTTTGTGAGTTGGTGTCGCTTCGGTTCGCTTCTTGGTATCGCGTTGCGTTTCGCGTCAGTCACTTCGGGAACCCCGCATCCCGCTTCACTAGCGTAAGTAGCGTTTCGTTCAGTTCGTCGCGTCTCGCGTAAGTCTCCCACCCCCGTCGTTCAGCTTGTAGGCGTTGCGTTTGTCGCGTCGCGTTGCGTCCGGTTGCGTAGATCAAAGTGCGTACAGCCAATCTCCCCAAGCGCGCTCCTCCCCCGAGCGCATTGCAAAGTAGAGGCGAGCCGCTCGGAGACATCAGTGTTGCGTATATCCGAGCGGTTGCAGCTCAAGTCTGTGAGTGCGTCAGTAGTGTTGGTGTTTTCGTTCCGCGCTGGCGGCCGGCTCCTGCAAGGGAGTCGCCGGCGCCAGGGTAAATCAGTGAGGTGTCCAGTGGTGTCCGAGTTGCACGCGTGGCGTTCGCTTTCTGAGGTCGTCGGCGAAGTTATCGCCGCTATCGGCGGTCCGTCTCCCGCGACGGACGTCCCCATAGCGGCGGCGTTGCCGAGGTAGCCGCCGCATATTCGTTTCGGAGGGGACCAGAGGGAGCCTTCCAACGAGCTGGCAAGCATATGGAGCGTCGGAGACGCAGGCCTCCATGAGGCATCGCATGACCTGGTTTTGCGTAGCGATGTCAGCGCGTTCTGTGTGCTTGCCAACCAGTTAGTCCGGCGCCCGGGCAATAAATGCGGCGCACAACGAGCCCGCGCCGGGGCCTTGTCAACGGCGCAAACGAGGAGGTGTCGAATGAGTTTCAACCACATCAACCCGCTGCAATGGCATCAGGCGATTGGCGTTGCTCGCGCTTCGTGCGCCCGCTTCTTCCGCGATGGCGGCACGCCGGCCGATGCGCTGCGCGCCTTTGGCCTCGCCGCTGACGAGCGCACGGCCAAGGATTGGAGCCGCGTCGTCGAGGCCATCGCCGAATCCCTGTGCGCGATGCCGATGAAGCGCGCCGCTTGAGAATTCCCGTCGTCCTTCCCCTGAACGACGAAGGCCTCGGCAACCGCATTGCCGAGGCCTTTTTTGTGACGCCCGGCGACTCCCCTGCGGGGAGCCGGCCGCCGGGCGTCATGGGCAAACCCTTCCAGCGCAGTCGCCGGTGCAAACAAAAATCAAGGCTCGAGCTCGGTATCCCAATAGAGGTAGTCGAGCCAGCTCTCGTGCAGGTAGTTCGGCGGGAACGACCGGCCATTGCGGTGCAATTCGAACACCGTCGGCCGATAAGGCGCCTGCATGGGGATCATCCCGGCCTGCTCGGGCATTGCGCCACCCTTCTCGAGATTGCAGGGCGCGCAGGCCGTAACCACGTTGTCCCACCTCGTCTGCCCGCCGCGTGAGCGCGGGATCAGATGGTCGAACGTCAGGTCATCCTTGCAGCCGCAGTATTGGCAGGTGAAGCGGTCGCGCAGGAACACATTGAAGCGCGTGAACGCTGGATAGAGCGCGGGCTTCACGTAGGTCTTGAGGGAGACGACGCTGGGCAGCCGCATCTCGAAGGAGGGGCTGCGAACGAAGCGATCGTATTCAGAGACGATGTTGACGCGATCCAGAAAGACGGCTTTCACCGACTCTTGCCAGCTCCAGAGCGACAGTGGGTAGTAGCTCAGGGGGCGGAAGTCGGCGTTTAGGACGAGTGCCGGAAAGTTATCCGGAATGGCCGCATGCGCATCCACGTTATGGGCGTCCTATACGTTCAAGTCCTGCGAATCGCTTTCTCCTCGTGGTTCGGCCGGGATACTAGCGGCGCATATCAACTCTGTGAAGCTCCAGCTCCTGCTCGCGCCACACGTGTGGCCCATTCTCCTAAAGCACCGCAAACTAGGCATTTTTTGGGATCAGCAGGGAGCGGTCCGCGATCTTGTAGTACGCCCACAGGAGGTGGGCGGCGACGCCACGCCAGGGGCGCCAGGCCTCGGCGATGTCGAACAGCTCATCGCGCGAGGGGCGCTCCCCGAGGCCGAGGGCCGCCCGTGCGGCGATTTGCAGGGCAAGATCGCCGGCCGCGAAGGCGTCCGCCCGGCCGAGGCAGAACAGCAGGTAGATGTCTGCGCTCCACGGTCCGATGCCCGGCAGCGCCGTCAGAGCCGCGTGCACATCCACCTCGGGAGCCGCGCTGAGAGCGTCGAGGTCGAGACCGCCGACGATCGCGGCGCTGAGCGCCCGCAGGGTTTTGACCTTGCCCGACGAAAGCCCTGCCTTGCGCAGCGCGTCGTCATCGAGCGCGAGAAACGCCTGTGGCGTCATCGGCTGCGCTGCGGTCTGCAGGCGTCCCCAGATCGCCTGCGCGCTCGATAGCGAAAGCTGCTGCCCGACGACGATGCGCGCCAGCCCGGCAAATCCCGGCCTGTAGTCGCGCGGAGGCGGATCGCCCGTCTGGTCGTGGATCCGGCGCATGTGTGGCGACTTGCGACGCAGCGCGCGAATGCCGGCGCGCATTCCATCGTCGTCGAGAAGGATAGGCGCGGCACTGGCGCGCTTCATGTGCATGGTTTACGCGAAACTCTTCTCCACCCGACATCCGCAACGTAAGCTCTCGTCCGCGCGTTCGCAAAGCGTGTCCGTTTGCGCATCTGTCGGAGTGCTCGGCGATGCAGTCTCTTTCACGATTGGTGGCTCTGTCTTCGGCCTGTCTGTCGGCCGTCCTCTTGTCGGCAAGCCAGTCAGCAACGGCCGCCGATTGGCGGCAGGACTGGGCAACGCTGCGCAACGAGCGCCACGGCTTCCTCATTGCCTATCCCGTGAACGTCTTCGAGCAGCGGGGCGAGCCGAGCACGGATGAAGGTCGTGTGCTCCATTCACGCGACGGCAAGGCGCAGCTTCTTGTCGGTGCCTTCGCCAACGCGGATGCAACGAGTCTCGAAGCCTATCGCGACTATCTCCTGCACGAAAACTATCCCGGCGCCCACATCGACTACGCGCCGATGCGCGGCAAGTGGTTCGTGCTATCGGGCACGCTCGGCGATCGCGAGTTCTATGAGCGCGTAAGTTTCACCTGTGGCGGACGCCTCATCAATAGCTGGGCGATGATCTATCCTAAGGCCGAGCGCAGCTTCTATAATCGCGTCGTCGAGGCCGTTGCTCGCAGCTATACGCCGGGCGCGGGCCGCTCTGGCGAATGCGACTGAGCGCAGCCCATCTTCATGACGATTTCTGTTTTTCGTTTCGCGCCCAGTCCCAACGGCCCGCTGCATCTCGGTCACGCCCTCTCTGCGCTCACCGGCTTCGATATGGCGCACCGTGCAGGCGGCCGGTTTCTTCTGCGTATCGAGGACATCGACGTCGCCCGCTGCCGCGAGGAGCACGTCGCCGACATCGTTGAGGATCTGTCCTGGCTAGGCATCACCTGGGAGGAGCCCGTGCTACGCCAGTCGCAGCACTTCGCCGTCTACGTGCAGGCGGCGGCATGGCTCGAGTCGCAGGGCCTGCTCTATCCGTGCTTTGCCTCGCGCAGCGAGATTGAGGCCGCGGCGCCGGGATCCGTCGATCCCGACGGTGCGCCGCTCTATCCAGGCCTCCACAAAGGCCTCGCGCGCGAGACCGTCGAGGCCCGCATGCAGAACGGCGAGCGCTTTGCATTGCGCCTCGATATGGAACGGGCGCTCGCTAAGGCGCGCGAGCATCTATCAGGTGCCCCGCTGACCTTCACCGAGCTTGATGAAACCGGTCGCGCCGAGGTCGTCGAGGCGCATCCAGAGCGCTGGGGCGACGCCGTCATCCTGCGCAAGGACGTGCCAGCGAGCTACCACCTCGCCGTCGTCGTCGATGACGCCCGCCAGGGCGTGACGCACGTGACGCGCGGCCGCGACCTCTTTGCCGCAACCGATTTGCATCGCCTTCTGCAGGTGCTGCTTGGGCTGCCCGAGCCTGTCTACCACCATCACCGGCTATTGACCGACGCCGAGGGACGCAAGCTGGCCAAGAGCGCCGGCGACACCGGGCTGGGCACGCTCCGAGCCGCCGGAGCGTCCACAGCCGATGTGCGCCGCATGCTCGGACTATCGTGACGCTGGAACAAAGCGATTTCACACCCAAGCGGAGCTGAGCAAAGATCAGCAATAGGCAGAGATAATTTGAGAATCCGATCATGGTTAGGCTTTCGCTAACGCTTGTCTGAAAGGATTACGCTTGGAGTGCAGTAACATCCGTCGCTAAAGAGCAACGCCATGCAACTGAAACTCACCAAGCGATTGTCTTTAAATGCGAATAAGACGACCATCGAGGTCGTGCGAATCATTGAGTCGCTGTCGCGCCCCGCGCGTGAGCTTTCTGTCCGCCTGGAAGCTCATGCAACCTCGATCAGGAACCAAGCAACGCTCCGCCTCTCCATGCTCCGACGTCTTGCTGCTTCCAAGAAGTTCGCCGTTCTCGGTCTTTCGACCGCATTTGCCCTGCACGAGGCCGTTGGTCGCGCGCCGCGCGAGGTCGTGGCTGCCGTCCAGCCTGCGCGCATCGGCATAGAGGATCATTGGCGCCGCGCGACAGGCATCATCAAGAACGCCCTGGCGGGTCTGCAGCGGGTCAAGAGCCTGCACGCTGCTGCCACGCGCCAGCTCGATGCGACCGACTATGCGCTGACCCAGCTTCTGCATGATCTGCGCCCCGTCATGGGTCTGCCGGCGGATGTTTCCGGCCTGCGCGCAGTCCTTGCCGAAGCGGAGCGCACGGCTCCCGAGCGCTATCGCAAGGCGTTGGCCGCCTGAGGCCGTTAGTTGGGGGCGCGGATCGATCCCGTCTGATCGGCGGCGGACAGTTTCGTCGCCTCGAAGCTCGACGGCGCTGGGTCGACGACCGACGAGCCGAACTTCTGCACCTCGAGCACGGCGAGGCCGCGCTCAGCCAGGCCATTGGGGTTGAAGCGGACGATGCCGTCGACTCCCGAGAAGCCGTTCGAGCGCGTCAGGTTTGCCGAAGTGAAGCGCGCTCCTGGGGGATTGGCGGCGAGCCTGATCGCGAAGCTGACGGCATCATAGGAGACCGACGCGATGCGCGGCGGTGCCGTGCCGAACGTCTTGGCGAAGCGCTCGGCAAATGAGCGCCAGGACATCGGGTCCGAGCTTGGGTACCAGCCGCCGACGAACGCCGTATCGCGGCCGACCGCCGGGAAGTCCCAGGCGCTCGTACCGAGCAGCTTGACCTTTGTCGTGTCGAGCCCCGAATAGGCTATGACCGGACCGATCTGCGGCAGCGACTCCTGCCCGCCCGGCAGGAACAGCGCGTCGATCGGCGCCATTTGCGCTTCGCCGTTCTTGATCGCCTCGACCACCCGCTTTGTCGGCGCCAGCATGCCGTTGGCCCCGAGCGGGTAGCGTTCGACGATGGCGACCGTGCCGCCGTTGCGCTCCACGGCCTTGCGGAACGCCGCCTCCGTGACGTCGCCGTAGGCATCACCGGGAATGAGCGCCGCAAACCGGCGTTTGCCATGCGCCGCAGCGTAGGAGACGATGCGATCCGCTTCCTGCTCGGCGAGGAAGTTGACGAGGTAGACGCCCTCGCCCGCCACCTGTGTATTGTTGGAGAAGGCAAGCACAGGCACCTTGGCCTCGCGTGCCACCGGTGTGACGCCCTCCACCGCCTGCGACAGAAGCGGCCCGATGATGATCTCGGCGCCCTCCTTGATCGCTGCGTCGGCAGCCGCGCGCGCCCGGGCCGGTGTGCCGCCGTCGTCCTTGGTGATCAGCTCGACGTTGGGATCGTTCACCTCGAACAGCGCCATCTCGGCGCCCTGTTTCAGGCTCTTGGCCACCGCTGCCGTCTCGCCCATGCCGCCCATCGGCAGCAGCAGGGCGATCTTCGCGGGAGCGCGGATCTCGCCTTGGCTCTGTCCGCGAGGCGGCACCAGCGATGCGCTCGGCGGCTCCGCCGGACCCATGCCCCCGGTGGAGCAGCCCGCCAGCAGCATCCCAAGCAGGACCAGCGTGCCGGCACCCCTGCGCCCGCCGACGATGGCCCGCTGCAAGCCCCTTCGCATCCGTCCGGGTTCCCCCTTTGGCATTGCCCGGTCCGTTTCCGGCCGCCACAGTGGCTGCGGTCGCCGAAACGGTGTAACGACTTCTATCTCCCTGGTTAGACGTTCGAATCGTCGGCGGAAAGTGCCTCTCAGCCACTATCATGAACATTCAGCGTCGCAGTTGCGAAAGTGATGTCGATGCACGCAGCCGGAGGAGCCGCAGATCCGATCGTCGACCGCGTTGCGGCCGAGATGCGCCGGCACCTCGATTCCGCGCTCGCGCCAGGCCTCTACGTCGTCGCAACTCCCATAGGCAACCTGGGCGATATCACGCTGCGCGCCGTTTCCGTGCTCGCGCGCGCTGACGTGGTTCTCTGCGAGGACACCCGCCACAGCCGCACGCTCCTGGCCCACTTCGGCATCGGCACATCAACGCGCCCCTACCACGAGCACAACGCGGCGAAGGAGCGCCCGCGCGTGCTGGCCGACCTGGCTGCTGGGCGTCGCATAGCCCTCATCTCGGACGCGGGAACCCCACTCATCTCCGACCCCGGCTGGAAGCTCGTCCGCGAGGCCCTCGACGCCGGGCACCACGTCGAAGCACTTCCGGGCGCGTCGGCGACCCTCACCGCGCTCGCCGTTGGCGGGCTGCCCACCGACGCCTTCCTGTTTGCCGGCTTTCTTCCCCCCAAATCGGCCGCGCGCCGATCCCGCATCGGCGAGCTCGCCCGGGTGCCGGCGACACTGGTCTTTTTCGAGGCCCCTTCGCGTGTCGCGGAGGCTCTCGTCGATCTTGCCGCCGTGCTTGGGTCCCGCCCCGCGGCGCTGGCCCGCGAGCTTACGAAGCTGCACGAAGAGGTGCGCCGCGCCCCGCTCGACCGTCTCGCCACTGCAATCGGTGGCGAGACGATCAAGGGTGAGGCGGTCATCCTTGTCGGGCCACCCCGGCCGGCCGACGTGAGCGATGAGGACATTGTTGCGCGCCTCTCTGAGGCGCTCGGCGAGATGAGCCTGCGCGATGCCGCGAAAGCCGTCGCGGACACCTTGGGCGTGCCCAAAAGCCGTGTCTATGACCTCGGGCTCCGCTTGCGCAAAGGCGGACAATGATGCCGCCCCGCCGCGGCTCTGCACGGCTCGATGAGCGCCGCGCGCGTTTGCGTCGGGGGCGCTTCGCCGAGCTGACGGCTGCAGCGGCTCTGATGCTCAAGGGCTATCGCATCCTTGGCCGCAACGTGAAGACGCGGGCCGGCGAGATCGACATCATCGCCGTGCGCGGCAAGCGCCTCGCCTTCGTCGAGGTGAAGCGGCGACTGACCCGCGACGCCGCCGAGGCCGCGGTCAGCGACCGCCAGGCGGCGCGCATCCGCAACGCTGCCGACTACTGGCTCGCCTACCGTCCGCGCTACCATACCCACGAGCAGGGCTACGACCTCGTGCTGCTGCTTCCCCGCCGCTGGCCCCGCCACATCGAGAACGGGCTTTAGATACGCATTGACAGTCCGGCCGAGAGGCAGTCTACGCTCGCCATCCCACAGCCGAGCCGCCAGCCCATGCCTCTCCGCGTTGCCTGCCAGATGGACCCGATCGAGCGGATAGACATCCGCGGCGATTCCACCTTCGCCATCCTGCTGGAGGCGCAGAAGCGTGGACATGATCTATTCTACTACACTCCGCCCAACCTCTCCCTGCACGGCGACAAGCTGCTCGCACGCGGTCACACGCTGAAGGTCGAGGACAAGGTCGGCAGCCACTACAAGCTGACGCGGCCGCGCGTCGAGAACCTGTCGAAGCGCGACATCGTCCTGCTGCGCCAGGACCCGCCGTTCGACATGGCCTACATCACGACGACGCATCTCTTGGAGCGCATTCATCCCAAGACGCTGGTGGTCAACGATCCCGCCAGCGTGCGCAACGCGCCGGAGAAAATCTTCGTCCTCGACTTCCTCGATCTGATGCCGCCGACCATCGTCACCCGCTCGCTCGACGATGTGCAGGCTTTCCGCAAGGAAATGGGCGACATCATCGTCAAGCCGCTGTACGGAAACGGCGGCTCGGCCGTCTTCCGCATCACCAAGGACGACAGCAACACGGGCTCGCTTGTCGAGCTGTTTCAGACCGTATTCCGCGAGCCGTTCATGGTGCAGCAGTTCCGCCCCGAGGTGAAGCACGGAGACAAGCGCATCATCCTCGTCGATGGCGAGTTCGCCGGCGCCATCAACCGCGTGCCGCAGGCCGGTGAGACGCGCTCCAACATGCACGTCGGCGGCACGCCGCGCCCGACCAAGCTGAGCAAGCGCGACGAGGAGATCTGTGCCCGCCTCGGCCCCGAGCTCAAGAAGCGCGGGCTTCTCTTCACCGGCATCGACGTGATCGGACCATATCTCACCGAGATCAACGTCACCTCGCCCACCGGCATCCGTCAGGTAAAGGAGTTCGGTGGAGCTGACATCGCTGCCCTCATCTGGGATGCAATCGAGGAGAAGCTTTCCTAGATATCTCGACGGAAGAAAATTGTTTCGCGCGCCGGTATGCCCGCGGAGCGACCGGCTGCGCATGCCATGCGGAGGTAGGTCGTGATCAAGCTCAGAGAGAGGATTGCAGCGGCGCGCCGACACTGGGAGCCGCTCGGCTTCTACCAGCAATTTGAAGCGACGGTCGTCTTCGTGCTGACCGCGCTGATGGCGGTCGTGATCCTGCTGGCATTGTGGAACCTGACGTTGAAAGTGGTCACCGAGGTCGCGTCCGCAACCGGGCTCGACCTCACCGACTATGCGGCGTTCCAGGCGCTCTTCGGCGCGTTCTTCGTCGTCATCATAGCGCTCGAGTTCAAGAAGTCGCTCCTGGTGGCCGGCCAGCGGGCTGACAGCATCGTCCAGGTCCGCACCGTGGTGCTCATCGCCATGCTGGCCGCGTTGCGCAAGCTGATCATCCTGGAGCCGGGAAAGGCAGACGCCGTCTACCTTTTCGGTCTGGCCTCGGTCATCCTCGCGCTCGGCGGGGTGTTCTGGTTGGTGCGAGACCAGGACGAGCGGCAAAGACGCCGGCGCGGGGAGGAGAGCGCCGCGTGAACCGCTCGCTCAGTCCAGCGGTTGCCGGCGCTTTTTCTTCTTGGCATGAGCCTTCTTCGGTGTCGCCACCGGCGCCGGCTGGGCGGCAACCTTCTTCACGTTCGATTTCACGTCGGGCTTGCCGGGTGCCTTCCCGGCACCCGCGCTCGCCGTCTCTTGCGGGGGTGGCGGCGGAGGTGGAGGCGGCGCTGCGCAGGCACGGAAGCGCTCCAGCATCCCGGCATCCGGCTCGAAGCCTGCGCCGACAACCTCGCTCGGATAGTTTTCGACGCGCGCGATCGGGAAGGACGTCTTCCAGTCGTGGGTGCGAAATCCGTTGTCCAGCAGCGCCGCGGCGCGCGCCGTGCGCGCGTTGTTGCTGCCCTCGCCGAGCAGGATGGCAATCAGCTTGCGGCCGTTGCGGGTCGCGCTGGCGGCGAGGTTGTAGCCGGAGGCGCAGGTATAGCCCGTCTTGATACCGTCGCCGCCCGGGAACGCCGTCAGCAGCGAGTTGTGCGTGCCGATGTTGATCTTTCCGATCTGCGTCTGCGTCATCGCGTAGAGCGGCGCCTCCTCGGGGAAGTCGCGCAGCAGCGCCTGCGCCAATAGTCCCATGTCGCGCGCCGTCGTCACCTGCTGCTCGGCAGGCAATCCGTGCGGGTTGATGAAGTGTGTATGCGCCATGCCGAGGCGCGCGGCGGTCTGGTTCATCTCTTTGACGAACGAGGCCTGGTCGCCGCCCAGCGTCTCTGCGATGGCGACCGCGATGTCGTTCGCCGAGCGCATGATCAGCGCCCGCAGCGCTTCGCCAAGCGTGATGTCCTTGCCAACCTTGAGGCCAAGGCGCGTCGGCGGCTGCTTGAAGGCCTCCGGCGAGATGAAGATCTTCGTCTCTTTCGTCGCTCGCCTTTCGCGAATGGCAGTGAACGCCAGATACGCCGTCATCATCTTGGTGAGCGAGGCTGGGTACCACGGCGCATCGAGATCCTCGGCGTAGAGGACGTGCCCTTCGTCGAGGTCGAACACCAGCGCCGAGCCGGCCATGGCTGGGCGGACGCAGGTCGCCCATGCCGCCAGCGCCATCAGCGCGATGCCCGAACCCTTTCTCAAGGTGTCCCTGTCTCCGCTCACAACTGCGATTCCCTCAGAACGCAAGTATGCGCAGCAAAAGGGAAATTGTCAGCCCGCCAATCGACGGTACGAAACGACCGCCCTCGGCGTCCCTTCAGAACTGCCAGAAGCCGCTTAAGGCCCCATTTTCTTGCCAGCATGCATTCTTCGCGTTGGTCCTCCAGAGGAGTGGTCCATGCATGCCCTCAGTCGATTTGCGGCCTTCGTTGCCCTCGCCGCCACACTTTCTCCGCTGTCCGTCAACGCGCAAGGCCTCGATATTGCCCAAGCCGATGTCGTTGACCTGACGCACAGCATCGACCGAGACACGATCTTCTGGCCGACAGAGCGCCGGACCTTTGAGCTCACCGAAGAGCATAAGGGGCTCACCGAGCGCGGCTTCTTCTATGCCGCCAATCGCTTCTGCCTCCCCGAGCACGGCGGCACACATATCGATGCGCCATACCACTTTGCCAGGGACGGGCTTGCCGTCGGTGTGTTGCCGGTCGAACGTTTGGTGGGTCCGGCGGCGGTGATCGACGTGTCGGCCAAGGCTGCAGCCGAAGTCGACTACACGCTCAGCGTCGACGACGTGACAGCCTGGGAGGCAAAGCACGGCAAGCTCTCACCCGGCACTATCGTGCTGCTGCGCACCGGCTGGAGCGCACGCTGGCCCGACAAGCGCGCTTACCTCGGCGACGACACACCTGGCGACGCAACCAGGCTGCATTTTCCCTCTTATGGCATCGAGGCCGTGCGCCTCTTGATCGAGCGCGGCGTCTCGGTGATCGGCGTCGACACGGCGAGCATCGACAACGGGCCTTCAAAAGACTTCCTCGTGCACCGCGCCGCGGGTGCGGCCAATGTCGTTGGCGTCGAGAACCTCAGCAACCTCGACAAGCTTCCGGCCACGGGGGCCTGGTTCGTTGGGCTGCCGATGAAGATCGCACACGGCAGCGGCGCGCCGGCGCGCGTCATCGCTTTCGTGCCGCGCTGAACATCCATTCAGGTCCGGGGAATTTTCAAGGCAGGCGACGGACGCTCTGTCGCCGCCGCGTTGTTCTGATTGTTCGCGCAGAGTGACGAACGCAACGCACCTGAAGCGAGAGATAGAAAGTCGAGGAGATGATGATGAAGTACTTTGCCTTGATGGCTTTGCTGGCGGCCCCAATCGCCCTTGCCGCGACTCCGACGCCTGCCGACGCAGCGCCCGGCTATCGCTGCCACTTGGTCAAGAAGTCCGTATTCAAGTTTGGCAAGAAGCGCACGAAGTGGGTCAAGGTTTGCCGCCCCGCGCATCGCCATCACCGCCACCACTAAGCACGTCCAACTCTCCGCCCGCTCGCGCCGCCTCCCTCGCGGCTCGGGCGGGCGGTGTCGTTTTGGAGAAGCTGCAGCGTAGCAGTGCTCAGCGCGGCCGCAGCACAAACGCCGCGCCTGTCAGCGCCGTCAGGCCCCTTTGCTGGAAGCGCGGATTTCCTTCCAGCACGTCCTTGGAGACAAGTTCGACGATCTCGTAGCGGTCGTCGTAGAGGTCGCTCACCGTCTGCCTCGGCGTCGCGAACGGCGGTCCCGACATCTGCCGCTGATCGTAGTCGAGCGTGATCAGCATGACCGGCGCGCCGGCGGGCAACAGCGACTTCATCTTCTCCGCGTAGCGCGGTTGCATGTCGGCTGGCATAGCAATGAGCGCTGCCCGGTCGTATGCAGCGCCGACGTTGGCGACCGCTGACGGCGGCAGCGCGAAGAAATCACCGCACCAGATCTCGTACTGGCCCGAGGACTTGATGATGAAGTCTCCCTCGGCGCGCACGTCCGGAACGACGCCGCGCTCGGAGAAGAAGTCGTCGACAGCGCGCTCGCTCAGCTCCGAGCCGATAACGGGGTGCCCATGCTGCGCTAGCCAAACCATGTCGAGGCTCTTGCCACACAGGGGCACGAATACCGGGGTTCCAGAGCGTACATCGAGCCGAGACCAATACTTGTCCAGCGCCGGTTCGAAATCGGACTGATGGAAGCCGATCTCTTGGTTCTTCCACCGGTCGAGCCAGAAGTTGTGGTCCATGTGTCGGTCGGCCTCGTTTAGCTGCGGTAGTCGGCGTTGATGTCGATGTAGCCGTGGGTGAGATCGCAGGTCCAGATCGTCGCCCGCCCCGGACCTATCCCGAGGTCTACGCCGACCGTGATTTCCGGCCGCTTCATATAGGCGGCAACCTCGTCTTCGCTATAGCTTGGAGCCCGCTCGCCCTCGTGCGCGACGAGGATGCCGCCGAAGCGGATCGACAGCTTGTCGCGGTCTGCGGCCTCGCCAGACTTGCCGACCGCCATCACGATGCGTCCCCAGTTCGCGTCTTCGCCGGCGATCGCGGTCTTGACCAGCGGCGAGTTGCCGATCGAGAGGCCGATACGCCGCGCCGCGCGGTCGTCCTCGGCGCCTTGCACCTCGATGGTAACGAACTTGGTGATGCCCTCGCCGTCCTTGGCGACCAGAATCGCCAATTCCTCAAGCAGGCTATGCAACGTGGCGGCGAAGTCCGCGATGCGTGGGTCGGTCGCATCGGCGATGCGCGGGCAGCCGCGTTTTTCTGCCTCGCCGGTGGCGAACACGAGCAGCGTGTCGCTGGTTGATGTATCGCCGTCGATGGTGACGCAGTTGAAGGTGCGATCTGCGCTATCGGCGACGAGCGGCTGCAGCGCAGCCGCCTCGATTGGTGCATCGGTGAAGACGAAGCACAGCATCGTCGCCATGTCGGGCTGGATCATGCCCGCGCCCTTGCAGAAGCCGTTGATCACGACCTCATGCCCGCTGATCTTGGCGGTACGCGTGGCGAGCTTGGGAAACGTGTCGGTCGTCATGATCGCGCGCGCGGCGCTGTGCCAGGCGTCGGCCTTCGTCTCGTCGGCGAGCCGGCCGAGGAGGTGCACGAACTTGCCGGCCTCCAGCGGCTCCCCGATGACGCCGGTCGAGGCAATGAACACTTCGCTTGGTGTGCACCCGACGGCATCCGCCGCCGCATCGGCGGTGACGATGACCGCCTCGAGCCCCTTCTTGCCGGTGAAAGCGTTGGCGTTGCCCGAGTTGACGACAAGCGCGCCCCCCCGGCCCTCACGCAGCCCGAGCGCGCACCAGTCGACCGGCGCTGAGCGCGTCTTGGAGCGCGTCACCACGCCCGCCACCTGCGTGCCGGGCGTGAGCACGCCGAGCAGGAGGTCGGTCCGGCCCTTGTACCGAATACCCGCCTCGGCAGTAGCGAAGCGCACGCCGGGTACTTCTGGAACGTTCGGCAGCGAGGCAGGTGCGAAGGGGGAAATCGGGGCGGGCTTGCCCATCTTTGGCTCCGGGCGTTCGAGTTTCGCCCCAGGAACCAGATCGGGCCGCTCCGATCAAGCGGCCCGCTGCGTGTCGGACGATTTGTTCCTAGACCTTGGACCGCGATGAATCAGCCTCTCTCCCGCCGGGAGAGAGGCTGACGCGAAATGCGAAAGCATGAGCGTGGGTGACGCGCAAACCTCAGGGCTTGGAAGCCGGGGCTGCGCCACCTTGCTCAGTAGCCTTCTTGGCGGCTTCGAGGGCCTCGGCCTGCTTCTTCTGCTGCTCTTCGATCTGCTTCTTGATCCCCTCGTCGACATACTCGACCTTGGCCTTGCCGCGCAGCTCGGCGGACTTCTCCTGTGCCTTGCGCACAGCGAGAGAGTTCATGATCGTGTCCTTGACCTGCTCGAAGCTCGGCGGCTGCTTCTGGCGGCGATCCTCAAGCTTGATGATGTGCCAGCCGAACTGCGTCTTGACCGGCTCCGACACCTCGCCCTTCTGCAGTTTTACGACCGCGGCCTCGAACTCGGGCACCATTTGCCCCATGCCGAAGTAGCCGAGGAAGCCACCGTCCTTCTTCGATCCCGTATCTGTCGAGTTCTCGGTCGCAACTTTGGCAAAATCCTCGCCGCCGGCGATCTTGGCGCGTAGCTCCTTTGCCTTCTCCTCGCTGTCGACGAGGATGTGCCGGGCGGAGAACTCGTTCTCCGGCTTCATCTCGGCGATGCGGGCGTTGTAGATCTTCTTCGCCTCGTCCTCGGTGACGCTGGCTTTGAGGTTCTTCTCGAAATACTGCTCGCGCAGGGCCCGCTCGCGCAGGTAGGCGACGTATTTCTTGAATTCCGGCGTGTCGCCCAGCTTGGCCGCTTCGGCGGCGTTGGCGAATAGCTGGTTGTCGATCAGGTACTCGGCGAGCGCCCGGCGCTTCACGTCGCCCGGCAGTTGCGCAAGCTCGCCACCGACCTCGCCCTCGGCGAGCTTCAGGTCTGCTTCCGTGATCGGCTTGCCGTCGACGGTGACGACGACCTTGTCGCCCGCTGCATCCTGAGCCACGGCACTGATTCCGGGGACCACCGGCAGGGCAGTGGCGGCGAGGACGGCGATGACCGCAAGGGCGCGCTTGTTGGGCATGACAGGATACATTGCTTATCTCTGAGGGTTGGGCGGGCCAAAGAGCGGAAGACAAATACCCGCGGATTGTTGCGTATGCGTGTGACGGGTGGCCCCGGCCGATTGCGGGCCCATGGATAGAGGGGCGTCTAGCCCCTGCCAAGTTAAGAATTGGAGAGTTGGATGGGGAATTTCGGCCCATTCTGCGCGGTGCGGGAGCGTTTCCAATGCGTTGACAAGCACTAGGTGCGGTCCTTATCTCTCCCCCGCGGCCGAACTTTGCACCAACTGACGCTTATAGCGCGTGTCGGGCCGCCTGCGGCTCGCGGGGTCCGACCAAATTCTGCCGTGGCCACGGCGTCCTGGCGCGGTTAGAACCTGCGCGAACAGTGCCAATACCTCCCGGTAGCAGCCCGGAAATTTGGGGAACACTTCGAATGCTTTCGACGATCGGCGGATTTGCGGCAAAGATCTTCGGCTCATCCAATGAGCGCCGCGTCAAGGGATACTACCCACGCGTCGATGCGATCAACGCGCTCGAAGAGGACGTCGCCCGGCTGACCGACGCCGAGCTCAAGCTGCGCACCGAGTCCTTCCGCCGCCAGCTTCAGGAAGGCGCGACCCTCGACGATATCCTCGTTCCGGCCTTTGCCACCGTGCGCGAGGCTGCCAAGCGCACCCTCGGCCAGCGCCACTTCGACGTGCAGCTCATCGGTGGCATGGTGCTGCACGAGGGCAAGATCGCCGAGATGAAGACGGGCGAGGGCAAGACGCTGGTCGCCACGCTTCCGACCTACCTCAACGCCCTTGCCGGCAAGGGCGTGCACGTCGTTACCGTCAACGACTACCTCGCACAGCGCGACGCCGAGTGGATGGGGCAGGTCTACAAGTTCCTCGGCCTGACCGTCGGCATCATCGTGCACGGCCTCGACGACGACCAGCGCAAGGTGGCCTATGCCTGCGATGTCACGTACGGCACCAACAACGAGCTCGGCTTCGACTACCTGCGCGACAACATGAAGATGGACAAGTCGGAGATGGTCCAGCGGGGCCATCACTACGCCATCGTCGACGAGGTCGACTCCATCCTCATCGACGAGGCGCGCACGCCGCTCATCATCTCCGGTCCTCTGGAGGATCGTGCCGACCTCTATCAGGCGGTCGACGACATCATCCCGACGCTTGCAGCCGAGGACTTCGAGCTCGACGAGAAGCAACGTCAGGTCTCGCTCACCGAGGCAGGCAACGAGCGCGTCGAGGCACAGTTGGCAGAGCGCGGCCTGATGAAGGGCTCGCTCTATGACATCGAGAACGTCTCCCTCGTCCACCACATCAACTCGGCGCTCAAGGCCCACAAGCTCTTCCAGCGCGACCGCGACTACATCGTTAAGGGCGGCCAGGTCGTCATCATCGACGAGTTCACCGGCCGCATGATGCCCGGCCGCCGCTATTCCGAGGGCCTCCACCAGGCGCTCGAGGCCAAGGAGCACGTCGAGATCCAGCCTGAGAACCAGACGTTGGCCTCGATCACCTTCCAGAACTACTTCCGCCTTTACAAGAAGCTCGCCGGCATGACCGGCACCGCCTCGACCGAGGCGAGCGAGTTCCTCGACATCTACGGCCTCGACGTGGTCGAGATCCCGACCAACGTCCCCGTTAGACGCGGCGACGAGGACGATGAGATCTATCGCACCGCCGGCGAGAAGTACGCTGCCATCGTGCAGACGATCGCCGATTGCCGTCGCCGCGGTCAGCCGATCCTCGTCGGCACCGTGTCGATCGAGAAGTCTGAGCAGCTCTCCGAGCTTCTGAAGGACAGGAAATACATCCAGCAGCTCGGCCGCAACGCGCTCGCCCTCGCCGATAAGCTCAAGTCTCCCAAGGAGCAGGAGCTCAAGGACTACCTGACCGACATCGGCAGCTATTTGAACGAGCTCGGCTCGACCAAGGGCAGCGGCGATCCGATCCCGCACCAGGTGCTCAACGCGCGCTATCACGAGCAGGAGGCAAGCATCGTCGCCCAGGCCGGCGTGCCGGGCGCCGTGACCATTGCCACCAACATGGCCGGTCGCGGTACCGACATTCAGCTCGGCGGCAACGCCGAGGCGCGTCTCAGGGACTGGATCGCGGAGGAGAAGGAAGCCGGTCGCGAGCCGGCCGAAGCCGAGATCGAGAAGAAGCGCGAGCAGTTGCAGGCCGACGTCGCCGAGAAGAAGAAGAAAGCGCTAGAGGCTGGTGGCCTCTACGTGCTGGCGACCGAGCGCCACGAAAGCCGCCGCATCGACAACCAGCTGCGCGGCCGCTCCGGCCGCCAGGGCGACCCTGGCCGCTCGAAGTTCTACCTGTCGCTCGAAGACGACTTGATGCGCATCTTCGGCTCCAACCGCATGGACAGCGTTCTGAAAACGCTGGGCCTGCAGGAGGGCGAGGCCATCACCCATCCGTGGATGAACAAGTCCCTCGAGATGGCGCAGAAGAAGGTCGAGGCGCGCAACTTCGACATCCGCAAGCAGATCCTCAAATACGACGACGTGATGAATGACCAGCGCAAGGTCATCTTCGAGCAGCGCCTCGACATCATGGCCGAGGACGACGTCTCCGAGACCGTGAAGGACATGCGTCATCAGCTTGTCGATGAGCTTGTGCGCCAGCACATTCCGGAGACGGCCTACGCCGAGCAGTGGAACACGCCGGCGCTGCGCGAAGCCATCGACGGCATCTTCGGCATCGATTTGCCCATTCAGGATTGGGCTGCCGAGGAAGGCATCGCCGACCAGGAGCTCAAAGAGCGTATCCTGCAGGAGGTCGACGACAAGGCAGAGCGCAAGGCCAAGGAGCTCGGCGAGGACAACTTCCGGCAGATCGAGAAGATGGTGCTGCTGCAGACGCTGGACCATCTCTGGCGCGAGCACCTCGTCACCCTTGAGCATCTGCGTCAGGTGATCGGCTTCCGCGCCTACGGCCAGCGCGATCCGCTCAACGAATACAAGAGCGAGGCGTTCGTGCTGTTCGAGGCCATGCTCGGCAACCTGCGCGAGGCCGTAACGGGCCAGCTCATGCACATCGAGCTGGCTTCTCCTGAGGCGCAAGACGACCTCCAGCAGACCATCGAGCTGCCGGAAATGCATGCTCACCACATCGACCCGTTCTCAGGGTTGGACGAGCTGGCACTGGCTGACGCCGCCATCGCCGCCGAAGCGCGCGGGCCGGCGCCTGCAGCCCCGGACCGTCGCCCGCCGTTGCAGACGCGCAAGACGACGACGTCGCTTGATCCTTCCGATCCAGCCACCTGGGGCCGGGTCGCCCGCAACGCCCCTTGCCCGTGCGGCTCCGGCAAGAAGTACAAGCACTGCCACGGCAAGACGGACTGACCGTCAGCGCGTCTTATCGGCGCTAAGAGAGAACCTCCGCCGCCAGTAAGCGCTGGCGGCCGCACACTCACCGCCACAACGTTCTCCTCGTCACGTGACTAACGCGCCGACGCATCGTTACCCGCGAGAGGCGCGATGCCGGCACGTGCATCGTGCGTTGGTTGCGCATGTAGTTCTGTCCACTCCGAGCCCGTCCTTCACACGACGCCTAAGCTGCAAGCTGCCGAGATCTATTCGGCGGCGAGGAAGGCTCGTGTCCTCGCACAATGCACAAGGAGGACAGCAAGGAGGGTTTCATGAGTCCGAGTGAACGCGCGCGGCATGCCACGCGCAGCTTGCTTCTCGCAGCGGTTGTCGCTGGAGGCGCGAGCTTTTCCGCACCGACCGTCGTGGCAAATGGTGGAGAGGCGCCACTCCCCGTCAAGTCGCAAGGGTCATTCTTCATCGGCGGGCATAAGCTGCAAAGCGCCGATGGATCGTGGTTCTGGGTCGACCAGATGTACGTTCAGTACCAGATCCCGACCGGCAACCCGAAGACACCGGTCGTTCTGGTGCACGGAGGCGGTGGCACGGGATCGGTCTGGGAATCGACGCCTGACGGTCGCGAAGGCTACCAAAGCCTGCTGATCCGCGAGGGATACCCCGTCTACATCGTCGATTTCCCGAGGCGCGGCAGAGCCGGGTACCCAGCCTTCACGGGCGGCAACATCGGCAGCATCGACGGCACGCAGTACATACCCAACGACGTCAGCAAGACGACTTGGCAATACGGATGGACGCGCTGGCGGCTCGGCCCGGCGTTCGGCCAACGCTTCCCTGTCGACCAGTTCGGCTATGGGCCGGTCACGCCGGAATCTCCTTACGGCACCGGCGTCGATCAGTTCTTCAAGGCTCTCGTGCCGACTGTTCTTGATGATGCTGATGTCATCAGCGACGCGCTGGTCGCTCTCTTCGACAAGATCGGCCCGGGCATTCTCATCACGCATTCGCAGTCCGGATTGTTCGGCTGGAAGACAGCCATGCGCAGCAGGAATGTTCGCGGCATCGTCAGCTACGAGCCAGGCTTTGTGTTCACGCAGGCGGGGCTTCCGCCGCCCGTGCCGCTCTACACGGGCTCCATGGTTGCCGGAACTGTCGTGACCAACGCGGAATTTGCCAAGCTTGCCAAGATTCCGATCCAGGTCGTCTATGGCGACAACATTCCAACAACGCCCGTGCCTGACATCCCGGCCGACGGGCGGCGTGCGCAGGTCATCGTATCCGTTCCTTTTGCGCAGCAGATCAATGCAATCGGCGGGGACACGACCATCCTTCATCTCCCCGACGCCGGACTGCGCGGCAACACCCACTTCATGTTCTCTGATCGCAACAACAAGCAGGTGCTGGCCCAGCTCCTGAAGTTCTTCAAGCGCAAGAAGCTCGATAGGCTCGACCGTCCGGGCAACGGGCATCACGATAAATACGCCGAATGGAATGACGACGGTCGAGGCCACGGTCACGGCCATCACTGAACGCTGCACTATATCCTTCGAATGAAAGTTGAGCCGCTGTCACGTGAAGTGGCCGCGGCTCTTTCTTGACGTCCATCGCCTGCAGAACCTGCGCGATGCCGCTGCCGGAAAAGTTTTCCGCGCGCGGGTTCGCCATTCGCTCAAGTCGTTCCCATTGCGCCAAGTCGAGAGGTGATCGCGCTGCATAGAGTGATGCTGCACGCATACGAGAGTGACTTTCCATTTCTGAATTAGGGAGGACTCCATGACGCGCACGTCAATGCGGACGTCAACCATTACGACAATCATGTCCGCGACCATTGCTATGCTGACCATGCCGGCGCTGGCCGGGGGAAACGACCGGCCAGGACCCAACCGCGAGCCGCTCGTCTTGACCGAAACGGGTAATCGCACGTTTGGTGGAAAGACCGTGGGTGATCCGAGAGTAGGGCTGCTCGCCTGCGATCACGGCTACGTCGATTGGGCATTTCCACAGAAGCCGCGCAAGGTGCCGCTTGTATTCATTCATGCGAGCAGCAAGAGAACGTGGCTGACGTCGTTCGATCTCAAGCGCGACGGCTTTGTGCCGCTCTTCCTGCGCCGTGGATACAAGGCCTATTGGACGGATTTGCCGCGCACCGGACAGGCAGGACAAGGTTGCGCGCCGACATCGTACGAGCCGCAGGCGAACCAGGTCCAATCGTTCTTCAACTCCTGGCGGCTCGGCCTTTGGCTCCCGGGCGAGGCAAAGCCGACGTGGTATCCCGGTGTGCAGTTTCCCACCGACAACAAGGAGGCGCTCGACCAGTTCAACCGCGTGCAAACGCCGGAGTTCAACGCGCCGGAGAACGAGCAGATCGAGACGGACGCTCTAGCGGTGCTGCTGGGCGAGGTCGGCCCCGCGGTCATGCTGACCCACTCCTCGACCGGCATTCGCGGCTGGATCGCAGGGACCAAGAGCAAGAAGGTCGCCGGCATCGTCTCCTATGAGCCGGGGAATGTCGTGTTCCCCGAAGGCGAGGTGCCGGATGACCTGCCGCTCGCCGATGGCACGACCTCTCCTGCGGGCGAGGTCATCCCCATGGCTGACTTCCTCAAGCTGACGAAGTTCCCTATCCAGATCATCTGGGGCGACTACATACCCAAGAGGATCGATCCGAAGAACGTCGGCCCGCGTCTCACCTTGGACACGCGCCGTCGCAATGTTCTGCGCACCAAGCTGTTCGTCGACGCCATCAATCGCCATGGCGGCGATGCTGAGATCCTCGACCTGCCGTCCATTGGTGTCCGCGGCAACACGCACTGGCCGATGCTCGACAACAACAACTACCTCGTGGCCGACCTCCTCTCGAAGTG
>Ga0164243_10002705_pt1 | contig 29020 bp, 34 predicted proteins | sample OricompcompostOP_FD_108781 | JGI IMG/M metagenome (GOLD analysis project Ga0164243, IMG submission 108781) | Organic Plus compost microbial communities from Emeryville, California, USA - Original compost - Organic plus compost (OP) | ecosystem: Engineered > Solid waste > Mixed feedstock >... | reverse complement strand
TCGGCGAGGCTGATCTGCCCGGAGTCGCGCATCGCCTGCTGATCCACGCGGATTACCGGCGACGCGACCGGCGCGCCGCGGATTCGGCTGCCGGTAACCACGATATCGCCGTCCGCCGGTTCTGCCGCTGCGGTATCGCTCGGGCTGGTTTGCACGCGGTCGATCAGCAGCCCGTCGCCAACCGGTCTTGCGACCAGGCCGGAACCGGCCAGCAGCGCATCCACCACTTCGTCGAGTGTGTAGGTTCCGCGGACCGCGGGCGCGGTCCTCCCACGAAGGATCTCGGCAGGGGCGACGATGGTCCGTCCCGACCGCAGCGAGACCTCCCGCAACGCCTGGGCCAACGGCTGGGCTGGAAGGCTGTAGGTTTGCCGCTGCTCCTGAGCGGCGGCAGGGGCTGCGGGCAGGATAAGCACGGCGACGGAAGCGGACAGGGCAAGTGCGGCCTTCGGAACAATCGACATTCGTATTCCCCCTCGCGCGCGCCTTCGTGGCGCGGCTTGGGGGACTTCGACGCGACCGCCCGCGATAACCCTGGGAAATTATTTGCGCGACGCGAGCACGAGATTGTCGTCGCGATCGCGCTCGACGCGCAGGTCGAACATCGATCCGATCATGTCGGCAAGCTGCCTGGAGTCGCCCGCCTTGAACGTACCCGTGAACCGGCGTTCCTCCGCCGCAGGGTCGCCGATCACGATCCGGGTCTGGCTGTAGCGGTTGGCGGAGGCCACGACCTCTGCCAGGCGCGCATCGTCGAACGAGAGCATGCCAGTCGGCCAGCGGGCTTCGGACGATCTGATCATGGTGGGCTGCACCGTCGCGGCGGTGCCGTCGAGCGCGAGTTGCTGTCCCGGTCGCAGGATCGTTGACGTGCGCCGCGCCTCACCGGTCCTCGCGGTCGTCCGAACCTCGACCGAGCCCTGCAGAAGCGACACGAGGGCTCGGGGCTGGCGCAGGTCGACGTCGAAAACGGTGCCGTGTGCGACGACCTCACTCGCGCCGGCGGTCACGACGAACCGTCGCCGCACGTCGTGGGCGACCTCGAATCGCGCCCGTCCGCGCTCCAGCTGGAGCCGCCGTTGGTCGTCGTCGAAGTTCACGTGCACGACGCTGTCGGTGTCGAGCGTCACCCGTGAGCCGTCGTCGAGCACGATCGTGCGGATCTGCCCGACGCGACTGGCAAGCAGCGTCTCGGGCGCGGGGCCGCGCCACGCATGGTGAGTCAAGGCGAAGCTGCCTGCCACGAACAGGAGCAGCACCGCCGCCGCGACACTCGCGACCTTCCCCCGGGAAGGCCGTCGCCCGGCGTGCCGATGCCTCGCTGCCGGCGTCCGCGCGGCCAGGGCAGTCTCGTCCCACGTGTTGAGGACGGCGTCGTAGGTTTCGGCATGCCGGGGGTCTGCGACGTACCAGTTTTCGAAGTCGGTGCGATCGGTGTCGGTCGGGGCCGAGCGCAACCTGGCGAGCCAGGCAATCGCCTGCTCGCGCACCGCCTCGGGTGCGCTGGAGGGCGTTGTTCGACCTTCCATCAGCGCCTCAGGGCTCGATCCAGATGATCAATCGCCTTGGTCATGTGCCACTCAACACCCTTGATGCTCAAGCCGGATCGCTCCGCGATCTGCTTGTAGCTCAAGCCATCGAGGCGGTGGGCAAGGAATATGTCGCGGGTCTTCGGCTTGAGCCGCATCAATGCGTTCTGCAGGCGATTGAGCCGGTCGCGCGCTTCCAGCGCGGCGACCAGGTCGGTTCCGACGAGCGGCACCTCGTCGGCGGGGACATGGTTCGCGAGCGATCGCTGAAGCGCCGATTTGGCGCGGTCGCGCAGGAGGTTGGTCGCGATTTGATTGAGATAGGCCTCGGGGCACTCGACCGTCCGGTCCCGGCAGGCCTCCGAGCTCGCGAAGCGTATGAAGCTTTCATGGACGAGGTCGGTTGCGTCCTGGCGGTCGGCACGGCGCGCGAAAAAGCGGAGCAGGCGTGGCCCGTGCACGCGGTAGAGGTCGTCGAGGACAAGTGTCGGCCGGACGAGGCGATCCTCGGGCGGAAGCGGATCGCCTTCCGCGAGACGCGGAACGGTGGCCGGCTTGAGGAAGCCGCCGATCACGCGCATCGGCTGGTCCTCCCGAGTGCCGCCGCCTTCGGAAGACCGGATGCGCTAACGTCAAAACCGTCGACCATGCCTGTCTGACCCACAATCGTGAGCGCTCGCGGGCGGAAGCCGGGTGTTGAGAACAAGCTTGAGTCTTGCGCCGATGCCTTTGGCCGCAGGCGGCTTGGACATGCGCATCGGCCACCCGGCGAATGGCCTGGAATTTGGGTCTCTCAAGCGAGGTTCTCACGCCTCGGCGCCACCCTCGTGGCGCTTGATCAGACTAGCTCGAACGCGTTGATACGCAACCCGCTTGCAAGTGCTGGCAGGAATTCCGGGCCCTCGGCTTACAAAGCACAAATGACCGGCGTCCGAGTTTACGCGTGAGAGGCGCATGTGTGAGCTTATCCAGATCGCCGAAACTGTCCGGAGTTAGCGGTTCATCGCGACCGAGCAGGGCGAGCCGAAGCCTAGGCGCCATTCGAAGCAGTCGAGCAGCGCCCGGTGGAAATACCCGTGGACGTCGATCCCGCGGGCGAGGTTCGGGCGAGGCTGGCAGGGTACGTCGATGCAGAAGATCCGGCGGCGTCACCCATCGCTTGCCGGTTGCTCGTGCCGGTCGGCGAGATCGGCGACTGGGAAATATCCTGATTTCGAGGCCGGGACAGTCGCGAGACAATGATCCTCGCGGGGCTTTCCTCTCCCGCGCGACCCTCATTCCCCGGGAGCCTTTCCATGGAACTGCTCGAAGCGATCTACAAGCGGCGTGCGGTGCGCGACTACAGCCATGCTCGCGTCGAGCAGGCGCAGATCGAGACCCTGATCCGTGCCGCCATCCAGGCCCCGAGCGCCATGGACCATCAACCCTGGTCCTTCTGCGTCGTGCGCGATCCCGGGTTGCTGGCCCGCATTTCCGATCAAGCCAAGGCGCACATGCTTCGCACGACGCCGGCAGGGCTGATCTCGCATCACTTCGGGGAGATGCTCGGCAATTCCGCCTTCAACATCTTCTACAACGCGCCGGTCCTGGTCCTGATCTCGGCGACCGAAGAAGAGCAATGGGGCGTCGTCGACTGCGCGCTGGCCGCGCAGAACCTCATGCTGGCCGCACAGGACGCAGGGCTCGGGAGCTGCTGGATCGGGTTCGCGCAGGGCTGGCTCGGCACGCCCGAAGGCAAGGCCGCACTCGGCTTGCCGGAGAGCTGCACGCCGGTCGCGCCGATCATCCTCGGTCATCCTGCGGGAACCGTACCGCCGGTGCCGCGCAACGAGCCTGAGATTCGCTGGCTGGGCTAGTGCCCGCCGACGGCATCCCCGGTCAATTACGGATGGCCCGCGACCGGTCATCGGCGGGAAACGGGGTGGCACGACGCGAACGGCAGCCGCTGCCGGGCGCATGCGCAAGCATGGGAGGAACGCGATGGCTTCCATTTTCCAGCTCGTCGGGGACCGGACCGCGCCGTTCGGCGCGATGATGCTCCTGCTTTCCCTTTCCTCGGCAGCGACGGCGCAGGTCCCGAGCCGTGACGTCGCGCTCGGCGGCCAGGACGCACGGATCGCCGCCCAGGCCGCCGACGACGTGTTCGTCTCCGGCCGGAGGGTGCGCGTCTCCGGAACCGTCGCCGACACGGTCTTCGCCGCTGGCGAGGACGTTGGGATTTCGGCCAGCACACGGGACGATGTCGCCGCCCTCGGCAGGTCGGTCGTCATCACCGGGCCGACGGGCGGCAACCTGTTCGCGGGCGCCTCGGAACTGCGGCTGCCCGGGCGGGTCGAGGGCGATGCCTATCTGGCGGGGAGGATGCTGCGCATCGGCCCCGCCGGGATCAACGGCGATCTCAACCTCTTCGCCGAGCAGGCGCGAATCGAGGGACCGGTCGCGGAGAAGCTGCGCGCGAGCGGGCGCAAGATCCTGATCGACAGCGCGGTCGGCGGCGACGCCGATGTGGCCGCCGAGCGGCTCGAACTCGGGCCAAACGCCCGCATCGCCGGCATGCTCACGCTGCGCAGCGACCACCGGCCCGTGATCCACCGCGGCGCGGTCGTCTCCGGCGGCATCCGGCAACTGGCGGCCTCCAGCCACGAAAACCGCGCCGGCGCCGCCGGCATCTTCATGTCGGTCGTGATCGGCACGGTCGCGGCCTGGATCATCGGTGCGCTGTGCTTCCTGCTCGCGCCCGCCACCCTCGCCGATGCGACCTCGGCACTGCGCCGCGAACCGCTGCGGATGTTCGTCGTCGGTCTGGCGGTGGCGGTGCTGGCGCTGCCCGTGATCGTGCTGCTCACGCTCTCGCTTGTCGGCCTGCCCTTCGCGCTGGCGCTGGGCGGGCTCTGGTTGTTCGCGATCCTCGCCGCCGTGCCGGTCGCCGCGCTCGGGGCGGCGATCCTGCTCGCTCGGCGACGGACCGGAAGCGACTCGCCGTCGCGCAGCCAAATCCTCCTCATGCTGCTGGCGACGAGCCTCGCGCTCGCGGTCGTCGGCGTCGTGCCGTTCGTCGGTCCGCTCCTGCTGGCGGTCGCGGCGATATTCGGAGTGGCGATCCTCGCGGAAGTCGCGCTTGCAACGCGCAGGCGCGCTAGGCTTCCGGCCGCCGGATAAGGATTGTTCCGGGTATCGCGGCGGGCGGCCATTCGCGAGGAAGGGGCGTTCCTACTGACGGAGGCAGGCGATGGCTGCTCGGTTCTCGACCGGATTCCTGCTCGGCGCCGCGATCGGCGCGGGCGCCGCGCTCGCTGGCGGCGAGCGCTGGCCGGCGGTGCGTCCCCTCGCCAAGGGCGCGCTGCGTGTCGCGGTGCTCGGCCTGGGCGCGGCGCGGCGCGCGAGCCTCAGGATCGGCGAGGAATTCGAGGATCTGCTCGCCGAGACCCTGCACGAGATCGACAGCGAGAAAGGTGCCACCGCTTCCCCGGAGTCCGGCCATGACGGCTGACCGCATCGGGCTCGCCGTCCGGCACCGCATGCCGGGCCGTTTGCGCTTCGCGGTCGCGACCGGCGATCTCGAGCGGGCGGCCGCCGCGTTGGCTGCGCTTCCGACAATGGAGAGTGTCGAGCCCAGGCCAGCGAGCGGCAGCATCGTCGTTCGTCACAGAGGCCCGCTCGAGGACCAAGCGCTCGTCGATGCAGGGTTCGACCTCACCGCTCCGGCGTCCCCAGACCCAGCCACCCCTGCGGACCCGATCGGCACCGCGATGGCCGGGCTTTCGCGCCTCGATCGGAACATCAAAGCCGCAACCGGCGGCCAGCTCGATATCTGGGGCCTCGCCTTCGGCGGACTGGTGGCCGGGGGCGTGATCCAGCTTGCCCGCGGACGCGTCGCCGGGCCGGCGCTGGCGCTGTTCGGCCAGGCGGCGACGCTCGCCATGGCCAGGCCGCTGCGGCGGATGTTCCCCTAGCTCGGTCCGATCGCGCGCGCACCCGAGCCCGTCGCTGCCGCAGCGAGCACAGCAGCGCCGCTCGCGAGCAGCAGCCCCCCCGGTGGGGGCAAGGCGATACCGAGCAGACGCCGTAGCGGGGAGAGCAGCAGCGGTGCGGTCAGCAATCCGGTCGAGGCGCCGATCGCGGCGGTGAGCGGCGCCCGATCGTCGCGTGCGTCACCTCCGGCGCCCAGTACGAGCGCATGGCCCATCTGGGCGAGCGCCATCGCAAGGAAGGTCGCGCCCCGCGCCTCCGACACCTGGCGCCCGGCGAGCGCCAGCAGGAAATGGACCGCGAGCGGCGCGGCTGCGATCGCCGCGGCATCGCGGCCCATGCGGCGCATTTCGAACCGGTCGAACAGTGGCTGCGCCGGATCGGAAGGCGGCCGCGCCATCCTCGGCTCGGGTGAAGGCGACAGCGCGAGACCCAGCGCCGGGAAGACGTCGGTGCCGAGGTTCATCCAGAACAGCTCCATCGGCGTCTCGAGCGCGCCGCCGCCGACCGCCTCGACGAGCATCAGCGCCATTTCGGCAAGATTGGTGGCGAGCAGGAAGCGCACGGCGAGCCGCATCCCGTCGGCGCTCGCGCGTCCGCGCGCGATCGCGCGGACCAGCGCGCCGAGGTCGTCGTCGCCGATGACGATGTCGGCGATCTCGCGCGCGACGTCGGTTCCCTGCCGCCCCATGGCGACGCCGACCGAAGCGGCGCGCAGCGCGGGGCCGTCGTTGACGCCGTCGCCGATCATCGCCACGCGATGCCCCGCTGCCTGCAGCGCGCGGACAACGCGCAGCTTTTCGGCGGGGTCGATCCGTGCGAACACCGATATGTGCCGGGCAAGCTCGCCAAGCTGCGCCTCGTCCAGCGCCGCGATCTCGCGCTCGTCGGCGACGTTCAGGATGCCGTTGCGCGACAGCGCGAGCTGCTCTGCCACCGCGAGCGCGGTCTCGCGCTGATCGCCCGTGATCATCACGGTGCGGATGCCAGCGCGGTGCAGCACGGCGATCGCCTCGCCCGCTTCCGCACGCACAGGGTCGGCGAGCGCGACGAGGCCCAGCCAATCGAGCCCGCCCATGTGGCCCTCGCCGATCGGCCCGCGACGCGTCGCGACGCCGAGCACGCGCAGCCCCTGCCGCGCCAGCGACCGGTTCACCTCGGCGATCTCGGCTCGGCTCCGCTCGGTGAGCGGCCGTCGCGTGCCGTCGACCTGCTCGCGCTCGCATCGGCCGAGCAGCTCGTCCGGAGCGCCCTTGAGGAACAACAGGCTCTCGCTTCCGTCGGCATGTTCGGTGGCCATCCAGCGATGCGCGGCATCGCGCGTCCGACGCCGCAGGATCGGCGCGGCCTGCTGCAGCGAGTCGGGATCGAGCCCGATGCCGGCCGCGAAGCGAAGCAGCGCCGTCTCGGTTCCCGATCCGGTGCGATCCTCGAGCCGGGCTTCGTTGCAGAGCACCACCGCGCGAGCGAGCGGCACCAGCTCGCGAGCGGATTGCGGCGCGAAACCGCCGTCATCCGCGGCGCGGTGGAGCCGGCCCTGCACATGGGCCGCGGCGACACGCATGCGGTTCTCGGTGAGCGTGCCGGTCTTGTCGAGGCAGATCGTGTCGATGCCGCCCAATGCCTCCACCGCAGGCAGCGCGCGCACGAAGGCGCCTGCCTGCTCGAGCCGGCGCGCGCCATGCGCCAGCGCCGTGGTCGATATTGCCGGCAGCCCTTCCGGAATCGCCGATACCGCGATGGCGACGGCATTGCGCGCGATCGCCACCAAAGGCTGGCCGCGCAGCAGCCCGATTCCGGCGATGCCCGCCGAGGCAGCGAGGCAGGCCCAGACGAGCTGCCGCCCCATCGCTTCCAGTTTCTCCTCGCTCGGCGGCCGCGGCGGGCGATAGGCGCCGATCAGCGCCCGGGTCCGCGCGACTTCGGTCTCCCATCCGGTGCGGACCACGACAGCCAGCCCGCCGCCACCCGTGACGATCGTCCCGCGATGGACGATATTGCCGCGCCCGGCCACCTCTCCCGGCATCTCGCGCATCGCTTCGGCATGCTTCTCGACCGGGAGGCTCTCGCCGGTCAGCGCCGACTCGTCGACCGCAAGTCCCTGCACCTCGATCAGCCGGGCGTCGGCGCCGATCGCGGCGCCGGGTCCGAGCACGAGGATGTCGCCGGGCACCAGCTCGCGCGCCGCGACCTCGACGCGGACGCCGTCGCGGATCACCGTCGCGCGCCGCTCGATCGGCCTGGTCAGGCGGCGGATCAGCCGCTCGGTCGCGTCCTCCGAGGAATAGCCGATCCCGGCGTTGACGAGCACCACTGCGATCGTGACCGCGGCATCGAACAGCCCGCCGGTCATCAGCGAGAGCGCCGCCGATCCGGCGAGCAGCGCGACCGGCAGCGTGGTGAACTGCGCGACGAAGATTTCGCTCGCGGAGCGCGGCTGTGGATCCGGAAGCGCGTTGGGGCCGTAGCGCCGCAGCCGCGTCCGGATCTCGGCGGGGCGCAGGCCGTCGCGACGAGTCCGCAGCCGGCGCAGCGCGTCGGCCGCGCTGCCCGCGATCGCTGCCTCCAGGCCCGGCGCCACCCGCGGGTCGGGCTCCCCTTCCAGTGCTGTCCGCACCCACGCGCCGAGCCGTCGCGCATCCTGGGCCGCGTCATGCCGGATCAGCAGCGTCCCGGTCTCGCGCCGGGCGGAGACAAGCGTACAGCCAAGCTGCGCCAGCCGGCGCCGCACCGCGTTCAGCCGTTCCGCATCCGGCCAGGACGCGAGCGCCAGCCGCGTGCGCCCCGGCAGCGCATGGCGGACCGCGATGTCCCCCTGCTCCGGCTTGGCGGCGATCGCCTTGTCCATGTCCTGCAATTCCACGGCTATCCACCTCGGCGCATCTCGACCAAGCGCTAGTCGAGCGCCCGAACCGGGACATTAGGGGACAGCACGGAGTCGGACCGCTGCCCACGGCCCTGCAGCGCGGCGCGGAGCTGCTCGGTCTCCGGCCCGAGATACAAGCGTCGCACGTCCGGGTCGGCGAGCATCCGCGCCGGCGGACCCGCGAAGATGAGTCGCCCTTCGTGCAGGACATAGGCGCGTTCGATGAGCTCGAGCATGTCGTGCAGGTCATGGTCGCTGACGAGCAGGCCCACGTTGCGCGCCTTGAGCGCGCGGATGGCGCGCTTGATGTCGGCGATAGCGAGCGGATCGATCCCGGCGAACGGCTCGTCGAGCAGCATGATCGCGGGACTGGCGGCCGTCGCGCGGGCGATCTCGCATCGGCGCCGTTCTCCGCCGGACAGATGGATCGCCGGAATGCGCCGCAGGTGCGCGAGCTGGAACTCCTGGAGGATGCTCTCGAGCCGCGACGCGCGCGCATCGGCATCGGACTCGCAGATCTCGAGCACCGCCGCGATATTCTGCTCGACCGTCATCCCGCGGAAGATCGAGGCCTCCTGTGGAAGGCACGTGAGGCCGAGCCGTGCCCGGCGATCGGCCGAACGCGCGGTGACCTCCGCGTCGCCGAGCAGGATCCGCCCGGAATCGGCGCGTAGCAATCCCATGATCAGGCCGAAGCTCACGGTCTTGCCGGCGCCGTCGCGCCCGAGCAGACCGACGACCTCGCCGGGATCGACACGCAGGGTCAGGCCGTCGACCGCGACGCGGGCACCGAAGGATTTGCGCAGCGCCTCGACGACCAGCGGGCGCCCGCGCGCGCCGCCGCCGGGATCTCGGACCAGGTTGCCGAAGTGCCGCACGATGTTCCGGCCCCTTTCGGACCCATGGATGTCGCCGCGATCATGCCGAACGCCGGGGCTGCCGGCGCTACGCAATTGTTCGGAAGCTGCGGTCAGGCGCCGCGCATCCGTAGCACTCCGTAATGCGCACCGGGACGCGGCGGGGCAGCAATCGCATAGCGCAGAGCGCGCCCGCTGCTTGCGAAGGGAATGACGATGAGACGAGCCGCCACGCCGATCCTTGCCCTCTCCATGCTGACCCTGCTCACCGCGCAGGCGCATCCACCCGCCGGACCGCGGCAGCCTCGACCGCAACCGGAAGCGCAGCGTCACCACGACCAGCGACACCGGGATGCACCGCCGGTGCAGCCCTATCGCGGCCCCCACGACTACCGGCCCGGCCGTCGCCCACCCCAGCTCCACCGCCCGCCGCATTTCGATCACCGCGACTATCGCCGCAACTATCGCGCCGAGCGGCGCTATCGCATGCCGCGCTATGTCCGGCCCAACGGTTGGTACTTCCACCGCTGGATCTTCGGCGACATCCTGCCGTCGATCTTCTGGAGCCGAAGCTATTGGATCGCCGACTATTGGCGCTACGGCCTGCCGATCCCGCCTGCCGGCTATGTCTGGGTCCGCTACGGCGATGACGCGCTGCTGATCGACCGCCGCTCGGGTGAGATCCTGCAGGTGATCTACGGCATCTTCTACTGAGCCGGCGCGACTGGACAAAAAGGGCCGCTCGGCTGCGCCTGCTCGCAAGGGAGTGCGACCATGAAACGCATGCTCGTCGTCTATTATTCGCGCACCGGCCACGTCCGCAAAGTGGCCGAAGCAATCGCGGGCGCATGCGCGGCGGACCTCGAACCGATCCGGGAAGAACGGTCACGCAGCGGCCTGTTCGGCTGGATCCGCTCGGTTCGGGAGGTACGGCGCGGCATCTGCCCGGCGCTGCTCCCGCCCGAACATGACGTCTCGGTCTATGAGCTGGTGGTGCTGGGCTGCCCGGTCTGGGCGAGCCGGGTCGCATCGCCGATGCGCAGCTTCCTGGCCAACCAGGCCGGCCGGCTTCCCGAAATCGCGCTTTTCTGCACCATGGGCGGGCGCGGCGGCGACCAGGTGCTGGGCGAGCTGGCGTCGTTATGCGGCAAGGCGCCGCTCGCGACGATGGCAGTGCGCGACGCCGAGATCGGGGGCGACCTCGCCGCGAAGGTGGCGGGGTTCATCGAAGCGCTCGCGCTGGCCCGAAACGCGGGTGCGGCGACGGTAGCGCCGCCCCTCACCGCATCGACTTGAGGACATCGTCGAGCGGGCGGATCGCGAAGGCGGTGAACAAGTCCGCCACGCCGTGCGGGAGGAGCAGCGTCCGCCCCAGCACGAGCGCGCCGCAGCTATAGGCGACGTTGGGCACATAGCCGTCGCGCGTTTCCGGACTCGGGTGCACCAGCGGCTCGACCGAGCGCGCGAGCACCTTGGATGGGTCGCGCTTGTCGAGCAGGCAGGCGCCCAGGCTGTAGTTGCGGATCGGTCCAACGCCATGAGTGACGACCAGCCAGCCCTCGTTGATTTCGATCGGCGGGCTGCAGATTCCCAACTGGACGAACTCCCAGGGCCAACGCGGGGAGACGATCACCTCACCTGTATCCCAGCCGTACAGGTCGTTGGACTTCAAGAGCCAGATATTCTCGTGGTCGTGGCGGCCCAGCATCGCGTAGTGGCCGTCGATACGGCGCGGGAACAAGGCCATGCCCTTGGTGGCGGCGAGCGGCCCGCGCAGCGCATTGAGGTCGAAGCTCACGAAGTCGCGCGTGCGCAGCAGCTCCTGCCGGACCGACTCGCCGCTGAATGCGGTGTAGGTTCCAAGATAGGTCACGTGCCCGTCGTCATCGACGAAGCGCGTCAGGCGCAGATCCTCGATGCCGTGCCGCTGCCGGTAGGTCACCGGGAAGAGCACCAGCTCGGAAAGGTCCTCATACCCGCCATAGAAGAGCCGCACGCCCGGGTCGTCGGGAGCGCCGCCGGGGATGGTCTCGATCTGGGGCGATATCGCCCAGCGGCTCGGCGGATCGATCGTCAGCGCGCCGTCCGCAGTGAACAGGCCGGTACGGAAGATGATCGAGGAGATATGGCCCTCGCCGACGCCGCGCAGCGACAGCACGATGCGCACCGCGCCTTCGGGCACGCCGCTCTGGTCGGGGTGCGCCACGATGCTCGGGTTGAACAGCGCGACCGCCTCGAACGAATATTCCTCGGTGAAATAGGCGCCGGCGAGCAGCATCTGGTCGGGGCTCACGGCCCGCCCGCCTGCATAGCGGTCGACGATGTCGTAGAAGCGGCGCTGGAGCCCGCGCTCGACGTCGCGATGCCGGTCGGTGAGGCTCGCGAGGACGCGGTCCAGTTCCTCCCTGAGCTGGGCTTCCCCCAAGCTCAGCACGCGATCGAGAATCCGCTCGACCCGCGGCTTGTCCTGCGCCGGAACGCCGCCATTCTCGGCGGGCACGAACGGACGCAGCACGACGCGCGACGGCTGGGGCTTGAGCAGCAGGTCGGATCCCGGCATCGGTCAGACGCCTCCCGCGCGGGCTGTCCGGGAACGCGCGGGAGGCGCCATCTCGTCCCTCAGGCCTTGCCGATCGGGATCTTGCGCGTGCGCTCGGCGGCGCTCGAGTCCTTGGGTAGCGTCACCGTCAGCACGCCCTTGTCGAAATCGGCCTTGATCGCCTGCGGGTCGACATCGCTCGGGACGCTGAGCTGGCGCCGGAAAGCGCCGTAGCACCGCTCGCTGACCAGCACGCCTTCCTGCTTGCGCTCGCTTTCCTCGCGCTTCTCGCCGGAGACGGTGAGCACGCCGTCGGCGACGCTCACCTCTACATCCTCCTCCTTCAGGCCCGGCAGCTCGACCGTCAGGCGATAGGCCTTGTCCTGCTCGGTCATCTCGAGCGCCGGAATGGGTCCGAGCGCGCTGGCCCCGAAGTTGAACAGGTTGCGGGCGGGCCGGCCGAAATCGTCGAACAACCGGTCGATCTCGGTACGCAGCCAGCCGAGCGGCGTTTCCGTCGGGGCGGATCGCGCCGGAGCGGTGGCGGGGGTCATGTCGTTCATCGCACATCTCCTCGTGGAATATGGCGACCGGCGGACCCGGGGGTTTCGGTCCTACGGTCGGGCAGACGCTAGGTATGGCTCGGTGTCGCTCCTATCGGTAACTCTACGGACGGCGCGCCGCGCTTCCGGACCCGGGTCAGTGCGCCAGCAGGACCGGCACCCGGTTCGCGTGCGCCAGCGTGCGCGTGACCCCGCCGAGCAGGATCTCGCGCACGCGCGAATGCGCGAAGCCGCCGATCGCGAGCAGGTCGGCGCCCGCATCGATAGCGAACCGCTGCAGCAGCTCGGCTTCGTCGGCATTGGCGTCATACAGCCAATGGAGTTTGGCGCTGAAGCCGTGCCGCTCGAGGTGGCGCTTCACTTCCTCGCCCGCGGCCGGATCGGCCTCGCTGGGCTGCGACGCATAGCCGACAGCCACCACGTCGATGTGCGCGCCGGGTTCGGCGAGCGCGACGAGATCATGGACCGCGCGAACCGCCTCACGCGAAGGCTTCCAGCCGATCACGGCGCGCCGGATCTTGCCGAGCACGCGGTTCTCCGGGAGCAGGACCAGCGGCGTGGCGGAAGTGAGGATCATCGTCTCGATCATGCGCCGGCGCAGCCAGGGAATCTCCCAGCCGCTCTCGGGGCCGACGAGCAGCAGGTCGGCAAGCTGGCGGCTGCGGCGGAAATCGCCGGCGAGCCACAGCACATCGTCGTGGAACGGGATGACCGACACGGGGCAGCGGGCGCGCGCCAGCTCGAGCCGGACCTCCTCCACGCGCTCGGCGGCCTGCTGGGCGAGCACGGTATCGGGAAGATAAAGTTCGAAGAAGGGCGCGAGTTCGGTCGCGGCGAGCGGCAGGGCGGTCAGCACGCCCACTTCGAGATGCGCGCCATGCGCTTCGCCCCAGTGCCACGGCGGCGTCGAGGAACGGCCGGCATTTGCCGCCATGGTCGACGACGGCGAACAGGTCCCGGATCATAGCAGTGCCTCCAGTGCAGGCGCTTGGCGACGATGGTGCGGCGCACGCATCGCCGCTGTGGGCCGCCGAGCAGTGGCGGCGAACCGGTCCATGGCGCGCTCCGCCATGCGGTTCCAGGTCAGCGCCCGGCCATGCCCATAGGTGCGTGCCGCCGTCCGTTCGCGCCGGCGATCGTCGACGAGCAGCGAGCCGACGGCCCCGGCCATCGCCTCGACGTCGTCGAACTCCACGAGCACGCCGCGGCCTTCGCCGAGCAGCTCGGTCGCATGAACATAGGGCGTGGCTACGATCGCCTTGCCGAGCGCTGCCGCATAGGACAGCGTGCCCGAGGTGATCTGCTGGGGATTGCGGTAGGGCGTGACATAGACGTCTGCCATTGCGAGCCGATCGAGTAGCGCATCCTCGTCGAGGAAACGGTTCTCCCAGCGCAGATGCGCATCGACCCCGAGCTCTCGCGCGAGCGCCTGGAGCGACTCCCGGTGTCGCTCGCCTTCATGCGCGACGAGATGCGGGTGCGTCGCACCGACGACCCGATAGAGCGCTTCCGGGCAGCGCTCGAGGATGGCCGGCAGCGCACGGATCATGGTCTCGATCCCCTTGTCGGGGGAAAGCAGCCCGAACGTCATGATCGTCTTGCGATCCTCGACGCCGAAACATCGGCGCGCCGCGGACGGCGCCACATAGCCGCGATCGGGAACGCCATGCTCGATCACGGCGATCTTCGACGCGGGCACGCGGTAGACGCACTGAAGCAGCGTGCGCGCGCGTTCCGCCATTACGATCAGCACCGCCGCGCGCCCGGCAAGCCGCTCGAGCACGCGTCGCTGGTCGGCGTTCGGCGATTCGAGCACGGTATGGAGCGTCGCGGCGACCGGCGCGGAGACCGCGTCGAGCAGATCGAGCAGGTAGTCGCCGGCGGGGCCGCCGAAGATGCCATATTCGTGCTGGACCCAGACCAGATCGGCACCGCTCGCCTCGATCCGCCGGGCGGCGCGGGCGTAACCGGCGCGATCCTCCTGGTCGATCGCCATAGCGACCGCCGGCGGAAAGGCGTAGCTCCGGCCGGGATCGATCATCGCATAGACGTCGATCTTCGGAGCGTCAGGCAGCGCCGCGAGTGCGCCATGGACATGGGTGGTGAAGGTCGCGATGCCGCAGAGGCGCGGCAGGAAATTGCCGATCAGCGCGACGTGCGCGGGCCGGCGGCGACGCGGCGGATATACCGCAGCGCTCGCGTCGATCGTGCAAGCCGAGCCGATGGGAAGATCAAACATCGAGCGCTGCCGAGCGCGACCAAATCGTCATGCACGCCTCCCAACAAGATCGTCAGTTCTCTTCGTGAATGATGTGAGGCTATGTGTGCTGGACGCGTCGCGGCATCGGGAAATCTACTAGGTCATCGACGGTCGGTCGCGAGCCAGCGCTCGCTTATCCGTCGAATTGCGTAATGCGGGACCGGCTCCCATCGAGCAGCACGACAATAGTGCTTCACAGGATCGGGGAAAAATCGGCATGTGCCACGCGCTCATCATCGATGACAACATGATCGTCAGCCGCGTGCTTGAGGAGCGGCTTGTGCCGCTCGGCTTCGATTCTTTCGATCACACCTGGACGGAAGAGCAGGCGGTGGCCGCGGCGGCGCGGCGGATGCCGGACCTTGTCGTGGTCGGCGACTCGGTCGAGGCCGGCTCAGCCCTGGATGCGGCCCGCCGCATCTCGGTGGAACGTGACGTCCCGGTCCTGATGGTGACCGCTGCTTCGTCTCGAGCATCGGCGCGGCTTCCCGATGACGCGCGGTTCGAGGGCCCTTTCCCCCTGAACGAGATCGGAGCGGCGGTCGCACGAGCGCGAATCGCGTGATGAACGGCCGAAACAGGCCTGCGCGATGCCGTCGAGGTGCCGCCAGACCGCACCGCGCTCGGTCGTATCCGGAATATTCCCGATCCCGTCACCCGCGCACCCGCAACAAGATCATGCCTCGCGGAGGAGCCGACCATGGAGAATCTCAGCCCTGAGCCCGACGCCCACATACCGGTGACGCGCGAGCAGATCCATGACCTGAGGACGCTGTTTGCGGTGATTGCATCGGGCGGGCACATGCTGGGGGACAAGATCGACCCGCGACGCAGGGGAGCGATCCTCGGCGCGATCGAGGATGCGGCGATGCGCGGCGGCAAGATCACGACCGGGCTGCTCGCGGCATCGTGTGAAACTGGTGAAGGCGAGCGCTGCGAACTCGCGAGGCGGCTCGCGAACCTGCGGCCGCTGCTGGAGATGCTGCTCGGCAACGGCACACGGCTCGATCTCGACATCGCGATTCGCCCGACGCTGCTGCGTTGCCGACCGGAGCGACTGGACCATGTCGTCCTCGAGCTGGTCGCCAACGCGCGCGCCGCTTGCGACGGTCGGGGCCGTGTCACGGTGCGCGCGAGGCGCGTCGGAACCCGAGTTTGGATTCTGGTCGGCGACACGGGGTCAGGAATGGACGGCGCGATGCGCGATCGATTGCTTGGCCCGGTTGAGGCGCTGCAGGTCGGCCGGCGCGGCGGTGGGCTGCGGCAGCTTCGCGGCTTCGCGCGCGACATGAATGGCCGCCTTCGCATCCACAGCGTGCCCGCAAGGGGTACCGTCGTTGCTTTGATACTGCCGATCATGTCGCCGGAGCCAGCGGCACCCGCGACCGCCCGTAAAAAGGAATTCGCCGATGCAGGATGATCCGCAACTGCTGCGCAACGTGCGCGACGAGCTCGACTGGGACCCGGCGGTGGATCACACTGCGGTCCACGCCGTGGTGCAGGACGGCGTCGCTATCCTGTCTGGAACGGTCGCCAACCATGCCGCCAAGCTGGCGGCCGAGAAGGCCGCGCGCCGGGCGTTCGGCATTCGCGGCGTGTTCAACGGCATCACCGTCAGGGAGGATCCGGACGCGACCGACGAAGCGATCCTCGCCCGCGTGCGTACGATGCTCGATCTCGACGCCAATGTGCCGCCGAACACGCTTGAGGTCACGGTCGAGCACGGCCATGCGACGCTCAGCGGCACGGTCGAATGGGAATATCAGCGCGAGGCTGCGCGCACCGCGGCCGGACGCGTGCGCGGCGTGACCGGAGTCACGACGCGCATCCATGTGAACGGCATCCCCTCGATCACCGATATCCGTGGACGCGTCGTAACGGCGCTCCAGGAAGCAGCCGAAGCCGATGCGGCGACGATCCGGATCGAGCTCGACGGCGGCACGGTCAAGCTCGCCGGCAAGCTGGCGAGCAGCCATGAGCGCGACATCGCCGAGACTGCCGCGCGCACCGCGCCCGGCGTCGTCCATGTCGAGGACCGTATCGAGATCGCCTGATCGGGCGTGGAGACGGTAGCACGCGGATCAGGCGTGTGCGGCGCGGTTTTGGCGATCGGTCGCGCCGCGCCGCTTGGCCGCGGCTTGTGCGATCAGCAACTGCTCCGAGAGATTCTCCCAGGTCACCATGCCGATCAGGGCGCCGGCGGAATCGACGACCCCGACCGCCGGCGCGCCGCCTTCGAGCAGGCGCATGGCTGCCTCGGCGGGATCCCTGGTGTTCACGCAGGCGAGGTCACCGCCGGCGACCTCTACCAACCGCGCCTCCTCCCCGCGCTGCGCCAGCGCCGCGATGATCGTCTCGCGCGTCAGCACCTGCCATCCTGCCGCGCCGGCCAGGGGAAACTCGCGCTGGCTGGTGCGCAGCAGCGCGTCTGCGGCAGTCGACAGCGGACTCTCGGGCGAAAGGCGCACGAATGCGGTGATCATGACATCGCCGGCGGTCCGTCCGGCGATCGTATCGCGCATCATCGCCGCGCCCGATTCCGCCGCCGCTGCGATATAGACGAACAGCGCGATGAACAGCAGCAGCGGGTGGCCGGCGACCAGTCCCACAAAGCCGAACAGGATCGCAGCGCCCTCGCCGATCGACGCCGCGATCCGCGTACCGCGCGCATGGCCGAGCCGCGTGGCGAGCAGCGCGCGCAGCACCCGTCCCCCATCCATGGGAAATGCCGGGAGCAGGTTGAAGATCGCGAGCGACAGGTTGGCGATGGCGAGCTGGGCGATCAGGCCTTGGGACCGGTCGAGCGATCCGAGCGCCTCGATCCCCGGCATGCCGCCGAGCCCCAGGACCAACGCGGCGGCGATGACGAGATTCACGGCGGGTCCGGCAAGCGCCATCAGCAGCTCCTGCCAGGGCTTGTCGGGCATGCGCTCGAGGCTCGACACGCCGCCGATCGGAAGCAGGGTCACATCGGGCGTGCGGATGCCGAAGCGGCGGGCCACTGCGATATGTCCGAATTCGTGCAGCACGACGCACAGGAACAGGAGCGCCATGAACAGCAAGCTTCCGACGGCCGCGCCCGGCCCGGCGTTGAGCCACGCGGCGATACCGATCCAGGCGAGCAGCATCAGGAAGGTCAGGTGCAGCCGCACGGCGGTGCCGCCAATGGTGGCAAGGGGGATAGACCAGCGCATGATGCTCCTCAGGGCTGCAGGAGGGCGATGAGGATCACCCAGAAATCGCGGATCACGCCGATCACCAGCCGGACGAGGAAGCCGAGCAGCAGCAGCGTCAGCACGACCGTGGCGATCGTGCCCGGCTCGCGGGAGCCGCGCTTGTCCATGTCGACGCCGGTCATGTCCGGTCCGCCCGGGCCGAGGCATCGGTGGCTTCGTGCGCCCGCGCCAGCAAGGCGACGACCTCGGCATCGCTCGTCTGGGTGAAGTCGGCATAATGGGCGCCGACCGCATAGAAGGGATCGGGCGCGGCGAGGCAGACGAGCTCGTCGCATTCGCCGCGAAGCTCGGCCAGGCTTTCCGCCGGTGCGACCGGCACCGCGAGCACGAGACGCGCGGGCCTGTTCCGGCGAAGGCCCTGCAGCGCCGCCTTGACCGTCCCGCCGGTGGCGATCCCGTCGTCGACGACGATCACCGTGCGGCCGGTTACCGGAACCGGCGCCAGATCGCCCAGATAGGCCTGGCGCCGACGCTCGATCTCGGCCAGCTGGCGGCGCAGCTCGGCGCGGAGATATTCCCTGCTGGGCGCCAGCATCCGCACCACGTCCTCGTTGAGCACGACATGCGGCGCGGCGCCGTCGACCACGGCACCCATTCCGAACTCCTCATGCCCCGGCGCGCCGAGCTTGCGGACGAACAGCAGGTCGAGCTCGGCACCGAGCGCGCGGGCGACCTCGAACGCGACGGGCACGCCGCCGCGTGGCAGCGCGAGCACGAGCGGATCCGCCGGCTCGAGGTGGCCCAGGGCGGCAGCCAGGCGGCGGCCCGCATCGGCGCGATCGGCGAACAGCGGCTGGCCGAACATCACTGCCCCCCTTCGACCAGATGCGCGCCGAACCAGCGGCGGGCATGGTCGATCACCAGATCCAGCGTGCCCGGCTCCTCGAACAAATGGCTCGCGCCGGGCACGATCACCAGCTCGTGGACGCAGCGCAGCCGGGCCAGTGCAGCGCGGTTGAGCTCGATCACCGGCACGTCAAGGCTGCCGACGATCAACTGGGTCGGCGCGCGGACGCGCGACAGCGCGGCCCCGCCGGCAAGGTCCGGGCGCCCGCCGCGCGATACCACCGCGCGCACCCGATCGGGCGCCGCCGCGGCGGCCAGCAGCGCGGCGCCGGCACCCGTGCTCGCGCCGAAATAGCCGATCGGCAGCGCCGCCGGTTCCCCCAGCGATGCCACCCATTCGGTCGCCCGCAGCAGCCGCTTCGCGAGCAGGCCGATGTCGAAGACATTGGCGCGGTCGGCCTCTTCGGAAGGGGTCAGCAGGTCGAGCAACAGCGTCGCGAACCCCGCCTCGCGAAGCCCCAGCGCGACATGGTTGTTGCGCGGGCTCAGCCGCCCGCTGCCGCTGCCGTGCGCGAAGATCACCACACCGCGCGCCACCGGCGGGGTTCCGAGGAAGCCCTCGAGACCTTCGGGACGGATCAGAACCGGACGTTGATCCAGCGTCATTGTCGCCATGGTTCGCCTCCAATGGCCTGTCGCAAGAGGATCGCCGGTCTGGCGCGAAGGTGCACTTGGGAACTCTACGGAGCGATGATGCTTCCGTCAGATGCTCCGCACGTGGTGGAGTAGGTAGAGCAGCCGACCGCAATCATCGAAAAGGGGCACGTTCTGCGGCAGCCAGCGCCGCTCGACGAAGATTCCGTTCGGATCGCGGACGTCATAGCGCTGGATCGGCATGATATCCCTTCGTCCGGTCCTGGCGGCTTGCACCAGCGACTGGTAAAGATTGGAAACGCCATCCGCATCGACGAGATCGGGGTTGTCGGGGAACACATCGAACATGCGTTCGCCGCTGATCCTCGCGCGATCCGTGAGCGTTGCCGACGCATAGCTCTCGCTCACCTCGACAATGCGCAGGCCCGGCCGCGGGTCGATCAGGAGGAGGCATTCGCGCGATTGCTCGAGATGATCGCGGATCGACTTCACCAAATACGCCGGTTTCCTCCCAACCGAAAAGCGCTCGACCTCCAGGGGCGCGCCGAGAGTGGAAGACTCCAACAGCGCCAGCTTCCTGCGCGAATCGCCAAGCAATTCGGAGAAAGTCGCGCGCACGCGCGGATCGGTTTCCTCGGCGAGGACTTCGCGGAACCTCTTGATGTTCTGCCGAAGGATGTAGCGCTCCATGGCGCCGACTCCGTCTTTCTGCGCGAGAGGCTATCACGCATTGAATGTTGCGGCCATAGCCGCCGCGAAGTCGTGCCGTGGCATGGCGTGCCGGACGACAGAAACCGCCGCCCGGCACGTCATTCGGTCAGGCGAAGACGATCTCGTCCTCGACCCGGGTCACGCCCGGCGCGGACCACGCCGCCTGCTCGGCCACCCTGCGCTCGTTCCAGCCATGGACTTCGCCGCTGAGCTTGACGGTGTGGCCCGTGACCGAAACGTCGATGTCGCTCGCGTCGAGCGCGCTCTGGCGCTTGATCGCCGCCTTGATCCGCTCGCGGACATCCCAGGGGGAGGGCTGGGCCTGCCGGACCTCGATCCCGTTGCTCACGCCCTTGACGCCGCCGATGCGACCGGCGGCCGCCTGCGCCGCCTTCTTCTGGTAATTCCATTCGACGTCGCCGCTGAGCGTAACCCAGCCGTGCTCGACGCGGACCTTGAGGCGGTCGTCAGGCACCGTCACGTCCCAACGGAACACGTCGAGGATGCGTTCCGCGATCTCGTCGTCGGAGGTCTTGGGATCGCTGGCGAAGCGCACTTCGATCTCCTCGGCGATCGCCTTGACGCCTTTGACCCGCGTCGCGGCGCGCTCGGCGGCCATCTTCTGGGCATAGTTGGGCACATGGCCGGTGAGCGTGACGACACCCCCCTTGGCGGCCACGCCGATATGCGCATGGTCCACCATGGGCTCGAAGGCGAGTTCGTCGAGCACGTCGCGCTGCAGTTCGCTGTCGGTCTTCATTGCATTCCTCCACTCGTCTGAGGGTCGCCCGAACACTCGGGACGAGGGAGGATTCTCCCGTCCGGACGGCATGCGTATCCGGTTTGTTGCGGATGCGAGGATCGGGAGGAGCGCCCGACTCCCTGCCCGTCCGTGATTGCCGCTTTTCTCCACCATGCCCGGCTACGGGGCTTTCCCGATGGGGAGATGCGGGCCCGTCCATATGATCCGGCCGGCTCATGAAGGAGACGGACAATGGAGACCAACCGCATCCCCGCAGCCGGGTCCGGCGACAATCCCACCAGTTGCTGCCCCCGGCTCGATCCGGCGGGCTGGGACAGGCAGACGCTGCATTTCGAGGGCAAGCCCTTCGTTCGCGCCATCACGCACAGCGTGGATTATGTGCCCACGGACATGGCGGAGGTGTTCGGCGCGACATCCGCCGCCATCGCGGCGGCGAATGCCTGGCCGGACGGGGAGAGCCTCGTGCTCAGCCGCGACCTGTCCCCGTCCGAGGCCGAGCAGCTGTTCGCCGTCAAGGGGGATGTCCCCCGTGCCGAGATGGTTCGGCTCGACGGCGATTTTCGCACCCGCGTATTCGAGGGCCCGTATGAACAGGCGCCGCAATGGAAGACGGCGTTCGAGCGCGAGCTCGCGGGCGAAGGCCTCAGCGCCGACCGGATCTATTTCTACTATACGACATGCCCGAAATGCGCGGCGGTATATGGCAAGAACTATGTCGTCGCCATTGCCCGGCTCGCCGCGGCGGCCCGGCGGGCGAGCCCCTGACCAATGATCGAAAACGGCTCCGTGTCGCGCAGAACGTTCCTCATGGCTGCCGGCGCCATGGCAATCGCGCGACCCGCGGCGGCGGCATCCGCGGGAACGCCGATCCTGGCCTATCACCGTTTCGATGCCGCGCGAGCCGGTCCGACGGCCGTCACCACGGCGACGTTCGAGCTGCAATTGCGGTCCCTCGCAAGGCTCGGTTTCGACGTCGTGCCGTTACGCGACGCGGTGGCAAGGCTCCAGGCACCGCAGCGCGACGGCGCCCGACAGGCGGCAATCACCGTCGATGACGGCCACCGCTCGGTCCACACCTTGCTGTTTCCGCTGATCCGACGGCTGAAGCTTCCGGTCACGTTGTTCATCTATCCGTCGGCTATTTCGAACGCCGCCTATGCAATGACATGGGAACAGCTGCGCGAGATGCGCGCGTCGGGGCTGGTCGACGTGCAGTCGCACACCTATTGGCACCCCAATTTCGCAACCGAGCGTCGCCGCCGGACGCCTGCCGCCTTTGCCGCCTTCGTCGATGACCAGCTGCAGCGCTCGCGGCGGACGATCGAAGCGCGGCTCGGCGGCCGGGTGGACATGCTCGCCTGGCCGTTCGGCATCGTCGACCCGATGCTCGAGGAGGCCGCGCGCCGCGCCGGCTATTCGGCTGCACTGGCTTATGAAGGCGGTCCCGCCAGCGCAGGGGCCGACCCGTTCGCTTTGCCGCGCATCCCGGTCGGCGAGGCGGACCGCGGAAGCGCCTTCGCGCGCAAGCTCGGTCTCGCCGCGCGGGAGCCGACCCAGTGAAGCGGCCGCCGTTATTTGCCGCGCTGCTGGTCGCGCTGCTCGCCCTCGCGGCGGGCCAGGCGCAGGCGCTCGACCGCGATGGCCGGTTGGTCGATGCTGAGTCCGGCGCGCCGATCGCGGACGGGGTGGTCACGGTCGGTGCACGCGAGGCGCGGCTCGGTACCGGGGCGCGCTTCCATATCCGCGGCGCGCCGGGCCGGATTGCGTTCCGCGCGCCCGGTTATCGCCGGACCAGCCTCACGGCCGCCGAATTCGCGCGGGCCGAGGGCATCGTCCGGCTGGTGCCGTTCACCCCGCGGGGACTCTATCTCACCGTCTACGGCATCGGCTCGGAGCGACTCCGGGGCGGCGCCCAGTCGATCATCGCCGCCGGCGGCGCCAATGCGCTGGTGATCGATCTCAAGGGTGATCGCGGGATCGTGCCTTATCCGAGTGCGGTTCCGCTTGCGCGCACCACGCCCGGCGTGCGCAAGGTAACGACCATTCCCGACTTGCCGGCACTGGTCCGCGAGCTTCACGTATCGGGCATCTACGTCATCGGCCGCATCGTCACCTTCAAGGACGATCCGATCGCGCGGGCACGACCCGATCTTGCGGTCCTGCGCGGAACGAGCCTCTACAGGGACGGCGAGCATCTCGGCTGGACCGATCCGTTCGAAGCCGAGGTCCGACGCTACAATATCGCGCTGGCGGCCGAGGCCGCGAGCGCAGGCGTGGACGAGATCCAGTTCGACTATCTGCGCTTCCCCGACTCCTCGGCCAAGCTCAACTTCGCGCAACCGTCGATCCAGGCAACGCGCGTCGCCGCTATCGCGGGCTTCCTCGCCGAGGCGCGGCAGGCCCTCATACCCTTCAATGTCTTCATTGCTGCCGACATCTTCGGCTATGTCTGCTGGAACACCGACGACACTGGCATCGGCCAGCGGCTCGAGGAGCTTGCGCCGCATGTCGATTATCTGTCCCCCATGCTCTATCCTTCGGGCTATCGCTGGGGGATTCCGGGCATTCGCAATCCGGTCGCAAATTCCTACGCGATCGTCCATGAATCGCTCACGCAAGCGCAGCGCAGGCTCGGCATGTCTCCGAAGCGCTTCCGACCGTGGCTGCAGGCGTTCCGCGACTATGGTTTCGACCATCGCGCATTCGACGCCGATGAAGTCGCCGACCAGATTCGGGCGGCCGAGGATTTCGGCGCGAACGGCTGGATGCTCTGGAACGCCAACAATCTGTATTCGGATGCCGGCCTGGTCGCCAAGCGGCCGGGCCGCTGACTGTCCGAAGCGCCTCCGGGGCAGCCGATCCGTAACAAACCCGATGTCGCCGTCCGACCGCCGCGCCCTAGTTTCGGCACATCTGCTGCCAATGGAGGCATGGTCATGAAGAATGTTCTTGTCCTCGTGCATGACGACGCCGGTCAGGAGGCGCGCCTTCAGGCCGCGTTCGACCTCACCCGGGCGCTCGGCGGTCACCTCACCTGCCTCGACGTCGCCGTCGCGCCGCCGCCCGTCATCGCCGTCGACGATTTCGGGATGACGGCGACGGCGATCGCCGACGCGCGCGAAAAGGAGTCCGCCAATCGCGCGCGGCTCGAGCCGCGCATCCTGGCCGAGCAGATTCCGTTCGACTGGGTCGAGACGCTCGGCTTCCTGAGCCCGAGCATTCGCGAGGCGGCAGGACTCGCCGACGTTGTCGTGCTCAACCGCGCGCTCGATGCACCTTATCCCGACATGCGCGAAGTCGTAGGCGCCGTGCTGCTCGACGGCGGCAAGCCGATCGTCGCCGTTCCCGAGGGCGCGCGCGGTTTCGAAGTTTTCGGCCATGCGCTGGTGGCCTGGGATGGGTCGCCCCAGGCGGAAGCCGCGCTCCAGGCGGCCGTGCCGCTGCTCCAGCTCGCACGTGAGGTCACCATCCTCGAAGTCGATGACGGCTCGATCAAGCTGCCGGCAACGAACGCCGCCACCTATCTTTCCCGCCACGGCGTCGAGCCGGCGGTGCGGCGCGAAGCCTCGATGATCGACTTGCCGAGCACCCTCCTGCTCGATGCCATTGAAAATCTCGCGGCGAACTATCTGGTGATGGGCGGATTCGGACACAGCCGGTTCGTCGAGGCGGCGTTCGGGGGCGTGACCAGACGCATGCTCGGCGAGTGCCCCGTGCCGCTTTTCCTGGCGCATTGATCGCGGCTTTCATCGGGCTGCGTCGCGCCGGATCGCGAGCGGCGCGTGCTCGGGCTCGCGCCGCTCGCGATCGCCAAGCTGTTCGCCGATCAGATCGTGCCGAGCGCCGGCATCGGCGGTAACCTCTTGCTCATCGACCGGCTGATGGCGTTCGGCATGCCGCGCGCCGCCGCGGTCGCGGCGCTACTGGTCTCCATGATCGGCTATTATACGGCCTGCGCCGTGCTCGCGCTCACGATGGCTGCCTGTGCCGCCGCGACCGTAGCGGCCAAGCGCGCCTGCTTCCGCCAGCGTCGAGACCGCTGCGTTTGCCGGTGGCGTCGAGTCCGATGCGTAGAATTACGCAATGACCGGCGCATGGCTCGATGAGACGAATCCGACCCGATTGGCGCGAGTCCCTGATGGAGGCGGGCAAATGTCGGAGCGGCTGGTTCATGTGATCGACGACGAGGATGCCGTTCGCCGCGGCGTCGGGTTCCTGCTGAAGACATCGGGCTATCTGGTTCGAAGCTGGTCATGCGCCCATGATTTCCTTCACGATCTGCGACATCGCGAACCCGGCTGCATCCTGCTCGACGTCCGGATGCCAGAGATCGACGGGCTGCAGCTGCAACAGATTTTGCGCGACCGCGGTGTCACCATGCCCGTGGTGGTGATGACGGGACATGGCGATGTGGGAATCGCGGTGCAGGTTATGAAAGCGGGCGCTGTAGACCTGCTCGAGAAGCCGTTCGACCGGCCCGAGCTTCGGCAAGCTCTCGACGCGGCGTTTGCACGCCTCGAATCGGCTGCGACGATCGCGACGCGCGAAGCGGAGGCCGACGTGCTGGTGCATGCGCTCACGGCTCGTGAACGCGACGTGCTGTGCGGGCTCGCGCTCGGCTATCCGAACAAGACCATCGCCTATGATCTGAGCATTTCGCCACGGACGGTCGAAGTGCACCGCGCCAATCTGATGACCAAGTTCGGCGCGCGCAGCTTGAGCGAGGTGCTCAGGATCGCCTTCGCCGCGCGCATGGGGGAGCAGGCCTGGCCGCCTCCTCCGGCGATGCAGGAGATCATTTGCGGCGCCGCCGCTTAACCGCGGCGCGCGGGTCCGGAATATCCCGCATTGGGGCCGCGGGGGCGCCAAGACAGGATCTCGTCGCCACGCCGTCAGGCTGCGCTGCGCAGCCGGCGCATGACCCGGAGGTAAGTATGCTGGTGCCACATGGAGCCTATGTTCTCGCGGTTGATGGTGGGCGTATGCACCTGTTTCGCAACCGCGGACTGGACCGCGAGATCCGTCTCGAGCCATTGGCGGAACGCCATCTGAGCAATCCGGCAACCCATGTCCTGAGCGAGCCCCAGCCCGGCCGCGCGTTCCAGAGCCTCGGCGCCGCGCGGAGCGCCTATGAAGGGAACGATGCGCACCAGCGCCGCGAGGATGCGTTTTGCGAGCAAGCGCTCGACGATGCGGTCGCGGCCGCAGCCGAGGCGCCCGAGCTCGTCCTGATCGCGCCGCCGCATGTGATGGGCGTGCTCCGCAAGCACCGGGAACATCGCCACCCGTCGCTCTCCGTTCGCGAGATCGTCAAGGATTTGGCGGCATTCCCGGCCGACGAACTCACCGAACGGCTGCGCGCGCTGCGCTGAAGCGAGAAGCGCGACGAGCCCGGCTCCCATGCCGGCTTCGTCTATCGCCACGTGATCCCCTGTCCTGCGTCCGGGCTGCCAGCCGTTCCGCGAACCGCTCCATCGCCTCATCGAAGGCGCCGTCGATCGGGTCCGGGAGATTGCCACGCCTAGACCTCGCAGACGAAACGCTCGATCGCGACAGAACCGGCCTCGCCGGACCGGTACAGTCACGCCTCGCCTTCGATCCGCACGACGGGCGCGGCGTTCCTGGGCATGAGGGTGGACCGCCGCGAAGCGTTCGACAGCCGGCCGGAGAGGCGGCTTCGCCCACGCCGGATCGCGAGGACTGGTCGGGAGAAGCTCGGGGACGCGCCGCTCGAAATGCCGACGAGGGAGATGGCCTCGAATGTCAGCCGGCAGTCCAGCCGCCGTCCACTGCCAGCGCTTGACCGGTGGTGAAGCTTGCACCTGGACTACACAGCCAGAGCACGGCACTGGCGATCTCGTCTGGGTTGCCGATGCGCCCGATCGGCTCGGTGCGCTCCATCTGCTCGCGCCCGCCGGCGCTTCCGGCCATGTAGCGCTCGAGCATCGGGGTCTCGATCGCACCCGGGCAGACGGCGTTCACGCGGATGTTCTGGCGCGCGACTTCGAGCGCCGCCGTACGCGTGAGGCCGATCACGCCGTGCTTGGAGGCGACATAGGCCGGGATGTTGGGAAGTCCGATCAGGCCGGCCACCGAAGCGCAGTTGACGATCGCGCCCTCCGACTGACGCAGCATCTGGCGGAGCTCGGCGCGCATGCATAGCCAGACGCCCCGCAGGTTGACCGCGATGACCCGATCGAAATTCGCCGCATCGCACTCGGCAGTGCTCGCCGGCCCCCCTTCGATTCCTGCGTTGTTGAACGCGGCGTCGAGGCGACCGAACTCGGCGGCGATGCGATCGAACAGCGTGTCGACGCTGGCTTCGTCCGCGACGTCACAATGGGCGAACAGCGTGCGTGCGCCTTCGTCGCGCAGATCGGCAGCGACCTGGACGCCGCGCTCGGCGTCCCGGTCGGCGAGCACCACCGTCCAGCCTTCGTGCGCAAAGGCGGCGACGGTCGCCTTGCCGATACCCGAGCTCGCGCCGGTGACGAGCGCGACTTTGCCGTTGGAAGTTTGCGTCATGGCCCTGCTCCCAGATTGCGACACGAGCCTGCCCGAGTCGGGCCGGCGCGGCATTAGGGAGTGGTACGGATGTCCCGCTGCCCGGTGCCGGCTAGCAGGTGACCAGATCGGTGTGTCCGAAGCCCTTCGTATAGTCGAGCACCGAGATGATCTCGGGTACGATGCGGAAGACACGGACCGCCTCGGGGCCGGGCATGGGCCCGGGCAGCGAAGCCTGGGGCGGATAGCGCTTGGCGAGCAGCCCCAGGATGCGGGCGACCTCGTTCGGGTCGTTCACCGGCCTGGCGCGCGCCGCCATCGACAGGCCCTGGATCGCCATGATGTCGTCCGCGTCATGATCGATGGCCAGCGATACGCGATCGTCGCGCGCGAGATTCGCAGCCTTCTGGCTCTCCGGGCCGCAGAGAAAATAGAGGTCCAGGCCTTCGCTCGCATAGCCGACCGTCGTCGCCTGCGGCCATCCGTCGGGGCGCAGCGTGGCGATGGTCATGATCCGGTGCTGCTCGAGCAGACGCTCGATCATGCTCCTGAGGGCGTCGTTCATCGGTGCCTCGCATCGATCGGGCGGAATTGCCCGGCTTCGGCAAGGCTGCGCCGAGCGGGGCTCGAGCGCATTGGGTAATGATCCGGAGCCGCCGCCCGGCGCTATCGTAGATATCCGCATCGCGCGGCTCACCTTGCTGAGCGAAGATCGCAATACACCGCGACGGAAGGGAGCAGACCGATGACGAAGCCGACCCATGTTCTGGCTGCCACCGATGGATCCGACCCCGCGGAGCGAGCTATCGACCTGGCGGCCGAAATCGCGCGAGCCGCAGGTGCGCGGATGACGATCCTCACGGTTGAAGGCGAGCTCTCGCCACAGGAAATGCGCGCACTCGTCCACGCGGAGGGAGATGCGGCCGCGGCGCTCGATGCGCAGGCGCATGGCGTGCTCGCTGACGCCGCTAGGCGGGCGCGATCGCTGGGGGTCGCGGAGCTGAGTACGCGCATTGCCTTGGGCGATCCCGCCGAAGCGATCCTCGAAGCCGTGCGCCGGGACGTAGATCTGCTCGTCCTGGGGCGGCGCGGCCGCGGCCGTTTGAGCGGGCTTCTGCTCGGAAGCGTGTCGCAGAAGCTGGTCTCGCTTGCCCCATGCGCGGTGGCGGTGGTGCCCTGACCGGGCTGCCCTTCGATGCGTAGCATTACCGATAGGGCAAGCGATCCGCGGCGGTCACTGTGCCGACATGTCGGATGGAACATCGATCATCGCCTGGTTCGAGTCGCTCGGGCGCGCCGATGGGGCGCGGGTCGGGGGCAAGAATGCCTCGCTCGGCGAATTGACCGCGCGGCTCGTCCCGATGGGGATTCGGGTACCACAGGGCTTCGCGACCACGGCCGACGCCTATTGGGCGTTCGTCGGCTCTGCCGGTATCGAGCCGGCGATCGGTGACGCGCTTGCCGCCTATCGGTCCGGCAAGGCCTCGCTCGACGTGACCGGCACCGCGATCCGCCGCGCGCTGCTCGACGCGCCATTCCCGCAGGCGCTCGCACGGCCGATCGCGGCGGCTTATCACGAGCTTTCGCGGCGCGCCGGCAAGACCGACGTCGCGGTGGCCGTTCGGTCGAGCGCGACGGCGGAAGATCTTCCCGACGCGAGCTGAGGTGGTCCCGGAAATTTGGACAGGGTGCTAAGCTAATCCCGACCTGAGGAATGGACGGGAAATGAAGAAGACGAGGAAGCGCTACAGCGCGGAGTTCAAGGCAAAGGTGGCGCTGGAAG
>Ga0164243_10002703_pt1 | contig 29032 bp, 28 predicted proteins | sample OricompcompostOP_FD_108781 | JGI IMG/M metagenome (GOLD analysis project Ga0164243, IMG submission 108781) | Organic Plus compost microbial communities from Emeryville, California, USA - Original compost - Organic plus compost (OP) | ecosystem: Engineered > Solid waste > Mixed feedstock >... | reverse complement strand
GAAGCTAGGTGGCGGCCCGGTTCCGGGCCGACGGGAGCGGAACCGCTTCACGCATAAGGATGACCGGGGGCGGCTTCCCCGTGCCCCACCCCCCGAATGTGCTGCACCGCCCCGCGCCACCCCGCCCACCCGGCCGCCGCGGCGGTGCCCGAGCCCTCTCCTCCGCCGCGCTGCCGGCACCCCCGGCACAGCCGGACCCGCGTCCGACCGGCATCGCACCCCCGCACCGGTTCACGGCGCACGGCACCCCTCCACACCGCCGCCCCGCCCCCGCCCCCGCACCCGTCGCCCGCGGCACCGTCCCGTGGCCCGCCCCGACCCGCCGCGTCCGCCCCCGTCCCGGAGCCCGTCCGAGACGTTCCCCGGGCCCGGCCCGGACGCTCCCCCGGCCGGGCCCGGAGTGCTGCACCGGCCGGGCGGGAGGCGGCCCGTCGCTGGCCCGCCCGGCGGTGCGGGCGGGCGGCGACCGGGCTGGGGTCGTCCCGGCGGTGGGCAGGTAGCCTTGCCCCGTGCCAGCACAGCCCTCCCTCTCCGAAGTCATCGCAGCGCTCGACGACCTGTGGCCGCGCGACCGCGCCGAGCAGTGGGACGCCGTCGGCACCGTCTGCGGGGACGTGACCGACCCGGAAGCCCGCGTCGGCCGCGTCCTGTTCGCCGTCGACCCGGTCCAGGAGATCGCCGACGAGGCCGTGGCCAAGGGCGCCCAGCTCCTGGTCACCCACCACCCGCTGTATCTGCGCGGCACCACCACGGTCGCCGCCGACACCTTCAAGGGCCGCGTCGTCCACACCCTGATCCGCAACGGGGTGGCCCTGCACGTCGCCCACACCAACGCCGACACCGCCGACCCCGGGGTCTCCGACGCGCTGGCCGCCGCGCTCGGCCTGCGCGTGCTGCGTCCCCTCGTCCCGGACGCCACCGACCCGGCCGGGCGCCGCGGGCTCGGCCGGATCTGCGAACTGGACCGGCCGCTGGCCCTCGGCGACCTCGTCGAACAGGCCGCCGCCTCACTGCCCGTCACCGCACAGGGCATCCGCGCCGCGGGCGACCCGACGGCGACGGTGCGGACGATCGCCGTGTGCGGCGGCTCGGGCGACAGCCTCTTCGACGCCGTCCGCGCGGCCGGTGTCGACGCCTACCTCACCGCAGACCTGCGCCACCACCCCGCCTCCGAGGCCCGTGAGCACTCCGGCCTCGCGCTGCTGGACGCCGCCCACTTCGCCACCGAGTGGCCCTGGTGCGAGCAGGCCGCGGCACAGCTGGACGCCGTCGCGCAGCGGAACGGCTGGGACCTGCGGACCGACGTCTCGCGCACCGTCACCGACCCGTGGACCGCGCACGCGCCCTCGCTGCCCCAGCACAGCCCGCTCGCCCCGCCGTCCACGGCCCAGCAGACCGCACTGACCGACAACGACCTCACCCCGGGAGCCCCCAACTGAACGCCGCGCCCGCCGATCAGATCCGCCTGCTCGACGTCCAGGCACTCGACACCCGCCTGTCGCAGCTCGCGCACAAGCGCAGGACCCTGCCCGAGCACGAGGAGATCCAGCGGCTGGAGACCGACCTCGCCCAGCTGCGGGATCTGCTCGTGGCCGCGCAGACCGAGGAGAGCGACACCGCCCGCGAGCAGACCAAGGCCGAACAGGACGTAGACCAGGTACGCCAGCGCGCAGCGCGCGACCAGCAGCGCCTCGACTCCGGTGCCGTGACCAACCCCAAGGACCTGGAGAACCTCCAGAGCGAGATCGCTTCCCTGGCCAAGCGGCAGGGCGATCTGGAGGACATCGTGCTGGAGGTGATGGAGCGCCGCGAGTCGGCTGCCGCGCGCGCCGCCGAACTGGGCGAGCGCGTCGAGGCGGTGGCCGCCAAGGTGCAGGACGCCACCGGCCGCCGGGACGCCGCGCTCGGCGAACTGGACGCCGAGGCCGACAGCGCCCGCAAGGAGCGCGAGACCATCGCCGCCGCCGTCCCCGCCGACCTGCTCAAGCTGTACGACAAGATCCGCGAGCGGGAGGGCGGTGTCGGCGCCGCCAAGCTCTTCCAGCGCCGCTGCGAGGGCTGCCGGCTGGAGCTGGACATCACCGGCCTCAACGAGCTGCGGGCGGCCCCCGCCGACGAGGTGGTCCGCTGCGACAACTGCCGCCGCATCCTGGTGCGCACCCCGGAGTCCGGCCTGTGAGTGATGTCCGTACCGGCCGCCGGGCCCGGGGCGGCGCTCCGGCCCCGGGCGGGGCGGTGGACGGAGGAGCGGCGTGAGCGGCAGCGTGCGCCGCACCTTCGTCGTCGAGGCCGACGGCGGGTCGCGCGGCAACCCCGGGCCGGCCGGTTACGGGGCCGTCGTCCGTGACGCCGCCACCGGCGAAACCCTGCGGGAGGCCGCGGAGTTCATCGGCCGGGCCACCAACAACGTCGCCGAGTACCGGGGTCTGCTCGCCGGGCTGCGGGCGGCCCGGGAGCTGGACCCGGACGCGGCCGTACTGGTGCGGATGGACTCCAAGCTCGTCGTGGAACAGATGTCGGGCCGCTGGAAGATCAAGCACCCCGACATGCGGCCCCTGGCGCTGGAGGCCGCCTCCGTCTTCCCGCCGGACGCCGTCACCTACGAGTGGATCCCCCGCGAGAAGAACAAGCACGCCGACCGGCTGGCCAACGAGGCGATGGACGCGGGCGGGAGCGGCGAGCAGTGGCAGGAGGGCGCCTCCACCGCCGAACCGGACGCGGGCCCCGCGCCCGCGCCGGTGGCGGCGGCCCCCGGCGCCGGCCCGGCCGCCACCGACCCGGGCCCGACGGCGCCCGCGGCCCGTGCCGGCTGGGGCCCCGACCTGGGCACCCCCACCACGTTCGTCCTGCTGCGGCACGGCGAGACGCCGCTCACGCCCGAGAAGCGGTTCTCGGGCAGCGGCGGCTCCGACCCCGACCTGTCGCCGGCTGGACGGCGACAGGCCGCCGCCGTCGCCGAGGCGCTGGCCTTGCGCGGCACGGTGCAGGCGGTCGTCGCCTCACCGCTGCGCCGCTGCCAGGAGACGGCCGCGGCGGTCGCCGGCCGGCTCGGACTCCAGGTCCGTACCGACGAGGGGCTCCGCGAGACGGACTTCGGTGCCTGGGAGGGCCTCACGTTCGCGGAGGTCCGCGAGCGGTACCCGGAGGACCTGGACGCCTGGCTCGCCTCGCCCGCCGTCCGCCCCACGGGGGGCGGCGAGTCCTTCGAGGAGGTCGCGCGGCGGGTCGCCGTCGCCAGGGACCGGCTCCTGGCCCGCTACACCGGCCGGACGGTGCTGGTCGTCACCCATGTGACGCCCGTCAAGACCCTCGTCCGGCTCGCCCTCGGCGCCCCGCCGGAGTCCCTGTTCCGGATGGAGCTGTCGGCAGCTTCCCTGTCGGCCGTCGCCTACTACGCGGACGGCAACGCCTCGCTGCGCCTGCTGAACGACACCGCGCACCTGCGCTGAGCCTGGGCGCGGGTGCGCCGGGACACCCGCGCCGGAGCCCGGCCGCGGCTGTGCCGGCACTCTCGGCGCGGCTGCGCCGGGCGGCTCACCACGGCACGGGTGTGCCGTCCCAGGAGAAGAACTCCCCGGTGGGGCCGTCGTCGGGCAGGAGGGCCAGCCGGACGGCGCCCTGTGCGGCCTCCGCCGGATCGCCGCCGGCGGCGGCCCGCGCGTTCAGATCGGTGGCCCGCAGCCCCGGGGCCAGCGCGTTGACCTTGAAACCGCCCTCGGAGAGCGTCTGCGCGTACAGGACGGTCAGGGCGTTGAGGGCGGTCTTGGACGAGCGGTACGCGGCGGCTGCGCCGCTGCCCGGCGTGAACTGGGGGTTGGGGCTCACGCTCCAGGTCAGCGATCCGGTCCCGCTGGACACATTGACGATGCGCGGGTGCGGCGACCGGCGCAGGACGGGCAGGAAGGCGTTGGTCACCGCGACCACACCGAACACGTTCGTCTCGTAGACCTGCCGGAACTCCTCGGCCGTCGCCACGTCCGGCGCGGCCGGCGAAGCACCGATGCCGGCGTTGTTGACCAGCACGTCCAGGCGGTCGACGTGCCCGGCCGCTGCGGTGATGCTGTCCTGGTCCGTCACGTCCAGGACCAGCGGGCGGGCGCCCCCGCCGATCTCCTCGGCGGCCCGCCGCCCGCGCCCGGCATCCCGGGCGCCCACGTACACGGTGAAGCCCTCCGCGACGAGCAGACGGGCGATCTGGTGGCCGATGCCCTTGTTGGCACCGGTGACGAGAGCTGTGCGATCGTTCATGACAGCGATGGTCCTGCGGCGGCGGTGGCCCTGCCAGGGATCACCTGTACCAGGCGAGGGGGCGAGCAGCATGGCGCGAGCGGAACTGGCCCGCTTCCTGCGCAGCCGCCGGGCGGGGCTGCGCCCGCACGACGTGGGTCTTTCCGCGGGCGGCCTGCGCCGGACACCGGGTCTGCGCCGCGAGGAGGTCGCGGAGCTGGCCCATGTGTCGGTCGACTACTACACCCGGCTGGAGCAGGCCAGAGGCCCCCGCCCGTCCGCGCGCGTCCTGGACGCGCTGGCCGGGGCCCTGCGGCTGACCCCGGCCGAGCGCAGCCATCTGTTCGGCCTGGCGGGCACACCGGCGCCGCCACCCGGCCCCGGCGTGGTGCGCCGGGTGCGCCCGCATGTGGCCGGGATGCTGGAGCGGCTGCCGGCGACCGGCGCCATCGTCACCGACGCCGCCTACGACGTCATCGCCTGGAACCCGCTGGCCCGCACGCTGCTCGGCGGGGACCTCGCGCAGGGCACGGTGAATCTGGCCCGGCGCCGTTTCCTGTGCCCGGAGCACCGGGAGACGATCTCCGGCGCCGAGGAGTTCGGGCGCATCGCGGTGGGGCGGCTGCGCCGGGCCGCGGACCGCTACCCGCACGATGCGCGGCTGGCCGCGCTGCTGGCCGAACTCCACGCCGGAAGCGGGGAGTTCCGCCGGCTGTGGGAGACCCGCCCGGTCCACGCCCCCGGTCACCGCACCAAGACGCTCGACCACCCGACGGCGGGCACACTGCGGCTGAACTGCGACGTGCTCCTCGTGCCCGAGGACGACCAGGAGGTCGTGCTGATCACGGCGGACCCCGGAACACCGTCCGCCCGCACCCTGGAGGAACTGGCAGCCCGCGCGGCGTGACGGCGCCGGCTAGCGGGTGGGCAGCTGGTCCGCGTAGCCGCCCTCCGTCCACACGAACCGCCGGAAGTCCTCGGGCGTCATGGTGCCCGCCCACGGCACCCCGCCGGGGCAGAAGACCGTTTCGCAGCCGTCGCAGTAGTGGGCGGGCTCCCACACGCGGGAGGCCCGCTGGTCGCCGGCCTTCTCGGCGGCGCGTTCGCGGCGGTCGCTCCGTACGACGCCGAGGGTGCCGGCGAAGCAGAGCACCGCCAGGGCTATGCCGCCGAACAAGTAGAGCGGCTTGTCCTGTTGGTGGCCCGTCCAGGCGAGGGCGACGCCGATGCCGGTGAGGACCATGCCCTCCAGGAAGTGGAGGCAGCCGTCGCCGCCCTTCTCGGGGCCTTTCGCCAGGCGGGTGGTCAGGTCTTTGCGCATGGAGCCCTTGGCGTACCGGGCTTCGGAGACCGGGCGGACCGCCGTACCGCCACATGTGGGGCAGACCGCCCCGAGTCCCCCGTGTGTCTCAGGAGTTGCCATGGAGGCAATCTACTCAGTGGACCTCACTTGAGAGGCTTCGGCCGCCAAGGCACGCACCCGGTCCCAGTCCTTGGCGGCGAGCGCGTCGGCGGGCAGCATCCAGGTGCCGCCCACGCAGGCGACGTTGGGCAGGGCGAGGTAGGACGCCGCGTTGGCGGCGGAGACCCCGCCGGTGGGGCAGAAACGGGCCCGGGGCAGGGGCGAGGCCAGCGACTTGAGGTAGGCCGTGCCGCCCGCCGCCTCGGCGGGGAAGAACTTCATCTCGTGCACGCCGCGCTCCAGCAGGGCGACGACCTCGGAGGCGGTGGAGACGCCCGGCAGATACGGCACTCCGGAGGCGCGCATGGCCTCCAGCAGGGTGTCCGTCCAGCCGGGGCTGACCAGGAAGCGGGCGCCCGCCTCCACGGCGGTCCGCACGTCGTCGCCGCTCAGCACGGTGCCGGCGCCGACGACGGCCTCCGGCACGGCGTCGGCGATGGCCCGGATCGCCGCGGGTGCCGCCGGGGTGCGCAGCGTCACCTCGATCGCGGGCAGCCCGCCGGCGACCAGCGCCCGCGCGAGGGGTACGGCGTCCTCGGCGTCGTGCAGGACGACGACGGGCAGCACAGGGGCGAGGTCGAGGACGGAGGGCGCGGGGGAGGCGGCAGGACTGCTCATGCGCGTATGCTGCCCGCCCCGCCACATCACACGCAACAGGCGTTGCACAACTTGCAACGCCACTCTCGCCTGCGCCGTCGCCGCCTGCCGTCCCCGGGTCCGCCCTGGGGCGGGCCCCGGCCGGGTGCGGCCCGCCGCCGGGCGCCGCACGTGTCGGCCCCCCAGTGCCCGGCAAGCGCGCCTCGGCCGTGGCCGTGTCGGCGCCGGGCGTTCCCGGCGCGGCGGCACCCTGCCGTGCCGGGCCGGGCCCGGCTGGTGCCCGGCGTGCCCGGCGTGCCCGGCGGGAGGTTTCCCGTGCGGTGGAACGTCCGCACGGCTGGCCGGTCGCGTATCTCGTGCGGCCCCGCGACGCCCCCCGGCGTCGCGCTCCGCCGTGGTGCCGGGCACGCCCGGTGCGGACGGCTCCGTGCTGTGCGGGGCCCGGCACGGGCGGCGCGGTGTGCCCGCCGGTTCCGCGATCCGGCGCGGTGTGCCCGCCGGGCCGGTGACCCGGCGCCGTCTTCCGGCCGGGCCTGCGGAGTGGTGCGTCACGCCTGCCCCGCGGCACCGGTGCCGGGCCTCCGCGGCGTCGGCGGGGACGCCGGGCACGCCCGTACGGCGCCGGCCCCGCCCGTGCAGGGCCCGGCGCCGGGCGCCGCCGGTTCAGTGGGCCCCGCCGGGCGGGGCTACAGCTCTGTGACCACCACGTCGAGTGCCGTCGGGCCCTTCGCGCTGTCGGCGTCGTCGCCCTCCACGACGTACCCGAGTTCCCGCAGCGTTGCGGCCAGCTCGCCGGGGGTCGCGGGTTCGGCGTCCGATTCCAGCAGGGCCCGCAGCAGGCGGCCCTTGGTGGCCTTGTTGAAGTGGCTGACGACGGACCGCTTCTCCACGCCGTCCACCACCTTCGACTGGAGCACCCGCACGGTCGCCGTGCGCCGGGCCGTGGGGCCCTTCGGCTTCCACATGGCCGCGTACGCCGATGAGCGCAGGTCCAGGACCAGCCCGTCGCCCGCCGCCTCGGGCAGTACGGACTCCAGCGGGCCCCGCCAGTAGCGGCCCAGCGGTCCGGCGCCGGGCAGCTTCACCCCGCCGGAGAGCCGGTAGGAGGGGATGGGGTCCTCGATGCCGACGGCACCCCACAGCCCGGAGAAGACCAGCAGTTGCCTCGCGGCCCGGCGCCGGGCGGCCGGACCGAGGGAGGCCAGGTCCAGCGCGTCGTAGAGCACGCCGGTGTAGATCTGGCCGGCGGGCCGGGTGGGCGCCTCACGCAGGCCGGCGTTCTTGGTGACCTCGCCGCGCAGCCCCTGGCTGAGCCCCAGCACCTCGCGTGCCTTCTCCTCGTCGGCGCGGCAGAGGGTCACCAGCTCGTCCAGCACCGCCTCCCGGGCCGGGTTCAGCCCGGGGAGCGAGAGCGAGTCCAGGTCCAGCGGGCGGCCCTGCCCGCCCTCGGCCTTCCCCTCGGACGGCGGCAACAGCACGAGCACGGCTCTTCTCCTGTCTTGCGGCACCCCGGCCGGGGCCGGGGGAGTACGGCGACGGTGCGACCGCCAGCGTACGGGCCGCCGGGCGGGCCGGCTCACGGCCCGCCGGGCTCAGAGGGCCTGCGGGAAGCAGAAGACCCGGTCGGGGTCGTACCTGGCCTTGACGGCGGCGAGCCGGCCGGCGTTGGCGCCGTAGTAGGCGTGCCGCCAGTCGCGCAGTGCCGGGTCGGGGCAGTTCTGGTAGGCGTGGCCGCCGGCCCAGGGGCGGAGCGCGGCGTGGGTGGCGTCGAGCCAGCCGCGGTAGCCGGCCACCTGTTCGGCCCCGGCGGCGTCGGGCCAGTGGATGAGGTAGCGGGCCAGGAAGCGGGCGCCGCGGTGGGGGAAGGCGGTGGCGTCGGCGCGTGGCCGGTTGACGGCGCCGCCCAGCGCGTCCAGCGCGACACTGCCGGCTCCGCCGCCGCGCAGCCCGGACAGCCGCTCGACGCGGGTGAGAAGCGTCCTTATGCCCGCCGGCGGCAGCGGCCGGACGTAGAAGTCGGACCGTACGGCGTACGACTCGCGGGGCACCCGGCCGCGTCTGGTCCGGCCCGGCAGGGTGCCGCGCTGGTGCGCCTGGGCCAGGGTCCAGCCGGAGACGCCGCCCATCACCTTCATCGCGTCCAGGTAGGAGTGCCGCCGCAGGGCGAGGTCGCAGGAGCTCTCGCCGATCCGGCCGGCCAGCCGGTCGAGGTGGTTCTCCACCTCGCGGCGGGCCCCCAGGGACAGACCGCTCATCCGTACGCTGCCGGGCCGGCCGCCGGCCGGTGCCGACAGATGCAGGCTGGTGCCCATTTCCTCCGGGGCGACGGGGGCCCAGCGTTGCCACTCGCGTACCACGCCCGCGGCCCGTTCCCAGGGCCAGCTGAGGAAGAACGTCTGGCAGGAGGGCGCCACCTGGGTGCGGAAGTCGAGCGCGGTCACCACGCCGAACTGTCCGCCGCCGGCGCCGCGCAGCGCCCAGAACAGGTCCGTCTCGCTGTCCTCGGCGACCCGGCGGAGGCGGCCGTCGGCGGTGACGACGGTGGCACCGGTGAGGCTGTCGCAGCTGAGCCCGTAGGCGCGGGAGACGGGCCCGATGCCGCCACCGAGCGTCAGCCCGGAGATGCCGACGGTGGGGGCGGCGGCGGCCGGAATCGTCCGTTTGTGCGGGGTCAACTGGGCGTGGACGTCGATGAGTTTCGCGCCGGCCCCCACGGTGGCGGACCGCCCGGCGGGGCGCACCTCGGCCATCCGCTGGACGTCGATGACCAGCCGGCCGGTGCCGGTGGACCAGCCGGCGGCGGAGTGGCCGCCGCTGCGGACGGCCACGGGAATCCCGTACCGGCGGGCGAAGGCGAGGCACTCGGCGATGTCGCCGGGCCCCGCGCAGTAGGCGACGGCGGCCGGGCGCACCCCGTCGAACCGAGGGTTGGCGAGTTTGCGGGCCGCGGTGAAGTCCCGGTCACCGGGCCGCAGCAGCGTGCCCTCCAGCCCGGCGCCCAGCGCCGTCCAGGCGCTCGCGGGCTGCTGCGCGTCGAGCGCCGTGCGGTGGGTCATCCCCGTCGCCCCCCAGTGCGGTGCCGGTCACCGACGAAGATCATTTTTGCGCAGGGCGGTGGGGGACTGTGCGGTGGGGGCATGCGGGAAGCCAACCAGCAGACGCGGGCAGCCGCCAGCCGATTGTGGTTACAGTCGGCGGCATGACTGATGTGACGGGATTTTCCGCACGGGGAGACGTCCGGCCGCCCAGGACGGCGGGCGGCGAGAAGGAGACCCTCGTGGCCTTCCTCGGCTATCTGCGCGAAGCCGTCGTCGCCAAGGCGGCCGGTCTGAGCGACGAGGTGGGCCTGACCCCCGGGGTGCCCTCCGGCACCAGCCTGCTCGGCCTGGTCAAGCATCTGACACGGGTGGAGCACAACTGGTTCGTATGGGCGTACGCGGGCCGCGGCGGCGAACGCCCCCTCGACGACGACGAGCCGCCCGCGGCGGGCGAGACGGCACAGACGCTGATCGCCGCCTACCGGGAGGCGGTCCGTGCCTCCGACGAGATCATCGCCGCCTGCGACGACCTGGGCCGCCCCGGCGCCCGCGCGCTCGGCGGCACCGAACCGCCGACACTGCGCTGGATCCTCGTCCACATGATCGAGGAGACGGGCCGGCACGCCGGACACGCCGACATCCTGCGCGAGCAGACCGACGGCGCCACCGGCCGCTGACCCGGCCACCCGTCAGAACGATCCGAACGCGGGCCTGCCGGCCGGTACGTAGGTCTGCGCCACCACGCCCGAGGACAGGGCGTCGCATTCCGTCAGGCGCAGCGCCGCCGGCACGGTTCCCTCCGCGAACAGCCGGCGGCCCGCGCCGAGCACGACCGGGTGGACCAGCAGCCGGTACTCGTCGATCAGACCGTCGTCCATCAGCGAGCGGGCCAGCACCCCGCTGCCGTGGATCTGGAGTTCGTCGCCCGGCCGCTCCTTCAGCTCCCGTACGGCGTCGGCCACCTCGCCGCGCAGCACCGTGCTGTGCTGCCAGTCCGCGTGCGTCAGGGTGGTCGAGGCGACGTACTTGGGCAGCCGGTTCAGCCTGTCCGCGATCACCGGTTACGTCTCGTCGCCGACGTGCGGCCAGTACCCGGCGAAGATTTCGTAGGTGTGCCGCCCCAGCAGGAAGCCGCCCGCGCGGGTGAACCAGCGGGTGATGCGCTCGCCCACCTCCTCGTCGGCGTAGGGGACCACCCAGCCGCCGAGGGCGAACCCGTCGCGGCGGTCCTCCCCGGGGCCTCCGGGGCCCTGCATCACGCCGTCGAGCGACAGCATCGTCGTCAGTGTCAGCCGCATCCGCCCGCTCCTCCGTGAGGGACCGCCCGTGTGAGGGGTGCGCCGTGCGGCTCCGCACACGGCGCGGCTCCGGTCCCTTCTCGGGATACGGACCGGAGCCTTGGGCGGACATCATCGCCGTGCGGCGCGGCGCCTCACGAGACCGGCGCGCCCTCTTCCGCCGGCAGGGTGTCCATGAAGGAGCTGACGGAGAAGACCGCGCGGCCCGCGCCCGCCGGACCGTATCCGGGCGGGGAGGACAGCCCGTGCCGCTGCATCGCGCTGCGGTAGGCGTCCAGCAGCCGGATGTGGTACTCCAGCGGGGCGCCCAGCGGGTTGGTCTTGCCCAGCGGCGTCGTCGGCTCCGGGCACCAGGTGGTGAAGCGCGGGGTGATGCCGTGCGACATGAAGAAGTCGAGCCCCTCGGTGGTGGAGGCGATGGCCTCGTCCACGGTGCCGAAACCGTACGGGGCGGCCATCTCGACACCCGCGACGAAGTTCGGGATCACGTTGCGCGGCCCGAACACCTCCGCCGAGTCGAGGATGCGGCGGTGCCACTCCTCCCGGCCCACGTACCGCTCCTTGCCGGGGCAGTACAGCTCGAACAGCCGCTTGTCCCACACCTCGAAGTTGGGGTGGTAGATGCTGATGCCGTAGTCGTGGAAGCGCTGCACGTCCTCCTTGGGCAGCGCCTGCGCGACGACCTTGCCGGTCCAGCGGCCCGGGAAGCGCTCCTCGATGGCCTTCGCGTACTGCCCGTAGAAGTCGGCCTCGTCCTTGCCCTGCACCCGCGAGGTGATCGAGCCGCCGGTGAGGGTGTAGGCCCGCGAGGCGCCGAGCGTGTCGTGGTCGGAGATGATCTGGAGGGCCTCCAGCACCTCCTCGACCGGCTTGACACCCGTGTACGGGCGCCCGGCCGCCTTGTGCTGGCGCCAGTTGTGGTTGATGTCGCAGTACTGGCACTCCTCCTTGGCGCCGAAGTACTGGCACACCCGGAAGACCGTCAGATAGATCAGGTAGCCCCACTGGATGGTGGGCGCCACCTCCATCACGGACTTCCCGTTGGCGAGCGCGTGCCGGTAGTAGTCCGGCATCGGCGGCAGACCGACGTCCGCGATCCGCTCGCCCTCCAGGTAGAGGCCGAGCGAACCGTCCTCGCCCGCCTGCACCCGGTAGGGCGAGTCCGGGTTCACCCGTACGGAGACGACGGTACGGCGCAGCTCCCAGGGGCCGCCCGTCAGGACGACCTCCTCCGGCGGGCGGCGCAGCGCGGCCTCGCCCAGCTCGGGAAGGGTGCGGTGGTCGAAGGAGAAGATGAAGTACGACTTCGGCTTGACCTCGCCGGTGGCCTCGTCGGTGGTGTCGCTCAGGGCCGAGTCGTCGAAGGCCATCCCGCCGCGCAGCAGGTCCTCCTTCAGCACCGCCTCCCGCGGAATGTGCGGGAAGCGCTCCATCAGATCCTCGACCAGAGCGGTCCGATTGCCTTGCTCCTGCTCGTGCTGCGGGGGCCGGCCCGACGGCAGGCGGGACGGCATCGGCAGGGGAGTGGGCGTTGGCATGTGCGATCAGGCTCCTCACTTCACGGCCCGGGGGGCTCACCCGACGGTACTCCCGCGTCCGAATCGGCCGCACACCTGCCCTCTTGGTTGGTACGCCCGGCCGCCCGGAGCCGCCGCCCGCCGCCGCGCGCTACGTGCCCGTCGCCGGCAGGTCCCACACCTCGGGCCCGCCGCCCCGCCACTCGATCAGACAGGGGTCGTCGAGCTGGATCTCGGCGGGGTCGAGACCCGCCCGGCGCAGGAACTCGATGACGTCCTCGGGGCGGTGGGCGACCCCGAGGCTTTCCGTGTGAGCGGTCACTCTCCGCCCTCCCGCGGGGGACGGAGGGTGCACGACTATGGGTGGGGTCATACTTCCAGCCTGCAACCTCGGCCCACGGCACGCACCCGGCCGCCCCCCGCCGGCCGCCGGGCGCAGCAGGCCCGAAAACCGGTTGGTGCGCCCCGTACCCCGCGCCTACAGTGCGCCCCATGTCCGCCTGCTGTTGCGCCTGCGCGTGCTGCGCCTGCGCCGCCTGCGCCGCGTTCACGCGGCTCCGCCGCCCCTAGCGGCGGCCCTCCTCCACGGAAAACCGCCGCCCCAGCGTGTCCACGCCGGGCGGTCCCCTTGTGCTGCCCGGCTCCCCACGAAGCAGCGGAGAGCCCGTGCCCAGGCACACCCACACCCACCGCGACCACTCCACCCCTCGCACCTCCCACCCCGACGAGCCCGCCCGCGGCGGGGCCCACGGCCCCGGCACGCCCCGCACACCGCGCCGGAGGGGCGCCGGCCCCGGCGACCGGCCAGGCGGCCGGCCCGGCGGAAGGGACGCCGAGCGCGGCCGGAACGCCATTGGCACGCCGCCCGGCGGCGCATGGGGAGGGCGGCACGAACTGGGCCAGAACTTCCTCACCGACCCGGCGACGATCCGCACCTTCGTCTCCCTCGTGGCCCGCACCCGCGGAGCCGTGGTCGAGATCGGCGGCGGCGACGGCGCCCTCACCCTGCCCCTGGAGAGGCTCGGCCGGCCGCTCACCGTGCTGGAGGTGGACGCCCGCACCGCCGAGCGGCTCGACCGCCGTACGGCCGCCTCCACCACCGTCCTCCGCGCCGACTTCCTGCGCTGGAAGGCCCCGGCCGGTCCGTATGTGCTCTGCGGCAACCTCCCCTTCCACCGCACCACCGCGATGCTCCGCCGCATCCTGCACGGCACCGGCTGGACGGACGCCGTACTGCTCGTCCAGTGGGAGGTCGCCCGCCGCCGCGCGGGGGTGGGCGGCGCCACGATGATGACCGCCCAGTGGTGGCCCTGGTACGACTTCCGGCTTGCCGGACGGGTACCGGCGACGGCCTTCCGGCCCCGCCCGGGGGTGGACGGCGGTCTGCTGACGGTCACCCGCCGCACCGAGCCCCTGCTGGCACCCGCGCACCGTCAGCGGTACCAGGACCTCGTGCACCGGGTCTTCACCGGCCGGGGCCGGGGCCTGGCCGAGACCCTTCCCCTCGCCGTCCGGGGTCTGTCCCGGCAGCGGGCCGCTCGCTGGCTGCGGCAGCAGGGCCTGCGCCCGGCCGCCCTGCCGAAGTCCCTGACAGCCGGACAGTGGGCGGACCTGTACCGCCTCGCACACGACACCGACTGACGGCCGCCCGCCGGTCCGTCCGCCGGGCCGCCGCCGCTGGGCTGCCGGCCGGTCCGGCGCCGGCCCGTTCGCCGGGCCGCACGGCGGGGGCCGCGCCCGGTGCGGGAGGGGGTACCAGGGGCCGGGCCTCGGGGCGCGGCGGCCCCCGCCGGCTTGCCGGGCGGGCGGGGGCCGGTGTCAGTGGGCGGTGCCAGACTCGTTCCGTCCGTAACCACCATGCTGGCTGCGTGTGGACGGAAGGCCCCGCCGACAGCGCGGCGGGGCCGCTCGGACGGGTGCCCTCACCCGCGACGGTCGCCCGTGACGGGGACCCGGGCCGCCGGGCGCCGGCGCGCGGGCACGGTGCCGCCGCCGCCCGCCGGGCGCTGCCTGCCGTCGAGTTCCAGGGCCAGCGGTGTGGCGGTGAACACCGACGAGTAGGTGCCCACCAGCAGACCGATGAGCAGGGCGAGGGCGAAGTCCGTGAGGGAGTCGCCGCCCAGCAGCGCCAGCGCCGCAAGGATGAAGACCGCCCCCAGGCCCGTGTTGACAGTGCGGGGCACGGTCTGGAGGATCGCCTGGTTGGCGAGCTGCGGCAGCGGTGTGCCGCGGTGCCGCCCCACCAGTTCCCGCACCCGGTCGAAGACGACGATGGAGTCGTTGACGGAGTAGCCGATGACGGTCAGCAGCGCGGCCAGGAACACCCCGTCGATCGGTTTGCCCAGCCAGGCGAAGACCCCCACGAGGATGATCACGTCGTGGATCATCGCCACCACCGCGGCCGTTCCCAGTACCCAGCGGAACCGCGCGGCCAGATAGAGCAGCTGGGTGCCCAGCGCCACGCCGAGGGCGATGAGCGCGCCGCGTCGCAGCTCTTCGCCGAGGCTGGGCCCGACCACCTCGTCCCGGAGTTTCTCCGCCCCGCCGGCCACGTCGTCCACCGTGCGGGTGACCTTGGTCTCCTCGGAGTCGGTCAGCCGGTCCGTGCGCACCGTCAGTCCGCCGTCGCCGGAGGACTGGACGACCGCACGGGGGAAGCCGGCGTCGGCGAGGGCGGCGCGGGCCTTCTCCGGGTCGACGCTCTCGGTGGTGGTGTACTCGATGAGACGGCCGCCGGTGAACTCGACACCGAAGTCGAGGCCGCGCACGAACAGGCCCGAACCGGCCAGGACGAGGGCGACGAGGGAGCCGGCCAGCCACCGCCGCGGCCGGCGCATCAACTGCGGGTCGCGGCGCAGCAGCCGCTCGCGCACCACACCGATGCCCGCGATGCCGGAGATGTGGGGCCGCCGTCGTACGAAGCGGCGGGCCGCGGCGTACTCGGCCAGTACGCGGGTGATGACCAGGGCGCTGACCATGGAGGCCAGCACGCCGATGCCCAGGGTGACGCCGAAGCCCCGTACCGGCCCGGAGGCCAGGAAGAACAGCAGGCCGGCGGCGATGAGCGTGGTGATGTTGGAGTCGGCGATGGCGCTCAGGGCGTTGCGGAACCCGGCGACCAGGGACACCCGGGCGCTGGCCCGCTGCTGTTTGGCGTACTCCTCCCGGGCCCGTTCGAAGACGAGCACGTTGGCGTCCACGGCCATCCCGATGGCCAGTACGAACCCGGCCAGCCCCGGCAGGGTCAAGGTGGCGCCGAGCGCGGCCAGCGCCGCGTAGGACAGCAGCCCGTAGCAGCCCAGCGCGACCACGGCGAGGGCGCCCATCAGCCGGTAGACGACGAGGACGAACAGCGCGGTCAGGCCCGTGCCGATGACGGCGGCCCAGGCGCTGGCCTCGATGGCCTCGGCACCCAGGGTGGGGCCGACCGTGCGCTGTTCGACGGTCTCGACCGGCACGGGCAGGGCGCCGCCGTTGATGAGCAGGGACAGTTCGCGGGCCTCGGCGTCGCTGAACCGGCCGGTGATCTCGGTGGAGCCGCCGGTGATGCCGGTACGGCAGGCGACCGACGGATCGATCTGCGGCGAGGAGATGATCTTGTCGTCGAGGACGATCGCCACCCGCCGGGCCGGATCGCCCGGGGGCCGGCAGGCCGCCTCGCCGGTCAGCTTCGCCCAGCCGGAGCTGCCGCCCTTCTTGAAGTCGACGGTCACGTGCCAGCCGGAGCCGCGCTGCTGGTCCAGGCGGGCGTCGGCGCCCTTGACGTCGTTGCCGGTCAGCGAGGCGGGGGCCAGCCGCAGCCGGTCGCCCGACTCGTCCTTGAGCACCCGCTCCTTGTCCGGCCCGTCGTTGGCGCTGTCCTTTGTGCCGTCCTTGCCGGGTTTCTCCTTGGAGCCGTCATCGGAACCGTCCTTGGCGGAGTCGTCCCTTCCGGAACCCTCCTCGGCGGAACCGTCCTTGGCGGAGTCGTCCTCGGCCGAGCCCTTGGTGCCGTCCTGGGCGGAGGCGGCGCCCTTGCCGGTGTCCTTCTCCGTGTCGGGACCGGCGGGGCCGAGCACCTTGTGGAAGGTGAGCTGCGCGGTGCGGCCCAGGACCTCGGCCGCCTCCTTCGGGTCCTGCACGCCGGGCAGCTCGACGATGATCCGGTTGTCGCCGGACCGGTTGATGGTCGGTTCGGCCACGCCGAGGGCGTCGATACGACCGCGCAGCACCTCGACGGTGCGGTCGGTGGCGGCGCCGTCGGCCTTGGTCGTGGACGTGGACCGGGTCTCCAGCACGATCTGCGTACCGCCCCGCAGATCGAGCCCGAGACGGACCGGTGTGGTCAAAGTGATGAACACCGACAGCGCCACGGTGGCCAGGGCCACCAGCGCCCGCACCCGCGAGGCACGCGAGGAACGCGGGGGTCGGGAGGAACGTGGGGACGGGGATGCCGGGGAACGCGATGAACGCGTCACGGAGCCTCCAAGCAGGCATACCGCAGCGGGCCGCGGCAGGGCGTGCCGCGGCGGGGCAGCGGAAGGGGAAAAGAAGAGAAGAAAAGGGAAGTCAGCTGCTCGGAGGCGGTGGCGGACCCCGCCCGTGGTGGGCGGCGGCATGCTCGGCGGACGCCGCCCGCGGCGCCCCGGCCGGCGGCGCATCACCCGCGCCGGGCCGCGGAAGCAGCGCGGCCTGCGCAGCGCCGGCCGGCAACGGGGGCGACCCCAGCCGTTTGCCGGCGGTCTCGGAGTGCGTTCGGGCGACCGCGAGATGTGCGGTCAGCCGGCCGTCGTCGGCCTGCGGCGCGTCGTCACCGTGCGCCGCGACCGTCGCGGCGGCCGGCGCCCCGGAGACGGCCGTCGGCGTCTCGTCGGGTGCCGCGCCGGCGAAGAACGCCACCAGCGCGGCGAACAGGACGAGGAGAGCCGCGGCCGGGTGCGGCCGGCCCCGGCGCGGGGCGGTGTACGACGGCGGAGCCATTCCCGCCCCCTCTCCGGATCTCGGTGCGATGTGCCGACGGTCCCGGCGTGATGTGCCGACGGCCTGCCAACGAACGGTCAGGGCTCGATGAGCCCGGCCCGGATGGCGTACCGGGTCAGCTCCAGCCGGTCCCGCAGCCCCAGCTTGTGCAGCAGATTGGCCCGGTGCCGCTGCACAGTCTTGACGCTGATGACGAGGATGTCGGCGATCTCCTTGGAGGAGTGTCCCTCGGCGACCAGTTTGAGGACCTCCTCCTCACGGGCCGTCAGCACCTGGTCGGGCACCTCGTCGCCGTGCCGCACCCGGTCCAGATAGTTGCGGATGAGGGCCGTGACCGCGCCGGGGTAGACGAACGGCTCGTCCCGCATCGCGGCCCGGCAGGCGGCCACCAGATCCCGGTCGGCGACGGACTTGAGGACGTAACCGGACGCCCCCGACTTCAACGCCTGGAAAAAATACTGCTCGTTGTCGTGCATCGACAGCATCAGGATGCGCACCTGCGGCTTGAGCGCCGAGAGTTCACGCGCCGCCTGGAGCCCCGTCATCCGCGGCATGGCCACGTCCAGCACCGCCAGGTCGATCTCGTGGGTGCGGGCCAGCGCGACGGCCTCCGCGCCCTCGCCCGCCTCTGCGACGACCTGGAGATCGGGCTCGCCGTCCAGGATGAGCCGCACACCGCGGCGCACCAGGGCGTGGTCGTCGGCCAGCAGGATGCGGATGGGGGTGTCAGTCATGTTCGGGACGCTTCCGGGAGACGGGAACGGTCAGCCGGATCTCGGTGCCGGCCTGCGGGGCGGGGGAGATGTCCAGATCGGCACCGATCAGCAGGGCCCGCTCCCGCATGCCGCGGATACCGGCGCCCTCCTTGGCCAGGCCCGGGCCGCGTCCGTCGTCCGTGACGGTCAGCACCACCGTGTCGTCCGCCGGCCACAGGCTCAGCTCGACACGGTCGGCCTCGGCGTGCCGGGCCACGTTGGTGAGCCCCTCCTGGGCGATGCGGTAGAGCACCAGCTCCGTCTCCTGCTCCAGGGGCGGCAGCCGGGGCGAGAGGCGACGGCGGACGTCCAGCCCCGTATGGGTGGCGAAATCGGTCGCCAACGAGGTCAGGGCACTGATGAGCCCCAGGTCCTCCAGTACACCGGGGCGCAGCCGCCGGGCCACCCTGCGGACCTCCTCCAGGCTCTCGCGGGTGGTCTCCTGCGCCTGCTGCAACTCGCCCTTGAGCGGCTCCTCGGCCCGGTCGGCGGCGCGTTTGAGCTCCAGCAGCACGGCGGTCATGCTCTGCCCCACCTCGTCGTGCAGTTCCTGGGCGATCCGGCGCCGCTCGGCCTCCTGGGCGAGCAGGGCGCGGGCACTGCTGGTGGCCCGTTCGGTCTCCAGCCGCTCCAGCATGGCGTTGAACGCGCGGATCAGCTCGGCGACACCGCCGTGCCCGTCCACGGGCAGCCGCTGGCCGGGGCGCAGCAGATCGACGGTGGCCATCAGCCGGGTGAGCCGCTCCAGCGGGGCCAGACCGATCCGCAGCAGCGCCGCGTTCGCGACCAGCATCACCGCCAGCCCCCCGACCAGGATGACCGCCTCGGTCAGCACCACCGGCACGGAGACGGTCACCGGAGCCCACAGCAGCAGCGCCGTGGCGGTGCCGAGCACCACGGCGTTGAGCCCGAAGATCCGCCAGAACAGGGACACCGGTGTCGCGCCTCCTTCATCCGTACGCCCCCTACTATCGGCCACCGCCGTCGCGGGCCGGGCAGCGGCAGGCGGTCCGGCCCGCGCCGGCGGTACCGGGCACGCACCCGCGCGGGCCTGCGACGACGGTGCCGCGGCGGGGACATGGCCGCACCGCTGCGGCCGGGTGGCCGCGCCCGGATGGGTACCGCGCCCCCGCCAAGATGGGTGCCAGGGCCCATGGGCTTTCCCGCCCGCTTCGGCCACGGTGAGGGCATGTCCTTCGAGTCCTCCGACACCGCGACGTCCTCCGACGTCGCACCGCCCGTGGCCGCCGCGCGGCTGACCGCGCACGAGGCCCGCCAGCGCCTCGAACACGAACGCGGCTCCCGGCTCACCCAGCTGCGGGCCCTCGACGAAGCCGGCCCCGAGACCGACGAGCACCTCAAAGCCGCGCAGCGGGAGGCGCTGGAGCGGGTCCTCGGCGAGATCGACGCCGCGTTCGGCCGCGTCCAGGACGGCAGCTACGGGACCTGCATGTCCTGCGCCAAGCCCATCCCGGCCGAACGCCTGGAGATCCTGCCCTACGTACGGTTCTGCGTCGCCTGCCAGCGCCGCGCCGGCTGACGGCGCCGGCGCCGCCAGCGGACCCGAGCAACCCTGCCCTGCCCCGAGGGGTGACGTGGTGAACACCCGGACCACCGGTGAGAGCGGGACCCGACTGTCCCCGGAAGACCTCGCCGCGCTCCGTGAAAACCTGAACGAGCAACGGCTCTTCCGCCGCGAACAACTGGCACAGCCGGCCCTGACCGCCGGTGCGGCTGGTGCGGCTCGTGCCGTTGTGGCCGACGCGGCCGGTGCGACTGGTGCTGTTGTGGCCGACGCGGCCGACGCGGCTGGCGCGGCTGGTGCCGTTGCGGCCGAGGCGGCCGATGCCCCGGGCGGCGCACGCGCCGGGGCCGGCGGACGCTCCCGGACCGACGCGCGGGCCGGAGCCGACGCCCAGGCCGGAGCCGGTGCGCGGGCCGGGTTCGGCGAGCATGCTGGGTCCGGCGAGCATGCCGGGTCCGGCGAGTACGCCGGCGTCAGCCCACAGGCCGAGGTCAGCGCCCAGCTCGCCGCCTGCGCCCGCATGGTCCTGGCCGACGTGGAAGCCGCGCTGGAACGCATGGACCAGGGCCGGTACGGACGGTGCCACCTGTGTGGGCGGCCCATCGCCCGGGAACGGCTGATGATCGTGCCGCAGGCCCGCTACTGCGCCCGCTGCCAGCTCGTCAGGGGGGCGGGCAGGTGACCGCGGCGCACCGCGCCTTCCCCGCCGTGGCACCGCGGCCCGCCTGGCCGCTGTGCAGGCGGTGTTCGGGCATCGCCCTGGACCTGGGCAGCGCCCGGACCCGCGTCTGGATGGTGGGCCGCGGCAGGATCATCGACGTACCCACGGTCACCTTCCCCGGCGCCGGGGTCACCCGCCCCATCCAGCGGGGCACGATCATCGACACTGCGGGCACCGCGCGCTTGCTGGACCGGCTGCTGGGCCACCGTCTGTCCCGGCACGCCCGCCCCCTGGTCGTGCTGACGGCCCCGGTGCTCGGCGGAGTCGCCTACCGGGCCGCCGCCCGGGAAGCGGTCGAGGTGCTGCGGCCCCGTACCGTGCTGACCATGCCGACGGCCCGCGCCGTGGCGTACGCGGCCGGTGTCGACCTGACCCGGGCCCTGTTCGTCGTGGACATCGGCGCCCACCTCACCGAGGTGGTCCTGCTGGCGGGCGGCGCGGTCCTCGACGCCCGCCGCACCGCGCTGGGCACCACCGACCTGGAGGCGGAACCCACCGCGGCCCGGCTCGTGGACGCGGTCGTCGCGATGGTGACGAGCATGCTGGAACAGGACCCCACCTCGCACGCCCTCGACGCGTTGCACCGCGGCGTCCTCCTGGCGGGCGGCGGCGCCCTGTGCCCGGGCGTCACCTACCGCCTCGCCGGACGCCTGGACACCCGGGTCACCGCGGTCCCCGCACCGCACACCGCAGCGGTACGGGGCGCCGCCACACTGCTGCGCGCCACCCGCAGCCACCCGGAGAGCGCCGCCCTCCACCCGGAGAGCACCCACCCTGCGGACGACCCCCTCCCCCCGGCCCCCGGAGCGCCCCCGGAGGACGGCGACGGGGTGGGGGAGAGGGGGTAGGGGCGTCCCCGTTCCCCCGGCGCAGCTTTGCGTCCGATGGCCGGCGCCGGGGCGTGCCGTCGCCGAGCCGTCAGGCGGGCAGCACCCAGGACGGACCGTCCGGGGAGTCCAGCCACAGCGTGTGCGTGCCGTTCGGGGCCACGGTGAGACCGTAGCGGTCAGGGCCGGGGTGCCCTGCGTGGAACCACGCCTTGATGAGCACCAGCCGCTCGCCCCACAGATTGCGGTGTTCGGGGCCGTCGTGGTCGAGGCGGGCGCCGTGGGCGCCGTGCGGGGCCATGCGAGCCCAGGCACCGGATGCCGGGTGCTGGATGAGGTGCACCGTGCGGCCGTCGTCGCCGACCAGGCTGACGTCGATGGTGTCGTGATGGAGCATGCCGCTGAGGAAGCGGGGCATGGGCGCGGTGACGTCCCCCGCCACCTGCACGGTCGTCGTGCGCCCTCTGGCGGGCATCAGGCCGGCGATGTCCTCGGGGCAGGCGTTCGGTGCGGAGTCCTCGGGCGAGTGGCGGGCGGTCATGAAAGCCGCCATCTCCGGCAGGAAGCGGCCTCGGAGACTGCCGTCGTCATGGTGGTTGAGGGAGGCCAAACCGTAGCCGAGGTTGGCGACGACGGTGCCGCCGGGGGCGAGCTGGGAGAGCCAGACCGCAGGGATGCGGGGCAGCCCGCAGGTGGCGATGATCGCCGAATGAGGGGCGCGGGGTGTGTGGCCGCGGGTGCCGTCGCCGGTCACGATGGTGGGGGTGTATCCGGCCGTGTGGAGGCGTTCGCGAGCGGCAGTGGTCAGCTCGGGATCGATGTCGAGAGTGGCGATCTTCTCCGCGCCGTAGCGCGCGCACAAGAGCGCGGCGTTGTAGCCGGTGCCGGTGCCGATCTCCAGCACGGTGGCGGTGTCGCGGTCGGGCAGTGCTTCGAGCATGGCGGCCATCACCCGGGGCCGCGTGGAGGAGCTGATCGCCACACCGTTCTTGTCGCGCCGGGTGATGAGGGAGGTGTCGCTGTAGACCGTCTCCAGGTAGCCGGGATCGCCGGCCCGGAGCGTGCGGAAGCCCTCGGCGTCGTGCACCGAGAACGCGGGCGTGAAGTGTTCCCGAGGGACCGTGGCGAAGGCTTCGCGCCAGGCGGGGGTGCGCAGCACTCCCTCGTGCGTGAGGCAGGTGGTCATACGGCGGCGCAGGTCCTCGGCGCTGCCGGTGGTCTCGGCGACGGTCATGGCTGCCTTTCCAGTTCGTCGGCGATGGCGCGGGTGATGGGGGCACGCAGGGCCTCGATCCAGCCGTACTGCCCGGCTGGGTTGATGTCGCACAGGTGCCACAGCCCGGCATGACCAACGAGGAAGTCCAGTGCGGCGTACCGCAGTCCGTAGGTGTCCATGAGGGAGCGGACCCCGTCTGCGACGTCGGCGGGCACGTCGCAGACGGTGTAGGAGCAGGCGTCGTAGTCCCGGCGGAAATCGATCCGGGCCGCTTCGGAGTGGGTGTGGATCTCGGCGGCGAACAGCCGGCCGCCCGACAGCGGTGAGACGGACCTCGTACGCCTTGTCGATCCACTCGGCGAAGTAGTGCGCCGTCACGCCCACGGCGTCGGTGATGTCGTCGGCGCGGACTCGTGAGGTCCACGACGCGTAGGTGACACCGTCGCACGTGACCGGTCCGCCGGCCCCGATGCTCTTGTAGGCCGCCACCCCGCCAGGCAGTGAGGCGACGAACTCGCGGGCGGAGTGCGGGTCGTTGGTGACCAGGCTCCGGGGTACGCGCAGGCCGCATCGGGCCGCCTCGGCGAGGGCGCCCGGGAGCGAGCCGGCCGCCGCGTTGGCGGCGGGGTGGTTGATCCAGATGCAGGGCAGGGCGTCGAGCACGCCGCGGAACCCGGCACGGGCTTCCGCGTCGGCCCACCGCCGCGCGTCCGGCTCCGAGGCCGGCACGGTGGCGCGGGGAGGAGAGGGGCGCCGCCAGTGGACGGCCGTGACGGCGCCCAGGTCCAGGTCCCGGTGCCGGCCGCGCCAGGTGCCCGACCAACCGGCTGCACCGTCCAGGCGGGCGGTGAACACCGAGTGGTCGGGCAGGTCCCCGGGGTCGAGCCGGACGACCGGCGCTCCTCGGGTGTTCAGCTCGGCCACCACCAGATCGGCGACGGGGTCGAGCCGGCGGGTCAGCACCAGGACCGTCATCTCTCACTCCTCTCCCGCTGACCCGTTCAGTCCTTGTCGGTGCCGCCGTTGTCGTCGAAGATCTGGCTGTCGTGACGGGTCTGGGTGACCGTCTGGATCTCCGAAGCCATGGACGGGGAGTCGATGAACGGGGTGCCGGTCCGAGTCACGACGGTGAGCTGCTGCTCGGGGCAGTAGCTCAGAGCGCCGGGCCAGGTACGCGCAGCGGGCGCTTCGACCGGCAGCGCCTGGGTGAGGCCGAACGGCAGAGTGGTCATCGTGGTGCTCCTTCGGTGTCGGGACAGCGGCATGCGACGCCGCCGTCGGGAGCCGCCCGGGCCGAGCGGCCGGGCGTGCAATCACAATGCGAGGCGTGCCCGTGCGAGCGGGAGAGGGAGACGGCCGGGCCGCACACGGTGTGCGAGGCCCGCACACCGTGTGCTTCCGTACGCCCTCCCGCCGCACGCGGGTTTGCCGCTACCGTCTTCCTCCCGCCGTTCCGCAGGAGGACGCCGATGGACGTCGTCAGGTCCCCGCAGGAGTTGGGGGCCGAGCTACGGGCAGCACGGTGCCGTGCACGGCTGACGCAGACCCAGGTCGGCCAGGCGATCGGCTACTCGGCGAGCGCGATCTCCCGGATCGAGTCCGGCCGTATGCGGCTGGGGTACGACCGGCTCCTGGCCTTGGCCGGTTTTCTCGGTGTCCCGCCCGACAGGCTGACTGCCGGATCTGTGTCCGCCGGGCCCGTGCTCGGTACGGTGGGGCGCCCAGGCGAGGAGGATGCGGTGCGTCGTAGGAACCTGCTCACCGGAGCGGCAGCCGTCGGAGTGTCCGCCGCGGTCGGTACCCCCGCGGCGGCCGACGTTCCCGGGGGCGATCCGGCCGCTCCCCTGGAGGAGTGTCTCTTCCATCTCCCTGCCGCCGAGCCCCTGCCGCTCCAACGGCTGGTACGGGAAGCCACGAACGCGCGGTCCCACTTCCGCGCAGCGCGGTACAGCGCACTCGGCCGTGCACTTCCGGGCCTGCTGGCCGCTGCCTCCGCCTCATGGGAAGAGGCGAGCGGTCACGAGCGCAACAAGGCAAGCGTCATCCTGGCGCGGTCCTACGTCCTCGCTGCGGAACTGGCCCTCAAACAGCACTCGGACGCGGCGTGGGCCGCCGCCGACCGCGCACTCGCTGCGGCTCGGGCCTCCGGGCACCCGGTCCCGGTCGGTGAAGCCTCCCGCGTCCTCGCGATCACAGTACGGCGGTCGGGGAACAGTGCCTCAGCCGTGCGGCTCCTCACGCGGGAAGCAGCGGACCTCGACAGCGGTCGGCAGCATGCGAGAGCCGTCCGGACAACGCTCATGCTCACTGCGGCGTACAGCGCGGCGACGGCCAAGGACCGCTCGACCGCACTGGAACTCCTCGACGCGGCCCAGGAGGAAACGGCTCGTCCCGACGCTGCTGTCCCCGGACTCTTCACCGTGGACGCGACGCGGACCCAGGTCGACACCTACCGCATCAGCGTCCTCAACGCTCTCGGCACCCCGGACGAGGGCGTCAGCGTGGCGCGCCGCATCGACATCGACAGCATTCCGTCGCTGGAGCGGCGTGCCCGGGCGTGGACCGACGTCGCCCGCATGTGGCACGCCCTGCGTGATGACCGGAAGACTTTCGACGCGCTGAGGCGCGTCGAGCAGGAGGCTCCGCAGGAGGTGCGCCGGCCTGCGCTCCGGGCGCTGACCGTCGATCTGCTGTACTCCCCGGTCCGCGTGCCCGGGGTGCGGGAGTTCGCGGCTCGCACCGGCGCGCTGCCTGCGTGATCCGCCAGACGCGTCCGGGAGCCGCACGAGTGTCCACATCTGCTCGTCGTTGTGCCGAACAGGACGGCGCGCCCGCAAGGCGGAAAAGGGCTCCGATACCGATCGGAGCCCCAGGGCCGGGACCCCGGCCCCAGGAGGCGGCGGACGAGTCGGCCTGTACGCCGGGTTCTGTGCCTCGGGGGCCTTGCGGCGCCCCGGGGCGGCGGTCATCCATCTAGGACCGGCGTTGCCGCCGGCCTCGTGCGGTCTACCCGCGGACTCGGGCGGGCCGCCCTCGGTCGTCCGCGCAGGAGCACCGGAGTGCTCCCTCTTGACCTTGCTCCGGATGGGGTTTACCGAGCCGCCCAGGTCACCCTGGGCGCTGGTGGTCTCTTACACCACCGTTTCACCCTTACCGGGAGCCGTACGGATACGGCCCCGGCGGTTTGCTTTCTGTGGCACTGTCCCGCGGGTCACCCCGGGTGGGCGTTACCCACCATCCTGCCCTGTGGAGCCCGGACGTTCCTCGGCGAGGGAGTGTGTGCTCCCCCGACGCGACCGCCCGGCCGGCTCGTCCGCCGTGCGGCCATGGTACCCGGCGGCGCGGTGGTGCTCAGCGGTGGTGCAGGTCGTCGGGGGTCAGCTCGCCGGGTGTGCGGTGGCCCGAGAGGCCCAGCGTGAGATCGAGGTCCGCGAGCAGGGAGCGCAGGACGTGCCGGACGCCGTCCTCGCCGCCGTGGGCCAGACCGTAGACGTACGGCCGGCCCAGCAGGACGGCCCGGGCGCCCAGGGCGAGGGCCTTGAGGACGTCGGCGCCGGTGCGTACGCCCGAGTCGAACAGCACCTCCATGCCGGTGTCCGCCACCGCCGAGGCCACCCGCGGCAGCGCGTCCAGCGAGGCGATGGCGCCGTCGACCTGCCGGCCGCCGTGGTTGGAGACGACGATGCCGTCCATGCCCGCGTCGGCGGCGCGGCGTGCGTCGTCCGGGTGCTGGATGCCCTTGAGGACGATCGGCCCCTCCCAGTGCTGCCGCAGGAACGGCAGCCGGTCCCACGATTTGTCGGTGCCGGTGAACATCGGCACCCAGCGCAGCACGGCCGCGGCCAGGTCCTCCTCCGGCGGGCGTTCCAGCCCGGCGCGGAAGGCCGGGTCGGAGAACGGTACGGCGGTGCCGATGCCGCGGATGAACGGCAGGTAGGCCAGGTCGAGGTCCTGCGGACGCCAGGCCAGGGTCCAGGTGTCGAGGGTGACGACGAGCGTGGTGTAGCCGGCGCGGCGGGCTCGCTCCAGGATGCTGACGCACACCTCGTCGTCGTTCGGCCAGTACAGCTGGAACCACCGGGGCGCGTCCTCGCCGGCGGCCTCCGCGACCTCTTCGAGGGTGTGGGAGGAGGCGGTGGACAGGATCGTCGTCAGCCCCAGCGCGGCGGCGGCCCGCGCGGTGGCCAGTTCGCCGTCCGGGTGGACGATCGACTGCACGCCGACCGGGGCGAGCAGCACGGGCGCGGGCAGGGTGCTGCCCAGTACCTCGGTGCGCAGGTCCCGGTGGGTGGCGTCGGTCAGCATGCGCGGCACCAGCCGGTGACGGTCGAACGCCTCCCGGTTGGCGCGGTGCGTGGCGCCGGACCCCGCGGCCCCGGCGACGTAGCCGAAAGCGCCCTGGTCCAGGTGCCGGCGGGCCGATGCGCCCAGTGCCGTGCCGTCGGTGGTGAAGGGCGGGACACGGCCTTCCAGGCCGTGCAGATAGATCTCGTTCTGGTAGGAGGCGTGGGCGGCGGAGGGTGCGGGCTCGGTCATCTGTCGGCTCCTCGGCGGTGACTGCCCGCCGAGTCTGCCCCCGCCCCCGCCCGGCGGACCACAGCCGGGCGGGAGGGCGCCGGGTGATCCGCGTCTCGTACCGGGGCGTCTCAGCGCAGCCGGGTGGCCGTACCGGAGACGTGGACGCGCGGGTCGCCGGCCCGCAGATCGACGGTCAGCACGCCGGGCCGTCCCATGTCCTCCCCCTGGTGCAGCACGAGCCGTGCTTCCTCGGGCACCAGGCCCGCCGCCCGCAGATAGCCGCCGAAGGCCGCCGCCGCCGCGCCGGTCGCCGGGTCCTCTCGTACGCCGCCGACGGGGAAGGGGTCGCGGACGTGGAAGACGCCGCCCGACTCCCGCCACACCAGGTGCACCGTGGTCAGCCCGAGCCGCAGCATCAGCGCCTTGAGCCGTTCGACGTCGTAGTCGAGCGCGGCCAGTCGTTCCCGGGTGGCGACGGCGAGGACGAGATGGTCGTTGCCGGCGAAGGCGGTACGCGGCGGGATGGTGCCGTCCAGGTCCTGCTCGGCCCAGCCGAGGGCCGCCAGCGCCTCGTTCAGGTCCGCCTCCGCCACCGGCTTGTCGTGCGGTTCGACGCTGCTGAGCGTCGCCAGCGGCCGGCCGTCCTCCTCGACGACGGTGACGGGCACCGGCCCGGCCTGGGTGCGGAAGAGCAGTTCGCCGGTGCCGACGCGTTCGGCGAGGGCCACGGCGGTCGCGATGGTGGCGTGCCCGCAGAAGGCGACCTCCGCGAGCGGGCTGAAGTACCGCACGTCGTAGGTGCGTTCCCCGGCGTCGTCGGCCGCCGTCACGAACGCCGTCTCCGAGTACCCCACTTCGGCGGCCACCGCCAGCCGCGCCGCGTCGTCCAGTCCGCTCGCGTCGAGCACCACCCCGGCGGGGTTGCCGCCCGCCGGGATGGCGGAGAAAGCGGTGTACCGCAGTACGTCGGAGGTGAGGTTCGTGGTCCCGTTCGCCGTCATGCCACCACCCAACCATGTGCGGCGGTACGCGGTGTTCCCGTTGTGGGCCCGCTTGTGTTGCCGCCCGTGGTCCCGCCTGTGTTCCCGCCGGGGGCGGACCGGTCTCAGCCCCGCCCGATGTACGGCATCTTCGTCGCGAGGACGGTCGCGAACTGGACGTTGGCCTCCAGCGGGAGGGAGGCCATGTGCAGGACGGTGCGGGCCACATCGGTGGCGGACATGACGGGTTCCGCCGCGAGGGTGCCGTCGGCCTGGGGCACGCCGTGGGGCATGGCGGCGGTCATCTCGGTGGCGGCGTTGCCGATGTCGATCTGGCCGCAGGCGATGTCGTGGCGGCGGCCGTCCAGGGACAGTGACTTGGTGAGCCCCGTCATGGCGTGCTTGGTGGCCGTGTAGGCGATGGAGCCGGGGCGTGGGGCGTGGGCGGAGACGGAGCCGTTGTTGATGATGCGGCCACCACGCGGCTCCTGGTCCTTCATGAGCCGGAACGCGCCCTGGGCGCACAGGAAGGCGCCGTGCAGGTTGACGTCCACGACGGTGCGCCACTCGTCGAAGGAGAGGTCTTCCAGCGGTACGGCGGGGCCGAAGGTGCCCGCGTTGTTGAAGAGGAGGTCGAGGCGGCCCCAGTGGTCGCGGACGGCGTCGAAGAGGGCGGTGACGGCCGCCGGGTCGGTGACGTCGGTGGGCAGGCACAGGGTGGTGCCGCCGGCCAGTCCGGCGGTCTCGGCCAGGGCCGCGGGGCGGCGGCCGGCGAGGGCGACCCGCCAGCCGGCGTCGGCCAGGGTCAGTGCGACGGCGCGGCCTATTCCGGAGCCCGCGCCGGTCACCACGGCGGTCCGGCCGACGGCGGAGGGCTCGCCACCGGTCCCCGGCACCCGGCCGGTGTCCGGCACCCCACTGGCCTCCGCCGTCTCATCGGCCCCCGGCGTTCCCTCACCGGTCTCCGGCGTCCCCTCGACGGCCCCCGGAGTCCCTTCGTCCGCAGCCGCTCCCTGGTTCGCGGTCGCCCCGTGTGTGTCGTGCGTCTCCTGCGTCATGCGCGCAGGGTACGCGCGCGCCGTGCGTGCTCCGGGGCGCGTCCGCATGGCGGCGCGCTCACCGGCACGTCCGGGGCCCGGCACCGCCGTCGAACACCCCGGACAGGGGAACAAACGTATGGGCGGGTGCAGGAATTGCTGGGAGAATGTTCGCGACCGTGACAATCTCCTGGAGAGGTGCATGACCAATCCCGGCTCCCGGCAACCGGCCGCCTCAGCCGCCGACGCCCTGCCGCCGCCCGAACCGATACCCGCCGTGCCGGCCCAGCCCGTCGAGCCACAGTCCCCTGCCGAGCCGCAATCCGCTGCCGAGCCACAGCCCCGGTCCGCCGGG
>Ga0164243_10002701_pt1 | contig 29036 bp, 29 predicted proteins | sample OricompcompostOP_FD_108781 | JGI IMG/M metagenome (GOLD analysis project Ga0164243, IMG submission 108781) | Organic Plus compost microbial communities from Emeryville, California, USA - Original compost - Organic plus compost (OP) | ecosystem: Engineered > Solid waste > Mixed feedstock >... | reverse complement strand
TCTCGACCGGGGTGGTCTATATCCAGCGCCCGCATCGGGTGCGGTTCGAATACAAGGGCGACCGCACGCTGGTCATGGCTTCGGCCGGCAATGTCGCCGTGTTCGACGGCAAGACGCGCGGCGCGCCGCAGCAATATCCGCTGTCCAAGACCCCGCTTTCGCTGATCCTCGCGCCGAATATCGACCTGAGCCAGGCGCGCATGGTCACCGGCTATGCCGAAAAGAAGAACAGCACCGTCGTCACCGCGCAGGATCCGCAACACCCGGAATACGGCAATATCCAGCTGGTCTTTACCGCCAATCCGACGCAACTGCGCCAATGGGTGGTGACGGACGACACCGGCAAGCGCACCACGGTCATCCTGGGCGACATGCAGACTGGGGTATCGTTCCCCGCCTCGACCTTTGCCATCCAGAGCGAGATCGCGCGCCGGCAATAGGCCGGCGGTGCGGTCAGCGGCAGGATGCAAGCTGGCTGCGGTAAAGCTCGGCCCGGGCATGGACCTTGCCGGCCACGTTCATCAGCCAGGGCTTGGAGTTGTGCGATCCCCTGGCAAAGCCCGTCCGTCCTTCGTGATAGGCCAGGTATTGCGCGCCGGCATCCCATTTCGAGATGCCCAGGACCCGCGACGAATCGTTCATATACCAGCCCATGAAATCGGTGGCGTCGCGGATATTGTCGCGCCGGGCGCGGCGGTTGCCGGTCTGTTTGCGGTAATCGTCCCAGGTGCTGTCCAGCGCCTGGCTGTAGCCATAGGCCGAACTTTGCCGCCCGACCGGAATCAGGCCCAGCACATATTGATGCGGCGTGCGGGCATTGCCGATGAATTTCGATTCCTGGTGGATCGTGGCCATCTGGACATGGACCGGCACGCCCCAGCGCCTTTCGGTCGCCTGCATCGCGCGCATATAGGCGGGGCGTTCCGCCGCGATGGCGCAGGCATTGTCCAGATTGCGCGGTGCCTTGTAGCTTCCGCCCCCGCCGCAAGAGGCAACCAGCCCGACGATGGCGAGCTTGAGAAACCTGTTCATACTGCCCTCATGTTTTTGCGGCAACATAAGCGAAATCGCGGGCTGCGCGCAAATGACAAAGGCTCGACCGGCCTAGCTGGGCAGGACCGACACCGATTTGACGATGGCGTGACAGGCGGTTCCGGCCTGCAATTCCAGTGTCTTGGCCGAGCGCGGGGTGATCTGCGCAAGCATCCGCTCATGCTGCGGCCCGGGTCCCAGGGCCAGTTGCACCAGCCCGTCCTGCAACTGCGTCACCACGACCGGCAATATGTTCAATGCCGACAGGCCCCGCGGCGCCCCGCGCGCCAGGATGACTTCATGCGCCAGGATTCGCAGGCGCAGCACATGTCCGGCCGGCAGGTCCAGGCCCGGCAGCAGCATCGGCCCGCCCGCGGTGGCGACCCGGGTCATGCCGTCGGCTTCGCGCCCCTCGACCCTGGCGCCGATCAGCGCGCCGGCCTCGCGTGCGCCCAGAAGCGGCGCCAGCTGCGGATCGGCCAGGATCGCGGCCAGCGGGCCGGAATGGACAACCCGCCCCTGCCGCATCAGCACCACCGTCGTCGCCAGCCGCAGCACTTCGGGCACCGAATGGCTGACATACAGGATCGGCAGCCGGATCTCGTCGCGCAGGCGTTCCAGCCAGGGCATGATCTCGGCCTTGCGCGCCTCGTCCAGCGCCGCCAGCGGCTCGTCCATGACCAGCAGCGCCGGGTCCGACAAGAGCGCGCGCCCGATGGCCACGCGCTGGCGTTCGCCGCCCGACAGGGTGCCGGGGCGGCGATGCAGCAGGGGCTCCAGCGCCAGCATCCCGGCGATGCGGTCGAAATCCCGCGCAGCCCCCCGCCGCCAGCGCGAGGGATAGCGCAGATTGGCCGCCACCGTCATATGCGGAAACAGCCGCGCGTCCTGGAACACGCAGCCGATGCGCCGGGCCTGCGGCGACAGATCGACGGCACCGTCGAACAGCACCCGCCCGTTCAGCGCGATCCGCCCCCGGTCGGGACGCATCAGCCCGGCAATGGCGTTGATCGTCGTGCTTTTGCCGCAGCCCGAGGGGCCGAACAGCGCCGTTACCCCAGCCGGGGCCTGGAAGGCGACATCCAGCGCAAGGTCCTGGAATCGGTGGCTGAAGGCGACCTCCAGCATCAGCGCCGCGCCTCGATACGGGACGACATGCGCCAGCTCAGCCATTCCGAGACCAGCACCGCCGCCATGGCGATCGCCGCCGAGACCAGCACCAGCCGCATCGCCGCCGCATCGCCCGAAGGGGTCTGCAGCAGCGCATAGATGGCCGAGGGCAGGGTCTGGGTCTGGCCGGGAATGTTCGAGACGAAGGTGATGGTGGCGCCGAATTCGCCCATCGCCTTGGCAAAGCCCAACGTGGCCCCGGCCAGGATCGCGGGCAGGATCAGCGGCAGGGTGACGGTCGCGAAGATCCAGGCCCGCGGCGCGCCCAGCGTGGCGGCCGCCTGTTCCAGCCGCGGGTCCACCGCCTCGAAGCCCAGGCGGATGGCGCGGACCATCAGCGGAAAGCTCATGATGCCGCAGGCCAGCGCCGCCCCGGTCCAGCGAAAGGCAAAGACGATGCCCAGCGGTTTCAGCAGGCTGCCCACCGGCCCCTGGGTGCCGAACGTGACCAGCAGCAGATAGCCGGTGACGACCGGCGGCAGGATCAGCGGCAGGTGGACCACGCCGCTGACCAGCCCATGGCCGGGAAAACGCCGCCGCGCCAGCAGCCATGCGACCGCGACGGCCAGCGGCAGGCTGGCCAGCGTGGCGACGGCGGCCACGCGCAGGGACAGCTGCACGGCCTGCCATTCCTGAGGGCCAAGCCAGTCGGTCGGGATCATTGCGTGACGGTAAAGCCTTGCGATTCAAGGACCGACCTTGCCGGCTCTTGCGACAGGCTGTCAAGGAAGGCCGCGGCCCGGGGCGTGTCGGCGGCGGCGGTCACCGCGACGGGATAGGTGATCTTGTCATGGCTGTCCTCGGGAAAGGTCGCAACCACGCCGACCCCGGGCTCGGCCACCGCGTCGCTGCCATAGACGATGCCCAGCGGCGCTTCGCCCGTGGCGACCAGTTTCAGCGCCGCGCGGACATTGTCGGCCTGGGCGACCTGGCCCTCGACCTTGTCCCACAGGCCCAGCGAGGTCAGCGCCTGCTTGCCGTATTGCCCCGCGGGAACCGAATCGACCAGCGCCATGGCCAGCTTGCCTTCGCCCAGCAGCGCGGGCAATTCGCCGATCGGCGCAGGTGCCGGCTTGCCTGTCCCGACCAGGACCAGCGTATTGCCCAGCAGGTCTTGGCGCGTCGCCGCGTCGATGTCGCCCGAACCCTGCACCGCATCCATCCATTCGGTCGAGGCCGAGATGAACAGGTCCGCCGGCGCACCCTGCTGGATCTGCCGGGCCAGCTGCGAACTGCCGGCATAGGACACGGTCACGTTGTCGCCGTGGTCCCGTTGCCAGTCGGCGGCGATCCGATCCAGCGCATCCTTGAGACTGGCGGCGGCGAAAATGGTGATCTCATCCGCCTGGGCAGCGGGGGCAAGCGCGACGAGGGCGGCAGCAAGGAAAGGCAGGCGCATCGGTCGGTCCATTCGTTGTGTCTGAATGGACATAACCAAAGCCCGGCGCGGCTGGCAACCGTTATTTATGACGGAACAGAACGCTGCCCGCTGCGCAACCCCGCCAATTGCCCGGCGCCCTGGTCGCGCAGCAGCGCCTCCAGCGCGCGGTAATGGGCCAGCACCTGCCGGCCCCGTTCGGTCAACTGGGCGCCGCCGCCATGGGCGCCGCCGCGGCTGCTGTCGACCAGGGGTGCGGCAAAATGCGCATTCATCTCTTCGACCAGCGACCAGGCGCGGCGATAGCTCATCCCCATGCGCCGCCCCGCGGCCGAGATCGAACCTTCTTCGTCGATGGCTTGCAGCAGGTCGGCCTTGCCCCGCCCGAGGGTCAGGCCGGACTCGAAATGCAGCCGCAGGTTGATGCGGGGATCCTCTGTCATATCCATATCCTGCCGTGTTTGCGCAAGGTCGCAAGGGGCGGGCCTTTATCGACCCGCATTGCCTTACCAGTAAACCGATTTCCGAGAAAATGGGAGGGAGGACCATTGGGCGGTTCCGGCCACGGTCCCGCTGGGGCTTTGCCTGCATCGTCGCAGGGGTATTTGCAGAACGAAGAAGCAGGCGCCGTTCGCCGTCGTGCGAAAACCCGCCGGAAGCCCTGACGCCCGGGCCTTGGCCCTGGACGGGCGCCGCCGGCCGCAACAGGTGGAAATGGAACGGGCCGTCCCTTGCAGAACGGCCCGCGAGATCCACGGAGATGGTCCGGTTAGGGTTGGTGCCTACCGTCCCAGCCAGGGTTTACGACCCTTGGGGCTGCCCTCAGGCCACGGCCCCCCTGACTGTCCCGACACCTCTCTCCAATATCACTCTCGACACTGGACCACCTCCTTTCAATAAGTTGCCGTATGGGTCCAGCCTGCCACAGAAGCGTTGACAGTCAATGAATTTGCGCACGGCGCTGGATCAAATTTCCGACGGCGATGCGGAAGGGCACGAGTGCCAGCACCGCCTGGGCAAGCTTTACCGAGCAATCGGCGATGGCCAGCGAGACCCAGAGCGGCTGGACCGGGCCATGGCCCAGCAAAGGAACGGTTTCATTCGCCCAGGAAACGTCGTCCGCCGGAAAGATCGGCGCCAGCTGTGCGGCAAAGGCGATGCTGAAGAAGACGGCGGTATCGAGGATCGAACCGGCGATGCTGGCTGCTAGGGGTGGTAGCCACCAGTTGTATTTTCGCAACTGGTTGAAGACCGCGATATCCATGAGCTGCGCCGAAAGGAAGGCCGCGCCCGAGGCGACCGCGATGCGCAGCGTGGTCTTGTCGAGGCCGGCGGCGATCACCGAGCACAGCACCCCGGTCACGAAACCGGCATAGACCACCTTGCGGGCGGCGGCCGGACCATAGACGCGGTTCATGATATCGGTGACCAGGAAGGCTATGGGATAGGTCAGCGCCCCCCAGGTCAGCCAGGCCCCCAGCAGGTGCTGGACCAGGATGTTCGAGGCCACGACGACGGCGGCCATGGCGATGATGCCGGGAAGGAGGCGGGGCATGTCTTGTTCCGTTTTGGCAAGGTTGCGGAGACTCGGCCCCATCCGGGGCGAGGCTGCATAGGCTTCGCAGGGGCCGCTGTCAACCGCTGCGGAAGCGTCGCGAGGCGGCCGGACCCGCACAGGCAGGGATCGGACCCGGCGCGGTCCGGCTGCAGGCGAGGGCAGGGCCGGCTTTGCCGGGGCCGTTTCGCGCATCCGCCGGGGCGGGCCGGCGGCGCGGGCGGCAGGGCTTATTCCGCGATCCGGTATTCGACCAGTTCGGTGCGTTGCAGCCAGCCGAAATTGTCGTCGGAAATCATGGTGATGCGGATGCCCTGCCCGTCGTCCCAGACCGAGATCCCCTCGAGATTGTCATATTGCAGCGGCCGCGATTCCAGCAGCACGGTTTCGTTGGAAAAGCCGTTTTCCGACAGATCGAACCGCCGGACGCGGGTGCGGAAGCCCAGGAGGCCCTTGAAGTCGCGTTCGAGCAGGTAAAAGCGCCCGTCCGGGCCGATATCGGCGCCGACCGCCAGCCAGTCGCCCGAGCGCGGGATCGCAAAGGGCTGGTCCCATTCGCCGTCCCGCCAGCGCCAGACCGGGAACGGCCGGGTCAGCGCGCCCGACCGTTCGGGCAGGGCCAGCAGCGTGCCGTCGGGCAGGATCGCCAGTGCCTCCAGCGAGGAATTGCGCTGCATCGTCTTGAATTCCGGCGGCCGGGGCAAGGGCTTGGCCGGGCTGTCTGGCGTGTCGTGGCGGGCGACGCGGGTCAGCCCCTCGAAGCTGATCCAGATGGTGCCGTCGGCGGCGATGGCCAGCCCTTCGCTGTCGCCCTGCCAGCCGGGCTTCAGCGGCTTGCCGGCACTGTCGCGCAGACGGGCGCGGCCGGCCAGCTCCAGCCCGCGGATGCGGCCTTGCGCATCGCGTTCGACGCTGCCCCAGCGGAGGGTGGCGCGGTCGGACAGGACGGTGAAGCCCTGGCCGTCGTCGCTGATCTCGATGCCGGAAAAGCCGCCGAAGCTTTCGTCCTCGATCCGCCAGACATAGGTCGCGATATATTCCGCGCGCGGTGCCGGCGGCGCCGGGTCGGCGGCGCCGGCCGCCGAGGCGGCAAGCAGCGGCGCCAGAGCAAGGCCCGGCAGCCGGCGGACCCGGCCCGCCGCGCCGCCTGCCCTGCCGCCGCGCCTTAGCGGGCGGTGGCGACGGCCTGGCATTGACGGGGCATCTCGCTTAGCCGATAGCTGCGGGGGTGGCGATAGTTCGGATCGGGCGGCACCGGCTTGACCCGGCTGGGGTCGATGCGGTTCTTGATCCATTCGGCCGCCTCGGCGCAGCCGTCGCCGGGCGGCGGCGGGTCCTGTTGCTGGCAGATCGAGCCTGCCGGGCAGGCCAGCCGGACGTGGAAATGGTAATCATGCCCGCCCAGCGGCCGGATCTTGCGCAGATAGCTGCGATCGCCGGTTTCCATCTGGCACATCGCCACCTTGGCGACCGGATCGACGAAGATTCGCTCGACCCGCGGGTCGCGGGCGGCGGCGCGCATGATCGCCATGTGACCGCCGCTCCACAGGCCCGAAGGGGCGGTGCCGGCCTTGTTCACCACCGATTGGGACGAGATCTTTTCGCGCTGCGCCGCGGTCAGGCGCAGGCTTTGCGGCGGCAGCATCCAGATATCGGCATCGAGGCCGGACTGGTGGCTGGCATGGCCCGAGGTCATCGGCCCGCCGCGCGGCTGCCCCATATCACCGATATAGAGGCCCTGCCACCCGGCCTGCCTGGCGGCGCGCGACAGGCCGATCAGAAAGCTGACCAGTTCGGGATGGCCCCAGTTGCGGTTCCTGGACAGGCGCATGGCCTGCCAGGTCGGGCCGGTTTCCGGCAGTTGCACCGCGCCCGAGACGCAGCCCTTGGAATAGAACCCGATCGAGACGGGCGCACCGCCGGTCGGCCCCGGCACGGCGCCGAAGACGCTGCGGGCCAGCGGATCGGCCGCGGCCGGTTGCACCATGCCAAGCCCGGCCAGCGCCAGCACGGCGGCGGTCAGGAATTTGCCGATCACTGCTTTGCCGATCACTGCGCGCCCTCTCCTTTTGCTTTGACCCAACCTAGCAGAACCAGCGCCAGAAGGAACATCACGATGAGCGGAGAGATGCCGAGCCGTTGGCTGCCGGTCACATCCGTCACCGTGGCGACCAGCAGCGGCGCCAGGAAAGCCGTCGCCTTGCCCGACAGGGCATAGAGGCCAAAAGCCTCGGTGGCCCGTTCCGGCGTGGTGTGGCGCACCATCATCGTGCGGCTGGCCGATTGCAGCGCGCCGCCCGCGCCGCCGATCAGCGCCCCGCACAGGAAGAACAGCGCGTCGGGCAGGCGCGAGCCCTCGGCCAGGGCCATGCCCAGGATCTGCTGGCGTCCCATGCCGGTGATCAGGATACAGACGCCGATCAGGACCAGCGTGGCGGCGACGATCACCGGCTTGGGCCCCCAGCGCCGGTCGGCGCGGCCGCCGATCCAACTGATGACGGCGGCCGAAACCGCGCTGACCACGCCGAATACCCCGGCCAGGAAGACCGGCCAGCCCAGCACCGTGCCGGCATAGACGCCGCCAAAGGCGTAAAGCGCGTTCAGCGCATCGCGCGAAAACATGGACGACGCCAGCCAGGCCGCCAGCGAATGCCGGTGGCGCAGGCTGGCCAGCAGCCGGCCCAGTTCGGCCATCGCCCTGCCCAGATGCAGCGGCCGGCGCGGTCCCCGCGTTTCCGGCACCCACAGCGCGAATGGGATCATGAAGACCAGATACCACAGCGCCGTGAACGGTCCGACGGCCCGCGTGCCCTCGCGCAGCGCCGGGTCAAGCCCCAGCACCGGCGCCATGCCCAGCATGGTGCGCCCGGTCTGGGCGTTCTCGGCCAGAAACAGCAGCACCACGGCCAGCGCGATCACGCCGCCCAGATAGCCGAAGGCGAAGCCCGAGCCCGAGATGCCGCCGATCTCGTCATGCGGGGCCAGTCCGGGCAGCAGGGCATTGGTGAAGATGGTGGCGAATTCCATCCCGATCAGCCCGATGCCGAAGGACAGGATGGCCAGGTGCAGGTTCGGCTGGTCGGGCACCAGGAACCACAACCCCCAGGCGCCCGCCATGTAGAAGGCCGAAAACACCCAGACCCAGACCAGCCGGCGCCCGGTATTGTCGGCGATGGCGCCCAGCACCGGGGCCAGCACCGCGATGATGACCCCGCAGATGCCCAGCCCATAGCCCCAAAGCGACTGCGCCGCCGCGCCCGCCGCCTCGGGCGTCATGCCCTGCGCGGTGTAATGCTGGCGGGCGATCTCGGCGTAATAGACCGGGAAGATAAAGGTCATCAGCAGCGTCGCAAAGGGCTGGCTGGCCCAGTCGAAGAACCACCAGCCCCAGATGCGTCTGCGTTCCATGCCGCGCCCCTTCTGCCCGCCGGCCGCGCCCTTTCCGCAGCCCGCGCGCATAAGGCCCCAGCCGGTTCAGGCTGGCAAGTCCGGATTGCGCTCGTTGGGCGGGATGGGCGGCAGCACCGGCGGCCAGGGCCGCCGGGCATCCGCCGCGATCCAGGCCTGCACCCAAGCGGGCAGGTCCGGGCTGACCGGATCGCGCCCCGCCGCCTGCATCAGCCGCGCCGGGGCGACGATGCCCTGGTCCGAGGTGATGGCGCCGCGCAGCAGCATGTGGTTGCAGCATTCGCCCCGCCGCCACATGCTTTGTTCCATGTAAAGAAAGCGCGCGTCCCAGCCCAGCGTGCGCGAGACCATCGTGAAGCGGTCGAAGGCCCTGATCCGGCGGCGATAGCGCACGGTGTTGCCGGCGACGGTGATGCCCCAGCGGTTCTGCCGCATGGTGTCGATGATCCCGGTCCTGACCGCCATCGGCAGCCGCCCCAGGTCGTAAAGCGTCAGGGTGCGGCCGTTGTTCAGCTCGATCCAGGGGTCGAGGTCCCAAGGCCAGCAGCGATGGGTCGAGACATGCGCCTCCAGCACCCCGATCCGGGGACTCTTGCGGAATTTCAGCATCTCCTTGGCAAAGCGGAGCATGGGATACATGGCGGCCTCTCTTTCGGACGGCTGCGGGGCTAGCCGTGGGGCGGGGGCGCGTCAATCGGAACGCTGCGGCCGCCATCGGGCGCCTTGCGCTAGCGGGGCTGCTGGCTTACCTGTCCGGGGAACAGCCGAAAGGGGATGGAATGGGCACACTCTACGAAGCCTTGATGCTGATACTCGACGTGGTCTGGTTCGTGATGATCGCCCATATCATCATGTCCTGGCTGATCAATTTTCAGGTCCTGAACCTGCGCCAGCCGCTGATCTGGCAGATCTGGAGCGGGCTCAACCGCCTGCTGGAGCCGATCTATGGCCCCGTCCGCCGGGTCCTGCCCAATACCGGCGGGCTGGACCTGGCGCCGCTGGTGGTCTTTATCGCCATCATCATCCTGCAACGCGCGCTCGCCAATAACGCGGCCTGGTTCTACGGCTTCTAGATGTCGGCCGCGCCCCTTTTGCGGCAGGTCTTCGGCTTTGATGCCTTCCGGCCGGGGCAGGAAGAGATCGTCGATGCCGTGGCCGCGGGCCGCGACGTGCTGGCGATCATGCCGACCGGCGGCGGCAAGTCGCTGTGCTATCAATTGCCGGCGCTGATGCGGGACGGGCTGACGGTGGTGATCTCGCCGCTGATCGCGCTGATGCGCGACCAGGTGCGGGCGCTGACCGAGGCGGGCGTCGCCGCCGCCGCCCTGACCAGCGGCAATTCGGACGAGGAAAACACCGGGGTCCTGCGGGCCATGGCCGCGGGCGAGCTGCGGCTGCTTTACATGGCGCCCGAGCGGCTGGCCTCGGGCGCGACCGTGCCGATGCTGCGCCGCGCCGGCGTGCAGGCCATCGCCGTGGACGAAGCGCATTGCGTCAGCCAATGGGGCCATGACTTCCGCCCCGACTATCTGCGCGTGGGCGAATTGCGCCGGGCGCTGTCGGTGCCGCTGGCCGCATTCACCGCCACCGCCGATGCGGAAACGCGCGAGGAAATCGTCAAGCGCCTGTTCGACGGCGCGCAGCCGCAGATCTTCCTGCGCGGCTTTGACCGGCCGAACATCCACCTGGCCTTTCAGCCCAAGGACGGGCCGCGCCGGCAGATCCTGGATTTCGCCGCCGCCCGCCGCGGCCAGTCGGGCATCGTCTATTGCGGCACCCGCGCCAAGACCGAGACGCTGGCGGCGGCGCTGAACCAGGCCGGGCTGGCCGCCGTCGCCTATCACGGCGGCATGGAGGCCGACCAGCGCCGCGAGGTCGAGGCACGCTTTCAGCGCGAAGACGGGCTGATCGTGGTGGCCACCGTGGCCTTCGGCATGGGCATCGACAAGCCCGATATCCGCTGGGTCGCCCATGCCGACCTGCCCAAGTCGATCGAGGCCTATTACCAGGAAATCGGTCGCGGCGGGCGCGACGGCGCCCCGGCCGAGACGCTGACGCTTTACGGTCCCGACGACATCCGCCTGCGCCGCGGCCAGATCGACGAGGGGCTGGCCCCGCCGGAACGCAAGGCCGCCGACCATGCGCGGCTGAACGCGCTCTTGGGCCTGGCCGAGGCGACCGCCTGCCGCCGCGTCGCCCTGCTGCGCTATTTCGGCGAAGAGGCGGGGCCCTGCGGCAATTGCGACATCTGCGACGATCCGCCGGAATGTTTCGACGCGACCGAGGCGGCGCAAAAAGTGCTGTCGGCGATCCTGCGCACCGGCCAGACCTTTGGCGCCGGCCATGTCATCGACGTGCTGACCGGCACCATGACCGACCGGATCGGCCAGCGCGGCCATGACCGGCTGCCGACCTTTGGCGTCGGGCGCGACATGTCCAAGGCGCAATGGCAGGCGGTGATCCGGCAGATGCTGGGCCACGACCTGATCCGGCCCGACCCGGAACGCCATGGCGGCCTGGCCATCACCGCCGCCGCGCATCCGGTGCTGCGCGGCGAAACCCGCATCACCCTGCGCCGCGATGCCATGGCCCGCGCGCGCCCCGCCGTGGTCGTGCGCGCCTCGGTCGACGAAGAGGACGCGCCGCTGCTGTCGGCGCTGAAGGCCAAGCGCCGCGCGCTGGCCGAGGCGGCGCGGGTGCCGGCCTATGTGATCTTTCCCGACCGCACGCTGATCGAGATGGCCCAGAGCCGGCCCCGGACGCTGGACGAGATGGCCCGCGTGAACGGCGTCGGCGCCAAGAAGCTGGACAGCTATGGCGAGGAATTCCTGCGCGTCATCGCCGGCGAGGTGATGCCCATGCACCCTGCCCGCCGCGCGCTGGCGGGCCGGGCTGCGGGCGAGCTGTTCGACCGGCTGGCTGCGGCGCAGGCCCGGCTGATCCGCGGCGAGGACGGCACGCAAAAGCCGCTTTCCGTCGGCAATTCCACCTTGCGCCGCATTGCCGAGGACAGGCCGCGCGAGTTGTCGCGCTATCTGGATGCGGCGCGGCTCGACCGTTTCGGTGCTGCCTTTGCGGCGGAGATCGCCGCCGAGGGCTGAGACAGGCACGCCGGGCCTGTCCGAAGCGCCGCCTGCCTCCGGCGGGGGTATTTGGAAAACGGAGAAGCACGCGGCCCTTCGGGAGAGGGGGCCGGACATGGGTGGCGCGGCCTGTCCTTCATCGTTTCACGGATGCCCGTCTTGGCCATCGCGAGGTTGCGGCCGGCGTCGCGCCCGGCCGGCAGGGCGGGCGGTTCCGTCCTGGGGCGGGCGGATGCCGAAGACGGCGCAGTAAAGGGCCGGGACGAAGATCAGCGTCACCAGCGTGCCGGCGATGATGCCGCCCATCATGGCAAAGGCCATCGGCCCCCAGAACACCTGGCGCGAAATCGGGATCAGCGCCAGGCTGGCCGCCGCCGCCGTCAGCAGGATGGGGCGGGCGCGGCTGTCCGACGCCTGGAAGACCGCGTCCCATTTCGCATGGCCGCGCGCGATCAGTTCCTGGATCTCATGCACCAGGATGACCGAGTTGCGGATCAGGATGCCGATCAGCGCCAGGACGCCCAGGATGGCGACGAAGCCCATCGGCACCCCAAAGGGCAAAAGCGCCGCGACAACGCCGATCAGCCCCAGCGGCGCAGCGGCAAAGACGATGAAGGACAGCCGGAAGCCCTGCATCTGCACCATCACCAGCAAGGCCATGATCAGCAGCATGATCGGCACCACCGCCGCGATCGGCTGCTGGCTTTCGGCCGAGGTCTCGACCGTGCCGCCGACGACGACCTTGACGCCGGGCGGCAGGCCGGCCTGGAAGGCCGCCACCTTGTCGGCCAGCGCCTCGACCAGCGTGGCGGGCTGGTCCTTGCCGGCGATATCGGCCTTGACGGTCACGGTCGGCAGGCCGTCGCGCTGCATGACCAGCGGCTGTTCGGTATCGTATTCCAGCCTGGCCAGCGAGGCGAGCGGGATGGGCGTGCCCGTGGGCGTGGCCAGTTGCAGGTTCTGGATCGATTCCAGCGATTCGCGATCCGCCTGGGCGCCGCGCGCGACCACGTCGATCAGGAAGATCCCGTCGCGCAGCTGGGTGATCGTGCGGCCGTTGAATGTGGCCGACAGCGCGCCCGAGATGTCCTCATTCGTCAGCCCCAGGCGGCGTGCCTGGTCCTGGTTGACCTGCAGCCGCACCACCCGGGCGGGTTCGCTCCAGTCCAGCGCGATGTCGCGCAGCCGCGGTTCGCCGGCCAGCAAGGCGGCAAGTTCGCGCGCCGTGTCGCGGGCCTGGTCCGGGTCCGGCGAAGAGACGCGATATTGCACCGGCTTGCCGACCGGCGGCCCGATTTCCAGATTCTTGACATAGATGTCGGTTCCCACCAGTTCGCGCCCGGCGAATTCGACCAGCCGCGCCTTGAGCCGGTCGCGTGCCGCCAGGTCCGGGGTCTGAATGACGATCTGGCCCATATAGGGGCCGGGGGTCGGCACATCCATCGACAGCACGAAGCGCGGCGCACCGCGGCCGACATAGGTGGTCCAGAATAGCGCATCTTGTTCCTGGGCCAGCATTTCCTCGATCCGGGCCATGTCGGCATCGGTCTTGGCGATCGAGGCATTGGCGCGCTCGGTCACGTCCAGGACGATCTCGGTCCGGTCCGAGGTCGGGAAGAATTGCTGCTCGACGAAGCGCATGCCGACTACCGAGACGGTAAAGACGGCCAGCGTGACGGTGATGGTCAGCCATTTGCGGCGCATGCCCCAGAGCAGCAGGCCGTGGAACCGCCGGCGCAGCCAGCTTGGCCGTTCGGATTGATGCGCCATGGCGGCGGGCAGCAGGGTGACGCCCAGCAGGGGCGCGAACAGCACGGCGACGATCCAGCTGACGATCAGCGAGACGGCGATCACCACGAAAAGCGAAAAGGTGAACTCGCCTGCCGCCGAGCTGTTCAGCCCGATGGGGATGAAGCCCGCGACCGTCACCAGCGTGCCGGTCAGCATCGGGAAGGCGATGGAACTCCAGGCATGGCCGGCGGCGCGTTCCAGGCTGTCGCCGATTTCCAACCGCGAGATCATGGTCTCGATGGCGATCATCGCGTCATCGACCAGCAGGCCCAGCGCGATGATCAATGCGCCAAGCGAAATGCGTTGCAGCGTGATGCCATAGATGTCCAGGACGATGAAGGTGATCGCCAGCACCAGCGGGATGGTCAGCGTCACCACCAGCCCGGCGCGCAGGCCCAGGCTGACGAAGCTGACCAGCAGCACGATGGCCACCGCCTCGGCCAGGGCGCGGACGAAATGGCCGACCGCCTCGTCCACCACATGCGGCTGGTCGGCGAATTTGGCCATTTCGATGCCGATCGGCAGGTTGCCGGCCACATCGGCCATCAGCGCATCGACCTGTCGGCCGAATTCCAGGATGTTCCCACCGTCGCGCATGCCGATCTGCAGCCCGATGGCCTCCTGGCCGTTATATCGGAACAGCGCGCTTGGCGGGTCCTCGTAGCCGCGGGTCACGGTGGCCACGTCGCCGATGTTGAAAAAGCGGTCGCCCACCCGCAGGTTCACCGCCGCGATCGCTTCGGCATCGTCGAACTGGCCGCCGACGCGCACCAGCACCTGCTCGGGCCCGGCCTGAACGATGCCCGAGGGCGAGATGGCGTTCTGCACCGCCAGGGTCTGCACCACCTGATTGTGATTCAGCCCCAGGGCCGCCAGCCGGGCCGAGGAGAATTCGAGATGGATCCGTTCCTGGCGCACGCCGAGCAAGGCGGTCTTGCCCGCCATGGGCAGCGCCTGGACTTGCTTGCGGATATCCTCGACCCGGTCGCGCAGCTCGCGCTGGGTAAAGCCGTCGGCGGTAAAGGCATAGATATTGCCGAACACGTCGCCGAAATCGTCGTTGAACTGGAAGCCCTGGAATTCCTGGGGAAATTCCGGGCGGATATCCGACATCATATTGCGCACGCGCTGCCAGACCTGGGGCACCTGCGGGCCGCGGATCGTCGGGTCCAGCTCCAGATAGACGACCGATTGCCCGGGCATGGTCACCGAGCGGGTGAATTTCAGCTCGTCCAGCTCCTCGAGCTTGGTCTCGATGCGGGAGGTGACCTGGTCGAGCGTATCCTCGATGGTGGCGCCGGGCAGCGAGGCGCTGATCACCATGATCTTGATGGTGAAATTCGGGTCCTCCTCGCGGCCGAGGCGCAGATAGCCCAGCGTGCCCGCCATCATCGAGACGATGAGCAGGAACCACACCAGCGAACGATGGTGCAGCGCCCAGTCGGAGAGGTTGAAGCCGCCTTTGGTCATGGTGTCACGCCTGGTCCCACGCTTTGGCCCTCGGACAGGGAATGGATGCCGCGGATCACGACCTCTTCGCCCGGCGCAAGGCCCGAGGCGACGGCGACCTGCCCACCGATCGGCGGGCCCTGAGTCTCGATCCGGCGCAGCGTGGCGGTGCCCTGGTCGCCGTCGCGGCGGATGACCCAGACATGCTCGGCCCCGTCCCGTTCGACCATGGCGGCCTGGGGCAGCACCATTCGCGCGGCACCAGTGCCGGCGGGACGGGCGCGCACCAGCGCGCCCAGCCGGAAATCGGCCTCCTTGCCAAGCGCCAGGTGGATGCGGCGCGTCCGGGTCGCGGCATCGGCTACCGGCTCGATCTGCGAGACGGTGGCGGGCACGAGGCGCCCGAGTTCGCTTTCCGACCAGACCTCATAGGGATCGCCATATCCGACGCGCGACAGGACGGTGTCGGGCAGGTCGATCACCACCTCGATCCCCTCCTGCGCAGACAGCTGCAATACCGGCTCGCCGGCGCTGACCACGGCGCCCGCGTTGACCAGAACCGCGCTGATCACCCCGTCGAAGGGTGCTCGCATCTCGGCAAAGCCTTCGGCATCGCGGGCCCGGATCAGTTCGGAGCGGGCCTGCTGCTCGGCGGCCTGGGCCGCGGCCAGCGCCCGCTCGGCCTGTTCCAGCTGGGCGGCCGAGGCCACATTGCGCCCGGCCAGCGCCTGCGTTCGTTCCGCGGTGGCCTGGGCGGTGCGCAGCTCGACCTGCGCAGCGTCGACCGCGGCCTGTGCGGCGCGGACCTCGCCCTGCAAATCCTCGGGGTTCAGGGTGGCCAGCAATTCGCCCTGGCGCACCATGTCGCCGACATCGACATTGCGCGCCGTGACGCGGCCCAGGGTCTGGAATCCCAGCGCGACCTCGATCCGGGCGGCGATCACGCCGGGGGTCGAGGGCAGCGCGGCCATGTCGTCCTCGACCCGGATGCTGACCACCGGGCGCGGCTTTGCGGCGGGCGCGGGTTCCGTGTCCCGCCAGGGCAGGGTGAAACCCCCGGCAGCCGCGGCCAGGACCAGGATCAGGGCGACGACCGCGGCCGGCAGCATCGGCACATGCGTCTTGCGCATCACTCCCCCTCCCCGGGCCGGGCTGCGTCGGTGACCGGACGGCCGGGATAGAGCATGTGCGAGCCGGCCCCCACCACGGTCTGGCCGGGCGCGACCCCGGCGCCCAGGATGACGGCGCCGCTGGTGAACCGCTCGATCCGCACCGGCGCCAGCGCGACGCGATTATCCTTGCCGACCAGCCAGACCGCCGGCTCGCTTCCCGCCGCGGTCAGCGCCGTCCAGGGGACGACGATGCCGGTGCCGGCGGGATAATGCACCGCGCCCCGGACCGCCGCGCCCAGCAGGCTGGCGGCCGGCGGCGCATCGTCGATTTCGGCCCGCACCGTGACCGAGCCTGTCGCCGGATCGACCAGCGGCGCGATCTCGGTCACCCGCGCGGTCATGCGAAGGTCGGGAAAGTCGATGCCGGCCAGGGTCACCGGTGCGCCGATGGCATCGCGCAGCAGGGGCGTGTCGGGGGCTTGGAACACCGCCTCGCGCCCGGTCGCGGAGGCCAGCGATATCACCGTCTGCGCCGCCCCGACGATCTGGCCGGGTTCGGCCAGGCGCGCGGTCACGATGGCATCGGCGGGCGCACGGATCACCGTGTCCTCAAGCGCGCGCTGTGCCTGTCCCAGCGCCGAGCGCGCCTGGGCAAGCGCGCCGCTGGCTGCCGAAAGGGTCTGGCTGGCCGCGTCCAAGGCCGCGCGCGTGCCCACGCCGCGCTTGAGCATCGCATCCGCGCGATCCAGCGCCTGGCGGGCCTGGGCTTCGTTGGCCTCGGCCGAGGCCACCGCCGCCTCGGCCACGCGCAGCGCCTGTTCCTGTTGCAGCGGATCCGTTCGGGCCAGGGCCTGGCCCCGGGTGACATGGTCGCCCTCGCGCACCGGGACCTCGATGATCCGTCCGCCCAGCCGAAAGCCGATATCGACGCTGTCCTTGGCGAGGATCGTCCCGGTCAGGGCGGCGTCGAAAGTCAGCTCGGTCCGCTCGACCCGGACGAATTCCACCGGCAGCGGCGTTTCCGCCCGGGCGGATGCGGCCAGAAGCGGCTGGGCCAGCAGGAATGGCAGGAACAGCAGGACCACGGTCGGAATCGCCCGCCATGCAGGCGGCGGCACGGCCGGGGGCGGTGCGGTCTTGCTGTCCTGGGGTTTCGGTCGCATGCCCAAATTCCCTGCTTGCTGAAAAGATCCCGGCCGGGACGGTCCTGAAAATGAAGAAACCACTGGCCAGGCCGCCGGGGCCTTGCATCGGCAACAAATACGTCTCGGGGCCGGGCCGGGCGCCTTCGGAGGCGTTGGTTCCGGCCTGCGGCAATCATGTGGCTGTTTTATTGATAGCTGCGGACCAGGGCCGCCGCAATCGTTCCCCAGCCATCGACCACCACGAAGAAAGCCAGCTTGAAAGGCAGCGCCACCACGACCGGCGGCACCATCATCATGCCCATCGACATCAGCACCGCCGACACCACCAGGTCGATGATGAGAAAGGGCAGCGCGACGAGAAAGCCGATCTCGAAGGCGCGCTGGATCTCGCTCAGCATGAAGGCCGGGATCAGCACCGACAGCCGGTCCGGCGCCGCCCCGCTGTCGGGCGCGACCTCGGCAAGGGCGGCCAGCATCTCGGGGTCGGTGCGGTGCTCCATGAAGCCGCGAAAGGGAACGATGCCGCGCTCGAACGCCTGTTCGACGGTGATCCGTCCGTCGCGCAGCGGTGCGCCGGCGACATCCCAGGCTTCGGTCAGCACCGGATTCATCACGAACCAGGTCAGGAACATGGCCAGGCTGACGATCAGCATGTTGGGCGGCGATTGCTGCAGGCCCAGGGATTGGCGCAGGATCGACAGAACCGTGACGATGAAGGGAAAGCAGGTCACCATGATGGCGATGCCGGGCGCCAGCGACAAGGCCGTCATCACCGCCAGCAACATGACCGAATGGCGGCCGACCCCATCGGTGATCGCATCCAGCCCCGCGGCGTCGAGCGGCGGCAGGTCCTGCGCCAGCCCCGCCTGCGGCAGGACCAGCGCCGCCAGGACAAGGACCGGCCGGATCATGGCGCACCGGCCGGGCCCAGGATGCGGACGCAGAGCCGGTTGCCGGTTTCCTCGTCCGAGACGAGTTCCCCCCGCGCGATGACCTTGTCGCCGACGCAGATTTCGACCCCGTCCGACATGTCCTGGTCCAGCGTCAGGATATCGCCCGGACACAGGCGGGAAAGCTCGGCCACGGTAAGCTGCGTGCTGCCCAGCCGGATGGTGATTTCCACCTCGATCCGGTCGGTGGCGATCAGGGTTGCAAGATCGTCCATGTTCAGTCCTCGGTCCTGATATCGTCCATGATGGCCTTCAACCCGGTCGTGACGAGCGAGGGGTCGAAGATGATCGTGCCCTGGCCGGTCGCCAGTTCGACCAGGTCGCCTTCTGCCGGCAGGTCCTCGATCCGGACCTGGCCAAGCCCTTGGGGAAGTTCCGCCCTGCCCAGGCATTCGGCGACATCCGGCCGCAGGCCGGTGGGGCAGCGCAGGGTCAGCGCCTGGCCGGGCGCATGTTCCGCGATCCGCGCCAGTTCGGCGGCCAGGGCCAGGCGCAGCCGTTCCCTGGCCGAAAGCGGGCCGAGCATGTCGACGACCGCATGCAGGACCGGCACCAGCGCGTCCAGAAGGTCGCGGCGCAGCGCCTGTTCCCTTTCGCGATCGGCCCGCATTTGCCGGCCCAGGCCGGTCAGCGCCCCGGTCAGCTCGTCAAGGCTGGATTGCCGCCCCTCGGCCAGGCCCTTTTCATGGCCGCGCCGAAAAGCCTCGTCGCATTGGACCTGGGCCAGCTGCCGCGCCGTGTCCGCGGCCCGGGGTGAAAAGGAATCAAGGCGAAGCGCACCGGGTCTCACAGCATGTCCTCACGTTTCTCGATCCAGCCCGTCAGGATCTGCAGGCTTTCGTCCTTGCGCGACTTCATCAGCTCTCTCAGCCGCGCGACCGGGTCGTCCTGCTGCGAATCCAGCGGCGTGAAGTCGATTTCGGGAACGATGCCGGCGGCGGCGGGCATTGCCCCGGCCCCGGTCTCGGTCCTGCCGGCCGCCAGAGCCGGCGGCTCGGACCTGTCTGGTGCGGCCAGGGCCGGTTTGCCGGCAGTCCCGGCGCGCATCACCGGCCGCAGCAGGAATGCCGCAAGCGCCAGGACGAAGAACCCGACCAGCGCCAGGCGGATCAACCCGTTCAGGTCCAGCCGCGACAGAAAGCCTTCGGCACTGGCCAGGGTGCCGGCCTCGGCCAGCGCGGCGAAGGGCAGGGATTTCACGGTGATCGCGTCTCCGCGCGTCTCGTCGAAACCGACCGCAGAGGCGACCAGTTCGCGAATCGCCTGCAATTCGGTCTCGTCGCGGGGCACCAGCACGGTTTCGCCGCCGGTTTCGGTCCGGGCCACGCCGTTGACCAGCACGGCGACCGTCAGGCGGCGCGTGGCGCCGGGCTGGCGGGCAATTTCGCGCGTGATCCGGCTGACCTCGAAATTCGATCTCTGGCGGGTTTCGGACCGCGAGGCCTGGCTTTGGTCGCCTGCGCCGTCCCTGCCCTCGGGCAGGTTCGAGGCGGCCGTGACGGCTCCTTGCGGCGAATTGCTGCTTTGATCGGTGGCCTCCTCGCTTTCCTGCGAGATCAGGGCGCGTTCCTGCGGGTCGAAGCGTTGCTCGGTCAGCCGTTCGGATTCGTTGACCACCTCCAGGTGCAGCTCCACGATGGCATTGCCCTGGCCCACATGCGCCGCCAGGATGCGCTCGACATTGCGTTTCATCTCGGCCTGGCGATCCTCGCCCGCGAAATCTTCGCCCGCTGAAACGACGCCGCGTTCGCTGTCGATCACCGTGACCCGATCCGCCGACATGCCGGGAACGCCAGAGGAAACCAGGAACTTCAAAGCCTTGGCCTGGCTGCTGCTGATGGCCAGGCCATCGGTCGTCAGCGTGACCGAGGCGGTTGCCTCGGCCTCGCGGCGATAGCCGCGGCCATGGGGCACAGCCAGGTGCACCCGCGCCGCCCTGACATTCGGCAGGGCCAGGATGGTGCGTGCCAGCTCGCCTTCCTTTGCGCGCCAATAGGCGGCATCGAACATCTGCGAGGTGGTGCCAAAGCCCGACATGCCGTCGAGGATCTCGTATCCCGCGCCGCCGGCCGCGGGCAGCCCCTCGCCTGCCAGTGCCATGCGCAATTCGTCCCGACGGCTTTCAGCAACCCAGATCGAATCGCCGCGGATCTCATAGGGGATGCCGGATTTTTCGACCGCGGCCATCACCGCGCCGGATTGCCGGGGATCCAGCCCGGAATAAAGCAGCGCCATGTTCGGGCGGCTGGCCAGCCAGGACAGCCCGGCAATTGCGGCGAATGTGAACACGAAGGCCCCGACCAGCACGGTCCTTTGCCTTGCGCTTCTTTCGCGCCAGTAGTCCTGCAGCTTCAGCAAAACCGCCCCTCCGGAACGACGTGATTCTCGTCACGGCCTTCATGGCATGGCGGCGCTTAAGAATTGGTTAGCCGGTGGGTGATATCCAGATCCCGGACGGACAGGAGAATCACATGGCCAATATCGCCGACATGGATGCAGAGGAAAAACCCCGAGGCGGTTTCCGGCGCGTCCTGTTGCCGCTGGGGCTGGCGCTTGTGCTGGGCGGGGTGGGATTTGCCTCGACCTGGCTTGGGTTCTGGTCGCCGATGGCGCTGCTGGCGCCCCAGCGCGACGAGGCGCAGGCTCAGGCCGTGTCCCCCGTGATCTTCGTCGATATTCCGCAGATCGTGCTGAGCCTGGCCGGGCCGGGCGCGCGGACCCTGGTGATGACCGTCAAGATCGAAACCGACCAGTCCCGCCGGGCGGAGGTCGAGCATCTGGTCCCGCGGCTGCTGGACAGTTTCAACAGCTTTCTGGCCGATATAGACGGCACCGCCTTCGAGCGGCGCGGAATATTGGACATCGTCCGGGACGAACTGGCGACGCGCGCGGTGCTTGTGCTGGGCCGCGATGCAATCACCGATGTCCTCATCACGGAGTTCAGGATCCAATGACGATTGCCCAGCTGCTCCAGCTTGCCCTGATCGTCTTTACCGTCGGGCTGTCGGCATTCTGCCTGATGCTGGCGCGCCGGTTGCGCCGGCTCAACGACCTGGAAACCGGCCTTGGCGGTGCCATCGCCGTCATGACCAGCGAAATCGGCCGGCTGGAGAAATCCATCCTGCTGGCCAAGGCCGAGGCCACCGCCGCGACCCAGGCGCTTGCCGGCGAGATCGAGCGCGCCAAGGAAGAGCGTGCTTTCTGGATGCTGCAGCAGAAATTCGCCGAGGCCGGGCCGCCGCGGCCGGCCCGGCTGCAACGTCGCCGGCGGCGCGAAGGGGTGGCCGCCGATGCCTAGGCCGATCCTGTCGCTCCTGGGCGGGATGATGGTCCTGGCCGCCGCCGGACAGGCGGTCATGCTGATCGACGGGCTGCCGCGCCTGTCGGCCAGGGCCGAGCCGTCCGAACTGATGGCCGGCTGCACCGACGTCCCCGAAGCCGTCGCCCTGGCCGAGACGCTGCGCGAACGCGCCCTGCGCATCGACCGCTACATGCAGGAACTGGACCGTCGCAAGGCCGAGATCGCGCTTGCCGAAAAGCAGCTGACCGAAAGGCTTGTCGAGCTGCGCAAGCTCAAGCAGCAGCTTGCCGACCGCACCAGGGGCCAGGCCCAGGCCCAGACCCAGGACATCGCGCGGCTGATCGCGGTCTATGACCAGATGAAGCCCGAGCAGGCGGCGATGGTGCTGTCGAATTTGCCGCCCGATTTCGCCGCGCAGATCCTGACCAGGGTCCAGCCGGAAACCGGCGCACGCATCATGGCCTCGGTCGAGCCGGGCCATGCCGCGGTCCTGACTTCGTATATGGGCGCCATCGCGGCTGCCAGGAGATAGGTGGAATCCATGTTCGGCATGATCGGCATTGTCCTGACCTTCGCGATGGTCTTCGGCGGATATGTCCTGGCGGGCGGAAAGCTGGCGGTGATCCTGCATTCGCTGCCCTTCGAGTTGATGATGATCGGGGGTGCGGCCATCGGCTCGTTCCTGCTGTCCAACGAGACGGTGGTGATCAAGCAGGCCCTGGGCGGCGTCGTCCGCTCGCTCAAGGGGCCGCGCTGGCACGAATCCGACGTGCAGGACGTGCTGTGCCTGCTGTTCCAGCTGCTGCGGATCGCGCGCGCCAGCCCCGTCGAGCTGGAAGAGCATATCGAGGCGCCCGAAGCCTCGCCGATCTTTCAGGCCTATCCGCGGATCCTGGCCGATGAGCATGTCGTGACGCTGATCGCCGACACGCTGCGGTCGGCCAGCCTGAATTATGACGACCCCTATCAGGTCGAGGAGATGCTGTCCCAGCGTATCGGCCTGATGAACGAGGAAACGATGCATGCCCCGCATGCGCTGCAGAACATGGCCGATGCGCTGCCGGCCTTGGGGATCGTCGCCGCGGTCCTGGGCGTGATCAAGACCATGAGTTCGATCGACCAGCCGCCCGAGGTGCTGGGCAAGATGATCGGCGGCGCGCTGGTCGGGACATTCCTGGGCGTGTTCCTGGCCTATGGGCTGGTCGCACCCTTCGCCCAGCGGCTGGGCGCGGTCACCAGGCAGGACCAGGCATTCTACGACGTGATCAAATCGGTGCTGGTCGCCGGCCTGCACCAGCACGCGACCACGCTTTGCGTCGAGGTCGGGCGCCAGTCCGCCCCCGAACATGTCCGCCCCTCCTTCGGGGATCTGGAGAATGCGCTGCGCGAACTGAAGAGGGCGTCGTGATCGCCGTGCTGGTCCTGTCCGCCGCGCTTGCCGCCGGGCCGGCCGCGGATGCGGCACCGACACGCGACGGCCTGATCCGCGACGCGACGGAGCGGCTGCTCTATGGTGAACCGCTGCCCGCGGATATCGACGACAGGCTGATGCGCCTGTCGCCTGTCGACCGGATCGAGGTTCTGATCTTTCTCAGGCGATCGGGCATGTTGAGCGGGCCGGGCTGGAGCATCGAGCGCCTGCTTGCGCCCGCACGGGACGAAGGAGCGGGTGAATGAGCGTCGCCGGGCCGATGGTTGCCGGGCCGGGCTGGGCCGCGCGGCCGCTGATCGCCACCGGCGTGCTGTTGCTGATCGTGCTGTCCATGGTGATCCCGCTGCCCGCAGGTCTGCTGGATCTGGGCATCGCGCTGTCCATCGCCAGCGCGACCCTGATCCTGGTGATGGCTTCTCTGGTCGAGAAGCCGACGGATTTCCAGGCATTCCCGGTCCTGCTGCTGGTGTCGCTGCTGATGCGGCTGTCGCTGAACATTTCGTCGACCCGGCTGATCCTGACCGACGGACAAAAGGGCGAGGCGGCGGCGGGCCATGTCATCAAGGCTTTCGCCGAATTCGTGGCCGGCGGCTCGTTGCTGGTCGGGCTGACCGTGTTCGCGGTCATCTCGGTAGTGAATTTCATGGTCATCACCAAGGGGTCCGGCCGCATGGCCGAGGTTTCCGCCCGCTTCGCGCTGGATTCGCTGCCCGGCAAGCAATTGGCCATCGACGGCGACCTGAACTCGGGCGCCATCGACCATGACGAGGCCAAGCGCCGCCGCGCCAGCGAGCAGCGCGAGATCAGCTTTTTCGGCTCGCTGGACGGGGCGTCGAAATTCGTCAAGGGCGACGCGATCGCCGGCCTGGTCATCACCCTGATCAACCTGCTCGTCGGCCTGGCTGCGGGCGTGATCCTGCACGGCATGCCGGTGGGCGAGGCGTTGACCACCTATTCCCGGCTGACCATCGGCGACGGTCTGGTCAGCCAGATTCCGGCGCTGGTCACCTCGATGGCGGCGGCGCTGCTGCTGTCGCGGGGCGGCGCGACCGAGACCACCGCCGAACTTCTGTTGCAGCAGTTTCTGGGCAATTGGCAGGTGCCCTTCGTCTGTGCGGCCGGCATGCTGGTCGTCGGCCTGGTCCCCGGCATGCCGACGCTGCTGTTCCTGGGCCTTGCGGCGGCGCTTTTTGCGGCGGCCTGGCTCATTCTCATCCGGCAGGGCAGGGCGGTCCCCGAGACGGCGGCCCCCGCCGGACCGCAGGCCGCCGCGGCCGTGCCGCCGCGCCTGGGCGACGTGCTGGACACCGACGAGATCTGCGTCGAGATCGGCGCGGGGCTGATCGTCAGCGCGCTGGACCCGGTGCGCGGGCTGGGGCAGCGCATCACCAACCTGCGGCTGCATGTCGCGCGGGCCTATGGGGTGATCCTGCCGGATGTCCGCATCACCGACGGCACCGGCTTCGACGAAGGCGAATATGTCATCAGGCTGCAGGGCGTGGTGCGCGGCAGGGGCCGTCTGCGGCAGCAGGCGGTGCTGGCCCTGGGGGCCGAGACGGTGCTGGACGGGCTGGCCGGCGACAGCGTGCGCGAGCCGGTCTATGGCAGCGCCGCGCGCTGGATCGCCCCCGAGCGGCAGGAAGAGGCCGCGATCGCCGGCGCCACCGTGGTCACGCCGATGGAGGTGCTGTCCACCCATCTGATGGAGGTGGTCAAGACCAATCTTCCGGCGCTGCTGACCATGTCCTCGATGCAGCGCATGATCCGGGAATTGTGCAACCTGTCGGACGAACACCGCGCCCAGCTGAACCAGCGTTTCTTCGACGGCATGGTCCCCGACAAGGTGTCGCCGGATCTGCTGCTGGCCGTCCTGCGCGCCTTGCTCGAGGAGCGGGTCTCGATCCGCAACCTGGTCCTGATCACCGATGCGGTGCATGAAGCGCGCAACGCGGCCACGCCCGAGGCCGTCTATGAACAGGTGCGCAAGCGGCTGCGCGGCCAGATCACCGAACAGTTCCTGGACGGGGATGGCCATCTGGGCCTGTTGCAGCTGCACCCGCAATGGGAGGCCGAGATCGCCCGTGCCGAGACCGAGGGCGCAAGGACCGGGGCGGGTGCGGCGACCGGTGCCGTTCCGCAGCTTCAGAAACGGCTGGCCGATGCGGTCCAGGCCGCCTTGCGCGAATTGCCTGCCGGCCAGGAGGTGGTTCTGGCAGTGCCCGATCATCGTCGGCGGCTGGTGCGGATGATGCTGTCCGCGGCCGGGATCGCCACCCCGGTTCTGGGGCTGGACGAAATCGACCCGGCCGCGCAGATCCGGCTGCGGGGAACGGTCGGCCCATGACCCAGCTGTTGGCGGATCCGCGCATGACGGCCATGCTGGCGACCTGGCTGCTGACCTATTGCCGGGTGCAGGCCTGCTTTCTGGCGCTGCCGGTCGTCTCGGAACGGGTCCTGCCGGCCAGGCTGCGCGTGGCGCTGGCCATGTCGGTCACGCCGCTGCTGGCGGGTCATGCCCAGCCCGTCGGCGAAATCGGCAGCTTGCTGCGTCTTGGCGCCCTGGCCGGGGCCGAGACCCTGTCGGGCCTGGCGCTGGGCGGGATGGTGCGGCTTTTCGCCACGGCCCTGGACATTGCCGCGTCGGCGATCGCGGCGACGGCCTCGCTGTCGCAGCTGGTGGGGGCGGCCAACGAATATTCCCCGCATCCCATCGGCAACCTGCTGCATCTGGCCGGGCTGGCCGTTCTCATGGCCCTGGGCTTTCCGATCCTGGCCTGCGATCTCCTGCGCGAAAGCCTGGTGCTGCATCCGCCAGGAACCTGGCCCGAGATATCGCGACTTCTGCCCGGCGCGGTTTCGCTGGTCGGGCAGGGCTTCGTCATGGCCATGTTGCTGGCCGCCCCGTTCATTCTGGGCGGTTTTCTGTTCCAGCTGCTGTCGGGGATGATCAGCAAGGTCATGCCCGCCCTTCCGGTGGTGTTCATCGCGGCGCCGGGGGCGATCCTGCTGGCCTTGCTGGCGCTGGCGGTGCTGGCGCCGACGATCCTGCTGGTCTGGGCCGATGCGGTGCTCGACCGGATGGGGACATTGCTTCGATGAGCCGCGACCAGGACGACAAGCAGTTCGACGCCACGGAAAGCAAGCTGCGTAAGGCGCGGCAGGAAGGCGATGTCCCGCGTTCGGCCGAATTGCAGGCGGCGCTGATGTATCTGGGCCTTGGGCTTGCGGTCCTGTTCGCCACCGGCTGGGCCGTGCCGGCCTGGACCGGCATGGCGGCGCGGGCCCTGGGCGGCGAGCCATGGCCCGACGGCGACGGCCGCCCGGTCGCCGATCTGGCGCGCGCCCTGGCCGGACATGCCGGGCTGGCCATGCTGGCGGGGGTGGCGATCATGGCGGTGCCGGTTCTTCTGGGCATGGTGGCGCAGCGTTCAATCGTGCTGACCCCCAAGAAGCTGTTGCCCGATTTCAAGCGCATAGACCCGGTTCGCAACGCGGCCCAGAAATTCGGCAAGAGCGGGCTGATCGCCTTTGCGATCTCGTTGGGCAAGGCGGTGCTGCTGGCCGTCGGGGGCTGGTTTCTGTATGCGTCGCTTTTGTCCCGGCTGATGGCTTCGGGTGCCTTGCGCGACCTGCAATGGGTCGCGGGGCTGGGGCTGATCCTGCGCGATTCGGTATTGCTGGCGCTGGGGATCGGCACGGTCTTTGCCGGCATCGACCTGATCTGGCGGCGCCTGGAATACCTTCAGCGCCATCGCATGTCCCGCCAGGAGATGCAGGACGAATACAAGGAAAGCGAAGGCGATCCCCATATGAAATCCGCCCGCCGGCAAAAGGGCGTAGACATCGTGCTTGGCTCGATGCTGGCCGACGTCGAAAAGGCGGATGTGGTCATCGTCAACCCGACCCATTACGCCGTGGCCCTGGAATGGAAGCGCGGCAGCGGCCGGGCCCCGGTCTGCCTGGCAAAGGGGGTGGACGAGATCGCGCATCGCATCCGCGAGCGCGCGCAGGAACATCAGGTGCCGATCTGGTCCGACCCGCCCTGCGCCCGGGCGCTGCATGCGACGGTCGAGATCGGGCAGGAGATCAGGGCCGAGCATTTCGCCCCGGTCGCCGCCGCCATCCGCTTTGCCGAGGCGATGCGCAAGAAGGCGCGCGCCGGCTGGGGCGGTCCGCCCCGACGCAGGCCATGAAGGGCGGGCAGGGGACATGAGCCGCAGCGGGGACGACGCCCTGGCCGGGCTGGAACGGATCGCCGGGCTGAAGGCGGATCTGGAAATGCGGCGCCTGGCCGCCTTTCGCACGCATGTCGAGGCGGCGCGGCACCGGATCAGCCGGCTGCAGGCCGAATTCGCGTCGCTGGGCCGCTCGGACCAGCCGTTTTCGGTCGCCGGCGCCCGGCTGACCAATGCCCTGGCCGGCGAATGCAGCCGGGCCCTGCTGGCGGCCGAGGATGAGCTGGCCCGGATGCTGCCCGGCTATGAGGCGGCGCGCCAGGCGGCGCTGCGCGAATTCGGCCGGGTCCAGGCGCTGCGCTCGCTGCGGCGGGACCTGGCGACGCAATCCCGGCGGCCGGGCCGGGCGGGGCAAGGGGACGGATGATGCCGCAGCTTTGCCAGCGTGCGTCGGCCGCGCGTCGGGACCCGTGCCGGGCCGGCCGCCCGGCAGGGCCCCGCCCTGCGCCTGGGGTGCTGCTGCGGCGGGTCTCGGCCTGCGGATGGCGGCTTGCGCCGATGGTCGGGGCGGCGGCAGGAAAAAACATCGCCGGGCTGGCGCCGCGGTCCCGACCGGCCATGCCGGCGAATCGGTCTTTTGCCCGGCCACCGGGATTTTCCGGCCCGGCTTGTCGGCGGCATGCGGCATTTCCTGCCCTCTCGCATGGAGTTCCAATGCGATTCTGGCGAAAAAATCCCTGCTTTTCATGTTCTTCGCCATCCGCGTCACTAAGCCGCTCCGAATCGGGACGATTCGCTATTGATCCGACAGGAATGCTGGGCCAATCAATGCAAGAGGTTTATACATATTGGGCTTCAACGTGCAGGGGCTTTGCAAGGATTCCGGGTCCTCTTCTTCGGTGGGAAGGCCCGATTTGCGTCGGCGTTATGGTGTCTGAGTTCTGTTCCGCGGGCCGCGCGGGACATGTCAATGAGTGATAAGAGGGTTTTTCGCGGATGCCCAAGGCTCTTCCGATAACGCGTGGTCGCAAGTTCCAGCAGGTGCTCGAAGGCGCCCGGACGATCTTTCTGCGCGATGGGTTCGAGGGGGCAAGCGTCGACGACATCGCCCGCGAAGCCGGCGTGTCCAAAGCCACGCTCTACAGCTATTTCCCCGATAAGCGCGTCATGTTCATGGAGGTCTTTCGCACCGAACTGGCCCGCGAAGCCGCCGATGCCAGCGCCCTGATCGAGGTCGATCTGCCGGTCGAGCAGGTGCTGCCCTTCATCGTCCAGATCATCTCGGCCCATATGATATCGGAATTCGGGCTGCGCATTTTCCGCGTCAGCGTGGGCGAGGCCGAGCGGTTCCCTTCGCTGGCGCAGGAATATTACGAATCCGGTCCCGCGCTTTTGCGCCAGCAGCTGATCGGCTATTTCCAGCGTTGCATCCGGCGCGGCGAATTGCGCATTCCGGACCTGGAACTGGCGGCCGACCAGTTGATCGAACTGGCCGGGGCCACCGTCCACGACCGCGCGCTGTTCCTGGGTCCCAAAGCGGTGAACAAGGAACTTTTGCACAAGGTGAATCACAGCGCGGTGACCATGTTCCTGGCCTGCTACGGTGCCGGCCGGAACTCGCTGGCCGAGGCCGCCGGATAGGCGCGGGCCCGCGCGTCCCCGTTGTCATGCCGGGTCGCTTTCGTCGGCGGCGGCTTCTCATTTCCGCGGCGCACCCTTATGATGCCGCGTCATAAATTCTTTCACTGGATGGCTGCCCGATGACCCGAGCCCTGATCGCGCTTCTTGCCCTTGCCCCCCTTGTCGCCTGCGCCCCGGCCTATCAAACCGTGCCCGAGCCGGTTCCCGCCGTCGCGCCGCTGCCGCCCGTGCCGGTCGCCGGCGTCAGCGGGTTGGAATCCCGCGAACCCGATGCCTGCCACGCCAAGGACTATGTTTCGGCCCTGGGCCAGCCCGGCAGCATCATCCCGACGTTGGGCGTGACGCGCGATTATCGCGTCGTCGAATATCGCGGTATCGAGCCGCAGGAATACGACCCGCTGCGCATCGTCTTCC
>Ga0164243_10002700_pt1 | contig 29046 bp, 48 predicted proteins | sample OricompcompostOP_FD_108781 | JGI IMG/M metagenome (GOLD analysis project Ga0164243, IMG submission 108781) | Organic Plus compost microbial communities from Emeryville, California, USA - Original compost - Organic plus compost (OP) | ecosystem: Engineered > Solid waste > Mixed feedstock >... | reverse complement strand
CTACCAACACTGGTTACCAATCTGCAGCTACCAACACTGGTGGACGATCTGCAGCTACCAACACTGGTGACTACTCAGCAGCTACCAACACTGGTTACCAATCTGCAGCTACCAACACTGGTGACTACTCAGCAGCTACCAACACTGGTGTTGAAGGTGTAGCTATATCGGTCGGTATCGAAGGTAAGGCTCGCGCTAAAAAAGGTGGTTGGATTACTCTTGCAGAATGGAAACGAGATGGCCGGGCAAAATATGGCTGGAAACGTATTGATGTACAAACCGTAAAAGTTGATGGCAAGAAAATCAAGGCCAACACATTCTACATGCTTCAGGCCGGTGAATTTGTGGAGGTGAAATGACAACTCCAGAAAAGATCACTAGTTTAAAGGAAAAAGAGATTATTGTGGTTGGTACCAATCGGATGGGGTCACACTTAGGTGGCCTCGCTCGGCAAGCAGTAGATGATTTTGGACTTGAGTGGGGCGTGGATGAAGGCTTAAGTGGGAGATCTTACGCTTTTCCCACACTCGATATGCGAATGAAACAAGTTAACGAACTTGAATTTCGTCAGACTGCCATACGATTCCTGGCCACGGCTCGAGCACTGCCAGAATATACGTTTTACCTCACAAAGGTTGGTTGTGGTATTGCTGGTTTCAGTGAAGACCGGGTTAAGCAATATTTTCAAAATGCGTGCCCAGATAACGTCATAAAACCGGAGGGCTGGTAATGGTTTACCAAATGCGTTACGGCAATAAATATGGTGCAAAACGAACGATTGGTAACGATGGGTTTAAATACGATAGCAAGTTTGAAGCCGGTGTAGCAGATGAATTGCTGCTCCGGAAAAAAGCGAAAGATATTAAAGACTATGATCGTCAATTTAAGGTGGAGATTTGGTGCTACCGAGAAAATGGCCTCAAAGCCTTTAAGGTAAGCCACAAGGTAGATTTTCGAGTACATAACAACGATGGTTCGTATGAACTGATTGAAGCTAAAGGAGTCGAGACAGCTGATTATAAGATGCGTCGCAAATTCTTAGAAGAAATATGGCTACCAGATCATTTAGATCACACCTATACAGTAGTTAAACAGAGGAGATAACGTGGAGAAATTAATAGTTGTGGTACTAGTTATTCTACTAATCCCACTAATCATATTCATAAATACGTGGTTAATAATGCTTGTTTTGGGCGGTATAGCGTCGGTTATAGAGAAACCAGCGTTCGCACTAAGTTTTTGGCAAACATTACCATTCAGCATTTTGTTAGGAATAATTGGTAACGCCTTAAGGCAGAAATAGAGGTACTATGGCAGGAACTAAAGAAGGTGGTCGTAAAGCCGCTGAAACCAATAAAAAGAAATACGGCGAAGATTTCTACAAGATGACCGGGGCGCTAGGCGGCAAGATCAAGAGTCCTAATAAAGGGTTCGGTAGTAACCGTACACTTGCAAGCTTAGCCGGTGCTAAAGGCGGCCGCATTTCAAGGAGATATAAAGATGTCGAGTCTTGATAACTTCAAACTCTATTACGAAGAGATCGGAAGCCCTACCGGGTATCTGATGGATAAATTACGGAAGAAGGTAAAAAAGGCGTAATCGCCTAAAGGAGAAATATATGCCTAAACACCTAACTGGTCCAAGCCCTAGCCAAAAGATTCGATATGCGAATGGACCGACCAGAGTTGCAGCTAATAAAAAGCGCAAGATGTTGAAACATCTTAAAAAACAGCCTAACGATTTACAAACTAAGGCTGTTCTAGAAGCACTTTAATAATTAATCCACCTATTAGATGGACATTTGGTAGTGGGTAGCATTGCTGGTAGTAATCGTGGGAATAAACCCTGATAAAAATCCGCCAGGGAGTTGCTACCAGCATATTGCCCATTACCCTTTGCCCGTCTACTAGGTTGGCGGGAACCAGCTGTATATCTGAACCTACGAATGTAGTTAGGATAATCGGAACAGTGCTGGAATGGTTGGTAATGGCGGAATAGGTAGACGCAGTAGTCCGATACGCTGAGTCTAACAGATGTCTATAGGACAAAGCATGTAGGGTGACTATACGAGTAGCCAAGCGGTATGTAATATCCTCTTGAATAAAGATGCACTTACGGCAATGAGTGACGAAAAGATATTACCTCGGCAAATCCCTACTTACCAACCATTAGGCAATAAACATATAACACTGCAAGGCATTTAGCGGAAGTCAACGCGAGTCAATTGACAAGGAGATAGTGACACTCCATTTGCCTGATTTAGGCAAGGATACACATTGAACTGTGGGCGGCTGAAAAAATGCTGGCTTGCACAAACGCGGTTTAATGCCTTGCCTACTAAGAGCTGGTGATAAGCCTGTCAACCAAGCTGTCAGGGGCGATGGCCTGAACTCTTATCACCAGCTTCAAGTAACAGTAAGTAAAACCAACCTTACTTAACATTCAATAAATAGATGTAAAGGTAACACAAATTTTAACGAGGGGGTTATATGACAAGAGAAATTTGGATAGTTGGTGACTTTACATTAAGCAAGCCATTCATGCTAGTGGAATATTTTAGAAATCATGAAACTAAGTATGCAGGCCATAAAATTCTATCTACACACGCCACTAAAAAAGAAGCCGAGGAAGCTTTAACCACAATTAATTAGAGAGGACAGAATATGAACATTTGGAAAGACGTACTCATAACGGCAATCATCGCTTCAGTAGTGGCCTTGCTATTCGGGATTCTACTTATTAAATACCTCGAGCACACTCAGCAGGACTATTGCAACTACACACCATTAAGTGAAATTAAGAAAGGAGAATGTACTTATGAATAAACCACTCGCCCAACAAATACTCGACGTCCTTGAGACACCAACACTATCTGAGAAGCAGTTAGATGATTTAGTGGGGTTCGTTGAAAGATACGCAAACGGATACAAAGCAGGTGCAGTCGCAGCTCAAAATGACTCAATCCCCAGCCTCCCAGATGACACCATACGCCCTGCTAAAAGCAGTAGTCCAAGCCCATCAGAGGGGCTTATGAGGACAAGCACCCCAGACGATGAATTACGCAAAGCCCTCAACAAATTAATACGTGAGCAGCATGCCAAAGAAGTTGGTGCGCCACAAGAAGTAGATGCGTTGATACCATTTATCTACCTCCACACACAGAAACAGGTGTTGAGGGCGAAGATTGATGAAGCTAAAGATACAAAGAATTTTATAGGTGATTTGCATATGGAGCGGGTTGGTAGACCAGAAATGGATGCTACGACAGAAATCAGGGAATCAGAAAGATGGTTCTTTAACTCAATGCTAAATAGTCGCATAGTCACCCTCGAAGCTGAACTAAAGGAATTGGAGGCCAAGCAATGAGTAATGATGAGCTAAAACTAGAATGGCTTATTAGATCAATCTCAAGATCACACCACCGTTGTGAGTTCAGGCAAGATGGCACACCTAGGACAACTGTTAAGTGTGCGGGCTGTGGTCATTCAAGCGAAAGCTACGAGCAGTATGTCAAAGACATATTAGCCCACACAGAACAGCGAGTACGGGAGGCCAAGAAAGAAGCATATCAAGAAGGGTTATTGACTGGTGCTATGCCAGAGGCTATAGGAAAACCAATTGCAGAATCATATTTAGCCACCCTATCAAATAAAGCTAGAGAGGAGTAGATATGGGGAAAGAAAAAGGAATATTCAATCTGTTATGGGACATGTACAACGAAGCTATGGATTCAAACAACCCGGGTCAAGTTATTGGACGTTATGCAGGTATTATTGAAGACCGGTTAGAAAATAGCGGTAACTCACGCTCTACCCAAAGTTTGAAACTATACACTACTGAACAACTTCAAGAAGAGATAGACGATAGAGAGGAGTAAGAGGGATATGGGGAAACTAGCTCAACTCTATAAAGGCAAGCACGAAGAAGTAGAAATCGCTTTCACCCGTGTTTGGGCTATGCCGAGTCCTTGGACATTTACCATACATCCGGTTAAGGTGCTCCTAGATAAATATGTTGGCGACGGTAAAGGATGGATTGACCCTTTTGCCGGGGATAATTCACCTGCTGAATTTACCAACGACCATAACCCCGAACGAAAAGCCAAATACCATATGGAAGCATTAGACTTCGCTAATATGTTGGACGGCCGTTACGAAGGGGTACTCTACGACCCACCATATAGCTTTACGCAGATAACTCAACACTACCGGATAATGGGCATTAAGCCAGATAAATCTAAGACAGACATGCGTGCTTACGAACACGTTAAATCTGCACTGTGTGAAAAGATCAAGCCAGGTGGCTACGTTATTAGCTTTGGCTGGAATACAAATGGCTTCGGAAAAGCCAGAGGATTCCGCATTAAAGAAGTCATGGCAATAGCCCACGGCGGCAGCAAGAATGACACGATAATTACCGTAGAAAGAAAGGAACCGTAATGCCTAACACACTTACACCTTATCTCTGCATTAAATCACAGGTATATGGTTTTTGCAGCCACGTACCCTGTAGCTATGGAGAGCCGAAATGAGCACACTAACACCAATAAATTACCTCAGCAGCAATTACAGTGTTTTAACTAAAGAACAAATAATTTTGTATAACCCTAATTGCGTTAGCAGAATGACAAGGATATTAATGGCATGAGCACACCTACACCTAAAACATGGGATGAAGCGGTAGATGAAATTTTAGACGACTTTTCTCTCAATGTTGTTACAAGAAGAGGAGATTATAAAGGCTTTAGAGACGGTGCCAAATCAGCCCTCAACAATGCAGTGAAAGAGCGTGATGTTAAGTCATATGAACAAGGATTCACAGACGGTATGAGTGAGGTTTGGAATCAAGCCATGTATTACTTAGCAGACACGAAGCGTAAAACTATCCCTATTGAATGGATAAAACGACTCGAACCAAAATACCCATTACATACGAGCAAAGAAAGATTATAGGAAGGGAATCATGACCACCCACCAATTCAGATTCCACATCCGTCGTTCACTCGGAAAGATTAAAAGAGATAAGTTAGGAAGGTTTGTATGACCACATCAACAGAGGACTTGAAAACTAAGATAGCATTTACGTTGCAGGAAAGTGGAGTATACCCATACCCAGAGTTCGTTAATCCATTAGTAGAATTGTTTAACCAAGCCATCTCCGAACAACCTACCGATCCTAACTTGGAATGGTATTTAGAGAGGTTGCCAGATAAATCAAACATCAGTAAATCTGGTGATACATATGCTGCCTGGGTGGTCAGAAAAGAAGATGCTAAGGACTTTCGGAGCAATGATACATTTTGTGAAGCTGATACCCCTCTCCAAGCAGCCAAGGCTCTCTATGAAAAACTTGAAGCGGAGAAAATCCTATGAGTTATTATTGCACTCAATGTGGAGATAAGCTTGAAACATTTGAAGTAATGAAATATATAGAAAGCTTTGATAGTGGAGGGTCTTTCTCAAATCCAAAGATTACATGGAAGAAAGGAATCCTAAGTTATTGCGATAACCAAGAATGTGAAAGGTATGGAAAAGTGTTAGCTTTGGCACCAATTTCCAAGCCGACAACTACTAATAAGGAAGGAGAATAGATGAGTACATACAAAGATGCCCTTGAGGATATGGTCTGGCAATTCGCATATAAGGCAAATGGCGATGAGAAGAAACCTGCGAGCTTATTCACAGGTGGTTTATCGGCTCTGGAACATGCATTTGATGTATTAGGATATTCAGATCCACATCCTGCCCCAGATGGTGAATGTGTAGTGATGAACTGTCATAAATGGGCTACCTGCGGTACTCCGAAAGGTGCTAAAAACGGTCAATATCTTTCGTGTTGCGGTGACCACTACGCCACTGCATCACTTGGCGAAACATTTGATATAAAGCCTGAAAGGGTCAGATCATGACCGACGTAAACGAAACCCAATTCCAAGCATTTAAGTCTGAAATAAAACGGATTAAGTTAGCCTTGGAAGTTAAATACGGTTCAAAGGTAAAGGAATATTGGAGTAAAACGAGGTAAAATATTGCTATGCCAACAAAACTCTGTAAGACCTGTATGAAGGTTCACGAAAAAGGAGCGCCCTGTCAGTAGGGCGCTTTTGCTATCATATATACATGGATGATGTGAATTACGAGTACTGCCTCTACGGACCGAACGGCCAACACGAACCAGAAGTAAAACCTTTGGCAGCAGGAGGGGTGACCAATAAGTGTAAGCATTGTGGGCTGACAATGCCGCAGCAGGATGTTCCGGAAATGGATCCGTTTTAGTATTGCAATATAACAATGCTCATGGTAATATGCGAGTAATCAAGGTAAACCAACACTCTTTAGTTTTTAAAATCAGCATTTAGTAGGAGTCTTCGGACTCCTTTTCTTTTATCCATATGAGGCGGCTAAACATAGAGCGGGCATATCTCAATTAGTTGAGGGTGTGTGAGACTGCTTTATATCCACCTAATAATTAACACCCTTGCGCGAAGGGGTGTTATAGGTACGTCGCCTCGTCTCCCTTAGAGTAAGACCCCTACTGAGTGCTGATTTCTGATGGGGGCGTATGTTTGACTTTCTGAGTGTATTGTTTACTGCATTAGCGACTTTTGGAATTGCTACATTGATTTCTCAGTATGATGGGGTGGCTGATGTATTTCTAAGACTTAGATCTATAGAGCCGTTACATAATTTCTTGAGTTGTACCGTCTGCCTTTCTCTGTGGATTTCAATACCATTCTCAGTTGCCAACGGTATAGGAGTAATCGGATATTTTGCGACTGTAGGTATCGTAATTTTACTTGAGAGATTAGTGTGATGCAGACCATCCACGGCGTACCTAATATGGTTGAATCGTGCTCTAGCCAATTAAGTGACTATGAAATCCGAAGAGTGAGTAATACGCTCTTATTTGCATTTAAGAGTGATGAAGTTCTAGTAGCTACACCATTACAACTTTACAAAATTAAGTATTACCACAGGAATTATAGAAAACAGTACGCAAATATAAGGAAACTTGTTGTATCTGGCAAGATAAAAAACGTCGCTGATTTAATAGATTACTGCAAGTTTAGGCCTGGTGTGAATAGCCAGATGTATGGGCTTGAATTGTTAGTAACGAAACTGGAGAGGCATATATGATTCTTTACGATAACGTCTGTACTCCTTGTGTACGAAAACAACAGTGGAGGGAATTACGACGCTTTGCAGCCAAGCATGGGCTACCGCTCACAAGAATAGACATACGAAAGCAGCAACAACACCGAGAAAAAGCATTGGCTTATGGGATTGATTTTCCATTTATCGTACATGAAAACGTAGCATTAAGTTTAAATGAGCCTTTGGAGGGGCTATTGAAATGACACTAATTATTGGATATGTGGGTAAAGATAAATCATATATTGCAAGCGACAGTATGGGGTCGAATGGCTATTCAGGGTCTATCTATAAGAATAAAAAAATATTCATGATAGGCGATGACATACTTGCCGGAGGCTGTGGTTCATATAAAGAATTACAGCTACTTGAGAAAGACTTTACACCGCCAAAACGTAATGTTGGTGAATCAGCCAGCGGGTATATGTATAACCAATTTGCACATGCATTAAAGAAGTTTTTTAAGGAGCATGAAACACTTCGAAATAAAGACGGGGTCATAGACAATATGCGATCTGAATTTATATTTATTTATGAAGGTAGTATTTACAAATGGCAAGGCGATCTTGCTTTACTAGAAACTGTACTCCCATACGACACCACTGGTTCAGGTGAAGTATATGCTCATGCAGTAATGGCAACGTTTGAAAATGCCAAATCAGATTTAAGCGTTGAGGATAGGTTAAAGCTCGCGATTGATCTTACGTCTGATTACATCGTATCTGTTGGTGGTAAGCATGACATATTAATAATGGATAACAAAAAATGAGTAGAGAATTATTAGTATCACGCCAAACGATAAGCAAAAAAATACCAGAGATCGACTCACTCTATGTCTATGCAACACGTCATAAAGTTAAATTCACCCGCCGAAATCAACCAGGTATAGGTTACAAATACACCAACCACAACGCACTTGAAAGAGCTGGTGAAGATGAAATCCATATCTATCACCGTACTGCAACGATTCGAGGAGTTACCAAAGGCCTTACGTTAGTGACAAAAAACAGCAAATACCGTGAGGTTCAGAGGTGGTTTAACGAGCAGATTATAGCTATAAATGATGACAATAAGTTGTTTGACAAATTCAGTCATGCAAAATCTACGCCTCAGGAATTAGGGATTTACTATGTATACTAGCTTTTTCAGATATTCTACGTGCGATAGAAAGAAAACCTTTTATACGTATGACTCAGCCAAGCGTGCGGCTCAACGCAGAAATCGGAAATATAAGGATAAGCACACTAGAAGCTATCGATGTACTGTGTGTGAGTGCTACCACCACACAACAAAACCCCCGAGAGTAGTTAACCTATGAATGATATCGTAATCCCTTATATCAAAAACTCCTCTGGTGAACTAGAGGCATGCCTTGCACTAATTAATAAGAACTTTCCGCATAGAAACATACACGTCGTTGAGCAGCACGATAGATCACCATATAGGTATGCCTCTCATATCGACCAGATTATGAAGCTGAAATGGGCTATAGATAATCTTGACTTAACCGATGATTTCTATTTATTTAACGATGATTTCTTTGTTTTGAATCCAGTGCCAGAGACACAATACGCGCATAGGGGTACTTTAGACGAACATATTGCGTCGAGGCACTCTAGGGATAGCTATACCAGAGCAATAATCGAGACTCGTGATAGGTTGGGCAGTGGTCTTTCCTATGAACTGCACATACCGTTTCTTTTCAATAAAGAGAAACTACATAACATTATTCAGGAGCTTGAAACAAGTATAGAACACAGGAAATGTCCCCTTATTCGTTCATATTATGGAAATACTTATGACGTTGGTGGCGAGTGTATGGATGACGTAAAAAACGTCAAGGATTTTGAGAGTAAGACATACCTTAGTACCACCGAGTTGTCGTTCAAAAGGCAGCCTATTGGGGAATATATACGGAGCAAAATATGAAGATCGGTATCGGTATAAGCACTACCCCAAAACGTACGCCTTATGACACAGCAAGGTGGGAAGGATATATACCAAATAATTCGGCAGGTATTGTTATTAATGACTTTGGGTATACTGGTGTAGCTATTACAAAAAACCGATGCTTATCATATTTATATGATGAAGGATGCACTGATATTTTCCTTTTCGATGATGACTGCTGGCCCATATCTAAGGAATGGTGGAAGCCATACGTTGAATCCAAAGAACCTCATCTTATGTACCAATTCAAACTACCTGGGAAGCCAGCATCAGATATGCGTGAATTATACCGGGATGATGAAATAGTTGCTTATTCTCACACTAGAGGAGCGATGCTCTATGTTGAACGGAGAGTGTTAGATGTTGTCGGCGGCATGGATACCGAGTATGGACAAGCAATGTATGAACACACAGACTGGACAAATCGAATCCATAACGCAGGTTTGACCACATACAGGGCTATGGATGTAGTGAACAGCGATAAGCTTATATATTGCCTTGATCAAGATTCCAGTATTGCTAGTTCAATATCACCAGAAGTTAGGCGCAATAACCTCATAAATAACCGAGATCGGTATAAGAAATCGAAAACATCTAAAGAATATAAGGAGTATAGGATATGAAAGATGATTTATGGTTCAGATTTATACACGCAGGAAAGGACATCTTAGTACCTACAACTGAGCCATCAGCGCAACGGGAAAGGGAGAATATTCTAATATATGGTTCCAAATACGGCATTCAAGAAATATGTGTTGTTGATGGCGAAAATGTATATAAGCTGACAAGCAATGAGGTTGTATCAGGTTCAGATGTTATGCGAGGAGTTTTAGATTGTGAATAAATGGCTCCATACAGCTGTAAAAACCTATACGGATAATTTCGGGCTGACAAAAAATCCAGTGGTATACGAAGTAGGCAGCAGAGACGGCAAAGATGGTGAAGAACTCGCACAACGCATCTATGACGGTCAAAGGCTTTGGGATGATGCAGATATAGTCCTATTCGAGTGTAACCCCCCTCAAGTTGAAGTAATAAAACAGAATTACCCTAAAGCTATACTCATCACTGAAGCAATATCTAACAAAAAGGGTAAAGCTGAATTCTTGCAAATACATGGTGACAACAATATGGTTGGCTCCAGCAGCATGAACCTCAATCGGGCGAATGAACCATGGGTTAAAGATACGATCACCATCAAAGTTGCAACCCGCCGCCTTGATGATGTCATAAAAGAACTCGGCCACCAAAATACTGAGATAGATATTATGAAAATTGATATAGAGCACTATACCTGGGAGGCGCTGGAGGGGCTGGGCAAATACCTCAGAAATGTCCGAGTATTTCACCTAGAGACAGAGATTGAAGGCGTAGCGAGAGATAAAACTAATTTAGATATAGCATTATTCATGCAGGAAAGGGGTTATATATGTACCGCACTAGAGAACGAATGGGGCGAAGCAATACAAGACCAAGTGTGGTTGAGACGATAGACCTCCAGGAACTTGATACAGAACTCCGCATTTACGGGGAAATAGACGATCCTGCAATGCGATATTTTAACCCTTCAATTGCGTGGCACAACGGAATATTAAAAATTGCTATTAGAAGTTGTAACTTTGCTGTTGAAAGACGCGGCAAATGGTATTTCAGGGATGGCAGCGCATATTCTAAGACAGATGTATTATATGGTGATTTAGACCCTGAAACGCTATTGGTATCAAACTTGCAAAAGCTCAAGCTTAGTAATGATTCCCCGAATACAATACTCACCGCAGGGCTGGAAGATGTACGCCTATTCTCAAGAAAAGATGGTATGCACGCTATTGGCTTTGAATCTGATAGGCTCACCAGGTCGCTGCATAATGCTTCTGCCTCACTGGCTGAATACGTCATTAGGGGCGACACGCTACAGTATATTAGAACGCTTCAAAAACCTGATACAAACCTAGTAGAAAAGAATTGGTCACCACCTGACGAAGAAACAGCTTATTTTGAATTTACCTATTCTCCAACACAAGTTTGGCAAGGAGGTCACATTTTAGGTGTTAAGTACGATGGGATCATACACGGGGGTTCACAGCTTCTTCTTCAAGAAGATGGAACATATATAAGCGTCGTCCATGACAAAGTTATTGATTCTTCATTGAGATTAGTTCGTACTCAGAATATCTACGATAAGTATATTTACAGGCATTACCTCGCTAGACACGATAGAGAAGGAATAGTAACTCATCTTAGCAGACCGTTCAGATTCGGTACTCATGAAAATATTGAGTTTGCTGCAGGGATGGTTGAGCATAATGGCGATCTGCTTATCTCATTCGGGATACGGGACTGTAAGTATGGGATTGCAAGGGTAAGTAAAGATAAACTTATCGGTTTATTAGGGGTATAATTGAATATTATGGACGAGAAAAAGATGAATGATAATAAATCAAATGATTTCACAGCACTTACTGACAAACAAGAATTCAACGACTGCGATAAATGTCTGACACAATTTGATAGAAACGGAAAAGTTATTGGAAATGCCTTGTGTAGTGAGCACTTAAAACAACACACTAAAGATGTTCTGGAGAGCTTATCATGACTAACAGACCTATAGAGTTTAGGGCGTGGTTCGTCGAAGAAAAGAAGATGGTTTATGAACAAGGTCTCGTATTAGATCTTATTGGTGAATGGGGTGACGGTGAAGATCATCATATCATGCAATTCACCGGCCTCCTCGACAAAAACGGTACAAAGATATTTGAGGGGGATATAGTAGAGCAACAAGGTAGAGACCTAAGACCTACAAGAGGGTTGGTAACTTTCGGAGAATTTTTTGAAACTCAATTCAATACACACTGTTGGTTATTTGGACACATGCCTATTGATGTATCGGGCGATAATATTTGGTTTGTAGTTGTCGGCAACATCTATGAAAACCCAGAACTCCTCAAGTAAAATCTCACCCTAGCTACAATATATAGTAGGAAGGTTTTTAGATTTTTTAACCTATGACAGATAATAAACAACCCGTCAAACGAAAGAAGGGCGGCCCTCAACCAGGTAGTGGGCGACCTAAAGGTAAGCTCAATAAGTCAACCATTGAAGCTATGGCTGTTAAGCGTGAATACCTCGATAGGGTTCGTAAAAACGCAGACAAGCTTTTCAACGCCCAGCTATCCCTAGCTACCGGCACACAGATGCTATTCGTTATTCATACCGATTCTAAGGGCAATAGGCGCAAGCCTGAGCTGGTTACTGACCCAGACATAATAAGTCGATTCCTTGACGAGAACGAGGGTGTAGACGGTAGCATGAAAGTTAAAGACTATGAAGAAGGCTCTAAATGTGACGATTATTTCTTCATCACAACAAAAGTGCCTGATAGTAAAACTATATCTGACATGCTTGACCGTGCGTTTGGTAAGGCAGATGCTACTTTAGATGTTACGAGCGGTGGTAGAGCCATAAAGGGTGCTTCTATCACCTTTGAAGATGACCCGGCACCAGAGGACTAATGGAACAGAAGACACGCTTGGTCATACCATCCTTTTTAAAGGAGGCATACAAAGACACTAGTCCTATAGTTGCAATCAAAGCTGGGCGCCGAACCGGTAAAACTAAGAATTTCGTAACCTGGGAAGTGCAAGAGCTTGACCAACTAAAAGAGGACGGCCAACTCAAGCGTGGACTATGGATAGACACAACGCAATCTAATATCGATAAGTATATTGAGCGGTATTTCAAGCCAACACTTATCAGGATGAATTATTGGCAAGACTGCAAATGGAATCAACAAAAAAAGATACTTACACTTTGGAACGGGAATACTATTGATTTTGGTAGTGCTGAACGCCCAGAACTGCTTGAGGGGTTTGGGTATGATGCGGCTGTTATAAACGAGGCGGGTATTGTTCTTAAGAAAGCCAAGCTATGGGATAACACGATATATCCGATGATTAAGCATGCCCGCACTCGTCTTATCGGTACCCCAAAAGGAAAGAATAAGTTTGAAAGTCTTTACCACCAGTACCAGCATTATTCATTCAGTGCTTATGATTCGCCATTTTGGACGGAAAAGGAAATCGAAGAAGCAAAGCGCACTATGACCCAAGAGGCATTTAGGCAAGAGATATTAGCGGAGTTTATCGATGGGGCGGGCGCAGTATTTCGTAATATTCTTGAGAATATAAGTGGTGAGTTATTAGATTCACCTATTGTAGGGCGTAGGTATGTCTTATCTGCTGACCTAGCGAAACATACTGACTTCACAGTAATTATGGTAGCCGATGTGGAGAAGCGACAGGTTGTATACCATGACAGGTTTAATCAGATAGATTGGGGTTTGCAAAAGAGCCGCATTATATCCGCATACCAGAAGTTTAAGTGCATGAGCGGCGTTATCGATGCGACAGGGGTAGGTGATGGAATCTTTGACGATTTACAAAACGCAGGGCTGAATTTAGAGGGCTTTAAGTTCACCTCTACTACTAAGCAAGAGTTAGTTAGTAACCTCTCTATTGCTATGGACAATCAGAACATCAGCTATCCCAAAATAGAAACCTTAACAGATGAGTTAGCTCTATATGCCTATGAACAACGCTCAAATGGGCAATTTAGCTATTCAGCTCCAGAGGGGTTTCACGATGATGAGGTTATGGCGTTGGCACTACTGAATCGAGCGCTAAACTTCAGACCTATAGAGTACGGCGGTCTCCTATAGTTCAGCCCCTCCATAATTATATATAGAACTAAAGGAATTACTGGGTTGAATCGTATTAAAAAAATCTTCAAACATGTGCTCGGAAACATCACAGAGTATTACACTCTGCTAGTAATCATTTTGGCTATTCCTGTGACGTTAGGACTTATAGCTGGATACAAATGGGGCGTTTTACTATCTTTCACCACACAGGCGGTAATAGGCTTGCTGTACATAAAGGGAACTAACAAGTGAATATACTCGGTACAGCCATCAAAGGCGTAAATTCTCAAGTGAACCTTGTAGGTGCACCTAGTTTTGCTCAGGTAAACCCATACGGTCTATACAACCATTACAAATCTGACAAATACGCCAGTCACTATCCGAATGTTAGGCCAATCACTAATGAACTCATGGGGATTGTTCCTTATGCAATCAATGGCAACGGGAAACCTGTGCCACATGCGGCGTTAGATGCATTATTTCACCCGAACAAGAGAGATAGTCTGCCACTATTTATGGAAAAGCTCGGCGTGTCTGTGCTCGCCCAAGACTACACTTACCTGCTCGTATGGCGTAATGAAGGTGGCGTAGCAAAACCAGGCGGTGAGTTTGGGTTTAAAGGCAAGAATATCGCAGGTTACACTTTCCTGGAGTGCCCAGGAATTGAATATCGTGATGGGAAAATCTACTACAAAATTGGTGCTCAAGAGTTTACTGAAGATGAAGTAATAGCAATTCCCGGAGGAGCAAAACCAGGCAACCTATACGGTGGCTACTCGCCATATCTATCCGCTGCTAAGTGGGCTACGCTCGACGGGCATATAGCAGATTTCCAAAACGGTTTCTTTGAAAACAACGCAATACCGGCTGGCGTATTTAAGGTAGCAGCCCCAAGCGTACCAGAATACAAGGATATGGTTGCAAAGCTTCAAGAGCGGCACAGGGGTGCTGGAAATAACAATAACGTTTCCTATACACACGTTCCTATTGACCAACAAGGTAATCAGGCTCCCGCACAAGTTGAATGGATACCATTTGCACAAACAAACAAAGAGATTGATTTCGACCCATTACTTAAGCATGTTGATAATCGATTATCTGAATCTTATGGTGTCTCATCAATCATTAAGGGAGTCGATAGTTCGGCTAAATATTCTAACGCTGAAGTATCTGAGAATGGATTTGCCAAGAGAGCTGTAAAGCCTCTTGCACTACGTATATATTCACAGATTACCCATGAACTCAACCGCATTACTGGAGGTTTAGGGGCAGCAATTACGTTCAAGTATGAGATTCCCGCTGTTTCTGATGCGGAATTAGTTAAGGCCAAGACCAAACGCGAAGAAGTAGCCATGATTAAGGATCTTATGGATATGGGGTACAGCCTTGATAGTGCTGTTGATGCTTTGCAATTATCTCAATCTTACAAGTTACTTAAGCTCGGAAGCGGAGCAGCCACTATAGATAATGATAAGCCTGAAGTTGATGAAGGCGGTGAGGTAGATGGAGCGCCTGACCCATCAAAGATAGATGGTGTTACACCTCTGAACGAAGTCGAATACGAGCGTCACTGCGCTAAATGTGACAGGTTCCTAGGCATGACGACCAACAAAGACTACGCAGATAAAGATAAGTGTGGGAACAGTAGTTGCAAGGTGTTAGCAGTACCACTAATCTCAGCCTCTCCATAATTAATAGTAGGACCGAACAAGCAAAGTTCACTAAGAACGCAAGGGAGTGTTCTACAAATTTTAATAAAAGGATTAAACATGCCAAAGAAGTTTTGGTCGTGGAAGAACTCTGTAGAGAGCAACGGAAACGAACTTGTCATTGAAGGAGACATCTCAAGCAGAGAGAGTTGGTGGGGCGACAGCGCTACACCAGAGATGTTACGAGATGAGCTTAAGGAACACCAAGGAGATCTCACCGTATCGCTAAATAGTGGTGGCGGTGATGTATTCGCAGGTGTCGCAATGTACAACGCACTTCGAGGACATGATGGTAAGGTTACTATCCGTGTTGACGGTTTAGCAGCTTCTATCGCTTCTATTATCGCAATGGCTGGAGACAAAATTGTAATGTCACCAGGTTCAATGATGATGATTCACAAGCCGTGGACGCTCGCCATTGGCGATGCAAACGAGATGGAAAAGGTGGGTGAGGTATTGAACTCAATAGAGAAATCAATGCTACCAATCTATACAGCCCGTACAGGTAAAAGTGAAGAAGAGATCAAGGAGCTTTTAAACGCAGAAACGTGGATGACAGCCGATGAAGCAGTTGAAATGGGATTTGCGGACGAAGTAATCGAAGCAAAGGAAAAAGTAAGCGTTTCAGATGCCATCAAGAATCTAGTGAACGGAAAAGTTGCTTATAGCATGAGTGCCACCAAAGACTCAATCAACTCTTTAGTCGAAAAGATTAAAGCGGAAGAAGTGGAGGGGCAAGATGCTACCAATACAACCAAAGTACCTGCTTCAAATGATACTGGGACATCAAGTGCCTCTGATGAAGAAGCAGAAACCGTCGAAGTCGAGCAAGAAGTTATTGACCAAGCAGTAGCAAATAATACCACTGTTACCAACACGAAGGTAAATAATGATGGCTCGGTGACTTATGACGTAGAAATCGACACTGATAAGGTCGTCGATGAAGTAAAAAAAGTAATCAATAAGAAGGAAACTGTAATGACAGAACAAGAAAAAATTGCAGCCGCACAGGTAATTGAGCCTAAAGATCAGGCTGAACCAACTAATGCTGCTCCTAAGCCAGATTTAAAAGCATACTTGAAGAGCGATGAGGCAATGGATGTATTCGCAAATATTCTCGCAGCAAACCCTGGGCAAATGGGTGACGGTTCAAGCTCTGCTAAAGTACGCAACGCATGGAAAGAGCACCTGGAAGTAAAAGCCGGTGTAACAAACCCAGAAATCTTCTTGCCTACACCACTTGTAGAGGCTATTCAAAATGCTTTTGAAGATGGTGGTGAGATTTGGAACCGTGTAGCAAAGGTTGGTGCAGATGTGTGGAACGCTGCCTGGGACACAGAAGATGATGTTAATTCTAACGATGGTCGCGCACGTGGTTACAACCGTGCTGATCAGGAGGAAAAGGCTGAACAAGTACTGACATTCGATGATCGTATTTTGCGTCCTCAGTTCGTTTACAAATACATCACCCTTAATAAGGAAGACATCAAAGAGCAGCGCTCAACCGGAGCACTGGTAACTTACGTTCTGAGCGAATTGCCGCAGCGTATTGTTCGCGAAGTCGAGCGCGCTATTGTACTTGGGGACGGCCGTGCTTCTGACAATGATTACAAAATCAAAGAAGGTAACCCACGTGGTTTCTACCCAATCGTAGCCGACGCTATTGATGGTGGATTCTTTGGTGGTGTGGTTGAGATCGGTGTGAACCAAAGCCTTGCCGAAGTTGTAGCACGAGCTAAAGACCAGGTAAAAACACCTGGTGAGGTTATCCTTATCGCTAAGAGTGGCTTTAGCACTGATGCACGTTTTGAAAAAGATAACGATGGTCGTCTATTATTCCCGCTTGGATCAAAGGCAAGCGATGTGTTCGACATTGATACCATAATCGAGCCAGACTGGTTTACCGATGCCAACTCCCCGAATGTAGATGCCGTTGTAGTTGTCCTGTCTGCGTATAAAGTTGTTGGTGATACCACAATAGAGGGCTTCCAGAACTTCATCTTGAAGACCAACAAGCAAGAATACTTGCAGGAAATTTGGGCAGGCGGTGGTCTTACTGGCCGCAAAGCCGCTATTGCTATTACGGTAGGTTCTTAAGAGATAAGGAAAAAAAGGGGTCAAACTAAATGACTAAAGAAGAATTAGCTGCATTATTAGGGCGACCCCTTACGCCTACTGAAAACACAAACTTTGATTTGTACCTTGACATAGCAAAAGAGAGTCTTGAGGAACTGCTTTGTATAACCATTGAAGTCAATCCTGACGGAAGCGGCGATGCAGAGGAGCATACCCAAGAGTTCGATATACGAGAGGGTCATAGTACGGTATTTACTGGTATTTTCACAGAGATAACGGAAGTAAAAGTTGATGGTAAAGTCACAACTGACTACTATCCTGCATTCTGGGATAAGCGAAATAACACCTACTATAACTCAATCGTTTTCGATAAGAAACTTAGTGGACACAATAAAGTCACATTAGATGCGAGATGGGGATTTAACCCAATAGTTCCTAATGACTTGAAGATGCTATGGGCGCAGTTGTTTGCGAATGTATCGAAAAAGTACAAAGCTGGAAAAGGAAATGTAAAACGCAAAGATGTAAGGAACTTTTCTATAACGTTTGGAGACCTTACAGACGATGAGGCGTTCTTGAACGCCAACCGACGGACAATCTCTAAGTACAGCATGTGCAATATAGGGTACGTCTTGCATGGGAAAACCTGTAAGACGCATAGGAGCAGCAGCTGTGGATGTGTTTGATATATTCGAGGAAGTGAATTACCAATACCTAGAAATATCTAGGGGCGGTGTTTACGGTAATCGAATAACAGATTCTCATGATGCATTCGGAGTGGCTGACATAGACGGCGGGATGATTACATCAAATAATCAGGAAACGCATCAGTCAGATTCACTCCTATACATTTACCCTGATGAAAGCTTTATACCAAGCAATCCGAAGAAGTTTGTTGGTAACGGTATTCGTATAGGCGGTAATGACTATGAAATTGTTGGTTATGGCATAGGCCGTAATCAAGATGATGGTGTGATAGAGCACTACGAGTTGACTTTACAGGCTGCTGACTACGCTGAATATATTGAGCCAAGGGAAGAATCATAATGGGTGGATTCATATCTAACTCAGCCAAATGGCTTGCAGACGAATCTAGAGTTCTCAAGAGAGCTGAAGGTAAGATGGCGGCCACCATGGTTATCCGAGGCATCTTGCTAGCTCCTAGGGACACTGGAGACCTCCAGCAAAGCGGTAGGGTCGAGGAAGATAACGGTATTACATCTGCGGTGTTTGGGGGCAACGGTGTGCCGTACGGTCGTATCCATGAATTAGGTGGTATGACCGGCCGAAATTACAAAACAAAAATAACGGCTAAACACTACCTGAAACAGGCTGGTGATAGCGTTGCAAAAGAAAACCCTAAGAAATACGTGGATATGAGTCGCTGACTATGATTACGTTAAGTTTTTTGAAGCTACTTGAAGAAGAAGGCTTTGGCACTATAGACGTAGATTTGTTTTATCAAAAGCTCACTCTTGACAAGAAGGGTATTTATATCGCAGATATAGGCGACCCCGTAGAGAGGCATGGCCGAGATACGCAGAGCTACGAGCTGCTTGCAAGGGGTAATTCAGATTTGGATGGTAGCTATAAGTTATCTCAGATTCGTAAGTTTCTGATAAACAACTACCAGAATATCTGTGAATTACCTGCTGTTTCCATAAGAATAGAGGGTCAAAACGTAACTATACCAGCGTATACAAACGTAGAACTCTCGAAACCATCAACAATAACAAACGTCGGCTTAGATGCCCAAAATAGAGTCATCTACAGCATGACAGGAACAATAATTTACAAGGAGAAATAATTATGCCACCTGTACCAACTTTTACAGACCCAATGGGCGGGAAGCTCAGTATTGATATTAATGGTGTAACTATTCCGAGCTTTATGCTTGGTGAAATCACGCCTAACATTGCACCGCTTCTTCGGACTAGCGAACGTCTAAGCGGTACTACAACTACACCGACCAATCAGTTAGATAACCCATCATACGATATTTCATTCTTCCCTAACAAGTGGAGTGATTTACAATACTTCATGCCTGATAACATGGATGGAGATGCCTTTGTTATAGGAGATGGTGGATCATGTACTATTCCAGAACCAGTGCCAGTAGTATTCCACTACGAATGTGAAGAGGATGAAGATCGTGACAGAAGTTTTACTGCTCGTGTCTCCTTCGAAGAGAGTGGCCCAGACAACGCCACTGACGATAAGTCAGTAACAATACACTTCTATCCAGTTGGTGCGATTACTTACGGTACTCCCGCTACTAGCTAGGCAGAGCTGCCCTAAATAAAAAGCCCCAATCTCGAAGGGGCTTTTTGCTTTAGCATTCTTAACTCAACTGATATGGTGCTTACGCCTAGCTTCTTCTTCCTTAATTACTCTCATTTCAACCGAATCCCCAGCAATTAGATAGTAAAAAATAGCCAAGAAACCAAAATAATATCCGCCAACTATTCCACCAGCAAGCGACCTGCCTCTACGCTTAGCCATATCAGCACATACAATAGCCCATACAAGGTAGGACGCAAGCCACAGCAATGCCCAGCCAACAGATAATCTACTAACTAAAAACGCAGTAAAACCAATCATTGCTATCGCGACGACTATTTGCTTGGTTTGATATGGGTTGTCTACTTTATGACTCATGTTGCGCAGCATCATTTGATTTTCTTTAATGCTTTTTGCTCAAGCCGCACTCTAAGATCAATAGATTCACCCATTATCATATAAGCAATCACACCTAGCGGACCAAGAAAGAATCCCGCAAAAAAAGCATGAACTTGCCTTCTTTCGTTGTAGTTTGCTATCGCTGAAGCTACGAATCCCATAATCATTGACAGTACAAACCATATTACTACTGAAACCATGATAATAGCAGCCGATGAATCATCTGATGCGGTAGAGCCGTTAAGTGTTTCTGTGAGAACTTGGTTAGCTTGATCCTTATCCATAATACTCCTATTTGCAGATGATTATAGCACACTCAGCCCCTCCATAATTAATAGTAGGAAACATAATATGTGCGAGAGCATTGATAATCCAGGAGGGTTATATGGAAGCTGATGTAAACGTTGCACTGAATAATATACAGAATATTAAAACAGTGAATATTGAGGGCGTTGGAACTCTTAAGGTGCGTCGAATGGGCGCAGGTGAAGAATTAGACTTGTCTCGTAAACTCAGGCGTTTGGGTAAGGTAATCGACGAACTTAGCGCTCTTGACTTCACAAAATATAATCCGAGCAAACCAGAAGACCTTAAGAAAATAAATAAACTTACAAAAAAAGCCGAATCACTATCAGAAGAATTGAGCGAAATAAAGAAATTTGAATTTGAAACATACAAAAGATGCATGTCTGATGATAGTGACGGTAGAGTTGTTGACGTGATAATGAATACTTTAACTGACACAGAGCGTGCGAAATTATTCAAGATTGTATTTGGGAAAACAAAACAAATTGATACGCCAGGATCAGTAAAACCAGAAGAAAAGGAAGACATTGATGAGCAAGTCAATTCTTGATCTGTTGCCTGAAAATGAGCGCAAGAAAGCCATTGATCGTGGGCGTAAGCGCCTAGAGCGTCAGCGTACCAGAAAAGGTCTTGATGTATCACCGGAAATTTATATGGTTGCAGAATTTGGGTATTACTTCGGCTGGGATGGCGTGCTTGCTATTAAGCGAGGATACATTGAAAAGCTTGACGCATATGGTAAGACAATCAAAGAACCATTCACGCTTGATGAAGCATTGGTATTACTTGAAGGAGCAAGGAAAGTCTGGTATTCAAAAGTAATCGAACAGTCACACGGGAACCTCGTAGCTCATGCATCTACGTACAGCAAAAGCCCTGGAACGTCGTTCAACAATGGCATGAAGCCATTTACTGATAAAGCAGAGGTTATAGACTAATATGAGCACTGGTACTACTACTGTTGGTGCCGTTAAGTATGACGCTTATATTGACCTGCCACAGCTCAGGAAGTCCGCTGCAGAAGCAGATAAAATCGTTCAAAAATCATATGAGAATCAGGCGAAAGCTGCTAAAAAGGCTTCTCAGGCAAGCTCTGGAAATTCCAGCTCAAAGTCTTCTGGCGGAACAACTGCTTATGACGCTCAAACTCGTGTAAATGCAATAAAAAGAGAAGCGCAAGAAACTGCCAAAACTCTTTCTACGTATACTCCGCAAATACAAAAGCAATTCCTCACTGTCGAAAGGGCAAACAATCAAGTAGTAACCGCCACAGCTCGAAGTACAGCCGCAATCCAAAAGTATGGTGCAGGCTCATCGCAAGCGGTATCAGCTACCAATGCTTTAAGTATTGCTACTCAAAATCAAGCGCAGCAACAATCTAAACTGTCGTCAATGATTGATGGCACATATAAGAGTCAAAGTAACTTCACCAGCTCTATGGATGACTCGATTGTGTCTATTGGGGGCGTTGTTGCTGGCATTCTAACCCTTCAGACGACTATCCAGGTCATTAAGAGTAGCGTAACGGCTGCAAATGAATATCAAGGCTCACTGACAGGACTTGCGCGCCTATCGAAACGTTTTGGCGAAGATAATAAAGAAGCGACAAGTGCAGCTAAAGAACTAGCTTCGGATGGTCTTATTACTGTATCAACAGCTGCAAATGGATTACAAAAATTACTTACAGCTGGCGTTGGTCTCCCTGATGCAATTAAGCTTATGCAGGGATATAAAGATCAGGCGGCTTTTGGTAAATCGTCTACTATTGATTTCGATACTGCTGTGGGTAATTTGGCAGAATCATTTTATACCGAGAATAGTGCAATAGGTAATTTGTCTGGTCAAACCGAGAACTGGAACCAAATTCTTGAGTATGGTGCCGGTGTCTTGGGAAAGAGCGTGTCTCAGTTGACTGCAAAAGAGCGAGTACAGGCAAAACTTATAGGTCAACAAAGGCTGAATAATATTGTAGAAGGTGATGCAGCAGTCTATGCACAGACAAACGCTGGAAAACAAGCTGAGTTAAACGCTGTTCTAAGAAATATGCAAGTAACGATTGGTCAAGTAAGCAATGCCCTTACTGGTGGACTTATCAGATCATTGGGCGGATTAAATGTTCAAACACAAAACTCTATAATTGCTTGGGGCGCTGGTGTTGCTACATTTGCAGGATTTGTATTCATCGCTCCACGTGTAGTGGCTGGTATAAAGACTATTATTGCTTCAATGAGGGCGTTAACAGTAGCAAGTGCACTATCTAGTGGTGGATTGACCGTTTTGTTGGGGGCAGTGGCTGGTGTTGCAGCTGGTGCATATATAGACAATCTAATAGATGGTCTTGGCGATGCAGCAGACGAATCGAATAAAGCAGCAAATAATGTTAACGCGGTAGCAGGTGGACTGGGTGACTCAGCAAAAAATGCTAAAGAAACAGCAAAACAACTTGCAAAGATAAATGAACAAATGGATGAGGCTAGAGAGAATTACCGTTACTCCTTAGCCCAACTTGTTGCTGAGAAGAATGAAAATATTGCTACACTTACGAAGACTCTAGCAGAAGAAGAGCAAGCTTATAAAAATGCATACAATGAACGACTTACATCTTTTAATAAGACTCAGAACGAGGAATTACTAACACATCAACAAAAAACACGAGCGCTTCAAAATCAAATTGATTTTCTCACTAAATACAATACATCCGCTAACCAAAAACAGCTATCTGAACTACAGTTTGCTCTTGCCCGTGAAAACGCCGAGTATCAAAAGTCAACCCAATTAAGGCAGGCTGAATTTGATTCTCAAACTCAAAGTGCTGCTAGTGAATATGAGGCAAGACGTGCAGAGAATCAAAAGAAGTTAGATGAAGAGCTTGCGCTCTTAAATAAGCATCGTGATGAAGTATTGTCTGTACGCAATGTGATGCTTCTCGATGAAATACAAACACTTCAGAAGCAGAGAGACGCCCAGCTTAAGAGCCTACAAGAACAGCGGAACGATATAGTCAGTCAGCTTGGAGATACCGGTTCATTAGCAGGTAATACTCTTGGTAATTCGTTTAGCTATAGCTTGTTGGAATCAATAAAGATTGGAATAGATGAAGCTTCTAAGTATTTCAAGAACGCGTTTAATTATAAGCCTGGGTTCTATAAACAAACTTACCAAGCGCCAGATGGAACTAAAAGCACCCTTTATGTACCAGGTTTTGATCAAGGTGGCTTCACGGGCCGAGGTGGAAAGAATGACGTAGCAGGTATAGTCCACGCTGGCGAATACGTCTTACCTAAAGAACAAGTTAACCAGTCTACTGGAATGCCAGACTGGAGCAAAATTGGAGTTGGCGGAGGCACAAGCGTCACAGTAAATCTATCGCTGAGTGGTGTAATGACATCTTCAAAAGCAGATGAGCGCGCAATTGCCACAAGGATAGGCAAGCTCATAAATGAAGCAGTTAAAGCAAAAACTGGCAGCACAGCGATAGCGGGGATATAATATGTCATACAAAATTTTTCTCACTGATTCAGCAGGGACACACGAACTTCCACCGCTGGAAGTGCCTTTAACGCGTGTAAAGAATGAGAAGATGACCACTGTAGAGCCTTTGAGCGGGAATGTTTATGATGACTTCATCGCAACTAAAAGAGCCTGGGCGCATACATGGGCATATCTAACGAAAGATGAATACGACCTACTTGACACAATTTACGAACGCATGAAAGCAGAATGGACCTACCCGCAGCTTACTATTGATGGCGAAAATGTGTCAGGCTTGATAGTGAAATTCGAGCTTGGCGCTAAAAACATCATTGATGACTGCGGCGAAGTCTCAGATGTTACCGTATCCTTCCGTGAAACACGCCAGTTAGGGTCATAATGCAAGCGGTTTCCCCTCAATTTAATCAACTAGCAAATGGAGATATGCGCCTAATTACTTGGGGCAGCTATATATCATTTGATAAACAATACGACCCCGATATTGATTGGTTCACGCTCGATCAATCAATACTAAACGGTAATGACGTACTTGGAGTAGCAGAAGATAACCCGTTGCTTCCTTGGTCGCAGTATGAGTACCAGGATTATTCTGAACGGCTCAATTACATGTCAGTAGAACGAAGCCTTGAGTTTCCCTACTCGGTCGTGTCTGCTATTGCTGACTTCCAACTAAATAACTACGATAAGTACTTTACCCCAAATTCTGGTTCGCCAATATCTAACTTCATATTGCCTAAGAGACCAGTTAGGCTGCTTCAAGGCTTCAATAATACTGTTCTACCGCAATTCGTAGGCCTTACCGAGGGTATGCCAGAAATCAGTCGTATAGATGGTACAGCGACGTTTACGGCAATGGATTTCCTGACATGGATATACGATATGCCAATTAGGAATACAATTGCCATGCAGGACGTTTATACAGGTGAAGTACTTGCTAACGTGTTTGAACAATTTGGCCTCACACCCGACCAGTATGACCTTGCAAAAGGTAGGAATAAGATACCTTTCTTATTTTTTGAGCGAGAACAAGTAACAGCTGGCGATATAATCCGCCCTTTAATGCAGGCTGAAATGGGTATGCTATGGCTTGATGAGCAAGGTATTATCAAGTTCCGTCCAAGGTTAGAGCAGCCAGATGATCCAGTATATTATTTCGACCATGACAGCATAAATAGTCTCGAAACGAGTGAAGACGATGAGATTATTAACCATGTCATCATTAATACCGATGTCAGGGAGGTACAAGAGTATCAACCTGTTTACTCAAAAACAGATACAGATACTACCCTTCATGTTGTGCCTGCTGGTGGTACATACACGCTTCCAGCCCAGTTATCCGATCCATGTTTAAGTATAGAAGACCCAGATTTTGGCGAGAATGCAGGAGTGTCATGGTTTACAGCAGCATTACCGGATGGAACACCTGTTAATTCAGGAGTTTCAGTTGTTTCTACTGAACTAAAAACAAATACGTTTGACATCATCTTCAGTAATACAAATGGTTTTTCTGTTAACATAGATCAGCTCTATTTATGGGGGCAACCTGCAAAACAAATTAGCGTTGAACCGACAGTATATGAAGCTTATGACGACGAGTCAGTGGCAAAATACGAAGACAAAGTCCTCACGATTGACAATAGCTTCATCCAATCAGTGTCACAGGCTGATTCACTTGCACTAACCATATTGGATGAATATTCAGAGTATAACGATATCATCACTATTGAAGTAAAAGGCAATCCAGCTATCCAATTATCAGACATTATTGAGGTGGATTATGATGAATTTTCCGGAGATTATCGAGTGATTGGTATAACAAACAAAATTCAAGACGCTAAATTTACACAGATACTTAAGTGTAAGAGATATAACCTCAGGACATGGTTTCAACTTGATTTTTCGCAGCTTAACGGTGACCATGTGCTCGCACCATAGTTCAGCCCCAGCATAATAAATAGTATAAGGCATTATGTTTTTTAGTAGTGCCCTTGCAATGGGGCTATAGTATAACGGCTATTACATGCGCTTGAAACCCGCAAGATCGGAGTTCGATTCTCCGTAGTTCCACCACCAAAATAAAGCAAAAGAGCCACCAAGTGGTGTGCTCTTTGTTTGCGCTTGAAACCCTACTACTAATTATAGCAGGTCTATTTAGTGCGGCTCAAGTCAGCCCCTCCATAATAATAAGTAGACATGGCAATCATTACTAAAATTACTCAACCTGGTAATAGGATAATATCTTCACTTGATGGCAAAGTGCGCTTTGAACAGGGCAGAAATAGGATAGCGGTAAGCGATTCAGCTACAGGCGGTCATTTAGGACAGATTGATGGTGATGGGTTTAAGACATTTGACCCAACTGATGGCGGCAAGGAAAAAACACGTACTGGAAGGCTGCCTGATAAATCATATACTACAGCAGCAGCAAATCAGGGAGAAAGCATAGAAGATGGCATAACACCATGATAGATAGAACAAAACTACGCTATTATGGTGGCGATAAAATGGACCAGATTATAGATATATTTACAGGAAGTATGACTATTAGTTCACCAACATCTTCTGATGTATTTCGTAGTACGACAAATCCGCACGCACATAATTTTGGTGATAGTGCGTATTTCCAAGGAAGATTTACTACAAATAATGGGAATACATGGAACGATTTTGGATCCATGACTCCTAATTTTTCTGGATCAGTTCCCGCGTTTCAAACTGCTGATTGTAACGCGTACATAGATGAAAATAACGTATATGTAAAAGGCATCAGTTGGTATGACTATGGAAATTCAATAGGCAGATCTTATACCATACAGTATGAACTATTCGCCATCGCAAAGAACGTCATGGCTAAGCCAATCACCCCGAAACCAACCCTACAAAAGTATTCGCTTAATGCCAGGAATAATTATGAAAAAATAGCAATCCCAAGCAGTATTCCTATATCTGTTGCCTCTGGAGCAGCGGGTAGTGTGAGTGTACCTCCTCACAATCTGGGGAAAATCCCAAGAGTACGGGCTTGGTTTTTCCATCAATCATCACCAAATATATGCAGACCGTTACTGCCCGATTATACGGAAGGACTTTACTCGCAAATTGAAGTTCGTATAACTAGCTCAACTCTATCATTTTATGTAGATGCAACAGATTTTTCCGCAGGTGCAAATGGAGTGATTGAATATAGGATTTATTATGATTGATACAAATAAAGTTCAATTTGCAGGTACTGCAAGTGGGTTTGAAAATCACGAAATTGATGTACCATTTTCAGCAAATTATTCAGGGGGGAATATCGCCTCGGGAAGTTATGTAGGTCCAATCAGAGCAAGCATTTCATTAGATAACTCTGAGGATATAAGCCATGTAGTAGTTAGACTTTCTGGAATTGAGACTTTTTTTCGAGTTGTGAACGGATACTTTCAAATTGATTACCCTAATAGAGATATTGCTTTTAGGCAGTATAGTATTCAAGTATCAACTTATTATAGCAGCGGCAGCTTAATAGTCGATGCATATGTTATAAACCAGTATTTTACTACTGTTAGTGTGCCAGGATTCACACTTGAATGTATCGCATCATTGTATAGGATTCCGACTAGGGTTGCTTAGGGACTATTTGAACTTTGCAAACAGCATCAAATCTAAGCGTACCGTCGAGGTATTGCTGCAATGGCGCAAAACTTACTAAACTTTCATAATTACTATACATATTGTTCCCAGAAAATGCTCTATCAAAGCATGTGGTATTGGCATAAATGAAACTCTGCCCATATCCCTTTGAATTTGCATAATCAGTTATGACAGCCATAATCTTAGCCTTATTTTCTTCTGGAGTAGGAGCCACAGGTTGCTGAACAGGGGCTTGCTGTGTTTGAGTTGATTGTGGTTGCGCGACTGGCTGAGCCACTTCGACAGGCTTTGTTTCAACTTCTTCTTTTTTAGGTTCTTCTTTCTTTACATTTTCAATGCGCAAGGCTGTTTTATTGTCTTTATTATCACCATCCTTGGTTATTACATACGCTGATGCGCCAGACGTAATAACCAACGCGGGTACTAGAACTCCAAGCAATAATTTCTTCTTCATGTCAATATTTTACCATAATTTTACCATTTTTCAAGACATATCAACGACTTGTGATGTAGATCACAGCTAACATTGCTCTATTTTTAGCGCGAAACTCAGCCCCTCCATAATAGATAGTAGATATGAATACTATAAGTGCCAACGCCAGAAAAACCCATTGTCCACGAGGACATGAATATAGCGAAAAGAATACTAAGTATGAAATGAACTCGAATGGAAGTATATCCCGTAAATGTAAGGCTTGCATATCAATCAGACTAAAGACCAAATACGTGGAAAAATTGAGAGCGCAGAAAATTAAAAACCCGAGTAGTGAATACAGGGAGAATAATGTCAAACACGGTGAGTTTGGGACTCGACTTTATGGAATCTGGGCACATATGAAGGCTCGTTGCCTCAATATAAATTGTCCTGATTATTCTAGTTATGGTGCCCGTGGTATCTCGGTTTGTATAAGTTGGATGGATTATAGAAATTTTGCAATTTGGGCGCGTACAAATGGTTATAGTGATGAACTTACCATAGATAGAATAAACAATAATAGGAATTATGAACCATCTAACTGCCGTTGGGCGACACCTAAAGCGCAAGCAAACAATACAAGAAATAATAGATTAATTGAATATAAAGGCATCACTATGACGCTTCAGCAATGGGCAGATAAAACCGGGATTAGAAGAGAGACCATCGCTTACCGCATTAATAGTGGATGGGATATTGACAGAGCATTGACAGAGAGGGTCAGTTAGTATGTCGTTACCTGTACCAAATATGTCATTCAGCCCCTTCGCCATCCTCACTGCTGAGGAAATGAACGATATAGTTGAGAATATTGAGGCTTTATCAGCGGGTAATGGTCTGGCTAATGGAGCAGTGACAACCCCCAAACTTCAGGATGGGAGT